>Ga0209700_100354_pt1 | contig 83600 bp, 28 predicted proteins | sample SiratroredBW_FD_187528 | JGI IMG/M metagenome (GOLD analysis project Ga0209700, IMG submission 187528) | Root nodule microbial communities of legume samples collected from California, USA - Siratro red BW (SPAdes) (version 2) | ecosystem: Host-associated > Plants > Roots > Nodule | place: USA... | reverse complement strand
ATTGAATATAATAGGACCAAAGTCTCTCTTTTTTTATTATTTAAATGATAATAATATAACAAAACTAGATATCAACCCTTTTATTTTAATTTTTGTATTTATTTTATAATCTGAATTAATTTACTTGTCCGGACGAAATTGGGTGTTGACAAAATTAATAATAAATAATAATAATAACTTTTCATCGCTTATTTATCTACTACATTACTTTGATCTTACTGTATCTTTTTTAATGTTTTGATATTTTTTCTTGTGTATTATTTATACTGCAAAATACTAAACAAATTTTAATATATATTGTTAAATTCCTAATTTTTTTCTCTAACAATAAATTTTTTAATTACCTTTTAACTTATTCTTTTATTTACAAACTTACATCTATTTTATTTTTTTTTTACCTTTTTTCCTTATTTTTACATTTTCTTAATGTAATAATAATACTTCTTATTTTATATTATACTTCTAAAACTTTAATTTTTTTAAATTCAATTTAACTTTAACAAGTTGTATGTTATATATATTTTTTGTTGTCTCGACTATACTGACACAACGAACATGAAAAAAACTTTTTTTAACTAGGGTCGATATTTGGCCGATGTAGACCGACTCAAAATTCCATTTTCTTAAAAAAATAACCGATGCAAATTTTTCTTTTTCTTTTTGATAACTTTGCGTGGATCAGACCGACTGCAAATTTGAGTCCACGAGCTGTTACTTAGGCCGATGCTACTGACACAAATATTTCATGATAGTTGACAGCTTTCTTGTAGTGTCTCATGACTAGTTGAACAATTTTGACTGAATAAACTACTTTTGATTTAATTGTGTTATTCTTTAGTTGACTTTGTGCTAAAATTAGAAGCGTCTCCATGTTTTATCACTTTTCTCAACATGTTTTATCAGAAGCATCTAATACAAATTCATTAAATCATATAACTTACAAACACGCACATACATGTTTTGTTGATAAATAGTCTTTACATAATTAACCTTTTCAATCTGTCAGGTAGAAACTATATACTAAAATAGATTTCTCAATAAAGAAAATCATCTTGCAACGATTAGTGACAATGCTTGAATGATTTCTGTTAGTCATGGATTTATTGTACATTTTTTTTTCGTTGCAGCAAATGATAACATTTCTGAAGCCAAGATATTTGCGTTACATATGTCTTTCTATGTTTCAGTATGATTGAATTATTATGTTAGGTGTGATGACTGAGTTATAGACTTATACGTAATCATTTTAGTTTAAATGAAACTAGTGTACTGGGGGTTGAAAGGAAATCAAGGTACTATGGTTACATATACTATACATCTATATACCTCAGCATGATTGAATTGATGTGTTATGTGTGATGATTTAGTTACGGGCTCATATTTAATCATTTTGGTTGAAATGAAACCAATGTATTAGGGGTTGAAAGGAAACTAAGGTACCATGGTTAGATATGCACCTATAAGCTTCAGAATGGTTGAGATGATATGATTATTGTTATGACTGAATTATGAGTCCATATACAATCATTTTGATTGGAATGATATCAAAGTATTGGAGATTAAAAGGAAACCAAGGTACGGTGATTGCAAATGAATCATTGTGAAGTCAATAGACTTGGAATATAATATAAAAGATTGTGATTGAATGATATACTTATTTGTTTTCGACATGAGAGTTGATATTTAAATTCTTAAATATATTCTCTTCAATTCTTTTTACTTTTATAAGTTGAAAACATTATTTAACTAGCTTACCCTTGCTTGTCTTGTTGTGTTGTGAACTGCGATGACTGTATTATGTACTCGAGCAGATACAGGTTATGAAGCACCTGAAAGAGTATATGCTCTTAATTTGGTTTTCCTTTTATCTTGTTTTGTATGTATATTTGATGTATTTAAAGACTTTATAACTTTGAGATGGTCTTTCTTTTGTCATGTAGATAGTTGTACACAACTTTGATGTATTTAGACACTTTATGTAGTACTTTAAACCTTAAATGCATGTTAATAATTAGTAGTAGACAAAAGTTAGTTTAGTTGAGAAATCATTTTTTGATAGCTTCTCTTAAGTGGGAGAATCTCACTCAAGCGAATTATGCAAAAAAATTCACTCTGTAAGTCTCGCCTGAGCGTGATACAACTCACCTGAGTGGGATACAACTCACCTGAGCCAGTTCTTGTAAAAAAAATGGGGGGCTCTCTAGACCATTTCACTCAGGCAAATAGCTTTTCACCCAAGCGAAAAAAGATATTCGCTCAGGCGAGGGTATTCTCGCTCAAGCGAAGATAGCATTGGAATTGGAGTGCTCTCTTGATTGTTTTCACTCAAGCGAGGGGGATTCTTGCTCAAGCTAAAAAAAATGGTGTTCTTATTTTCTTCTTTTCTTTATTCTTTTTTTTGTGTATTGATTGTTTTATGGTCTAAAATTATACTTTATTTATCTACAGTGTTTTCTATTAGAGTTGAATGAGAAATGTTGTAGGATTTTTTGACTATTACATTTATGGTATCAGAGTTGTTCGTCCTTAGGAGGACTTGAGAATAATGGGTTTGTTAGGCTTCTTTTATGCATGTTGGTTTTTGAGATGATTGTTGGGAATGCCTATGAAAGTATTAAGAAAGAAAAGGATCTTGATAGAGTGGTGAGGGTGCACACTCATGATTAAATCAAGATGTATTTCTATCTTAATTCTTGATGTTTGAGTATATGTTAAAAGATAAGTTTTGGATGATGATGTATATATTATTTGGTTTGTTTTGGATGTTTGAATAATTGTTTGTGATTGTATTAAATGACAAGGGTAGGAGTTTATATTTGGTTGTAATGTCTTTCCTTATGTGTCCAAAAAATGACACGTAGAAAACTACCCGTCCTCAATTAGTTGATATGTCCAAATTTAATCCAGGTAATAGATATGATGGCAATAACCTTTTAGCAACAAAGTGCTACTGTGGCATAGCAACATCAGGTTGCCCTTCATCAATTAGAAAATGCTAGATTAGCAGCAGAAGCAACTCAACTTCATCATCAACATCATAGCTTGAGTTTAGAGGATTTATTGAGACATAATCCACCAAAGTTCAATATGGGAGAAAATTCAAATAAAGCAAATCAGTGGATGAGAGACATTAAAAGGATTTTTGAAGCCACAAAATGGCCTGAGGAGAGGAAATTATCTTATGCTGTGTATATGCTTATTAAAGATGCTGAATTTGGTGGATAGGCATGAGACAAATGATGAAAGAAAGATGAAAAGATATCACCTAGGAGAGTTTCAAAGTAAGATTTCTGGAGAAGTACTTTCGTGACAGCGTTAGATATGTAAAAGAAATTGAGTTCATGCAGCTAGAACAGGGAAACCTTTCAGTTACTGATTATGCTACTAGATTCAAACATCTAGCTAGGTTCAGTACTCAAAACATGACTGAAGCTTGGAGGTGTAGAAAATTTGAGTTTGGGTTTAGGTAAGAGCTTAAAGAGGTTTGAGGTAAGAGTTTCCTGCTTTAGTGGAGAAAGCCAAAGTGGTGGAAAATTTGAAGAGTAGTAGCAAAGTTGTTAAACCACAGATGGTAAGAAGACCCTCCAAAAGCAAACCAAGATATGAAGATAAGAAGAAACCTTACTTCAGGCTCCAATCCTTCAGTAATAGAGGATCCAATTCTGAATTATCACCTAATGTCAAATGTTTTAGGTGTGGTGGGTCGTAGATGATTAGATTTTTCCTCATCCAACACCAAGTGTGATATGTGGTAAATGTCACACATATGGTCATGTCACGAAGGGCTATTGTATCAGACTTGAGGCTCTAAATGTTAGTGGAGGACAACAGGTGCAACAAGGCAACAACAAGAAACCTAGAGCAACAAGAAGAGTTTTTGGCATCAGTGGAGTTGAGGCTTCATAGTCTGATCGCCTAGTTAGAGCTTTTTGCTTTATTATGGGTATACAATTATCTGTTTTGTTTGATTCTAGAGAAACTCATTCCTTTATCTTTGTTGATTATGTTAAGAAACTTAAATTGTCAGTTTCTGAGTTAGATGTTGAATTGGTGGTATCCACACCAACAAAAGGTATTATAATAACTCCATCTGTGTGTATTAAGTGTCTGGTAATTATAAATGAGCGGAGGTACAAGATCAATATGATCTGCATACATATGAAGGATTTGAAAGTTATATCAGGAATGAATTGATTGTCTATTAATGATATTCTTATAGATTGCAGTCATAAGAAGTTGATTTTCCTTGAATCAGAAAGCACCCATGTTGTCTCAACTCAACAAATTGAAAGGAAGGTACATGCAAGTGCAAAATGTTTCATACTTTTTGCTTGCTTTGTGGATGATGATAAGACTCAAAAGAATATGGTTGTAGTTCAGGAGTTTGTGGATGTATTCCCTGATGAGATTTTAGGACTTCCACCTAAAAGAGAAATAGAGTTTGCAATAGACCTAATACCTGGGGCAGGACTTATGTCAATTACTCCATACCGAAAGGCACCAACAGAATTAGCTAAGTTGAAAAAACAATTGGAAGATTTATTAGAGAAACAGTTCATTCGACCTAGTGTTTCTTCATGGGGAGCTCCAGTACTATTAATAAAGAAGAAATATGGTTCATCTCGACTATGCATACATTATAGACAGTTGAACAAGCTTACAATCAAGAATAAATATCCTCTTACTAGAATAGATGATTTATTGGACCAACTACATGGGGTAGTTATCTTTTCAAAGATACACTTACGCTCAGGTTATCATCAAATCTTAGTTAAAGCTGAAGATGTTCAAAAGACAACTTTCATATCAAGATATGACCATTATGAATTCTTGGTTGTGCCTTTTGGAGTGACCAATGTTGCAGCTATCTTCATGGATTATCTGAATTGAATCTTCAGGCCTTTTCTTGATAAGTTTGTGGTGGTATTTATAGATGATATCCTGGTCTATTCTTATTCAATAGAAGAACATGCAGAGCATCCCAGAACTGTTTTGAATGTTTTGAGAGAAAAGCAATTTTATGCCAAACTTTCAAAATGTGAGTTTTGGATGTCTGAAATACATTTTTAGGACATGTTATCTTTTCTCAAGGAATCTTAGTAGATCTTTCCAAAGTGGAGGTTGTACTGCAATGGAAACGTCTTAAAACTGTTATAGAAATTAGAAGCTTTGTGGGGCAAGCAGGATGTTACAGGAGGTTTATAGAAGGTTTTTCTAAATAGTTGCTCCTTTGACTCAACTGACCATCCTTTTTGCATGGACGGAGCAATGTGAGAGGAGTTTTGAAGAGTTAAAGAGGAGGTTAACTAATGCTCATGTTTTAACAATCCCTGATATAAATCAACCTTTTGATGTTTTTTGTGATGCTTCCTATCAAGGATTGGGTTGTGTGTTGATGCAGAATAAGAAAGTTGTTGCTTATGGTTCTCAGCAGCTGAAAGTGCATGAAAGGAATTACCCAACCCACAACTTGGAACTAGCAACAATTGTTTTAGATTTAAAAATATGGAGGCTCAGTGATCATAAAACTTTGAGGTATTTATTTGATCAGAGAGAGCTTAATATGAGATATAGGAGATAGATGAAGTTCCTAAAAGGCTATGATTTCCAACTTATGTATCATCCTAGGAAAGTCAATGTTGTTTTTGACGCTTTGAACCGTAAGAAAATACAAATGTCATCACTTATGATAAAAGAACGTGAACTAATTAAAAATTTCAGGAATTTGAATTTGGAGATTTCTATATTGTCAAATTTCATTAGTTGTAATGCACTTGTTATAACTAATGAGTTTTTGAAGAGGGTAAAGGAGAAGCAATTGGAAGATTTGAAATTGAAGAACATCTTGAGTATTTTGGGCACATATAAAGCTAAAGATTTCTCTTTGGGAGCAGATGATATTTTGAGGTTTCAAAAGAGAATATGTATACTAGAAGACCATGAGTTAAAACAAATAGTTTTATCTGAAGGTCACAAAAGCAAGCTCAGTTTACATCCAGGTATGACCAAGATGTATCAAGATCTCTAGAAGTCTTATTGATGGCCTGGTACGAGATATGATGTAGCCAAGTTTGTTAGTACTTGTCTTACTTGTCAAAAATCCAAGGTTGAACATCAGTGACCCACTTACCCTGTACTTTAAGGAAGCATGATTCTATATAGGTCATTATGGATAGGTTGACAGAGACTACACACTTTTTACCGATCCATTTGAGAATATCTATGCAGAAGTTAGCTCAGATGTATATAAGCGAGATAATTAGATTACATGGTATCCCTTCCAGTATAGTATTAGACAATAATCCTAGATTCACCTCCAGATTTTGGCAAACTCTTCAAGAAGCTTTAGGGACCAAACTCAGGCTTAGTTTAGCTTACCATCCTTAGACTAATATACAATTAGAGAGAACTATCCAATTCTTAAAGGATTTGATCAGGACTTGTGTGTTAGATCATTTAGGTAGTTGGGATGAAATTCTACCTCTAGTGGAGTTTACCTACAATAACATCTACTAGGCAAGCATTAGAATGACTCCTTTTGAAGCATTTTATGATAGAAAGTGTAGGACACCTCAATGTTGGTTTCAAGATGGTTAAAGTATATTGATTGAACTAAAGTTGATACAACAAACCAATGAGAAAGTTAAGAAGACTCAAGAAAGATTGAAAACTTCTTTGAGCAGACATAAGTCTTATGCCGATCAAAGAAGAAGACCTTTAGAATTTTCTGCAGGTGACCATGTCTTTCTAGAGTTACACCATTGACTCGTGTAGGAAGAGCGACTAGAGCAAAGAAATTGACTCCAAAGTTTATAGAGCCTTATCAGATTCTTAGAAGGATAGGTCCTGTTGCATATGAACTTGTTTTGCCTCTTCCCTTAGCTAATATTCACAACATTTTTCATGTATCTCAACTAAGAAAATATGTGCCTAATCCAAGTCATATTCTAGAATCAAATTCAGCACAAGTGAAGGAAAATCTTTCCTTTGAAGTGAGGCCAATCAAGATCTTTGATTCTCAGATGAAACAACTACGTGGAAGGGATATACTTATGGTAAAAGTCTTGTAGGATCTCACTTCTGGTGATTCCACTTAGGAAATAGAAGAGGACATCCGAGCATCATATCCTAATCTTTTTCTTGGTAAGCTAAACTTTTGAGGACAAAAATTTTCGTAGTTGCGGATAATGTAAGCCCCGTAAGAATACAAAAAAGGCATACCAAGCTTTCTCTCTCTCTCTCTCTCTCTCTCTCCAAAACCTCTCCAAATCACTCTCTCCCTTCTTTCTCGATTTTCACTCTCCATACTTCATCTGTTTCAGAATTTGATCAAGCTCTGCAGTACCTAAGGATCCTAGGACGATTTCTAACCAATCAGAATCGCAATCTCAGTATGTTCCTGTTTACTCTGATGATCCTTTGTTTTGTGTTTTTCGTTAAGTTTTTGTCATCAATATTAGTGGGAACAGTTGAGAAAAGTGTTCCTCTCAACTTGATTATTTTGATAACTTGTTCTAGATCCCTAGAGTTTGAATTGGTGTGATCGTCTGATTTGAGAAAGTGATTGGGGGTCGTTGTCTAAGGAAAGGGAAGCTAGTAACTTATTTTTATACTAGATAGTTACTTTCAAATAGAACTCTAGAATAGAAGACTTGAATATGTGATTATCAATGCTCAAGTCTTTCTTACAGGTCTGACTAGTCCTTGAGCACTAAATGAGTTGGATTCTTTATCTTGATTTGGTGTGATTAATTGACTAGTTTTGAGTAATGATGTTATAAAGTAGCATGTGAGAACTTTTAATTGTTATTTAATAGAATTGAAATGATATGTGTAATGTCTAACTTCTAGAGTTCTATGTAATCATTTTGGTTGAAATGAAACCAATGTACTAGAGGTTGAAAGGAAATCAGGGTACCATGGTTACACATGTCTCTATATGCTTTAGTATTTTCGAATTGATGTGTTATGTGTGATCTGATTTATAGAATTATATGTAATCATTATGGTTGAAATGAAACCAATGTATTGGGGGTTGAAAGGAATTCAAGGTATACATCTATATGTTTTAGTATGATTGTATTGATGTGTTATGTGTGATGATTGAGTTATAAGCTCATATGTAATCATTTTGGTTGAAATGAAACCAGTGTACTAGGGGTTGAAAGGAAACCAAGGTGCCATGGTTACATATGCACCTATAAGCTTAAGAATGGTTGAGATGATATCAATATTGTTATGACTGAATGAGTCCATATGCAATCATTTTGATTGAAATGAGATTAGAGTATTGGGGATTGAAAGGAAACCAAGGTATGGTGATTGCAAATGAATCATTGTGAAGTCAATAGACTTGGAATATTGTATAAAAGATTGTGATTGAATGATAAAGTTATTTGTACTTTACTTGAGAGTTGATATTTAAATTCTTAAATTTATTCTCTTCAATTCCTTTTACTTTTACAAGTAGAAAACATCATTTCACTAGCTTAGCCTTGCTTGTCTTATTGTGTTGTGAACTACGCGAGCAGGTGTAGATGTGGGTTTTGGAGCACCTTAAGGAGTACATGCTCTTAATTTGGCTTTCCTTTTTGTCTTGTATATACTTATATGTATGTTTGATGTATTTAAAGACTTTATGACCTTGAGATGACCTTTCTTTTGTCATGTAGATAATTGTACATAAGTTTGATGTATTTGGTCAGTTTATGTAGTACTTTGAACCTTAAATGCATGTTAATATTTGGTAGTAGACAAAAGTTAGTTTATTTGAGAAATCATTTTCTGATAACTTCGCTTAAGCGGAAAATCTCGCTTAAGCAAATTTTGCATAAAAGTTCACTTGACAAGTCTCGCCTGAGTGAGATACAGCTCGCGTGAGTGAGCTCTTGCAAAAAAATGGGGTGCTCTCTAGACCTTTCGCTCAAGCGAGAAAAGATTTTCGCTCAGGCGAGTGTATTCTCGCCCAACCGAGAATCTCACTGGAATTTGAGTGTTCTCTGGACCGTTTTCATTCAAATGAGGAGGATTCTCGCTCAAACTTGAATTTCTCGCTCGAGCTAAAGAGATAATTTATTTTAGGATTTCTCCTTTTCTTCTTTCTTTATTCTTTTCTCTTTTTTTTATGTATTAATTGTTTTGTAGTCGATTTATATTTTATTTATTTATAGTGTTTTCTATTAAAGTTGAATGAGAAATGTTATAAGATTTTTGGGTTGTTACACTTAATATAAAGTTTAAGTGTTTGGTTATCTAAAAAAAATGTATATATATTATGTTTGCACCAATCTTTTTTATTACGAGTATTTAACTACAAGAAAATTTATAAATAGTGACCGAGTTTTTAGTCACTAAATAATAAAAATCGTTCACTAATTAAAATAGTAATCAATATAGTGACCTAATCGAATCTGTTAATAATTTTAAAGATTTTAAAAATTAATGAATATTATTTTTAATATAAAAATTATTATTATTTTTTATTTCTATTACTCTTATTATCATTTATACTATTTTTATTTATATTTTTATCATTTTTATTACCCATCATTAACGAAGTTTTGAATAAAGTGCGCTAAGAGGGACTTGAACCGAGGACTTCTCAACAACTTCATAAAACCCATAATTATTAGACTAAAATAATTTTTCTTCTTATTATTACAATTACAATTACAATTATTATTATTATTATTATTATTATATTATAATAGTAATATTTTTATTATTATTCTTATTATTAATATTATTATAATAATAATAATAATAGTAATACAGTAGTTATTATTATTATTAATATTATATAATATTATTATTCTTATTATTAATATTATAATTATAATAATTATTAATATTATACTTATAATAATTTTAATAATAATTATTATTATTATAATAATAATAAAAAAAGGGCTATGTTATTATTAACATTATTATATTATTACTATGATAATAATTATAACACAGTAGTTATTATTATTATTAATTATGTTAAATCAATTTTATATAATTTCAAAATATTAATTTAAATTAAAGTGACTGAGTATTTGGTCACTATTTCAGTCACTAAATTGTAAAATAACTTTTAGTTACTAATTCGATTATTGATAGTGAGTGATCAAATTTTTGGATCACTTATTCGATCATTGATAGCGATTGAATTTTTTTGTCACTAATTTCAGCCACTAATTCGGTCATTAATAATGATTAAATTGTTTGATCACTAGTTTAGTTAGTGGTGGTGACTGAATTATTCAATTACTAATTTCAGTCACTGATTCGATCACTAACAATAACCGACTTTTTCGGTAACTAATAGTGACTAACTTTTTCGTTTACTGATAGTGACCAAATTATTCGATCAATAATTTCTGTCACTATTCAATAGTTTTTTAATAGTATTTTTTCAGTGTTCAATATTCTTAAAGATAAACTTACAACTATATTAATTAAATTTTTAAAATAAATAAACAGTAAATGTAATCAATGATATTCTTTAAAAATGCTTATACTAGAATTGTAAAAGCATTGACTTTTGAATGAAGCTTAATGCAAAATTAATAATTAATAGAAGGGACTTCTAGCAGGGTTATGAGAAATGGAAAGCAAGTAAAGGATTGCAGAAATATATTTTTTTTAAACTACTTGTTTGGTCATTTTTAATTAGAAATTATGGAAAATTTGTAGCTTTCGAGGTGACATATTTTTAGGATCTTAAGATTTCTAAACAACTACATTTATTTAAATTTAGGACCAAAATCATAATTATTCCAATTTTCAATAACTAATGAAGGAATGGATATAGATATTTGACAAAATAAAAGAAATTTGTGTGAAAATTATGATAAATAGGAAGGAAATAATATTTAATAAGATAACTCTCATTCTCTCCATGGATCAAACTTTTATTCATCTAGATACCAGTTGGAGACAACCCTTCTCATGATTAGTTGAACAATTTTGATTGAATAAACTATTTTTTATTCAATTGTGTTATTCTTTAATTGACTTTGTGTTGAAATAAGAAGTGTACCAGTAGAAAAAACACATTGTACAATAGGATATAATGTCGGTTAAAAAGAAACTGACGCAAACAAAAATGTTGTAGCATTATTGTAAATATTTGAAGACATTATGTTGGTTTACACAAACCCGACGTAATATACCATATTCTACATCGGTTTCACAAATAACCAATGTATGAGAAGACTGAAAAAATAAAAAATTTGAAATTTGAAATGGTGGTAGAGATAGTACATCGGTTGGGAGCTCCTATCTGACGTAATATATACACACACATTCTTCATTCTTATTCTTCATTCTCCTTCTTCATTCTCCTTCACTGAGCTCTGCCGCTTTGCCTTCTCCTTCACTGTTGCGCATGCCATTGTGTCATTGTTTCAATCAATCTCCTAGTTTCGTTCACTCTTCAAGTTTGGTTTGGAGCACTCCTCAAGTTCACATTTTTGGTTGGCACTTTGAGTGTCCTTGGTTCACGTTTTCAGTTTCGCTCTCACTGGTACGTCACGTGTTGTTCTTATTGTCCCTGTGGTTTCATTCACTCTATTTTTGCATTCATTGATTATGCTAGATTTCGTTTGGGCCGATTTGCGTTCACTGGTTCTAGTCTCACTGTCTACAAGAGGTATGTTTTCTTATCTTTGAAATGTTGTATTATTTGTATGACTGCTTTCTATATGCTTGTATCAAATATTTTGGGTTTCAAAAATTTTAGGACGGAAAAACTTCAAGGCCATAACTTTTGATAGAGAGCTCGAATTGAGACGCTTCTAAAATGAAAGTTGCTCGAAATGTTGTAACGAAGCTTTTGGGCAATACCCAAAGGGAATTCGGACACAAATTTTTTCTAAAATTCCATCGTTTACTATTTCTTTTCTATTTTTTAGTATTTTTTACATCTTTTTTTTTCTATTTCACCTCTATACTTATCAAAAAATTTTGAAATTTGTTGTGGTGTTTCCTTGTATAGATTATAGATTTACCAAAAAATTTTGGAAAATTCTATTTTTTTTTTCAAAATATAGAGATATTACGTGAGTTGAGAGCTACAACCAACGTACGTCAGTTGGGGCCCACAACTGACATAGTATCCTTTCCTGAGCGCTATTCAGACTGGTTTTTTATGTCAGTGATTTATTTATCCACAGATGTAGTATATGCACATACTACAACGGTTATAAAACTGACGTGAAAAGTCTAAAACTTTCTACGTTATCTGCATCTACGACGGTTCTGGAACCAATGTAGAATGTTCTCCAAAACTGAAGAAGAAAACACATTTTTTATAATGGTGTCTCCATGTTTCATTACTTTCCTCAACATGTTTTATCACAAGCATTTAATACAAATTCATTAAAAAATGCACATACACGTTTTGTTGATAAATAGTCTTTACATAATTATTCTCTTCATTTTGTCAGGTGAAAACTATATACTAAAATAGACTTCTCAATAAAGAAAATCATCTTACAACAACTGTTAGTTGCAATATTTGCAATATTTGCATGATATCTGTTAGTCATAGAGAAAAATATATTTTTTTAAGAAAGTCTATATTTTTTTAACCTTATAAGTAAACAAATTTTAGTTTAGAAAAACATTTTATATTCTACTTCTAGTTATTAGGAAAAATTATATATACAAACACCTCTAAACGCATATGGCGAAATACCATTTAGCATCAACATTATATATCATAATTTCAGCTAAAAAGGATCAACATGAACACTTTTTTAAAACGTAATAAATTTAATAAACCCTTAACCACATAAAATACGAAATAGGACTTCTGAAAAATAATTCAGTCAACCTATTCAATGTTTTAGTAAAACATGATCCATATAAAGATTTTCAAAAACCTAAAGTGACAAATTTAAAACTCAACATACTGCAAGTAAGAACTAAAAATACTAAAATCTAAAATGTCAAATTTAAAACTCAATATACTGAAGTAAGAACTAAAAAATTAAAACTTAGGCAATAAAATATAAATTAGCTAATATTAATTTATTTAAAAATATGTATCATAAGATTTTTTTATATTATATTGCAAATATTTATATTTACTATTAGTGTGAGATATAAACCTAAAAATATAAATTTTAATTTTAAAATCTTATAAATTTTTTATTAGTATCAAAAAGTAATTATATAAATGAAATATTTGTTTTAATTCATTTTTAATTTTAAATAAATTAATTTGAATTTATAAAATATATTTTATATTTACATCAAGTTCTTGGAAAAAATTATATATCGTCCCATATCTAAACCTAATTTTATTATCTAATTATAAAATAAATATTTTATCTAGTTATCTAGTTAAAAAATATCTTATTTATTATTTTTATCATGCATGTTATTTTATAAATCATGATGTTATTTTATCTATATATAAACCATGCATGTTATTTTATAAATCATGCATGTTATTTTATCTATAAATATAGATGAATGTTAAACATTTGAAGAAGGAAAGCGTGACAGAGGAAGGGAACTAAGATTTTATAGTGATTTGGAAAAGAAGAAAGAAGAATGATGGAGAATAGTGAAAAAGATTTGTGGATTGATGAGTTGTGGTTGTCTATTAGTGAAGATTTGTGGACTAATGAGTTATGATCGTCTATGTTCGAAACTTAGCTTGTGTTGTCACACAACTTCAATGTTCCTTCCATGATGCCGGAAACAACCTTCCTCTCTAACGAACCTCTTCAAGTCACCGTTGAAGCTCCTACCATATTGCAGCCATCTCAAAAATCCGAATGTCAACGTGTAAAGAGGATTCCTTGGACTATAGAAGAGCAAAGGTGCTTATGTAATATCTATATTTTTGTTTATACTTTCATTTTTGCAATGATATTATATTAATGATTTATTAATTTTTAATTTATTCAATGTCATAATTTTTTTTTACTATAGACAGTTTTTAGAAGAACTTACCATGAGGACATTAGAAAAAAATTTCAAAATACATTCAAAGTACAACTCAAGTGGCAAGTCATGCACAAAAATATTTTCTGCACCAAAATAAAATACTAGAGCAAAAGAAAAGAAAAAGCATTCACGACATTGTCTTAGAACCTTTGCAAGTACAAGAAAGGATATGCATGAAAGCTGCTAATCATGGATTTTCCAACGACATTCATACTGCACAGTTTAACATACAATCAACCCATCAAAATGATGAATTATTTCAAATACTTAGTTACATCAAATAATGATACAGATGAATCCTTTCAATAATATAGTTGATCTTACACAATTTAATCAAATGCAACAAAGAATAATTAATGTATACAAATTTTAAGAGTTGACTATAAGGATGACTATTATTATGCATGTAAATTTTATTAATAATAACTGTATTATTTTATGAAACACACAACTCTTTTTATTATTTTCTATTAAATAATTTAATTTTTATTTCAATTATATATCTTAATTTAGTATTTTATCATCAAAAAGTGTTCTCAAATAGTTGTTCATAGAAAAGAAAGTGACTGTCATAGTAAAAACTAGTCAATATAAAGAGAATTTGCTAAAATTTTGTGGGATAGTTATCAGTGACAGCATGTAATTCTACAAATAAAAAACTATTTTATGCGATAACCATCAATATCATAGCCTTTTTCTTTAATCATATATTTTTACAGGGAAAAAAAATCTAAACCTCCGGAATTTATTAAATTTACTTTTGGTTGTTTGAACGAGATCAGCAGAGTCTGTCTTACAAGAGATCAAACTACTGGAAAAGTAATGATCATAAAACCATCCAAACTATATATTAAATGTGTTGTGCAAATTAATGTCTATTTTATATCATAATATTGAAATAAATTTGTTGTAGACTTGTAGCAATATATCTTCCCTAGTTTGATGACTTGGTGTAAGTTTGATTCAATTTAATTTGGAGGAACAATAATTGTTTTCCAGTTTGATTCAATTCAATTTAATTTTTTTAAAAAGTATCAAAAGGAGTACCTAAGAACACAAAGCATTTAAGAACAAAGCACACATAACTTTATTAATGTTCTACTTAAACAATACAAACATTTTTAAAAACCTAAAGTGCTAATTTTAAGATTTTTAAAGCTTAATAAATTAAAACATTAAAAACAAAAAAAAAAGAACTGTAGACAATCAAATATAAATTTGATGATATTAATTTATATAAACATATCTATCATAATTTTTATTTGGCATATTGTATTGTAAACATTTACATTTATATTTATTGTGACATAAAAATTTAAAAATATTAAGTATAATTTAATTTTTTTATAAAATATCTTAATTATATAAAAAAGTATTTATGCAAATAAATTATAATTTTTTAAACGATATAGTTGGTAATTTCTATTATCAATGTTCAAATAACTACACATCATTTTTAACGTAAAAAAATAGTAATTTTCAACCTACTATTATTAATATTTTATCACTATTTAATTTATTATATTGTATTGAGTATAATTTATATCTTTTACACTTTTCACTACCAATTAAATAAGAACATATAATTTTGATGAAAAGATGACTTTTTAATATATCATCTAGTTATCTTTTGATGAACATATAATATTATTAATATCTTATAGTTATCCAATTTATTAGTTAGTTTAAATTTCATCATTTATAATCTCCGTTATCAACTAATAGTCTTCTTTTAAGTGTAGAATTATTAATATGTTATCATTATATAAATTATCTGTAGTCTTTATTATCAAATTTTAAAAAAATTACATATAATCTTAATGAAACAATACTCGTTTAATCTTAATATTATTAACATGTTATCAGGATCTAATTTATTTGTGTAACCCCCCACCACACGTAGACATAAGAATAAAACACTCACCCATAACTTTATCTCTCTCCCCACTTCTCTATATCTCTTTCCCCTCTCTCTTGATTTTCACTCTTCATACCTCATCTGTTTCAGAATTTAATCAAGCCCCGCAGTAGCTGAGGTTCATAGGACTATTTCTAATCGATTAGAAGCTCATTCAGAGTAAGTTCCTATTTACTCTGAGGATCCTTTGTTCTCTGATTTTCGTTAAGTTTTTGTCATCAATTTTGATGGAAACAGTTGAGAAAAGTGTTCCTCTCAACTTAATTAAGATTTTACTAAAAGTTGATGTTATTTTGATAACTTGTTCTAGATCTCTAGAGTTGGACTACTATCATTGTTTTTGGAGGAAGTGATAGGGGATCATCATCTAAGGTAAGGGAAGCTAGTAACTTGTTCATACTAGTTAGTTACTTTCAAATAGAATCCTAGGATAGAAGACTTGGATATAGGATTATTAGCTAGTAACTTGTTTATACTAGTTAGTTACTTTCAAATAGAACCCTAGGATAGAAGACTTGAATATAGATTATCAGTGCTCAAGTCTTTCTTGCAAGTCTGACTAGTCCTTGAGCACTGAATGAGTTTGATTATTTATCTTGATTTGGTGTGATTAATTAACTTGCTTTGAGTAATGATGTTAGAAAGTAACATGTGAGAACATTTTGATTGTTGTTTGATGAAATTGAAATGATATGTGTAATGTCTAAGTTATAGAGCTAAAGTCATTTTGGTTGAAATGAAACCAGTGTCCTGAGGGTTGAAAGGAAACCAAGGTACCATGGTTATATATGTCTTTATATGCTTCAGTATGATGGAATTGATGTGTTATGTATGATGACTGACTTATAGACTTGTATGTAATCATTATGATTGAAATGAAATTAGTTTACTAGGGATTGAAAGGAAATCAATGTACCATGGCAACATATACATCTATATGCTTTAGTACGATTGAATTGATGTTGTATGTGTGATGATTGAGTTATAGGCTCACATGTAATCATTTTAGTTGAAATGAAACCAGTGTACTGAGGGTTGAAAGGAAATCAAGGTACCATGGTTACACATGCACCTATAAGCTTCAGAATGGTTGAAAATGATATGATTATTGTTATGACTTAGTGATGAATCCATATGCAATCATTTTGATTGAAACGAGATCAAAGTACAGGGGATTGAAAGGAAATCAAGATATGGTGATTGCAAATGGATCATTGTGAGGTTAATGAATTTGGAATAGACTATGAAAGATTGTGATTGAATGTTAAACTTATTTGTATTTGACTTGAGAGTTGATATTTAAATTTTTAAATCTAATCATTCTTTTTACTCTTACAAGTTGAAAACATTATTTCACTAACTTACCCTTGCCTGTCTTATTGTCTTGTGATTGCAATGACTGTACACAAGCAGGTGCAGATGCAGGTTCGTAGCACCTTAAGGAGTATATAGCCTTAGTTTAGTCATCTTCTTGTTTTGTATACACTTGTATACATGTTTGATGTATTTAAAGACTTTATGACCTTATGATGGTCTATCTTTTGTCGAGTAGATAGTTGTACATAAGTTTGTTGTATTTGGATACTTTATGTTGTACTTTGAACTTTGAATGAATGTTAATACTTGGTAGTAGATAAAAGTTAGTTGTTTTGAAAAATTATTTTCTGATGTTTTCACTTAAGCAAGGGAATCTCGCTCAAGCGAAGTATGCAGAAAAGATTCACTCTGAAACTCTCGCTTGAGCGAGGTGCAGCTCACCTGAGCGACTCTTTAAAAAAAGGGGGAGTGCTCTCGGGTTGATTTTCGCTCAAGCGAGAACAGATTTTCGCTCAAGCGAGGGTATTCTCGCTCAAGCGAAAAAATCACTGGAAGTAGAGTACTCTCTGTGCTATTTTCGCTCAAGCGAGGGGGATTCTCACTCAAGGTAAAATTCTCGCTCAAGATAAAAAAAATAAAAATAAAAATAAAAAATAATTTGTTTATTTCTTATTTTCTTCTTTCATTCTTTCCTTTATTCTTTTCTTCTTTTATGTATTAAATGTTTTATGGTTTGAAATTATATTTTTTTTATCTATAAGAGTTGAATGACAAATGCTATAGAATTTATGGGTTGTTAAATTTATGATATCAGAGCAATTCGTCCTTAGGAGGACCTGAGTAATGGGTTTGTTAGTCTTCTTTTGTGCATGTTGGTTTGAGATGATTGTTGTGAATGCTTATGAAAGTATTAAGAAAGAAAAGGATCTTGATAGAGTGGTGAGGGTGCACACTCATGACTAAATCAAGATGTATTTCTATCTTAATTCTTAATGTTTGAGTGTATGTTAAAAGATAAGTTTTGGATGATGATGTATATATTATTTGGTTTGCTTTGGATGTTTGGATAATTGTTTGTTATTGTATTAAATGACATGGTTAGGGGTTTATGATTGGTTGTAGTTTCCTTCCTTATGTGTTTAAAAAATTACACGTAGGCCAACTATCCCACCTCGATCAGCAGATATGCCCAGTTTAGCCCTGGCAATAGCCTTACAGCAACAAAGTGCTACTATGGCACAGGAACATCAAGCTGCCTTTCATCAATTAGAAAATGCTAGATTAGCAGCAGAAAGACTCAATCCTCCAAAGTTCAATGGAGGAGAAAAAAGTAGATCAGTGGATGAGAGACATTGAAAGAATTTTTGATGCCACACAATGCCCTGAAGAGAGGAAATTATCTTATGTTGTGTATATGCTTACTGAAGGCGTTGAATTTTGGTTGATAGGCATGAGGCAAATGATGGAAGAAAGAGGAGAAGATGTCCCTCGAAGAGTTTCAAAGTAAGGTTTCTGGAGGAGTACTTTCTTGACAGTGTTAGATATGCAAAAGAAATTGAGTTCATGTAGCTCAAACAAGGAAACCTTTCAGTTACTGATTATGCTACTAGATTCAAACATGTTGGAAAACAACTTCTTTTAAAAAAATTATTAACATAATTCATCTCACGAAGGTGAGATTAAAATTATGTCAAACATCCAACAATATTCACAAAATTGATATTTTCTCATAATCCGTCTCATGAAGGCAAACTCTCAATCATGAAAAATATTCAACAATATTCACAAAATTTATATTTTATCACAATCTGTCCCGCGAAGATAAGCTGTCAATCATAAAAAATATCCAACAATATTATCAAAATAAATTTATATCATAATTTTTTAATAAAATATTACAAAAAAAAAATCAATAATAACAATTCACGATCCAGACTTTAAAAGAAAAAATAATAATAATAAATAAATAAATAATCGCAAAAGTTAAAAAAATAAATAAGAAAAATATATTATTTAAGTCACGATATGATTCTTCCTCGAAAAAAAAATACTAAATGCATTAGTAGTGAGCATGGTGCAATTGATGGTGTGGAAGTTAGAAGTACTGTGACGTTGATGAAAAATTGCTATATAAAAGTGTAACTGGAAACCAGAAGACCAACTTATACGACATTACGAAAAGCACAATTTAAGCAAACACAAAAGCCCAATAACATAAATTATTAACATCTTTAGTACATTGTTTTTTCTTTAGGAAAAACTAATCGTGATAATGCCAAAAATCTTTACAATTTTCATTATTACTAAAAAAACATATCTTTTAATCCAAAAATAGTAAGTTTTATGATTGCAATAGAATATTATTCACTCTTATTTTATTTATTATCTATCTTTGGTGAAATGATTGTATACAAATTTTTTAGTAATAAAAAATCTTTTTCGAACAGAAAATATTAGATAAAACCATATTGAAACATGCATTCCACTAAGAAAATAAAGACAAGAGTATTGACACGCATAAGCATTCGATTAAAACATGTAAATATTATGTTTTGATGTTCAATTTACTAAAATCCACATATTGGAGGAATTTTTTGCATGAACGTGAAAAGGAAGGTAATGAGAGTGTATATATATTTATTTTAGGGTACGTTCTATTCTTCAGAAATGGAAATTTATTTTAAGATATGTTTTATTCCTTTATTCCTAGGAAATTATTCTCACGCTAAAGAGATAGATCAGTTATAACAATTTCTTTTATTAATTTAGAATTTATAAAGTTTGTAATTTGAAACATATTTTTATACCATTAGTTGAAAATGTGCCTTCTACGTCACTGCATTTACAGTTTAAAAATTCAAGATTTAGAAAAGCATGATGATATTTTTAGCTGAAACTATATTTTTTTAGGTGAAACAAGTCTTTATAAACATCTTTATTAATTAGCGTAAAACAATTTTCTCTTTTTATATTTTTAAATATTTTTATTTTTATTTTCTAACTTCCATTACATTCTTTTTATCTGATTTTTTTCCCTTAATGTAAGCCCCGTAAGAATTAAAAAAAAGCATACCAAGTTTTCTCTCTCTTTCTCCAAAACATCTCCATATCACTTTCTCTTTTTCTCAAATTTCACTCTTCATATTTCATCTGTTTCAGAATCTGATCAAGCCACACAATAACCGAGGATACTAAGGTCATTTTTAACCTATCAGAATCTCAATCATAGTAAGTTTCTATTTACTCTGTGGGTCCATTGTTATCTATTTTTCGTTAAGTTTTTGTCATCAATATTAGTGAAAACAATGTTTCTCTCAACTTGATAAAGAAAAAGTTGGTGTTATTTAGATAACTTGTTCTAGATCCCTAGAGTTTGGATTGGTGTGATCGTCTAATTAGAGGAAGTGATTTGGGGGTCGTCATCTAAAGTAAGGGAAGCTAGTAACTTGTTTTTATACTAGATAGTTACTTTCAAATAGAACTCTAGGATAAAAGACTTGAATATTCGATTATTAGTGCTCAAGTCTTTCTTGCAAGTCTAACTGATCCTTGAATACTAAAACTAGTGGATCAATTGATGATCTATTGATTTAAAGCATTCCAACTAGTGCTGCTGCTAGAGGAACATTATCAGAGGAGTAGAAAGTGATGATTGACTTGAAGGATTATGCTAGGAGTTTGAGGGATGATTCAAATTTGAAGCAAGTGTTTCTAATGGATGAAGTAGCAATCGGGGATGGCTCTAGGTCCAGTACCTAAAGATGTGGCAAATGGTTCTATAGTTAACCAGATAACTCTCATTCTCTCCATGGATGAAAGTTCAATTCCTCCATTTGGGAACAACCCTTCTCATGGCTATCATATAACTCAAAAACATGTACATACACGTTTTGTTGATAAAGTTACTCCTTTCTTCTTTTATCTATATGGTAATAATGGTTGATGTAGCTAATAATTATTTATTTTTACCACTTTTCGACTACATAATGATAACATAAAGATAAATCAATTGGTAATTATTAGGGATTTACACCGTTTTGATGTAATTAGGGCAATTAGGTTTCAGTTAAAATTTTGTTATTATTTTGACATCATTTTCAGAATTTTAATAGATTTGAGTGTGTTTCATATTTTGTCCATAACTTTTGCCACATAACCTAGATTTACTTTATTCTTGTTTTTTTTTTTTTTTTTTTTTTTTTTTTTTTTGCAGATAACTTCATTATCTACAAATGTTATTCAAGGGCCAATAGCAAATTCGAACTGGAAAGTGGATAAAATTAGACTTGAAGTCGGTACATAAACGCTGGACAACAACGCAACACCTGGATATTTTGAGCATATTTTGTTTATGGAGGGATATTTAGTCATTCCATGTTTTAGGTTAATTTTTTTTATAAATAAAGCTCTCTTTGGAGAGCTGGGAGACATCAACATCACATTAGACAATAGATAATTAAATACAATTTTTTTCCTTTCTTTCTCTTCTGTTCAATCTGATCTCCAAGTGCTCTCCTATTTCTTAATCCTGCATGTTTTGTAATTCTTTCCATAATTATATGCTCAATTGCTATTTAAATTTGATTATTATATTTAATAATTAGATTAATTTAGTAATTCAATCAATTCTTATTGGATTGTGTTGTGGAATTTCTAAACCGATGTTCAAGTCAGAATAATATTGTTGTTCACAGTGGGCGATTGCAGTTTTTCAACATATTGTGTATTCGGCGAGATGCTCGAGAATTGTGGGGTGTTCAGAATGTTAAATAGATGCAGAGATCTTGGTCTATTTAACCCACACATGTAATTAAGATTTTCTTTATGAGCCAGTGAGAAATTTGGGAGAGCTGAAGAGAGCTTGGGTCAGTTTTTATTTTATTGCATTTATTCAATCTATTTTTATTTTCTTACTTGCATTTATTTAATCTATTTAAAATTATGCTTTTATTTATTTAATTTGTTTATAATTCTATTTTTATTTTATTACTTGAATGTATTTAATTTGTTTAATATTTTGTTTTTATTTTATTACTTGCATTCATCTAATCTATTTAAAATTTTGTTTTTATTTTTTATTTCACTAAAACCCCTTAATTCTATTAAGAGAACGACTAAGTAATCTTTGGGAAGAATGACCTAGGTTAGCTATACTACAAATTTAGGTTCCTAGTTTAATTTGGGGTGTATTCGACATCGCGCATCAAATTTTAGTGTCGTTGTCGGGGACTCCTCATAGTTCTCTGTTTTATAATTTTTCTTTTACTAATCACCATAATCAATGCTGATGTATGAATACCAGGAGCAGGATGTGGAGCTCACTAATGCCACGTATCCATGAAGCGATGAGGGAGTTTTCTTTCTCCTTTGATTTTGCATTTCTTGTTTCTTTGCATTTTATTTTATCTTATTTGTGTCCTTTGCATTTTATTTTACTTTATTTCGTTTCCTTGCATTGTTATTTTTCTTAGAAACTACAATTTTGTTTTGACTAGTACCTTCTCGGCATTCTACCTTTTTATTAGTATTGAGCTCGGAATTGAACCCTGATTTTTGGTTGATTCACTTGTTTGAATTATTTCTAATATGGATTTTGATAAATGTGTTGAACCTATGTACTCGACTCTTATGCATGTATGACATTTTACGACCCTTTGAGCTTATTTGGGCCTGCATGAATGAATTCATCTATATATCATTATTTTTTCTTTCTTGTGTGACATTGCCTCTCATGAATGTTGTTTTCTAGAACTTGATCTTATTCTTCTTGAAATTGTATGTTCACTTGTTTCCATGATTATGATTAAGACATTTTTATTGTTTCACCTACTTAACCATACATCCATCCTATACACTAATTTCCCTTGTAAACCCCTTTGAGTCTATATTTTTCCATTCTTTCATTTAGCTCATTACAAGCCTAAATGTAAAACCTTTTTTATCCTTTTCTTTAATTATTAACTAAGCATGATGGTCTTCTTTTGGGTTGTGTAAATTTCTAAGTGCAGGGGTTGTTTGAGATGTGCAAGATGCTAAGTGTAGGTTGACTGATCATGTATGAATTTTAGGACTTATTATTTGATCATGGATTTCATTCTTCTTTCTTCTTATCATGAGAGTTTCTCTGCAAAAAAACAAAAAGAAAAAGAAAAGAAAAACAAAAAGAAAGAAAAAAATAAAAACAAAAGGAAAAAAAAAATAAAAACAAAAAGAAAAAAATGAGAAAGAGAAAAGAAAGTTCTTGTGTAGCTTGGGTTGGAGTAATTTGCTCAATTTCAATTATTGGGTAGCTTTCAGGATTAATTTGATTGATATTGCAAAAATATCATACTCTTGCTCTTTTAATAATCTTTGGATGTTACCTCGGCTGTAAAACAAATTTCTCACCCATTACCTTAGCCTCATTACAACCTTAATAAAGTCCTCTTGAATGATGCAAACTTGTATTTCGGAAGTGGAGAATTAGAATGCTTGCAAGCCTATGGTAAGGCAATGCTCATTGAGATGGTTTCAGTGCTATACACCTTTCATAAATACTCGAGAGTAAGAGAGATACACTATCTTGGGAGGCTAGCATACATTACTGTCAATTGCATAATTGGTTGCATAAATTGATTAATCCGAGAAGAGAGAAATTCACACTTTGTTGATCAACCTTTGAAAATAAATTTTGATTTGATATTCCTTGCTAAAATACTTTTCTATTGGTAGCTTGTTGAATTTGGTTATAGTCTTGATTACTTAGCCTTCATTTTCTTTTATCTAGGTTTAGATTTCCTTAGGAGTGCAAAAGGATAACTATGGGGGAATTTGATAATTATATATTTTTACCACTTTCAGATTAAATAATGATAACAATAAAGATAAATCAATTGGTAATTATTAGGGTTTTACACCATTTTGGTGTAATTGGGCCAATTAGGTTTTAGTTAAAAGTTTGTTATTGTTTTAACACCATTTTTGGAATTTTAACAAATTTGAGTGTGTTTCATATTTTGTCCATAACTTTTGCCATAGACCTCAGATTTACTTGATTCTTGTTTAATTTTGCAAATAACTTATATATATAGAAATGTTACACAAGGGCCAAGAGCAAAGTCGAACTGGAAAGAGGTTAAAATTGGACTTGAAGTCAGTAGGCAAAGGCTGGACAACAAGGCGGTACCTGGATATTTTGAGCATATTTTTTTTATAGAGGGCTATTTAGTCATTTCGTGTTTTAGGTTAATCTTTTTTATAAATAAAGCTCTCTTGGAAGAGCTAGGAGACATCAACATCACATTAGAAACTAAATAATTAAATACAATTTTTTTGTTTCTCTTCTGTTCAATCTGATCTCCAAGTGCTCTCTTATTTCTTAATCTTGAGGTTCATGTTTTGTAATTCTTTCCATAATTACATGCTCAATTGTTATTTTAATATTATTATTAGATTTAGTAATTGGATTAATTTAGTAATTGAATTAGTAACGATTGGATTGTGTTGTGGAATTTTTGAACCGATGTTCAAGTCGGAATAATATTATTTACAGTGAGCAATTACAATTGTTCAACATATTGTGTATTCATCGAGATGCTCCATGATTGTGGGGTGTTCGAAATGTTAAATGGATGTAGAGATCTCGGTCTATTTAACCCACACATGTATTAGGATTTTCTTTAGGAGCCAGTGAGGGATTTGGAAGAGTCAAAGAGAGGTCAGATTGATTTTTATTTTATTGCATTTACCCAATCTGTTTTTATTTGATTAATAGAATTTATTTAATCTATTTAAAATTCTATTTTTATGTTATTACTTGCATTTATGTAATTTGTTTATAATTTTGTTTTTATTTTATTACTTGAATTTATTTAATCGGTTTAAAAATATGTTTTTATTTTATTACTTGCATTTATCTAATCTATTAAAAATTTTATTTTTATTTTTTATTTCATGAAAACTCTTTAATTATTTTAAGAAAACGACTGAGTAGTCTTTGCGAAAAATGATCTAGGCTAGTTATACTACAAATTTAGCTTTCTACTTTAATTTAGGATGCGTTCGACATCACACATCAGTAGCATGAGATTGTGTTTGTTTTCCTCAAACTATGTCTCTTTATGTCAACCAAAAATAACCATAATGAATAATTTTGCAAAGAGAAAACATTGTAAATTGTAAATTGTACCACATGAACAAAAGTTAGGAGACATTGTAAATTATTAGGCATTGCTTTAGTTTCACTTGTTATAAATTTTTGCAAGAAACTTAAATAGACATTGGACATACATTGTTTCAATCTTTTATTTTATAAATCAGTGCTTAATGACCTTCATTTCAAAGTATATACATTACATGGTGAAGGAGTGATAACAAATAGTCAACATGAAATCAATTTGTATCAATGAAAGAGAGAATTTATAAAAAAACCAAACAGAAAGAGACTAGACGAACTTAAATAACAATATTCATATATCTATCACTTATCAAAATTGGTAACTCGAATAATATAAAATTATCATTTTAAAGATATAATTGTAACAATTGAAATTACAAATATCTTTTAAACTTTATTTACTATTATATATAAAATAAGATGAATATACGATACCACCAAAGCAAGTAAAGTTACCTTGTATCACTAATTACTTTTTTTTCATTGTATAATATTTTGCATACGAATTATAATATTTAAAAATCAGTGCTTAATGACCTTCATTTCAAAGTATATACATTACATGGTGAAAATAGTCAACATGAAATCAATTTGTATCAATGAAAGAGAGAATTTATAAAAAAAAACAAACAGAAAGAGACTAAACGAACTTAAATAACAATATTTATATATCTATCACTTATCAAATTTGGTAACTCGAATAATATAAAATTATCATTTTCAAGATATAATTGTAACAATTGAAATTAAAAATATGTTTTAAACTTTATTTATTATTATATATAAAATAAGATGAAATATGATACACCAAAGCAAGTAAAGTTACCTTGTATCACTAATTACTTCTTTTTTTCTTTGTATAATATTTTGCATACAAATTATAAGAATCTTATCATTTCATTTAATTATTATTTATTATCGATTAAAAAAGTACAATTCTGCTTAGAATATATAAAGAAGTCATAAATTATTATCATCTATATAGAAGTCATAAATTGTTACTTCTTGAAACATCTTCTAATATCATCTATGGAGTGAATTTTTATTAAAATTTATAATAAGAAAACTATATATTTTTTTTACACTTATAAAGAAAGAAATTTTAGTTTAGAAAAATCATTTTATAAAAAATATATATAAAGATATGTGATGCAGTACCATTTAGAATCAATGTTTTATATCATAAATTCAGATAAAAAGGATCAACATGAACATTTTTTTACAACGTAATAAATTTAACAAACCCTTAACAACATAAAGTACGAAATAGGACTTCTGAAAAATGACCCTATCAACCTAATATTTTAGTAAAACATGATCCATATAAAAGATCACTATAAGAAAAAAGTTATTTAGAGACTAATTTTTAGTTATCAAATAAAATAATTGTTAATTGTGACCAAAATAATCACCAAATTAGGGTTTGGTTGCTATCATGCATGTTATTTGTAAATCATGCATGTTATTTTATCTATAAATATAGATGTGAATGTAAAACATTAGAAGAAGGAAAGTGTGACAGAAGAAAGAAAGTCAGATTTTATAGTGATTTGGAGAAGAAGAAAAAAGAATGGTGGAGAATAGTGAAGATTTGTGGATTGATGAGTTGAGGTAGTCTATAAGTAAAGATTTGTGGACTGATGAGTTGTGGTCGTCTATGTTCGAAACTTATCCTCTACCGTCGCAAAACTTCAATGTTCCTCCCATGATGCCAGAAACAACCTCTTCAACTCTCCAACAAACCTCTTCAAGTCCCTAGCGATGCTCTTCCCATATTGTCTCCGTCTGATATGCGTTGTCGAACGCACCCCAAATTAAACTAGGAAACTAAATTTGTAGTATAGCTAACCTAGGTCATTCTTTCCAAAGACTACTCACTCGTTCTCTTAAAAGAATTAAGGGATTTTAATGAAATAATTTAATTTAATAAAATATAAATAGAATTTTAAATAGATTAGATAAATGCAAGTAATAAAATAAAAATAGAATTTTGAAAAGATTAAATAAATTCAAGTAATAAAATAAAAATAGAATTTTAAACAAATTAAATAAATGCAAATAATAAATAAAAACATAATTATAAGCAAATTAAATAAATGCAAGTAGTAAAATAAAAATAGAATTTTAAATAGATTAAATAAATGCAAGTAATAAAAAACCAACCCGACCTCTCTTTGACTCTCCCAAATCCCTCTCTAGTTCCTAAAGAAAATTTGAATTACATGTGTCGGTTAATTAAACCGAGAGCACTACATCTATTTAACATTTTGAACACCCCACAATGGTGGAGCATCTCACTGAATACCAAATATGCTGAACAACTACAATCTCCTATTGTGAACAACAATATTATTCCGACTTGAACATTGGTTCAAAAATTCTACAACACAATCCAATCGGTATTGATTTAATTACTAAATTAATCAAATTATTAAATCTAAAAAAACAAATTAAAATAGCAATTCAGCATGTAGTTATAGAAAGAATTACGAAACATGAACCTCAAGACTAAGAAACAGGAGAGCACTTGGAGATCGGATTGAATAGAACAATTAGTCACTCATAATCACGATTGGTACATCAAGACAGAAAGATAAATGCAAAACACACAGAAGAGAAAGAAAGGAAAAAGTAAAATTGCATTTAATTATCTACTGTCTACTGTGATGTCTTTCAGCTCTACCAAGAGAGTTTCATTTATAAAAAGTTTAACCTAAAACATAAAATGACTAAATAGCCCTCCATAAAGAAAATCTGCTCAAAATATCATAGTGTCGCCTTGTTGTCCAACCTTTGTGTACTGACTTCAAGTCCAATTTTAACATCTTTTTAGTTTGAATTTGATCTCAGCCCTTGGATAAAATTTGTATATCCATAAGTTATCTGCAAAACAAAACAAGAATAAAGAAAATTTGAGTTCTATGGCAAAAATTATGGATAAAATACGAAAAACACTCAAATCTGTTAAAATTTCGAAATGGTGTCAAAATAATAACAAACTTTTAACTAAAACCTAATTGGCCTAATTACAAAACGGTGTAAAACCATAATAATTACCAACTGATTTATCTTTATTGTTATCATTATGCAATTGGAAAGTGGTAAAAATAAATAATTATCAAATTTTCCCATACTTATCCTTTTGCACTCTTGGACAAAATCTAGACCTAGATAAAAGAAAATGAAGGCTAAGTACTCAAGACTGTAATCAGATTTAATAAGTTATCAATAGAAAAAGTATTTAAGAAGGAATATCAAATTAAAATTTATTTTCAAAAGTTGATCAACAAAGTGTGAATTCCTGTCTTATCAGATTAATCAATTTATGCAACCAATTATGCAATTGACAGTTATGTGTGTTGGTCTCTCTAGATAGTGTATCTTTCTTACTCTCGAGTGTTTAAGGAAGGTGTATAACACTCAAACCATCTCAATGAACATTTCCTTACCATAGGCTTGCAAGCATTCGAATTCTGCACTTCCGAAACACAAGTTTGCTTCAATAAAGAGGACTTTATTAAGGTTGTAATGAGGCTAAGGTAATGGGTAGGAATTTTCTTTCTTTTTTCTTTTTTTTACAACTAAGGTAACATCCAAAGATTATTAAAAGAGCAAGAGCATGATATTTTTACAACATCAATCAAATTAATCATGAAAGTTACCTAATAATTGAAATTACGCAAATCACTCCAACCCAAGCTATAAAAGCATTTTCTTCTCTCTTTCTCGATTTCTTTTTCTTTTTGTTTTTCTTCTTTTTTGTGTTTTTTTTTATTTTTTTTCAGAGAAACTCTCATGACAAAAAGAAAGAAGAATGAAATCCATAATCAGATAATAAGTCCTAAAATCCATACAAGATCAATCAACCTTCCCCCACACTTAGCATCTTGCATGTCTCGGGCAACCCCCACACTTAGCAATTTACACAACCCAAAAAAAGACCATCATGCTGAATTAATAATCAAAGGAAAGGACAAAAATGGTTTTACACTGAGGCTTGTAATGATCTAAATGAAAGAATGAGAAACTATAGGCTTAAAGGGGTTGACAAGGGAAAATAGTGGATAGGATGGTTGTATAGTCAAGTAGGTTAAACATAAAGAACGCCTCCATCATAATTATGCAAACAAGTGAACATACAGTTTCAAAAAGATTGAGACTTAGTTCTAAAAAACAACATCCATGAGAAGCAATGTCACACAAGAAAGAAAAAAGAATGGTATATAGATGAATCCATTTAAGCAGGCCCAAATAAGCTCACAGGGTCATAAAATGTCATACATGCATGAAAGCCCAGTACATAATCGGTTCAACACATTTATCAAAATCTATATAAGAAATAATTCAACCAAGTGAATCAACCAAAAATTAGAGGTTTAATTTCAAGCTCGGTACTAATAAAAAGGTAGAATGTCGATAAGGTACCAATCAAAACAGAATTGCAGTTTCTAAGAAAAATAACAATGCAAGGAAACGAAATAAACTAAAAGAAAATGCAAAGGAAACAAATAAAATAAAATAAAATGCAAAGAAACAACAAAAGAAAAATCAAAGGAGAAACAAAAATCCCTCGCCGCTTCATGGATAAATGGCGTCAGTGAGCTCCATGTTCTGCTCCTCCACTGTTCCAGGCACACCTTTATGATAGTGCTTTAAATGCTGCCCATTCACTAAATATGTGTTCCTGACCTTTAATCATTAAGCTCGATGTGTAAACTTTGCCGATCATGAAAAAAATTAGTTTTATCTTTGTAAATGCATGAGCTCTCATAAGCATCCAATCTCAGCTCCTCCAACTTTTGTAGTTGCAACTTCCTTTCAGCTCTAGATTGGGCTAAATCCATATTACAATGTTTGAGTGCCCAATATGCTTGGTGCTCCAACTCTACTGGCAAGTGAAACGCCTTACCAAAACCAAGTCAGTATCAAAGTCTTGTAGGTGGTCCTGTAAGACCAAAGAGCATCATCTAATCTCTTGCTCCAATCCTTTCAATTGGAGTTCACTGTTTTAAGCAGAATTTGTTTGATCTCTCTGTTGGACACTTCTACTTGTCGTTAGTCTGTGGGTGGTAAGCTGTTGCAACCTTATGGAGAACTCCATACTTTTTTCAGTAAAGCATCCATGCTCCGGTTGCAAAAATGAGAGCCCGAGTCACTGATGATGACCCAGGGAACACCAAACCCGCAAAAGATATGGGTGCGAACAAAATCCACTACAACACCAGAATCATTAGTTCGTGTGGCTTTTCCCTCCACCCATTTAGAAACATAATCCACAACAAGTAATGTGTAAGTAAAACCAAAAGAAACAAGAAATGGTCCTATAAAGTCAATACCCCAGACGTCAAATACATCACAAAACAAAATGGGTTGCTAGGGAATTTCATATCTACGACAGATACTCCTTACTCTTTGACATTTTTTCTAAAATTTACAATAAACACAAGCATCATGAAATAAGGTGGGCCAATAAAAACCAAATTCTATAACTTTATGTGCAGTCCTTTGCGGCCCAAAATGTCCAATGCATGTATACACATGACAAAATGCAAGTATGAAGGAAAACTCATAATTAGGGATGCATCTCCTAATGACCTGGTCGCTACGAAATTTCCACAAGTAGGAGTTGTCCCAAACATAATGCTTAGAATCACTTTTCAGTTTTAGGATTTGAGCCCTAGTTAAATAATCTGGAAAGGTACCAACAACCAGAAAATTAACCAAATCAGCGTACCAAGGGATAGAAAATTGATCTTGCAACTGCAAAAGTTGTTCATATCAAAATTCATCTTGGATGGGAGATAGTTCAACACCCTGTGAATGAATTCGACTCAAATGATCAGCCACTAAATTTTGTGCTCCACTTCAGTCTCTAATCTCTATGTCAAACTCTTAGAGTAACAACATCCATCTGATTAATCGTGGCTTAGCATCTACTTTCTTCATGAGGAACTTTAAAGCTGCATGGTTAGTGAAAACAATGATTTTTGCATTAAGTAGATATGACCAAAACTTGTCTAAAGAAAAAACCACAACTAAGAACTCCTTATCAGTGGTGGTGTAATTATCCTGAGATGAATCCAAGGTCTTTGATGCATATGATATGACATGAGAAGCTTTTTCTTATCACTGAGCCAAAATTGCTCCAACTGCATAGTTGGAAGCATCACACATCAGCTCAAATGGAAGTGTCCAATCTGGAGGCTGGATGATAGGTGCGATAGTCAAACACTTCTTCAAGTGGTCAAAAGCAAACTTGCAATTGTCATTGAAGATGAACTCCATATCATGTTGTAGGAGGTTGGTCAGGGGTTGGGCAACGTGGCTGAAAATATGGATAAACCTCCTGTAGAAACCTGCATGTCCAAGAAAAGAATGAACTTCCCGTATTGTTGCGGGGGAAGGCAAAGCAGAAATAATTTCTATCTTAGCAGGATCTACCTTAATTCCCTTCCCTGATATAACATGTCCTAACACAATATCGGATTGAACCATAAAGTGACATTTCTCATAATTAAGTACCAGACTATTATCAATGCATCTCTATGTTGATGATGACCTACTCATGATGGATGGTCCAAACTTGTATGTTGGAGATGATGTCAAAGAACTCTCCCTTAATCAATGCTCCCCTGCTTAAGGTATAAGAAAAAAATAAAACAAGTAAAGGGCCAAGATTAGGAGTCCTAAAAAATTTGAATTACATTTGAAAAAAATTTTATTCCATTTCAAAAATTAAGCACATACTCCAGCCAACATGCATAAATCTCCCCAGTAAAGCATTATAAAAAAGATAAACCAATAAAATCATGTAATATAACATGGGTTAGAAAAATATGTGAAAAATATCAAACAAAATCTTTAATAATCAATTAATAATTAAGTTAATTGATTATCCTAGAACAAATATAAATTTTAGAAAACAATTATTTATTAAATAATCAATTAAGGTCTATGTAATAGATTATCTTAGAACAATTTTTTCTTTTCAAGAACAAAACCTTCTGAAGTAACCGATTAATACCTCTAGTAATCGATTATTTCTATTAGAAAACTAAAAATAGTTAATATTATAGTAAATTTAATCTATTATTACAAATTTTAATCTATTAATTTGATATTGTAAATGATTGTTTATAGATTTAATATATTAAAACACATGTAAAACTCAAAATTTGCATATTTAAACTAAATTGAACCAATACCAATCTAAACAAAAATGAAAATAAAAAATATTAAATATCATTAAAAGAAATACAATGCAAGTAAATAAAGACATTATTCCTTACTAGATTCTCTACTACTCTTAACATTCAACCTTTTCAGCTTTCTCTTAATACTTTCAATAGCAAGGTGAAGATTCTCCAAAGTTTCATTATGCTTTTCATGTTTCCTCAGCTGATAGTTGTAAACTTTGTACAATTTGACAAGTAGAGCTTTTTCATAGGGAATGAATGGTTTTTCTTCCCTTGTGCCAGATTTTCTTTAGCTTGCTTTGGCTCAAGTTGATCTTCATGTGTTGGAATATTTTCTTCATACTTGAAGAGTTGGTGATCATTTCTTTTGATCACTCCCATTATGGAGTGTGGTTTCTTCAATCTAGTTAGAAGGGTGTATGGCAGTTGTTTCTTTCAACATCATGTTTAGAATATTCAAATACTCTGGCGAGAAACATAGCAAAAGGAAGATGGTAAACTGGCAGCCTCATTGACTTAAGCATAATTTCAGAGTTAATTATACTAGTTTAATTGGATGTCATTTTAAAAATGAGCACCATGTCATCTTTAGAAAGTTGAGTATGATAGCTCTCTCTTGGAGCCAATACCCATGCTATCGTAAATGCTAGCAACCTCTCATCCATCTTTAGGACACCCATCTTTAAGTGCCTTACATTATTCTTTAGACTGTAGATTGGTCTCTTAAACAATCAAGATAACAATCTTGTTAAAGTTTTCTAAACCAGATGAAGCAACCTCACCTTCAAATTTAATCTCTACAATATTATCTCAAATGTACTCATCAAGGCGAACTTAAACTCCTTTGACTTTAGAAAGCAAAACTCCCCCCTTCACACAACAGAGTTTGGAGTAGAAGACTGTAGCAAGATTAGGATAATTCTTGTGTTTCATTTCAACAAATGCCTTTAATCATGGCTTCTAAATAACTCTTGAAAAATGAAAACCCTACCTCTGATTTAATCCAAAAGTAGAAATATTGCCAAAATATTGTGTTTATATACCAAAATATTGCCATTTTGCATGGTAACATTCCTTCTTATTTACAAATTAAAGTTTTTGAATGTCTTTCTTATGCTACTAATGTTCGTGTTTCTCATAAGTTCTCTCCCCTCCCTGTGCCTTAATATAATCAACTATAGTTAAGTATAACCATTCATAGAAATATTCTTTTATAAATTATTTTCATGAAATTTTTGTGTTAATATTATTAAACTTTTTTGCCCAATCAAGAAAAACTCCAATAATCTAATAAGCATATTTTTTCCTTGTTTTGTAAATTTTTTCTCTTAAAGGAAATTTGATGACTTTGATGTATATTATTTGTGTTGCAAATAACATCAATCTTCCGGTACAAAGGTCAGGTGGGTCAAATCACAATCAAATTATGACATTATGACTACTGTTCTCTTAAGTAGAAAGAGTTGAACAATGACTATCAGTTGTAGTGTTTGGTTTAGCGGTAATTATTCAATCCAAAATTGGTATCAATACCAAGTTCAAGAGTTTGATTCCCAGTAGGAAAATTGTTGAGAAAAATATTGTTGTAAGTTATATCAATTATCATGTAACAAAGTCATATCTTGTATAATTATGTGTTCTCATATCTTAAGTGTAACTTTAATGCAAATTATTAAAATAATGAAAACAATCTCTCTCAAGTTAAGTTTTCTTTTTCAGTTTTTTTTTTTCTTCAACATATAAGAGGTTAAAGTGATTGTAATTAGATGCAAAAATTAAGTAGATTCAAACTAATTAAAATCTCTTGTATATTATTTTTATTTTTTATTTTTACTTCTGAATATATTTATTAAGTTTACCAAAGCTCAAATTTTCTGATTTAATAAGAAAAGTTTTCTAAGTTCTATGAAAAATATAAGAAAAGTTATAAAACAATAATTCGCCCTCTTTTAAATATATACAAACTAGTTTTTATTACATACGATAGTGTGTATTTCAACATAAATAGAAGTGAAATAATATTTTGAGTGATAATAATATAAATGTCATGCTTTCTAAAAAAAATTATAATTTTCAGCATAGAATAATATATTATTCATAATCTTTAAAAAAAGAAAAATATAAATTACCCTTTGCCTATGCCTCCTGTTAATTCACAGATGAAGAACAATTAATTTTTTTCCACCTCCTTTCATCAGTTTCCATATGTAAGAAACCATTAAGGAAAATATTTCTTTTCTAAACAAGATATTGATCGCAGTGGAACAAACTTCAGTTTCCTGAATAGGATCTTGGATCCAAGTATTGTACGTAAAACACATAATAACTAAAAGCAGAGATTTTACTTGAAGTATTCATGACAATCATACCATGCTAATACCAAAGTTAAAAAAAAATTATAGTTAGAGGGCTGTTAGAATTTAACTTTTTAAACTATTTTTAAAACAGATATAACATATTCAAGTGACAAAAGGATGAAACAGTTGCGAGTTTAATTATATAATTATACCAAATTCTGGCCAGAAGTAAAAATTCAAATTTATTTTCACTTAATATGAAATTTGACTCATCTCCATATGAAAGTCGAGACAGATGAAGATCATACCTACAAATTTGAGTTTATTTATTTATTTATTTATTATTATTATTATTATTATTATTATTATTATTATTATTATTATTATTATTATTATTATTATTATTATTATTATACTCATTACCTTTTATTTTTTTCTTATTTGATTTTTTTCAATGATTTTTTTGGATTCCAAATCATTCATATCTTTTGTCAATTTTCTTTCATTACCCAATCATGTTAAGTTCCTTTTTGTCAATTTTCTTTGATTATCCAAGCATATTAAGTAACGTCCAACTTTAATTCTCATATAAGGAACTTTAGTAGCCTACTTTGGATCCTTGACCTATAAAATAAAGTGTCTATTTTAGAGCTCAACCATTACAAGTGCTAATGAAAGTGATAAATGGAAATAAAGACTTAAGATTAAAAGGGTTAAAGATATAAAGAAAGTGATAAAAGTTTAAAGCAAAGATAAAACAAAAAGGAAATTAGGATGTATCATTTGATATGTTTTGTTTTGAATTGACGTGTTATATAGATTGCATTGTACATAGACCATATACTCAATCATTTCAAAGCCTAGAACTATCGAAGAGGGCACTCTCTATCTCTCTCCAATAACCGAGGTCTTTGTTTAGGCCAGATTAGAAATATTATTTATAATATTTTATTTTTCTTATAACTTTTAGTTTTGAAGCTTAGAAATCGCTAATCGTTAATATACATGGTTAGAAATATTTAGATTTTAATTCTTTATATCATTCTTTTATTTTTTGTGCATTTTTTTAATGTAATTTGTAAAATTTGAGTTAATATTGGTAAATTTCAACAATAAAGTCAATGGAGGAATCAAATCATAGCCAGAAATGATTTGAAAGTTGTTAGAAAGACAGAAATTCAGATCAGTTACCTAATAATAGATATGACAAAAGAAAGTGATACCTAGAATTACTTGTTTACTTTGTCTTACCAATTTTTGACAAGGAAAAATTGATTTGACCAAATTTGATGTCCGTTATTGCAGCTTCTAGGACAGTTTTCCATATAGATATTCGACCTATAATAGCTAGATCATAAATTTGAACTTTATAGCTTGTAGTTTATGATTTGATAACAGCTCCATGCATAACTTAATTTCCCATAGGAAAAAGAAATTCATGCAAATAACTTCATACAACTATGGTGAAACTCTTTTTAACTTAAGGTTGTTAATCAAGCTTCTCAAATAACTTTTAGCTTATTGTAATAAATTTTAGCTCAAATTGTTGTTTAAATATTATAATTGTATGATTTTAATAGCAATGCATAATTAAAATCACCCAATTTAAAATACATAGAAAACCAAAATTGAACCTAAAAGGGACCTAATTATATTCCATCTGATGATGATATTTCTGGGACTTGTATTAATGATAATATTATTTCTCTACCAAGGATGCTTAATTAATATTTGGTATTTTTAGAATTTTTTTAAAATTTATTCTATTAAAAATGAATATAAAAAATGTCAAATAAGATCTTATCATTTTACATGAGAATAAAAGAAAGAGAAAGACTAGTACTATAGACTTTTGAAAATTAGATATATTTTTAAGAATAATTTTATAAAACTTAAAACAAACCCACTCTCTAAGTTTTATTGTTAAATTAATGACATTGACATACAACTAAGAACTTATGATATATACATTTAATCGACTTGTTCAATCAAACCTTGGTGAATCTAATTTGGATCAAAAGCTATCAACTCAATTCAGCTGTGTGGTCCAGGGAAAGTTCACGGGTAACCCAGAAGCATATAAGTTCAGAACTTGTCAGTTGATTGAAATTGAAAAGCAAATAATTGAGAACCATTGACATCAGAATGATGCTTTTTATATCTACACAACAATGCTTTAATGCAATACCATGGAAGCTTTTCATGTGTCATTAGTGATTAGGAATGGACGAAGCATTTTGTGTGATCAGTTATATTTACATTGGTAGGATTAAGAAATGAAAAATGTTAGTGAAAAAAAGAAAGAAAGAGATATAGTGAAAATTGAGGTTATTTAAATGAAGGAAAATGGGAGAAATGAATGAAGAACGTGAGAAATTCCTTTGTATAATAGAATAAAAGAATGTGGTAATTTGATATTTTAAATAATAGCTAAAGTATCATTGTATAAAAAGTAATTACGATTAGATATGAATAAATATTTAAAATACTTATGCTTTATCTCATCTTAAAAACATTCTTTGATTGTGAGTTGAGTATCCGTTTGAAAAAGAAATATCTAATATTGGGATAATCCTTAATTTTGTAAATTAAGATTACGTGAAAACCAACTTTTAAAATCTAAATTAAAGTAAAAATAAATGTTAAAGCAACATAAAAATAATTTTTTATCATAAAACTTGAGTATAAATAAAATATAATATTTCTAAAATAAAATTAAAATAATTTACTCTCCAAAATGTTTATGTTCAAAGCAATTCCTTTTAGCTTTAATAATTTGAAAAATTTTATATTATATTATATTGTAGTGTCTTATTTGATACATGCTTTGTGAAATGATATTAAATATAATGAATTGATAAGGTAAAAACCATATAATAATTAATCATTAAATATTTTTGTTAATATTACTAAAATTTACTATTTTTGTAAATACGTATAAATAAACGTAGGTCATATGTAAATATAATACTACTCAATTTTTTATCAAATATTTATTTTAAGCATTTGAATTTTAAAATAAAATTTAAAAGATATCTTAAAAATGTATATATTGCAATCAACATAATGTTGCATGAAATAATAAAAGATAAAATTGACCAAAGCAATTAACAATCTGTTTTATTTTACAAATCTCATTATTTGAAAGAGAAATATTTTGAATGTAGATTGCACAAAAATCATTTTTGCATTTTTTGACAATCAATAACTTAAATAGCTCCACATTCATTTATTTTCATTGTTCTTCTTCCTTAGCAACGAGAACACCCTTTTGCCCATGCCAATTTTGCAAGGCTAAGATCATTAGCTTTAGCAAAACACAGTATCGTCTACACTTATCTTCTTATTTATTTATTTATTAACATTTTCTATTTTTCTCATGTTTTGGTCGTTTACTCGTCCTTATGCAGTGATGCATTAGAATGGATCCGTTCAATTCCAATAAATATTCCTTAAGAAAAAATATTTGAAATATAAGGAAAAAATAAAGATTAGACCAAATAATGTAGCAATTAATATGACTAGAAAGTGACTGTAAAGCCCCTCCCCTTTTCACTTTTCTCATATCCTCTTTCTCAAAATTTTATTATATTAAATTTTCAAACTAAGCAGGTGCATGTTTATTTTAAAAATTCTTTATAAACTTTTTTTTTTTAATTTGTTAGTTAAAAAGAAGTGATCCTTATTATTATTGGTTGTATTAAGTACAACAGTTACAAATAATACAAGTAATTATGAATATATCATTATCTTTTAAGGAATTTGTGGAATACAAATCAATAAATGTAATTGATAGAAAATTTAGATTACAAATTTTTCCTATTATTTGAATCGATATACTAGAAATAAAATTATGCAAAATAACTAAAATATTTTTTTCCATATTTTTACGAACACTTGGAATGAAAAAAAAAAGAAAAAGATTGGAGATGATATAAAATGTAATGTTAGGATTAAACTTCACAAAACCTCCTTCAGGCATAAAAATGATTATTTTTCCAAACTAATGTCAATGTTAATCCACAATAATATCTAAACCTTAATTCCTTAGTTGAAGAAACCTGGGTTTCTCTATTACCTGTCAATTCTTTGATCAATTATATAAAAAAGACTTATTTTTGTTACAAGAGTCTTGAGACAACAAACTAATCATTCTCTATTCCTAGATATAAGCTTTCATTTGGTATTTTGATTTAGATCCAGATTTCAAATGATATTTCCCAATATCTTAAGAATCGATTATCAAGTCATAAATCAACGTGACAAGCAATAAGCACAAAACCAAAATAATAATATTGAAAGGAAAGACATATATAAACCCATAATCGATTACATGAGAATTCAATTGATTACATCTAACTCCAACAACAAGAAAAATGATGAATAATGGAGGAAGATGGATATACAAAGAGGAGAAAGGGGAATCCTCCAAACCTCAGCCATCATCCCAAGGCTACATTTTTCTAACTCTTAAGCGAAGTTTGACTCCCAAATGGAGTGGAGTTTCTAACCCTAATGCAAAAAGTCCTTTAAATAGATTATGATCATTGTTAGCGTCTGACCCAACTTCAGTGGTATCGGGCTCAACTTCCTTGTAGAGGTCCAAGGCTCAACTGGTGTCCGACCATGCTTAAATGGCATCAGACGTTGTTGCACATGTTTTTCTCTTGGGTTGTATGGTGCTCGGCCTAGCTTAAGTGGCATCAAGCGCAAGTTTCATGTGTTAATTTTGCTCTTTTATCTCATCATTCATGGGATTCATTATGCTCTTCTTTGTTCAATACTTCTTGTTCAATTATATGACAAAATTAGTGAGATTTAAAGTAAAATTTGATTAAAAATTCAAGTAACCAACTATTATAACAAGAGACAAATTATTTATAAAAAGAGATAAAAACATGAAATTTAGCAAGTTTCAAGCTTAGAAATAGTTGATTTCATTATGAAGATTGACTTCAAAATATGATAAAAATAAATGTTATCAAACTTCCCCAAACTTAAAACCTTGTTTGTCCTCAAGTAAAGGTAACTTGACACAAATAGACAATTACTTAGCACCGGTGTAACAACTCATAGGCAAGTTCACACAATTACTTCAAATGTTAACCATGTATGCTCTCCAATAAAGTTTAAAAAAAATAATTTGTTTCCCAGTCAAGACTGAGCTATAGTACTCTCAGTGCAAATATAACAAAGAAAAAATACATGTAACTTTTTGAATACAAACTAACAATCATGGCAGGATGTTTCCATGGACAACTAAAGGCAGCATTCCTCAATAGAAAAAGTGTTTCACTCAAGGACATTGGTGTCTCGGGATGTGTTCTTTTCTCTTGTAACATTTCATATTTTTCATATAATAGAAACTTTATTGCATAAAAATTATATAATATACCTAAATATAAATATCCATACATTTCATCATATGTTTCAAAATATGCTTCTACACATAAGATTTAATAAAAATATATTCATACAATTACAAAATAATAAAATAAAATTAAACTTCTCTATCAGCTTACTAAGGAGTCACACCACCTATCAAATCCTTTACTCACGTGTAGCACACAATTATCACAAATTTAAAAAAAAAAATACACCACACAAAAATAAGGGTAAGCTACATAGATTAAAGAAATGTATATTCACAAATCAAATTACTATCTCAACCAAACTACAAACATCATACTTTCATGATCCATCTTATACATAACATTGTCATTATCACATCTCTACAAAGACACTTAACTCTCTACTTCCGGAAGACTCGTGCATTAAGTTAGACTCAGAGAGTAGCACTTGCCAGATGACCCTTCTAACTATGAATCCACACAATCCCAAATGAGCATAACCTCATCTAAAAGGGTAAATCCATATATTTGTCCTGACCAGCTCTTTCAAACTACAGTTTTAGTTAAATAAACCTCCTTTTACTCTCACCACCTAGTATCATTCGTCTATGTGATTCTAAAGTGCTAGTAGAGGCATGATATCTCCTTCTCGACAAATCCTCAAACAATGCACATCCTAACAATCTCAATACGAGTATCTCCTTTCCTGAAGATACTATGTCTCGATCACCATTCCATATCATTCACAAACATTTATACTATATCATACCATACATAAACATCGATTCAATTTAATTCAAATTCATCCAATTTATACTTAAGAAAACAAGTAATCACAATATCTATTAAAAACATTCAAACTAGCTTTCCTTACTTGTATAAAGTAGAGACCCTCAAAGGAATTCCAAAAGTCTAAAATCACGAACAACCTAACCTACACCAAGAGCTTCTAATTAACGATCAGGCTACACTATTAGAACAATGGATCAATAGAGACTCATTCTGATGCCTCAGAGGACACAGGAAAAATACACTTACCAAAAACGGAATTGACCTATAACTAATTTTGAGGAAGATGAGAAGAAAATAATCTTACTCTGTTCAAATATTTGATTGGACACTATTGCTCTACTCGATGCCAAGATCTAAGGGTGATCTCCGATTGTTCGTCTGATAAGGAAGGAAGACAGAGTTTTATAGAGAACACAAAAAAAAGGGGAAGAATCGCTTTTGAGAAAGATGGTGGTTTTTATAAAAATGAAACTTGAATATTGATTTTCCTATTTATATAAACTTTTCTCTTTTTTTAAAAAAAAATATTTAGGTGTCATCTTATTTATATCTAAAGCTAAATTATAGCTTCTAATACATTTATATTCTAAAGCTATTTTCTAGGGTATTACACAAGAGGCAAAAAAATTCAAAAACATGCAACATCACAAGGACTTTTTTTGGGTTGTAATGTGGTTGGGCTAAGAAGAAAATTGTTTTTTCTAGATAATCAAAGAAACTTCAAGTAAAAAGAGCAATTTGATCGACTCATGAATTTCAACATTCTACCCTCTTCTACTTGTAATCCATACTTGAACCAAAATCAACTTTACCCTCACATTAGTTTAATTTTGCAACAAATATTTTTAAAGGATGTACAATATGGACCATAACCTTTTCTGATTTGCACTTTGTATCTCTTATATAGTATTTTTTATTTCTTCCCCGAAACTTGAATTACACTAAGGACTATGATTTCCTTACTCTCTCAACTCATAGTGAAGTGAGGTTAAAACATTTAAGGATGAAGAAAAAAAAATTTCCCCAAACTTGAATCATATTAAGGACCATGATCTCCTTGTTGTCTTGGCTCATAGTAAGGCAGTCAAGGTTAAAATGTTTAAGGATGAAGAAAATTTTCTTTCAAAGCTCAGAAAGGTACACAAAGATTTTATTCATAAAAAAAAAATAAGGTTGGCATGGCTATTTGGCTCAAACTATGATAAAAACAAAAATGACCTTGATCACATGTAAGCATGCAAATGAGATAACTAGCATAGAAACTTAAGCAAAGTCAATTATGAGTCAAGAGTGATAAAACACAATAAATTTAAACTCAGACACAAAATCTGACCTAGTCAAAATGTTGCCAAAAGTTGTCATACAATATGTCACAATTATTAATCATAAATAAAACAATATGAATGCACTTTCAATTACAAAAACATAAGTAACCACAAACTTATACTCAACAGAAAAACACATTTCATTCACTTATAATATATAGAAACATAATAAATTCTCATTAGTGACATGCAAAACTCACTCCAAGTCATAAAACCAAAAGCATCATATATGTCACATCAGTCAAGTTATACAATTTATTATAAGAAAATTAAACAAAAAATGAAATTTAAAGAATAAAAAAATAAAATAAATGAAATTTAAAGAACAAAAATAAAATCCTGGAAAGGTTTATTCTCCAATAGATCTTGATCATCATAGAATACGATCTTTTTCTTCTGCATCATCAACATTCGCATCCTAAGTAGTCTCACTCTCTCCTGTAAATAGGTTGAACCCCAAGCCCAAAGTTTCGCTTTTTATATATAAAAATTGAATAGTAAGAATAATAGAATAAAATCTATAAAAAAAAAAAGTTTAACAAATATGTACTCCCTATTCACATACACAATTTATAATTGTTATTTGGGTCCTATTATGCAACCCAGTTAATTCCTTAATCAAGGTTACCTATGGATTGAAAAACAATCAACCCATTCCTAAACTTGATGAGAATCTTTCCCTACATTGAGACCATCTTACTGTAATAGGAAGCCAAAGATTGCAATTTGTTCCTAGTAGTTTCACATCTCAAGTTGATTGAGTTTAGTTCCAAAAGCTGAGCATATTTTCCAATATCATTCAACCCCTAGGCTCATCTATTAGCAACAAAAGTCTACAATACAAACATTAGCAATAAAACTCAACCAGGTAAGAACAATGTTCGGATCAATACAGAGATTCCTTTATCGTAAAGCATTATAGCACAAAACTCAATAATTTCATATATAAAGAAGAAACAGAAAACTTAAAAAGTGAAAATAAAAATAACAAAAATGATGTATAAAAGAGTTATAAATGCATAATTACCATGTATTAGAAAACAAGTCCCCAACAACGAGGCCAAAAACTTGTTAACATTTTTCGCTATGATGACAAGTACACCAATCACAAATGTAGCATGTAATAAATATATTGTTCTCTCTTAAGAGACTTGTGCTATACACGACAATAAATGCAATTGATTATAAATTTAGACTACAAATTATTCCCAATATTTGAATTGATAAACAAGAAAATAAAATTATGGAAAACAATTAAAATATTTTTTTGAGTGTTTGTAATGCAGAAAAAAAGATTAGATATGATATGGAATGTAATTGCTAGAGTTAAACTTCACCAAATCTCCCTCTCCTGCATAAAAAAAATTACCTTCTTTCCAAACTAATGTCAATGTCAACCCACAATAATATCCAAACCCTAAATCCTTAGGTAAATGAACCTAAGCTTTCCTATTGACCGTCAATTCCTTGATCAATTATATAAAAAAATACTTGCTTTTACCAAAAGGGTCTTAAGACAACAAACGAATCATGATCTAATCTTATATACAAGCTTTCATTTGGTATTTTGATTTAGATCTATATTACAGATGATATTTTTAATACCGTAAGAATCAATTATCAAGCCATGAATTAACATGACAGGTAATGAGCACAAAAATAAATACTAACATTGAAAGGAAAGACATTTATATATAAACCCAATATCGATTACATGAGAATTCAATTGATTACATCTAACCCTAACAATAAGGAAAAGGATGAAAATGGAGAAAGATGGATATACAAAGAGGAGAAAATAGAATTGTCCAAACCCTAGTCACCATTCAAAGGCTACATTTTTCTGACTCCCAGACGGAGTCTGACTCCCAATTGGAGTGGATTATCTAACCCTAATGCAGAGAATCCTTAAAATATATTATGATCAATGTCTGCACCCAGCCGAGCTTCAGTGGGACCAGGCTCAACTTCCCTACAGTGGTCCAAGGCCCAACTGGCGCACGATCGAACTTAAGTGGCACTGACCGTAATTGCATAGGTTTTTCTCTTCGGTTATATGGTGTCCGACGCAAGTTAAGTGGCGCTAGGCGCAAGTCTCCTGCATCAACTTTTTCTCTTTTATCTCATCCTTCATGGGCTCTAATCGTGCTATTATTTTTATCCAATGACTCCTCTTTAATTATTTCACAAAATGAATGAGATTTAGAATAAAATTTGATTAAAAACGCAAGTCACTAATTATTTATAACAACAAACAAATTATTTATAAAATGACATAAAAACAAGAAATTTAGCACGTTTGAAGCTTAAAAAGAGTTTATTTCATTATAAAAACCAGCTTCAAAATATGATAACAATAAATGTTATCAATCCTCTCAACTTGTTTAAGCTTATACTGAAATTTTGTTATATTTGGATACGTTACATTATGTCTCAACATTTTAAATAATTCTTTGCTTGAGATAAAACTTTCTTTAGAAGCAAGGAATTATAGATAAGTGAAACTATTTATGTTTTTTTTTTCTATATATAACCTTAGGATAGATGATCTAGATGTGAAGGTGATGTGATCATAGTATCTTGAGTTTTATACAGGATTGTTTGTTGTTTGAACATATTTTAAATGTTTGATTTTGAGATGAATATTAATTGAGATAAAATTTGCATAATTCAAATGAATGAAATTTGTTATCTATTATCAATTTTATGTTAGAATACTACATACAAGATAAATTGGTTCAAGTTGTAGTTATTTTGAAGCAAAATATTTAATGTTAGGCATAAGAATGGTATTTTAATTTTTTATTAGTAGATGATAGTTTTTAAATGCCCTGAACCTGATATTCTTGTAGAGATGTTGAGATAATGACTAGATTCTACATGATAAAGTATATAATTTCTTAAATTGAGTTCTGAAAATAGTTTAGATTAGTATTTTTAGTTCTTATAGTTTTCTCATATATTTGTTTATGAGTTTGATGAGAATGGTAATATATATTAAGTTTAAATGATCAAGGTTGAATTCAAATGAGTGAAGCATCATGTTTGAGCAAATTATGGATTGTATTGAAAATTTTGAATTGTTTAATTAAAACTTGTATTTGTTAAAATGGTTTAGAATAAAACTTTTGAAAACAAATTTGGTTGTTTTTCATGAAGTTGATTTTCTAATACTTTTTCTCAAGCGAAGGATTTTCACTTAAGCAAAAATAGTGTAAAAATTCAAACTTTGCTCTTGGTCTTATTTTTGCTCAAGCAAACTTAAATGTTAGAGCAAAAGCCCCATATGAAAAAAACCAAATCATATATGAGTGCATCGTTTATCAGACGATAAAAGCACCATGTTGATCAGGCAGGGCATTTGATTGTTGAAATGTGAAGATCATATAATAAGTACAGTCAAAGACCAAGCTGACACATTCATATAGAATATTCCTGAAGCTTGAGTATGTACTACAGAGAATGACTTCTACATCTGTCTCAAGAAGATCAATGCCAAACAAAAAAATTATCTTAGAGAGTAAAGTTAAAGCTGCAACATTCACGAACTCTTCAAACACAAGCTTTTTTCAACTTTGGCCTAGCTATTTATCATATATGGTGTGTAGTTTTTACAATTGTTTGGCGTAAAAGGTTCTTATATCAAGGAAGATAAATATTGTTAGCTATTAAAGAAATTTCATAAAGAAGATAAGAGAAATGAATGTTTCATGTCATGCATTTAGTGTTTCTCAATGTAAAATTCAAAAGATAACAGAACAATAAAAAGAAGATAATTAAGAGAATTCGAAGTTACTCAATGACCAAAAATGTGAATGCAACAACTAATTTTTGCAAGCCTATGAGAAGACAAGCTTAGAAGAGAAGAAAAAAGAAATGAGCCATAATTTGCAAGTGCTAAACCTCTTGCACCCTAAAAGCTTTGTAGGAACATCGTGTGTTCATTCTTGCATACTAGTAGAGAGAGCTTAAATCCTGTATACATCAACAGACATTACGCTTTCTAGTGAGTGTTAGCATATTTTTGCTAATGATGGCAAGTGCACCTGCCGCAAATGTAGCAAGTAATAAATATCGTTCTTTTCGAAAAGATTTGTTCAATACACAACAATTTAAACAATTATGATAAATTTAGACTCAAGAAATAACCATAATTAAAATGTTATGCAAAAATTCAAACAAGTAAATATTTTTAGGGTTTTATATCAACTTGGAATACAAAAAAAGGTAAGAGATGAATAAAATGAAATTGCCAAAATTAGATTTCACCAAACCTTACTCTCATGTATGAAAATAATTTTCTTGTTTTCAATCAATTATCAATGTCAACCCACAATAATACTCAGCCCCAATTCCTTAGCAAATGAGCCTAAGATTATCTATTAACAGTCAATTCCTTGATCAATTACATAAATGAATCTTGCATTCTCACAAGGGTCTTAAGACAAGGATTGAATCGTGCTCTATTCCTAGACATAAACTTTCATTTGGTAATTTAATTCAGATCCAAACACAAGAGATATTTTGTAATACTCTCAAGAGTTAATAATCGAGTTATGAACCAACACAACAGACACAATTTATAGAATTAAAATAATGACATATTGAAGGAAAAACATTAATGATAAGACATAAATAAAACCAAACCAATTACAAGAGAGTTTTGTTTGATTACATCTAACCCCAACAATAATGGGTTTAGATCCTTATAATCATTATAAGACTGAACAGTCAATAAGAAGAACTGAGGAGGGTTGATTAAACCCAGAAACCCTAAGCTACCTCCAAGTCTAACCTTTTATGATCTCTGGTCAAATATGCAAACCCTATGTGAAAGGTTTCTTAAATAGAATTTCTTTTTCGACACTCGCGCCCGACCTAGCAAAGTGGTGTCGGACGCAATTGGATTTTGTTGCAATTTCCAGAATTTTGGATCAACTTTCAACATCCTGAGCCCAACCCATAAAATGTATGCCTGATCATGTAGTGCCCTAAAAAGAGTTTTAGGCTAAGTTCAAGAGGGAGGATGAATTTAACTTCTAATTTTTTTACAAATATTGTGTAAAAGATTTAAAAGGAAAGAATAAATTCTCTCAATTTAAATAGTTTACTACAGGTTTAGTAGCTACATAACAGAAAAACAATAAATTGACATACTAATCACCCCAACACAACACAAATCAATCAATTTAATTCAACAAACAATCATTTAAATTTTCTTTGCTAGAAATCCAATAATAAAAATAATCAACTATATTTGAAAATTAACAAATTTAAAATTTTCATATTCTTGTTTTAAAAATTCAATCAATTAAATTCAAGTCCAATCAGTTACAGTTTTCTAACAAATTAGCAGCGCAAAAAAATAGTTGATTAAGTCACAAAATCAACAAATTGCTTTTATCAGAAATATACAATTGTGCATAATGATCAAGAAATGAAAAATTTTCATGATCCAAGGTAATGCAAATAAGATCAAAAACAGTACAGACTAAGCGTAATATAGTTTGATCAGCAAATGACAATCAATGTAGTATTGAAAAAACAATTTGTTGAAATCCAAACTAGTTGATTGATAATACGTGCAGAGACAGAAATTATCCAAAATTGAAACGCAATTCAAGATTGTGGAAAGAGAGAGCAAGAACATAAAATTTATATTAGTTAACTTTTCCTCAAGAGCTACATCGAGTCAGTCTCATTGTCAACAAGCAAAGAAATTTTACTAAAGAACACCAATGTTCAAACAATACGATCAAGAATCTATCTTACACCCTACAAGATCACATTAAACACTGTGTAGAACCCTAATGCATTCCTAAAAAAGTAAACCATATAGAATTGTAGTCCAAATACACCTTTCAATCAATAAAATTGAAAAGAAAACACAACTGCAACCAAACCAATACAGATCAATTGAAATGAAAAGTTTGGAGTGACTTCCTTGAATGTAAAACTAATGAAAAATAGTGTAGTTCAGTCACAATACAAGGATGAGCTCCAAGAATCACTTTCTTGGTCCCTCTTGATAAAAAACAAAACTCTCCCGATTCACAATGTTTGCTCTCAATTTTCGGTTCTCGTATGTTCTTAGTTTTTATTTTTTTTTTCAGAAGAAAATGTACTCTCACAATCTTTTTCATTTGTCCTCAAAATTGTTTTAAAAATTTGTTACAGTTTTATAAAAACAATTGATTGAAAACAATTTTGAATTGAATGATTTCTACTAAGCTTACTGTTTCTGAAAAACAATCTTTTAAAAACTTTTGTGAACCATTTTGACTTAGACATTAGTTAGTTCAATACCAGTTCTATACCACACACACACAATTCTAACTTTTCCCTTATGTGCTCTTTAGGGATTTCAATCTTGCTCTTCTTGACCCAAATTCTTAATTTTCATTTATTTGACAAAACTAACAGGATTTATAGTAATATTTGACGAAAAACTCAAATAACAATTTATTTATAAAAGAAAAAATTATTTATAAAAATATGAGATTTAGGAGGTTCCAAGCTTAGAAAAATTTGATTTCATTATGAAAATAAACTCAAAAATATCATATAATTTAACTATACAAATCCCCAAACTTAGCACCTTGTTTGTCCTTAAGCAAGGGTAACTTGTCAAAGATGAATAATTACTCGACACTGATATAAAAACTCTAAACAAATTCATCAATCACATCAAAACTTAATAAAAAATGTTTCTCCTCAAATCAACTCATGAATGAATACTTATACATCATTAAATCTCAACTATGGTACTCAAATGTAACTATAACAAAAAAATGCACACAACTTTCAACACATATGGCAATTTAATAGTAGTGAAAAGCCAAAGGTATTATTCCTCACCAAACTTTTAAATGGTGATTAGGGTAGCTTAGTACATGTGTCACCTAAAGTCGAAGCATGCTAACAAGAAAGCATGAGTTTTCAATGTCACTAAGAAGACATTGATTAGAGAGGACTTTGGATGGAACATGTGCTTGACTCGCAATGGGTTGTTATGGAACTTGCATACACATGACACTCAAAGCTCATTAATGTTGACACTCAAAACAGCATTTACTAGGAAGACGTGTTGACTAGAGAGGACTTTGGATGGGAGTTGTGCCTAACTTGCAATGGGTGGTTAGGGTAGTTAGGTACACATGTCACTTATAACTTATGCATGTTGACATACAAACATGAGTTATCAATACTTTGGTCTTTTTCTCTGAGGTATACTGATAAACAAACTATACACTTCCAACAATCCTTCATATGTATTTTTTTTCTTTAAGACACAATAATCAACAAATTATACCCTTGCACAATTATCCATGATTTGCTTTCCTTTAAGGCATATTGATCAACAATTTGTATCACATGTTACCACCAATGTTTTCATAATAATGAATAGTATATTGTGCTTACACTCTAGTGTGTCTATTATGGCAAATCTTATTTATATTATTGCTTTAACAACTCATAAAGATCATGCTTATATGTCACTCAATTATTCTTCATGTAAATTCAACCATCTACCAAATAAACAATCGAGACAAAACACATTGTCAACACGAAATAGAGAAAATTGTCTTTGTGTCCACAACATCAATATTAATCTTCACATAGACTAATTATGTATCATAACATAAAGAATTATTTTAATTTTTATCTAGTGCTTGTAATGGCCATAACACATATAGTGAGCATGGTATCTATTTTTGTGTGCTTCTCATAAATTGTTTCAGATGCCATACAATGTTCCTTTATTCATTTGAAAATGTGTATTGCTTTGGCCTTCCTGATGACACAACATTAAAGAAGTTTTACTACTGCCAACATAAACTCACGAATCAAGGTCTAGTTAGGTATGATGCTATTGAAATATTAACAGATGTCCTTGTATGTCAAATAATATCTTCTAAGTTTCAATTTCTATTTAATACAATGATTAAACTGTACGCCAAGTTTAGAAGATCTATGAAAGAAATTATGATGCTTCTTAATCCACCTATTGCAAACACACACACAAAGTAATAGTTTGCTTTTAAACCCCATTACTTTCACCAAAGTAATAGTTTACTTTAGAGGACTTATCCAACAAACAGTGTAATTGAAAGTTGAAATGATTATAGGTTAACCTAAAAGAATATGAAAACCGTAAACAAGTCATGGGAATCAACTATCAATGTTCAGTTCGAGTTGTTAATAAGAAAAAAAAATCATCTACAACTCATTACAAATCAAAATTGATGCTTGCGTCACACAAAATGATCCACTATTGGAAAAGGACTCAACTTCTTCACCTAAACGTACAACGTGAAGAATTATGAGGCAATATTGAACTGTTTATCCAAAACAAAGATTTACGTAGAGAAACACTTGAAATGATTTGTGACTTATGATATAATACTTACATAGATCAACACGACATAACAAGATCCAACTTGATTGAATTATGTCTATTTAATTTCAGATATATTTATATTTTTCCAATTTCACGTAGTTTCTTTCCATACACCTTTAACTCAAGCAAATGAATTTTTCATTACTATTAACTAAATACTAAATTATTTCTTTATTAAATATAATTTTACATATTTTTCAAATAAGTTTTTTCTAAATATTATTACATAAATTTATTGATATACTTAAGTAAATATATTAAATAAATTCTAAGAGAACAAAGAATGTAAGTTTTTAATTCAACGAGTGAACTAAGTGTTTACACAAATGAAATTGAGAGTCACACATTTTCATGTAAAAATAAATAAAAAAATATTAAAAAAACATAAATATCAAATACATCCCTTAAAAACTATTTGATTGAATGAAGTTGAGGTCTTGAACAAAACTATACAAGATTATCATAAAGAGGATAAGTACCTTAAGAATTTGATTAAACTTTGTAAAATTTGAACAAGTCCGAACAATTTAAAGAGAATAAAAATAATTGCATAACGAAAGAAAATGGTTACCAAATTAAGGACTAAAATAAAAAATAAATATAAACTTATTTAATTAGTAATAAATTATGAGTATTTTAGTAATTCAAAACAAATATAATATAAAGATAAAGATATATATTGTAATGAGTATGAGGACTCATCCCATTCTTATACCTAACTTAAAAAATTAAATATTACTTATATTTCTATCCGATTAATGTCAGAATTTTCCATCAAAATCAAGACAAGTTAAAACAATACATGAATTTATTTGTCATATTCACTTAAGTAAGAAAAAAATAAAAAATCTTATTATCATCAATCATTTTTCTACTGCACATGCTAAACATTTTTGGAATTAATCATTTTATGATGAAATTAATCATTTTCTGACGCAAATTAATGATTTTAGTATATCTTCGTTTCATAGATTATATTTATAGTCATCAGTCTAATATTGAGCCTTAGATTATTTCTATTAGAAAGGTTATAACATAATATCTTAATTTACCTTTCATAGGTCGAACTATGTCACTGCATTTTTAAGACCTTATTTCTTAATACATGGGTTTTATAAGATTACATCAAATGCATGGGTCTTATAAGACACAATTTGATGAAGTCTTTGATAAATGTTTTAATTTTACTTTTATTTTTATTATTGGTCATTACAAATGACTCTTTCCTATTTATTGGTGTGGAGTATACTCTCACATAATAATTAATTTTTAATGTAAAAATTAATTTTTTATTTAAATTAAGATAGGTCTTAAATTTATTGTCATGTCAGTATATCAGTATATTCTAATGAAGTCTTTTAAGATCTAGGTCTTAAACGTATGACTGTCAATATGATTCTTGTATTGGAGATGTTCTTATAACACGTCTCAAATATGTTGACATCACAAAATTTACATCATAAATAATAAAGAAACAATTTTTCTATCTCGAAAGTAAATATTTCAAGTAAGTTTTAAAAGTGATGTTCTTATGTGGAAGTAAATTAAAACCTACAATGTAACTGAGACATAACGGTGACATAAATGTTAAAATGAGAAAAATTACATAAATTATTCTATTTAGGTCATCTTTATTTGCATAATTAGCCTATTTTGAAAATTATATCATGGAAATCCTATTCTAGAAACTCCAGAAATCCTAGAAAATTTCCAAACTAGTAATCCAAAAGTTAATTTAAAAGAGGGTAAAATGGGAATTTAATTGTGAGTATGCCAAGAAATTGTGAGGGTGCAAGAAGAAACAGCCCAAATAGAATCATAATAACGTTCAGATCGATTATTTAGGTTTAGGTCTAAGTAAAACCCACTTTGTATAACATTCAATTAATCAAAATATACCTGAATAAACTTATATACAATTATTTAAATTGGTCTTAAGACATAAGTAGTAATATAAATATTTGAAAAAGATTATAAAAATAAATGATAGTATTTATAACTTAGTTTACAGCTTGTATAAAAATCTATGAAACTCAAACATGCCGGTTTGTTGCCACTTCCCCGCATCCGACGCATCTCAAATACAGACACTCGCCGAGAGCGTGGACGACACGGCGAGAGCGTGGACGACACCGTGTCAGACATTACTTGTTAGACCAGACGCAGGTCAGTGATCTGACACGCAAAATAGACACGACGGTAAAAATGGAGAAGTAGAAAAAAAAAATGATAAACCCAAGACAAAGGAGCGGAACCAAAACGAAAATGGTTAAAACCAAAAAAAAGTTTTAAGTCTAAAACGAAAACTTGAAAGAAAGAAGAAGGAAGAGGTGTGAAAGGCAAGAAATTTGAAAAAGAAGGAAGAAGAAGGAAGAAGCGAGAAGACACTGAATAGAAAAAAGAAGAAGCTACATAAAGAAGCATAAAAAAAGATGCTTATCATATAATTAAATAATATAATATTATAATATCATATATGTTTTAATTTTTTATAATAATAAATAATTTATATTAATAATTATATTAAAATATATTATTAATTATATTCAAAAATATTAAATATATTTTTTAATTATTATTATTAATTTAAATTTAAAATTTGAATAGTATTTTTTAATTTATATTTTCTCAATTTAATATTTAAATATAATTTTTTATATAATATATAATTAAGTTATATTTAATTTATTTAAATATAGAAATTAAGATGAATAAGAAAATTAAATCGAAAACACTTTTTTAGAGATATATTTTAAAATTAAGAAAAACTTTTGATGATCGTAATAATATGATTAAATTTGATGAATCTTAAATAAATTTATAATATGATTAAATTTAATAAATATATATATATATATATATATACCGTGTCCTATTTAGCTCCCATGTCCTATTTAGCTATATATATATATATGTCTCCGTGTCCTATTTAGCTCCCGTGTCCTATTTAGCCGTGTATGCATGTTCGTGTCTGTGTGGGTTTCTGTAATGTATCCGTATCCGGGCTTCTTCATAGATAAAAATAGTTTAACTACATTTTCTTTTTAATTAATACAAAACAAGTTAAATATAAATATTTATATAATAAGCAGTACATAATAAACGGGATTTTCTTTTTATCAGCGTAATACAAGGGATTGTGATGCCAATCATTTGGCTTTAATGTTATGATAGGCTTACGGTAAATCTTTTAGACTGGTAATGTATCAAAAACTCATGCCTTGATCTTCTTGGTGAAAGCCTGAAGAAGAGTCCATTTACTAGAAATTTAAATTTTGACATAAATTTTTATATGATAAATATTCAAAGATCCGACACATCTACATATCCATAAACAAGAATATTTGCTAAACGCCTCCATCTTATTTGGTCGTGCTCCCCTTATTCCAGAAATTAGTTTCAATACAAAAAAATATATATTCTGAAAACTAATTTTCAGAATACAAAAAAAAAAATGTACTAGGGAATGTCAAGAGAAGAAAGATTGCGAACAGAAACCCCCCATAACAAATACTGGGTTAATGACACATGTAGGAAACCAAATTATGGTCCCAAGACCCATATCAAAATCTTCCGTAGGCACCCTAAATCGTCTATCTTTCATATCTAGTTACTAGCTCTCGCGTGTTGTCTTGCATAAAGGACTGAACCAGGAATTCTGTATCTGAAAACATAGTCATCTCTTGACAAATGATATTTAAACTATTCATAATCTATGTAAAAAAATTTTGGAGCTGATGCTAAATGATGAAATATTAAGTTATACCAGCTTAGTGATAGATAATAGCTTCTAACATGCCAAACCAACCAACTGAACCTAAAAAGCTGAGCAATCACTGATAAATATTCATTAGCATGTAGAGGAGGTAGACAAATAGAGATAAGAAAGACCTAGACAACTGGACCAGAATTTGAAATCCAAACAAATTATTGTAATTAATGATCAAAAGTCATAATCTCAATGGGAAGATAATACCCAATAAGAATTAAAAATAAATAAAAGGTAGAACAAAAGAGAACAAAAAACAGAGATGAAAGGATATAACAAAGCAAGGACATAAAACTCAGGTTAGTTTAGTGATATGCAGGCTAGAAAATGACCAGAACGAGTGATGGGCACGCTAGAAGGTGGCGGAAGATGGGTAGGTCATGGGTGTATATCAAAGATGAGAAGGGTGGAGATGGTCACTGGTACTGCATACATATGTCGATGGAAAATAGGGTTTTCACCTCACATTCATTGAAGCAAATGGGGATCGAAATCAAATCATCGGTGCCCCAAAAGCAGCCCTTGATGACAATGTTGCAGCGGATAAATAGTGTTTTTGCACCCAGCGTTGACAGCACCCACTACAGCCCCAGAATGTGGCAGTTTTCTGTGCTATCATGACAACAACAGCTGCTATTTAAAACTAAAATGCTATTCCGTATTGGTAGAGACCTAGTGCTGCTTCAGATCACTATCCTTCTAAAGCGTCACTATTTTGTGCAATTGACTACTATGCTCGAAAGATGTCATGGATCTATACAATTGCTTTATATTTACTATAGCTTTACGCATGGATAAACAGGAAGAAAGGCAGTATGGAATTTGATTCCTATTCAAAATATCAGGGTTGTTGCCTAAACGGATGAGACAATTTTTTTATGTGAAGAAAGATGGAAGATATTTCAGGTATATGTATACGTATCTAGGCATATTGTACTCATTGCGTAAAATATGGATACATCATTGATGTTTAAAACATTACCATTCTTGGAGTAATGACTTTGTATGGGAAGAAAATTGTGGATAACATCAAGGATTGGTAAGGGAGTTAGTAGCAAATTCTGGTCCAAGCTCAACATTACATAGTACCAGTGTCTTTCTCTACTTAACCACTATGTAATGACTAAGTTTTGAGCACTTTGCACAATGATCTACAATGTCACTCTCTTCCTTATGAATTTATTTATTACTACATTAATTAAATGAGACTTAGGAAGAAGACAGTGCATTCGTCTGCTAATAGCATATACAATCAAGGTCAATTTTCCATCCTGCTAGCCAGTGACATCAATTTAAGCTTTTTCCTTAATAAAACCCATAAAAGATACCATTGTTCTTCCAGTAATATATGTAGTATATCTTACACATTCTTCAGGTGCTAGTATAACATTCCTAGATTCCTACAACTGAAAGGGAACATGTATTTTCAAAAGTAACAACTGCTGCATTAAAATCCAAAATCCAACTACTTCTTTCAAGTAGCTTAAAGAACACTAAATTAGTCCAGATTTGATTGGGATCCTCCAATATCATAATATTCAGACTTAAAATCCCTTGCTGATACAAAAGTTCTAACTGTAAAAGCACTTGCACAGCATTAACATTAGGTTCATGTATCATAGTTTCACACTATCCTGAATCTACTTAACATTCAAAGCTCAAACCTTTATAGCAGAACTACTTTCAATATTCCACCAAAAGGATTAGAAATAGCACATTCATCAATTATTGCACTTTAAACAACAAACTATCTATCTAATTAACGGAAAATGGCTACCTTGAGGATGGCTCCCCGTGGTTAAGGGCCTTGTTTCTGACCCCAATGCCACTTCATTCGTACTCTTAAGTAATAATCAAACGTTTATGTAAAAATTTATAGCATGTTTGTTTCAAGAAAAATTTGCAGAAGTAATAAGCTAAACAAAATATACATTAGCCAACAAATGAAGTGTCTCCAAACTATTTGCACTGTAATCGTCCAAAACTAATTTGAAATGAAAATTTTATTTTAAGCATCTATTTGGATGTTTCTCTTAACCGCACTGCAAATTTCACATTTTCCAATTCCATTTTTCTACGGAATCGGGAAGTTCAGGAGAGGAAGAGAATCAAGCAGAACCACAAAACAACGTGAGAAGGGAAAGCAAGACCTTAATTTAATAACAATGCTACTCAGCACGGTGATCACAAAACACACGATCACAAACAGTTATCAATAACATGCCAATCACTGGCACGCTAAAATACCCAAAATATAGCAACAATAATTGGTTCAACGAGATCTGCGATGCTCTGTTCTTACATTATTGAGAAGGACGGAGAAAAAAAAGGGGGCGAGGTTGGGGAGGAGGCTTAGGAAGTGTCCCAAGGCCTAGGTTCGGGAAGGGCAACGACCATACCTTGGAGGTTGTGATCGAGGAGGACCTGGCATCCGAGCCTGGAGTGCTTGTTGAGGACCCTGGCTCGGGAATTCCGAACGAGGACGTATTCCTCGTCGTAGGAGCGAGGGGGAAGCTTGTCGAGCCACTCTTGGGCGATGTTGACCTCGCAGTGGGCGGCGCAGGCATCGATCTCTTCCAGGCGGTGGGAGTCCGGGTCGATCAGGCCCGTGTTGATTAGGGCCTTCAGGAGGGTCTGGCCCGCCAAGCCCACCACCTCGTGCTTCTTGCCCTCGAAGTCGATCGCGGAGAGCCGCACGATGCGGTCCGAGACCTTCTTCGTGGAGGAGGAGGTGGCGGTGGAGCGCGAGATTAGCGATTTCGAGAAGAAGGAGAGGGAGGGGAGGCGGTGCACTTGAGAGGACAGCCTCTGCAGATTCGCCACTGCCATCGTTGTTTGTTGGATCGAAAAGTGGAACAAAGGAGGGAGCGAGGAAGAAAGGAAATGGGGATGTTTGTTGTTCTGGGCCTGTCGCTGGTGCCGATTATGAAGGACCTTTTACTTCCCGCACCTCCATAATTTCTAACTGCATCCTCATAGTTTTTAATATACTTATTTACCTTTCATAAAAATTACGTCTGAGTTATCTATTTTGGAAATTTTGTGGAACAAGTTTTTTCTAATTTTCAGAATAGAATTTTTAGAATATAATTTTTTAATAAATTTTTCATAACAAAATTTCGGGAACAAACTTTCATAAGTATAAATGAGAACTTTGGAATGAACTCTGTAGAACGAACTTTTTCCGGATCTGAGTTTTTTCTGTTCTTTTTCTTTCTCTCAATGTAGTGGAGAACAGTGTAGTGAACAAAGGAGGTGCGGTAATGACAGTACTGGCGGCGGCACCGACAGCGATGGCGTTGTACTGTAAGAGAACGTACTTCGTTCACATTCTGATAGTATTAGAGTATAGTTAGTAATAATGAGGAGGCAGGAAAGAAAACTTTAACAAGGAATTTATTTTGGGCTGGCTCATTGCCTAGTGGGCCCAATTTAACAGATATAAGGCCCAAACAAGGCGTTTTCTTCTTACACCTTTCCCGAGCTATCTACACCTTCTTTCAATAATTTTAAGTATTCTAAATTGTCCTTGTAACATTTGCTTTGCTTGCTGAATGTTTAAGCGTGCTCTTCTTTTCGACTTCCAAATATGACATTTTAAACATTTTTTTCTTAGTACTAAATATGGTTTGCTTATTTTATGTTACTGTTTTGCTTTTAATTATCCTTTATTTAATTCAACTAATAATTTTTCAAAGATATCTGTCTAATTCCTCAACTAAAAATAATCAAATTTTATTTTATAAAATTAGTTATTTGTCCTTATAATTATTTTTGTTGTAATTTTTAACTAAACAATTTTATCTTTTTCTAATAAAGTAATTTTTATTTGAAAAAAAAAATACAATTATACGATTACTCTTCCCAAATATCATATATATATATATATATATATATATATATATATATATATATATATATATATATATCTTTAAAACAAAATTAATCATTCTTTTAAAATTATATTTTTCTAAATTGTATTATTTAAGTGCGGATATACACATCTGTTGTTACTAGTATTTTACCAAAATATTTAATAATTATAAAATGTAACAATATGTATTTTTATTAATATATATATATATATATGTTATATGTTATATATAAAAATGAAATATATTCATAAAGATAATATCTTAAAATGATACATATATAAATTTAAATAATATAATATAATATATATATATATATATATATATATATATATATATATATATATATATTTTAATATATATCAACATTACTATCCATGTTTTCCTTTTCCTGATAACGATACAATGAAATTGGTTTCATAAAATAACAATTGAAAAATTAGTATAATATAATTATTATTTTAAAGCAATAATGTAATGTTAATTTTTTGACTTTCATCTATAAAGCAATAATGTAATAGCAATTTTTTGAATTTCAAATAAATATTGCAACGAATTAAATTAAATTAAATTAAAGTAACTGAGATGTACGAAAATAGTCACAAACTTCCTCAACCGTCTATCACATACAAACACTAAATAATAATAAAGAAACTCGCAAGAACTGATAAATGGTAAACAAAAAATTACATATAAAAATTTATGTGGTTTAACTAAAACCTCATATACGTACATGGTAAAAGATTCACTAAGAATAATTTTGAAATTACTATTTCACCTGTGAATTCTCAACAGTAATTTAAAAATAAATTTTCATTACAAGGTTCTATTTATATAGTTAAAATTGTCTAATTAACTTCCAAGATGACTAATAACTAGTATTAAATATATAGGTTTTGTATATGTGTGTTCTTAGTATATATATTGCACTGCATGTTCTATGTACAAGATCATCTTTGTAATTTATTCATTCCTTTATCTACTTTTTTTATTCTTTTCTCTTTCTTTCTTTAATATTTCTTATAGGGTATTTAGAGCCACAATGACTTCTACAACTTCGTTGTTCAATACGAATTATTTTTCTCCTACAGCTTCTTTTCTTTCTTATATGTTTAACAAAACCATCGTCCTAAAACTTGCCAATGATAATCTTTTAATCTAGAAGTAGCAAGTTCTTGTAACCTTACCTGGATTAAAATTGCAAAAGTTCTTGGACGATTTTGTTGTGCTTGACAAATTTAAAACTCCTAAAGATGTTCAATCCAGCAACATCAATTCTATGTTTTTTTATTACAAACAATAGGATCAACTAATAGTCATGTGGCTTCTTACGTCAATGTCAACTCCAATCCTTAAAAAACGGTTAGCCTTAACTTTGCCTTGGAGAGTTGGATGAAGTTGCAAACCTACTATGCAACTATGGCTCATGTGCAGAAACTCAAATTGTAACTTTGCACACCGAAGCATGATCAATAATTAATGCCTTTCTTCTTTATATCGAGAAGATTGGTTGTTGTTGGATAACCAATTACTGCCAACGACTACATTAAAGTCATTCTTGATGACTTGTATGATGAATACAACTCCTTCATAACCTCTGTTATCTCCATATTTGATCCATACATAAAGGAGGTGATTGAGGCTCTTCTATCAGCGTAAGAGGAACATCTTGAGAAGAACATATCTTTTGTAGATAATCTTATTCAAGTTAATGTTGCCACTGGACCTTCTTCCACCTTCTTGCATCGTCCTTGTTCATCTTTTCTTCGACTAAACCTAGTCGTAGTCAACCATGTAATTCTTTTTCCTTTAAAAACACTTGTTTCATTCCTTCACGTCTTCCTTTCAAAATGTCTTAGAACAGCAATACCTGAAACACTTTGTTTAATGTCAGATTTGTGACAAGAATGGTCACATAGCATCTAATTATTGGTGCATGTATGATCAACCTTCTTTATCATCTATTAATGTTAACTCAAGGCATCTTATTTCTTCAGCCCCTTATGATGATGAGCCTTCAATTCTTGGTACACTCTCAACTCTTCATGATCCTTTGTGGTACTGTGACAATGGGACTTCACACCATCTCACTCTTGACATTACCAATTTGTCAATCCATGTACACATGATTAGATAATATAACAACCAGTCATGGCTTAGGTTTCCATATTCAAAATGATAGTTAAGCTAATTATGTTGTTCCTTCTTCTTTTGTTAAATTAATTTTGAAAAATCTATTACATGTTCTTGTTATTACAAAGAATTTACTTAGTGTTTCATAGTTTGCTAAAGATATTCAAGTCTTTTTTTTTTTTTTTAATTTTAATCTGATCATTGTTGTGTTAAAAATCAGGTAACAAAGAATATCATACTTCAAGGAAAACTTAAAAATGAGTTATATGTTTTTCCAAATCTTCTTCATGACTCTACCATTTCTATTTATAATACAAATCTTGCTTCACAATTTTCAACTTACAATATATGACACAATCGTTTCGGCCATGCTAATTAGAGAGTTATTCATCATATCATGAACTAATATAATGTTCTATATACAAATAAATAAAGTTTTTGTGAACCTTGTGTTGTGGCAAAATCTCATAAGTTACCATTTCAAGATTCTGCTACTAGTTATTCTCAACCTTTGGGGGTCTTCTCCTGTCCCATCTTCTAATGGTGCGTATTACTACATTTCTTTTATTGACGAATATTCTAAATACATATGGTTTTATCTTTTGCATACCAAATCATATGTTCAAACAATTTTTAAATCCTTTAAATTGTATTATGAAAAACAAATAGGTTTTCAAATTTAAAGTATTCAAACTGATAATGTTAAGGAATTTATTTATTTAAAACCATATTTAGCTAAGCATTACATTTTTTTAGTTTATTGGTTGTTCCCTTAGTTTTTTTTTTTTTTTTTTTGTTCTCAATTCATTCAAATTTCCCATAATATCTTCAATTTGGATTCTATTCTTCCCAAAGGTACTCCTTAACTTTGTTTAGCCAAACTATTATTAACTCGTGTATTTTTCATTTCATGAAGCCATTAACAATTTATATTCACTCAGGTAGGAGTTTTGTTGGGTCCATTTGGTTTATTCAATTATGGCATCCCTTAATTTTCTTAAAGGGACTCACTTATACCTAGGTGTGTTAACCCATTACTTCCCTCTTATGAGAATTATTTGAAGACACTTTTAAGTTATAAGAATTTTAGCATCGAGTTGGCTCCTTTCTCAAAAATTTATATAAGGAGTGATGAATACATATTTACTCACACTTAGAACATTTCATCTTAATTTATTCAATCTTCAAAAGAGATTATAAGAAAGACTAGACACCTTATTAAGAGAATTAAGAGTTACTAAAAGATTACAAGCTATTTTATTAAGAAAAGAATTCCTAAGTGTAAAGGTAAGATTAAGTAACCTAATGATTACACTTCACTAATCTTATGTTAAAGACTTAGTTAACTTCTAATCTACATTAACTCATAGGTGGTTAATTAAATTTACAAGAGTCACATGGATAGTTTCTTGATTTAAAGAGAAATACACGAAGCTTATTAAAAGAAGCACATGAAGATTGTTAAAAGAAGTACATATATTGTCCAAAAACAAGGAAAAAACATATGAAAAAGTTACAATTATCACCTATACTTGAAAGTGACATGTGGTAGTTAAAAACTCTTCATGTGCCTTGTCATCTATCTTCATTTGTTTGTTATGTTCTTATGAGTCTCTTGTATTATAAAATATTCCTTGATTCTTTTAAAATATTATATAATCTAAGAGACTTATGAATTGAAGTATTTTTTAATATCTCTTTTTATTTTTGAGTCGGTCTCTAATTGCTCTCTCTTGATATCTTCTCTTTTCTTGTCATGTTTCTTATATTTATTTCTCTTTAATTTTCTACTCCACATTCAACAGACTCTTTTTTATCTTTATTTATATCAAGATTTATATGGTTTAGTTATCCGAAAACCCATTAATGATAGTCAAGGCAACATTTTTCATAAGTATCTTTCGTTTAGGAAAGTTGTGTTATTTCAACTTGTGAATATTGATGTTCTTGTCTTAATTATGGATTATGCATAAAACATGAGAATTTGTTCAAATCTAGTAGTCATGATGGGTTCTCAACGACTACAGGCCAGATGAAAGATGAAGTGTTTGGTTTCAACATTGTTACATTTGTGACTTATTAACAATTCCAATAGTTCTCATTTTGTGGTACTCGTACTGTAACCAATTTGTAATTCTAAAACTTTTACTACTATTATTGTGTCATTATAATTTTCACTTCTTAATTTTATAAAATCACAAACATCTTGATAGTTAACTAAAATCTTAATATAATATCAATATCATGACTTATAAACATACTCTAAACTAACCAAATTTGTGTATTTTGTAAATTTTTTGTCAAAATAAAACACAGTCATTGTCTCTGTTATTTTTGAAGGTTTGTTTGAAAATGCTTACATTATTTGGTACTATTTCTAAAATGTTTAACATTGGATATAGGGGCAGGAAGAATGTACATTTACTATCATTTGGTCAGCGATTAGTTTTCAGCCTATTCTTTAAACCAAATTAGATTTTAAACTTTTTTTAAAAGTTCATTAAGTATACGTATTTAAGTGAATGACTTAATTAAATATTCATGTATAAACATGTTGCTAACATTGTTTATTCATAAAATTCATTATAAATTTTTTTAAGAGAACATCTTTAGATAAGTTTTTTTTTTTCATGTAGTTAATTAAAATAAAAAAAAAAAAGCTTTTACAAATATCATAAGTATGTTTCGGAGACACTATTCTAAATCTCTCTTAAGTATGTTTCATTCAGTAATGATAGCATGATCGGTATTATTTGACTCGAGATTTCCTTAAATCCTAATTCAATGAGATACAAGTTAAACAATTTTCATTTAATCAAGTAATAATTTTATTAAAAAATAAGGGAAAAAGCAATCTTGTTTTAACTTCAGATTCATTGGTTTCTTGCTCATCCAAAATTCAGTGCAAGAAGCCAACAACACAATGTTAAGCATTTTAATCAAGAGTGTCAAGAAACACGACGATAACTGTCCACAAGAAAATGAGAGAATTGTTTAGAACACACATTTGGAAATTTCTCGAATTGATAATGATTTACAATCTTCTTGGAAAGACTTAACTCAGTAACAAATTATGTTCAAAATGATTTACAATTAAGAAGATGAGCTCACTAAAAATTTATCTTCAATGATTTCTAAACTGTCTGTATCTTATTAGAGTATTTGATGGTAGAGTTTCTAACTCGTTTGCTGCGTCAGTTTAACTTTGAACTTAAATTGATATTTTCATTATGCGTTATAACAATTTTAACATCTTTTCAAAAGTTAGTTAAACAATTTTAGTAATATAAATAAAACTTTATAATAAACAATTTAGTGTTGAAAGTTCACTAATGAAATAAATTTTGTAAACCGAGTTTGTACATAAATTTCTCTACATAATTTTTTTTGTTTATTTTTCCTATTTACTTTCTATATATTCTTATGATTTTTTTATTTATCGTCTACCGTTTGTGAGAGATGGATAGTTCGGTAAATTTGTGTATATTTCCTTACACTTACACGGAAATTTTTATGCAGATTCTAGAAAAAGAAGCTGTAGTCAACAGTGAAAAGAGACTGAGAATGAGTTGAGTAGATACTTTTGTCCTGTAAAACGGATAGGTGCAAGGGATCATTTTAGGCTGTAATTTCAGTTGAAGCTAAGAGTCTCCAACTTGTACTTTTCCTTATACCTCTTTTACTGTAAATAGTAAAACCTAGAAGTTTCTTCAAATTTCTCATAATCAGTACACAAAATTAAGATGTAACAACAACAAAAATCAGAACCATGATTTCCTAAGAAAATACTAGCGTTTCAAGAAACTTAATGAGTGTTGGTTTATTGAGAATCGGGCATTGATTTTTAATGTTTAAAACATGACAACATCAGCTTACACTACACACCCTTATCGACCACATTAAATGACACTCTGAAGGTTGAAAGAATTGTCGTCCATATGATTTTGTACATTTATTGAAGATCTTTTCTTTGGAATCTGAAGGCACATCCAAAACAGAGAACCCTGGATGCACGTTGGGTAGTCGACATGTTTTTACATTTGCCATGGCCATTCCAAACGATTCTTTGCATGGAAAACAGCACTTTTTCCTTGGCATAAGGTCAAACCAATCACTTTCTTCACTATGGCCAGGTTAACTAGGATATGGGCACTCTTGTAATTCTAGTTGGGTCTAGAATTCCACCATGAGTTAGCCACTGTGGGTAGCATTCTGTACCTCTTGATCATGCTCCTCTGTCTCACTGCACAATGTGGCAGTCTATCTCTTATGGTCATTAAATTCACCACAAACACCGTTATCTCTCTCCTTCCCCTCCATCTTTATCTTTCCACAAACTCATTCATTTATCCCTTCATATATATTCACCATCAGCACTCATATCCCCTTCATAGTTATTACACCACCAAAAGGCCACAATGAGAGACACCAAACTACCTGAAGTACTCTTGCTTCTCTTCACCTTAATTCTTGCAGCTAAATTTACGCAAGGTCACAGTCATGTCACACTCTTCTACATCAATTTTTCATTTCTTATGAGTCTCACTGGACTCTCTTTGTCAACTGATTTTTACTTTTCACCATGCTTTCTACCCTCTTCTCTATATTTTCATTCTGGTTCTTCCAATTACACTTGAAATTCCCCACTTCCGATTGTGGAGCTTCTTCTATTAGTAGTTTTCTTCATGTAGAGTTCCCAGGATTTAAAAAAAAAAAATCACTTTTTTCAGTTGCCAGGTGTTTTATAATCAACTTTGAAGAGTAACAAGCAATCCGGGCTGGCCTAGTTTCTTTATGTTGATGAACTTTATTGAAAGTATTTTCTAGAGAATGTACTTTTTGTGTGTCCTAAATTTGTCACTATTGATGCAGGAATTAAAACAGAAGAATTGTTATCTCAATCCTCTCAACCCCAAAGAGAGCCAAGTTTGGAGGTGAGCCAAACAAGGATTACCATTTTGAATTTCTTGGTTGATTTTCCATTTGCACCTAAATTTATGCATTGAATATGTGGAATCTTAGGATGGCAATGAGGCATGGAAAATGAGGAATTCTAGGAGACTGATGATTGGATCCACAGCACCGACTTGTACGTATAATGAGTGTAGAGGTTGTAAGTATAAATGCAGAGCTGAGCAAGTTCCTGTAGAGGGAAATGACCCAATTAATAGCCCATACCACTACAGATGTGTTTGTCATAGATGATATATAGATGATGGTCAATTATGAATTATAGCACAATGTAAGTTGAGTTGTAGTGGACATGAGTTTATCTCCTGTAAGTCACTGCTAAGAGAACTTCAATTCCTTATTACTTCCACAATCCTCCTTCCAATGCTAAGAGTTGTGAGTGCCTGTGCTGAAAGGTGCAAAAATTTTGCATTTCCTATGTTGTCATTCAAATTCAATTACTAATGAGAAGCTTCTTTGCTGGATTCACTCTGCTATTTTTACTATTCCCTAAGTGAGTGATTCTCTATATTAACCTGCCATTTTTGTTCCAAGTACTGTTTAACAGATTTTTGTTGTTGTAGTATTCTCTTAACCTGATTCAACCAAAGTCATCGTACAAATATTAGAATCGTTGACGTGTCGCAATTGGCTTATTGTGCATTAATGAATGCTATTTAATTTCACGCGTGCACATCCTTTCTTACCCCCGAGAATTTTATTCGGGACAAAAAATTACCTAAAATTGTTTCAATTCAAAATTAATCTTCTACCTTAATCAAATTTTTAATCTGAAACTAAATATGTGATTTGTGTTTAAATATTTTTACTTTGGAAGCAAGTTAAGTGGAAAACTTGGTGTGAAATTTTTTATCAACTGCAAAAAGTACCCAAATTGTTTCAACTCAAAATCAATTTTGCATAACATTTTATCTAATGCGTAAAGGTACCTAAATTGTTTCAATTCAAAATCAGTTCTGGGTTGAAATAAATTTTTCCAAATCAATTTTGGATTGAAATCAAATATTTAATGTGCAACTAAGCTAGTAATGTTTTTCTTACACATCATTTTAGTAGGTACTTTATTGTTTGCTGATTCTGACATCCACGGAAAAGTAAATAATTGTAACTGATAATTGTTTGCAGATTCTGACATGTAAGTAAAAATGCTAATGGAGATGACATGTAACAAGAACTAACATTGTTATGTGAGAACCATGTTACTAAAACTGAAAGGTCAAGATTGAACTAACGTTGTAAAGATTGTTTTGGCTATTATCAGGCATTGCTACTGGTGTACAATAATACAACATGAACTTCAAATACACACAAAACATGGTCAGATAAATTATTATAACGAAGCCTTTTCCTAGCTTGTTTATGCCATGCCATTTAGATTCCTGTGCAATCTTCTCACACCTAGCATTTCTAACCACCTAAAATGCTCAAGGAAATGGCTATGTAACAAGAACAAGCATATATAGTTTAGTATTTGTTATGTTAAGAACCGTTGTAACCAAAATTTGTTGACCACAAGTGACAATTAGAAAACCCTATGTGCAGCCAATTTCAGATTCTCAAGACAGAAAAGGGAGTGAGCCATCGCTGCAAGTTGGCACATGAAAGTGGTCCCAAATATTAAGCATAAGCGACCAAGAACTCACATGGGTAATTTGTTTGAACTCTATTCAATTTCACAAAGTGGCAAAACTAAATTTGAAAAGAGATGAACATGCATATACGCAGGGAGGTCCCATATACTGCGTAAAGCAAGCTAGCCCCTGCAGACGTAATATGTTGTCATGTGCTTGGCTTCATCTTAGCAGTTAGTTAGACAGAATCACAAGTACTTTGACAATCTTCATAATCAGTGTATTCAATCTAATCATTTCACTGCACATTCCAGATATAGATACACACGCCTTTTTCTCATTGCGGATATGCTTAAACAAATTGTGCAAATATAATTCCTTTAGATTCATAACTGATTTTTTTTTGATAAATTTTAAGCTTACCATAAATGCTACGATATTTTCTTTCTCATTATGGTAATAAGCAATATTTCTCAGTGTCAGCATTTGAATATATAGCAGGTAATTTGAAGAACGTTGTTACAGTTGTTAAGATGTAGAATACGATGGAACGTAATAAATGAATTTTTGTTACATGTTCGGTGTATTCTAAATAAGGAAAATAAAACATAAGACTACAATGATAATACATTTTTATTTCACTGACTACATAAACTAAAGAAAACACAACATGGTGCATACTAGAATTCACAAGACTTATTTTGTACACATTTACTTTCTAAGAAAAAAGTAAAATGAATTAATTTTTATTAGGAAGCTTAAGTGCAAAATTCGGATTCTTATGGCTATATCAGAAAACACAATGTGAATGGAAACTGAGAGAAGGAAAAGAACAGTGAATTAGCTGATAGAATGGGGTAAGGGGTCCTTTTCAGCATCTAAAATATGGAAATCATAGCCACGTAAGTTCAACTCATTAGCTAAGTGTCAATGAGTGCAGAATGAAGATGTATGCAAGAGAATAATAAAATTTCCATGTACATGTTTGGTGAAATGTTATGCCAGCTACACTTATAAACCTCAAATGGTGTCTTGTCACCTAGAAGTAGAATAGTGCTGAGATTGTTATGTCACTGGAAGACACAACCAAGGACAAGATCCCTCCTATTATTTACACCTGATAGAAGAAGGGTGTTAGCATTTTGGCTCTTTTCTTTGTCTCTAGCTACTGCGATCACGAGGATGAGAATGGTGGTTATGTGCAAGGGACAATCCAAAAGGAATGGAGTTACTGACTCGGCATGGTGATTGATCTATTAAGTTTCTTATTGACCAAGTAAGGTTTCAAATTGTGGTTCACTTTGGAATTGCAATTGCTGTAGCAATATTGTGTGTGTTTTCATTTGTAATGATCATATAAATATAAAGTGAGTTCATCCATAACGTTTCAGTATCTTAAATTTTGGAAAGTAACTGCTTCATGGTATTCATATCTGTGTTTCATAACTAATCTTAATCGAGTGTAGTGACTCCATATTAGAAGGATTAATTGCTCAATTAACTTGATAAAAAAATAAATTAAAAGAGATAAAACTAAGCCCTGAAACATATATATACTAGGGGAGACAATTGTAAATCTACTCCACAACTGCTAAAACATCCCACAAATTACTAAATGCACTCTCCAGTTCCACAATGGGAAGCATTGCACCATTTTATTCACCACCATATATGCAATCTTTCTAGGTGCTTCAATGATTAATTATGCTTAGTAGGAGTAACTATAAAACGGGTATAAGATAACCCAATATAAGAAGCTAATAGCCAGGCAAAATCACTAACTTCATACACATTTAGGGACTTTTGTTGAATATGGTCTTCATGATCTTGCGTAGTCATGCACGTGGCAATGAGATCTGTATTTGTGCCATCCTCAGACGGAAACAAAAACAACATGATGCATATGTTGGTGTATAAATGGTGGTCATAAACATGTCGTGGTTAAAGTGGACAAGTTCAACCTTGTTGGTGTAACCTTTCAATAAACTACGTACCAATGGCAAAGCAGGGCCTTCTGTCATAGTGCATGGACCATGCTAAGGAGGAAATAGGCCAGGAAAGCAATGTAGACACTTTGTTTGTCTTTGCATGGCTTTGCATATGGTGAAGTTCACTTCAATGAAATCCATAGGAGAACCAAGAAACTTCTACATGGTGTAGATTGGCATGTGGAGGTCAGAATTTTTGTTTTATTTATTTATTTTAAAATGTTTATGAATTGTTTAAATATGTCTTAAATGTACTTTTGATGGACATTGCATTTTTTATTTGTTTAGTCTCCATGTAAAATCCTAATGAAAGTATATGTTTTCCACTAAAAGATAAACATAATGGTAAATTCTCAGCTCCTAGCATATGGAACCAAACAACTCAAACAAAATATTGAACACAAAACTAGAGGTTTTATGTTGATTAATAACAGTAGAGATAGAATGTGTTTAGTTTGGTTGATTAAAGGTGAGAAAATTACTTTTACAAAAGAAAAATCGTTTCCAAAAAAGGGCCTAATGATCAAACCTAACACTGAAGAAAGAAGTAACATAAGTTAGGAGTATGGGGGAGGAAATAGAAAGAGCAAAAATTTAAACAAGTGAAAATAGTGAGAAGAGAAAAAAGACATAGTTATTAAAAGGGGTACTTTTAACAATGAGAAAGAATACATTTAGTAATTGCTAGCAAGGGTACTTCCCCTAAAGAATTATTGGGGCTGGTATTCTCACCTTTGTTTTTGCTCTTTTCACTTCATTGCTTATATAAAAATTTAGCAAATTTTCCTTTTATCTTCTTTAACCTTTCTCAATACTCAATGAAAACATGTTTCCGTGGTATATATTGTACAACTTGAATGTGTTTCCATCAAGGTATTTCTGTGAAGGAAAAAAGTAAGAAACAAAATAAGGAGTGAAAAAAGCTAGTAATTAGTGGGAATATTAGAATTCAAAGATTAGTAAGCATTTGAGAAAAAGATGAGGCGATAAGGCTATAGACCCCATATGAGGATAAGAAAGATTAAAAGTGTACCATACAAAGATTTGAAGGATTGATCTACGAAAGAAAATGCATAATTGGAAGAATGAGAAGTGAACATTTTTTTTACAAGGCTAACATGCAAGTACGTGTCACTCTTTACATCGCGGAGACAAAGTGTCTCGTAAGAGACAAATTTTGAAGGCACGTCATTATGCAAGCCTTTCACTGGGAAGAGCCGATGATTGGGGAAAACGAATCTAACCAAGGTGACATGGCTAAAAACTTGGGAAAAGAGGGGAAAATGTAGTCATTAGAAAAAGGTAACTAAATTCAACGGGTAAGGTGGACCTTAATTTAGTGGACATTCGTTGTTTTCCCATTAAGATTCTTTCTACAAAAACCATGCAGAATTTATATCTCACACACCACTTAGACAACTTATTTAGACCACCTTTTATCATTAATAAAAAAAACACTAAAGAGAGTCGAAAGGAGAAAATATGTTTACTTTTATTTTAACACTACTTCAATTATTTATTATAAAATAAAATTATTTCATTCGATTTTTATACAAGTGTTGTACCATCTTTGTGTTAAATATATGATTATAACTGTATATAATTAACAATATATTTATCAAGTATATAGTTAATAATATATCTATCAAGTATCCAAATAATTTAGATATATTCGATAAACATATCATAACAACCTACAATTCTAAATTCTATCTAGACAAATATCATACTTAAAAATAGATAATATTATTTAAGTATTAAATAACAAATTAGATCTTTTGATTATTTAAGCCTTTAATGTCGGGACTCAAAAGCCTACAACTACGTAATAATGTCATATAGTGTATTCACTCAATTCTTTCAGTCAACTTGGTATTTTCAATAGCTTTTGCTAACTTGAGTGTTGGAAATCTTGTATAAGTGAATATTTTCTCGATCTTCATCAACAATTCAGTGTCTTCAAAACAAAATATAAAGCTTAAATTCCAAGAGACATTACTATTTCCATCATGAAAGAATAACACTCTTTAATAGTAAGAATATTTGGCAATCATCGTGAAACTTAGGTAAACTTTTCTTGACCTAGAGTTTTGTAATTCTTACTAAAATCAGAATTACCATCTTTGTTGGAACTATGGCATATTTGATGAATCCAACGTCTCACTTTAAGATTTTGAAGATTGAAATTGATCATAAAGACTTAGATGTGTGTTGTGTTGATTATGATCTATTGTAATTTTCTGTTACATGTTTCGATCTTCTAAGAAACGTTTTAAAAGGAACTAGAGCTTTTCTTGATGGTAAAATATTTTTTAATTAATTGAAGGGTGTTTTTAATCTACTAAAATATTCTTATCTATGTCTAGAATGATTGCAAAAGGCATGTTAATCAATTAGATTATTGTTTTAATCTATTAGAAACATTTAGAACTATGAGCACTTTTGAGGTTTCCATTTTCATATGTTAAAATGAGTTTTTAATAGATTAAATTTTCTTAAGATTTGATGAGAGTTTTAACTCTTTTCTTTCAATATGTTAAAATAAACTCTAAAGGTTATATAAAGACCATGAAGATGAAGAACAAGTCACAAGAACAAAATACAGAAAAGAAACCAAGACAAATACAAGTTTATGAGTGAAAAAGATATTCGTGTATATGCTACTTTAGAGCCTCTAGTGAGTTGGGTTGTGTGCAAAACATTGTAAATTCTTTACTCAGTGAAGTACACCTTATGAGCTTACATTGTTCTCTCTTTTGATAGTGTTTTTCTTATTATTTGAGAGGTCTTGATCTTAGGGGGATATTAGGATTGGTTTTTCTTGGAGAGTTAAAACTCGTTTCTTGGAAAGGTGTTAAAACTCATTTCTTGGAATTTTCCTTAACACGAACTTCTTTAAACACTCTCGATTCCATCATGCAGATGAAACTTGATGGTTCCAACTCCAATTATCTTACAAGACTTGTTATCACCAAGGAGAACTGAATTTCCTTCAAGTTTTGTAAATTGTTAGAACCATAGACACTTACATGTAATGTGAAATGAACATCTGAAGTCTATTATCCACTCACAATCATTAGTATTGCTCAACTCTATAAGGATATCTGATAATTCATAGTCATATTCTACCAGAGCTGCTTCACTAGACATAGACGGTCCATCAGATGGTTTACCAAACCTGAACAGTCTATCAAGGGTGTTACCCTTCTTTTTTTCTCTTTGGACAAAATCTTCTAGTGTGACCTTCCTTCTTGCAATGGTAACATCCAATAAACGATGCATTTCCACCATTTCATGTCTTAGACTTTGATCTCCTTCTACCTCTTCTGTTATCACTATTATATGGTTTATCCCTTGCTACAAGGCCATTTCTAACACCAGACAACTTAACATCAAACTTCTTGTTCAACTCCTTCGGACTCAAAGCAGCCTGAACCTTTTAGAGAGAGAGAGAGTCTCCCTTCCATACAACAAGGTTTCCTATAAATGATAATGTGTTCTTAGAAAATGAACACAAGAATAGTAGCGCCTGATCCTCATCATCAATCTATAAATCAATATTTTCCAGATCAAGGATCAACTTGTTGAATTCATCTAGTTATTTGCTAATTTTCCTTTCACTACTCATCTTATATAAGTATAGTGGTTGCTTCGGATATAGAGGTTCACCAATGACTTTTTCATGTACAAGCTCTCAAGCTTATCCATAGTCCTATTTTAGTCTTCTCCTTTTAGACTTGCCTCAGCATCTTACCATCGAGGCTCAGAACAATCACGTTGTGAGCCTTGTCTAACATTGTTTTTTGGTCCTTCTTTGCCATGGATACATCAAGCTTAGATTCACCTTCCAAAGCTTCGACGAGGCCCTATTGAACAAGAAGAGCATGCATATTCAACTGCAACAATTCAAAATTGTTTAGAATGGTGAATTTCTCATCCTCATACACCACACTAGTTTGTAAGGAATTAGCTTAGTCAAATTCATTGCATAGCGTTTACCACACAAACAAAGAATGATAATAGAAAAACTCACAAATATAAATGATAGAAGGTAAACGAAACAAACTTCTATCTATATCCACAAGAAAATTCACTAAATTCAGAGATTTAAACTTCACAGTTTCTCTCTCACAACAAACTCTCACTAAAGTACAAGTCAAATGTTAGGTTTTAATGATATAAAGGTCATATTTATACATTAATACCATTACAACTAACTTATGTGAAATATGCATATACTATCGAGGTAAACACGTGAACAATACTTCTCATCATTAAACTGGAAAGTGACTTAAATGATTTCACTAGACCGTCCAAAATAAGAAGGGGAAGAAATTACTCAAGATATTTCTCTACTACTGATAGCACAAGCTACATCTAGTTTCTAAACAATTGTTGTAGTTCCACTAAGCATACTAATGTTCCAAGATATAATAGTTTTCTTCTTACTCATAGTCACTCTTGACTAACCTGTCAAAGTATTATTTCATAATATAGCCACTCTTGGCTAACTCATCAAGTAATCTTTAACATTTGGTCACTTTTTGCTAAAATAAATTATTATTTAACAACAAGCCACTTCAGGATATCATAAAGAAATTTTCTAGAATGAGATCAAAGATCACAAGGTTGCTCATTAGAGATGTGTTAACAAGGTTAAGTACAAATTTTTTAGCTTGCTAGATGAATACAACATTTTTTTTAGAAAGTTGTTTTAGGGTAAAAAAATATTTTGAAAGCGATTTAACACTTTTGTATTTTGAACTTTTTTATTTTTTTTTTCTTGAAGGATAGCTTTTGTTAAGGAAAGAGTCGTTGCAAATCATTCTCTATGCATTGAGGAAATTCAAACTCACATTAAATGTGCTCGATCCATGCATTAAATGCTCTTATCTACATCAAGCAACATTTGATAGTTAGTTAGACGTATTAGGTCTTGATCAAAGGGCCCTTACTTGATATTATGTAAAGCACTGATCTGCACTTAGCTGAAATTCCTCTTGAAGTTAACAAAGTAAGCACCAAGTAGTTGGTGAAGCAAAATAGTTTTAGCTCATTTTCCAAGAGATCATTGACACACACACACACACACATTCGTGAAGTACAATGTTATCTTAGGGTTATGTGCATATCGTCTAAAAAAATAAGACGGCATAGTGTTATATCATCTGACAAATGAAACAGTTGTATATTTACATTTGTTGTTGAACAAACACTTGCATCTGAGACAAAGTATGAGAATATTTTATGCTTTGTTGTTTTTATCACTTAATCAAAATCATGTGTGTTGGACTTTTCTCTAACAAAGATTGAAAATAATTGAAAAAAGAGAGAAGCAAAGTATGTTAAAGGAAGATAAATAGTATTAGCCATCAGAAAAGATGTCCCATAGATTAACACTACTTAATATAACACTAATTCATGCAAAGCATTTAATGCGCCTCCAACATTCATCCAATCAAATGAAGGAAATAGAAATACCAAACTAAAACGAAAAAGATGAACCTAAAAGCTATGAGACAATGACTAGTTTCAAAGCCCCTTAGTGTTATACAAGAATAATAAGAAGAAGAAATAAAAAAGAAGTAAACATAAAAGCAAAAACTAATCTACAATCTTGGTAAAACAATTTTCCTTTTTCTCTTTTTTTGTATATTTCCCTTCCAATCTTTGGTAAGTTAAATCTTCGTATTCATCGTCAAAAGTTAAGTCTAGGTTGAGCAAACATATCCCTTCTTTGCGAACATCTTTCTTATGTATAAGTAAGGAATGACATGTTTAAAAAATATTTTTGAGTCTAGCTTACAGAAGCTAATAAAAGAATATTTGATTTGTAAGTCATGAATGAATTTTCTTTCAAAAAATACTTGTGTTGTAAGTTGTGAATGACAACAAATAATACTCGTGTTTTTTCAATTGATAATGAAACTTGACTTATCTTGTGATGAGCACAACATATGAAGGATCTTAAATAGATTTTAAATAAATAAATATTTTCAAAATAAAGTAGTATTTTGATTGTACATTTTTCAAATTAGAAATTTACTTTCATGTAAAAATAAGTACAACTAGTAATTTTTTAATTGGATGTATTAAACTCAAATAAGATAGGGGTTTGAAGAGTGTCTAACTATGTTTTAGGTTGGATTAAATAGAACTTGATTTTTGCCTTTACTTTTCTTTTAGAATTGTAAATCAAACAACATGAATCTAACATAGTTCACTACTAAACATAAATTTAATCTACATGATTAATTATGTCTGAAATTTTGCATCTATGAGTATGACAAATATAGGAACACAAAGAACAAGATGAGATAAAAATTCTTAGAAGTTTTTCACTGAACCCAAGTTTAATTCATAGGATTATACAAGTGTGAAAGCTTGATTCTAAGAATGGAAGAGCATGAACATATATATAAAAAGAGAAAATGAACAAAACATAAAATAGGAAACAACAATTCAATTTGGAAACTAAAAGGAAGAAAAAATAAAATATAGAAAGGAATGATTCAATAGAGGAAGTCACACCACTTGAAGATGCTTTAAGATAAGTATTTAAATTAGTTGCCACCTGATCCTATGAACTATGATAAGACCCAAGCAAAAGAGAACTCTTTATTTCTCAAAGGCGCTCTAAAAAATGCTATAGAATTTCAACTCTTGTTCATTATTATCAAAAGTTATTTACAAAGAAAATGAATGGCTATTCATAGTTAAAGATGTCACCCAAACAAAACCTGGATAAAATTAAAATATTCTTAAAATGAAATGCAAATCTAACCTTGAGGCCTTGAGTAGTTGGTTAAAAATTACAAAGTTAAAAAATTTAAATTTCAAAATTCAAATAAAATAAATTCTCCTAACGTTCCAAAATTAGAGAACATGTTTCTCATGATTGGTCATACTTTTCTTGATCCCTTCATATGTGCTTTACCTGTATTTTGACTTTGCTTAACCTAGATGCACTTGTTTTGGTAGAGAATTTGGAGCTCTTATATGGGCTTGATGGATTTTAAGTTTCTCATTGATTTTTTATTTCCTAGTATTTCCAATCACTAACTTATTTGGGCTTAATAGACCCAATTACATAAATCACTAATTGCATATATTTTTACAATAAAATTAAATTCTTAATTATTAAAATTTACATACCAAGATATTATTATATTTTACAAACATTCATTTATTTAATAATATTCAAGATTTCCCAATTCATGTACTTATCAAAGTGTAAAGAATAGAAAACAAAGAAGTAATAACTTGAAACCCATCAAGCCCATTCGAGAGCTCTTATAATTTTAAGCCAAGCACATACATCAACTTTAAACAACGGCAAAAGAAAGACAAGACAAATGTGAGGAAAACAACGAAAACTTGACTAAGCATGGAAAGTATGCTCTCTATTTTAGGACCATAAGAGAATTTCTTTATTTTCTTTTATTTGAATTTTCCCTCCCTTTACATTGTAAATCTCAGCCAAATACACAAGGCTATTAGGTTAGCTTTTCATTTCATTTTAGAGACATTTGAATTTGCTTTTAGGTCTCGTTGGTGTGGCACATAAGGCTATAAATAACCCTTTACTCTTTTTGTAAATAGCTTTTGATGATATTAATTAAATGAGAATTTGAATTCTAGAGATTTTTAGAGTGTTTTTGAGAAGAAGAGAGTTATTTTTTGTTTAATTCTTATTTTGATTCATAGTGTTAAGTGATAACTCAATTAAACACTTATTTTGAAACATCTTTAAGTAGCATGACTTCCTCCATTAATCTATAAATTTATCTCATCTATTATTTTCTTAAGTTTCTTCACTTCGTGAAAATGAACTTATTTATTTATTTTTTATTTTTTTACTCTATAACTTGTCTCATGTGTAGGATCATTATCATTTTCTTCTTTTAAAGGAAACTTTCACACTTATTTAATTCTTTGGATTAAACTCATATACAATAACAAATTTAGAAGACATATTGTTCTATATTCTTCTCTGTGTTCTTATTGTTGTATTTTTTTTATATAAACTTTCATATTTATATAATTATCATGAATTAAAATTACGCTGAACACGTTCAATAGAAAACGTATTGTATCTAAACTTTTATATTTGTATAATTATCATGAATTAAAATTACTGAACGTATTTAAATTTCATGTTTATGATCTAAAATTCTTAAGAATATAAAACAAATCAAGTTTTTATTCTAAATAAGTTAAATAATAAACTTTTATTATTTTTAGAAAAACTAAACATATTATCTCTTAAACGAATTAATATAAAAATATTTTTATATCTCTTTCTCGTATATTTTGTTCTAACCCTAACCTTGAATTATGATTTTAGTGTTTGTAAATTTTTTTTAATTATTATATTGTTTTTTTTTATAACTAGTTCTTTGATCAGATTGAGTACGATAGGTTTTTGTTTTTTTTAAAAAAAAAAAAACATATTATGATCTCAACTTTTAAAAAATTAAAAAAAACTCCATTAAAATTTTAATTCAACTCTTATTGTGTTTTGTTTGTTTTATACATACACATTTTTGTATGAGAAAGAAATCAAATTATACTGATATAATTTTTATAAATCTTATACTGTTAATAACTTTATATATAAACAAATTTCAATTCACGTTCTAAATTATGATTTCATATCGTTATTTAAAGTGAAATTTGTCACATATATCAGTTTAATGTGTAATTAATCACGCCCTATCCATAAGAGTATTCTCTCATGTAAAACCGGAATTTATCAATCCATACGAGAAACACATTCACAATATATAGTTTGACATCAGAATTTCCAGCTTTTTATTAAAAAATATATTGGATTAGACTTTAAATGCCTAAGATCGAAAAGCATATTAAATACATATAGATTGAGTATTTGGAATCAAATTGTCGTTATAGTATAAGAGGAATATAAAATATATTAATTTCATGAAATATTGGCATATTATGCTTTCTCCACTATATTAAAATATGTTATCTGATTCACCATACCACAATATTATTTAACTAAAGTTGGTAGTTAGAATATATATAAATTATGCTACACGAAGCTAGAGTGGGTTATTAATCAACTCCAATAATCATTTAAAACGATTAGAACTAATGATCATAATTGAGTAGTACAGATCACAACTTTGAGCAAATCTTTTATGCTTACCTAAAGAAACCTATCCAAACAAGCATAATTAAAAGAAGATTTGGGTCTTAAGTATATCAACTAACATGACAATACCAAAATATGAAACACAAAGATATGGATTAATTATAGTATATCAATTTTACATTTTGACGTAAAGTCTATTAATTTAATTTTGTGTCTTTTTCTCTTTTAATATACTTTTGCATATCTGGGGAACTAAAAACAATACATATGTGAAGCAGAAGGACATAACGTTTGACCCAAAAATGGATTACCCGGCGATTGAATTGATATTCAAAATTTCGAATGATACAATCAATTCCTAAATTTTTTCCACTGTAGAGTCAGTTAAAACTTAGATAAATTAGACTAAATAATGAAATAAAATGAGAGCAAAACCGTAGAAAAATCTTTTCTTTTTCAAAACGTTCCTTATTTTCAAATTTTTAATTAAAATAAATTAAATAAATAAATAATTCAGTATGATAAGTATTGATATATATATATATATATATATATATATATTTTATATTATAAAAAAAAAACTATCGTGTTTGATACTGATTAATATAATCGAACATATTTTTTTATTTATTTTTAATAATGGTTCTGTGTACGTTCATTAAAACAAATTGAAATTAACATACAATTAACAAACTAGTAAAAATTTTAAATTTATAAAACAACACTTGTTCAAGTACTTAAATTATTAACAAAATTCAAATAAAATTAACCGAATTAATTGTTTTTTACTAAATCTGTAATTTTTTTTGTTATATTAAAACGAAATATAATAATTGTCATTATACTGAACATATTATTTATTCAAATAAACAAATGTTCATACATGGATATGTGTATAAATTAATTATTGTCTTTTAAATATGTTTTTTTTCTAGTGGGACGTCTAATTTAGTCTTATTATATTATTTAAAAGTCTACTTGGATATTTCGTCTGATAATCTCATGTTAATTAAATTACCATAAAATATTAAAAACAATTTAATCATCATTAGTCTTCGTACAATTCTCTCAATAAACAGTTAAACAATATCTTTACTAGTTTTAGTCTAATTTTCAGAATACTTTTGCAAATTATGTTATAGTTTTATGTCAATCTATTGAGAAAATTTTATATGATATTAAAAGCCTATTTAATCAATATTTTAACTGCTATTCAATCAATAAATACTTTTTAGTATTTCAGTGAAATAAAAAAGAAGTATTTTAAATGCACGTAAATCTTATCTTATAACTCAATTTTGTGAAATTAAATTAAGTTTATCTCTATTATTCTTTTAAGATAATATTAAAGTTGTTCAAGACTTATCCTAAATAAGTTTTTTTTTTTATATGTATCACTCGTTATAGATTCTTCTTAATCTTATTATTAGAATATTTAGTTCTAAGCATAAAAAAAAGTATGTTAAAAATATCATATCAATTAGAACTAATGATTAAATTAATATATATATATATATATAAAAGTAATTTTGCTTTACCAAATTGATTTTGTGAATTTGACTTATTCTTAAATTACTTTCTAAGTGGACTAACGAAGAAAAGAAATATTAAATTAAGAAAACGTGTAGAACATTTTCTTTTCAATCTTTGTAAGTAAGTAAAATATATAGAAGTGACAAACTCGCAATGATTTGGTAGAGGTTAAAAAGTAATTTTAAAAGAAAAACCTTGGACCACAGCAAGTGTACGTAGTAATAGTGTTAAAAATTATCTTTTAAGTATGATTAGATGAGTAGTGTTATCTATATCTTTTCGCAATCTTAATCTAAATTTGTTTATGAAAGTATTCATTGTTTCATTGATTCTCTTCAGACTTTCAATAACCAAATTAAATTTGAGTTAAAGATAGATCACATAAAGTAAGAACATATAAGTTTGGCATAAAAACAAAGCACTTTCCGCAACAAAGGACATAAGCTAATGAAGTTTGAAATATGGTATCACCCACTGAAGGTTAAGGATTAGAGATTGAAAGATTTCTTCAAAAAAGTCTTTAAATGTCTTCATGAGACTCGTTTAATCTTTGTAGATATCCATTATCATAGACTTTAATTTCATAGACATGGTTCCACATCTTTAGAAGCAATGTGGTTCATACAACTTGAAGAGAGAGAAAAACTTGTTCAATGAGTACAAGGAAAGCTATAGTATTTTTGTTTTTCACTTGCTTGCTGCTTTTCAAAACATTTTTTTTTTTCTTTGCAAAGCTTGATGTGTGCATTGACTTAAAGGGTTCAGAAAGTTTTACTTTATACAAACATTAAGTTTCTCCGTATAATAAATGCAAAGAAATTTAAACATCATACAAACATGAGGAGGATGATTTACTTCATGGATTCAAAGAGCGTGTGTTTTGAAAAACTTTATTTGTATTGTAAATGAGTTTGGTCCACTTTCACTTGAACAACATGTGAAAAGTTGGACTTTCAGAAAATCAATAAATGGACACTTTGATGTACGTTTCATCAGCTACACAAATTTATTTTAAAAAGCTTTGGCTCTTGATTCTTGAAAGGATTTTTTTTCTTTTATCAGAGATAAAACGTTGTACGTTTTATACGTTGGACGAGACTGAAAAAACATAATATAAAGTTAAATTTCAATAACTTTTATTATCATTAGAATACAGATAGATTTAAATAATTTGGTTTAACACTCCTGATTACAAGTAGTGTTTTCATAACGGAACATGTCATCTACTTATATTAAGTACTAAGTTCATGAGCTATTGTTCAAATGAGTGTGTGTCTATTAATAAGATGATTTGATATGTATTAAATGTTCAGTTATATTAAAGGTATCATATATGAACTAAATATTTCATGTGTATCAAAGAGTTGTTTAGGTGTGCTGGTGGTATTCCTATTTAGTTTTCTATAAGAACAAATAACAGTTGTAACAAATGTGTACACTGTAAAGGTATTCCATTCATACAACTTAATACTTACGTATACTATTTTTTTTTTCGTTGGTTTATATCTGATGACGTCAACCCATGTAAATTATAAATATGATCCCATGCAATGATCGCACTGGTCATTGATTAAGTTTTTGGAATCAATCAGATCCGACACGTTCAAGTTTAAAAACGCTGGTAGAATGAGTCTGCAATGTGTGGCTGCATTTTGTCATGAGGCGTGAGATGGAATGAAAGTCATGTATCACTCATAAAGACTAAATTTTTATCAACGCTATCAAGTATTTAATTTTGACTTTTTATTATATTATAATTGAGAATAAATATGTTGTTTTAAGTAAGATTTACCCTGATAGTATTAATTGAGTCTTAATTAAAATTATTGATTAAATTTAGATTTTAAAGATATTTTCTTATTTTTTTTATTTTTAATTATTTGCAGAGATTTTATGCCTTCTAACTCAATTAAATCTTTTGCACAAATATTCTTTTGATTTTTTACAAAGATAATCATTTGTAATTCTTACTTGATTTAAAAAAAATATTCTTTAAATTTTTTGTAATATCTTTTTTAACATATCTAGAAAGAAGATATCAACAAGATAATCTACGATAAAGACAGAAGTAGTTAACAATTGCAAACACAATATCTAAGAATTAAATCTAAGTTGATTTTATAAATTATAAATAAAGATTAGAGAAGGCATGAATGGAAAGACAACCATAATGTCACATAGCATAAACTCTAGTTTTATTTTCTTTTGTTATTCTTTTGTTTTCATCTTTAAAATAGAAGACTTCAATTCTTTGAGTTGATTTTCTTGTAATTTTGCAATGAATTCTATGGTTTTTGTTCATTTAAGTTTTGTTCTTTACGTAACAATTGTGCTTTATCGTTGGTCTTTCTAAAATATATTTTTGGAAAAGTAATTGTTTTTTAATACTTCTTGAGAATTCAGTTGTTTTTCCTTAATTAGAGTTCTTTGTTAATTCACTTAGTCTTAATCAATTTCTTGTATGCTTGGTCAAGAGATAAAAGATATACATCTTATTGAATAGATATTGGAGACAAAGTGAGATATTGAATACATCAGTAGATGTTTGTTTTGTTGATAAAATTATGTTGAATTTGATTGACGCTTGTTTGATTGAGTTCAAGTCTGTAAAGAGAATTACATGATAATAATTTTAAGAGAACAAATGAAGAATTTGTTCTGAAAGAACTTGGGAGTCAACATATATTCTTTATTACTTTACATTTTCTATTTTAGTTACTACACAACAATCCTCAAAATCTCCTTTTAATTTACTGTTATTACTAACTTCCATTGCTTGTACATAAGTTTTATATACTAGATTCACTATTGGATTCGGTGAGAGACAACTTGGGGTTAACTTTCACCTATATATATTGTCTTTTATTTTGTGTTAAACAGTCTAGCATTGCGTTATGCGATCAACACTTGAATTCTTTTAGTTTGCTCATGAAACGACTGCGATTAACTCGTAAGCTAGGGCTCGAAGAAAGGCTAACAAAGCATGGCATAGATATAAAGAATAAAATAGACTAGGAAACTCCATATGAGGTTTCTCTAGTCAAAGGTGTAAGGTAACTGATGAGTCTATTTTTATTAACTTAGAGTGTTTACACCTTGACTTTCTTAGAGTGTAATTGAGAATAAATCAATTGTTTCAAATAAGATTTACCCAATCAGGACTAATTGGACCTTAATTATGATTATTGATTAAATTTGAATTTTAAGCATATTCGCTTACTTTTCTTGTTTCTAATTATTTGCATAGATTTTATGAGTTCCAAATATAATCAAATTTTTTGTAAATTTCTTTAGATTTTACACAAAGATTATCCTCTGCAATTCTTACTTGATTTAGAACAAATCTCCTTCAAATATTTTACAATATCTTTTGCAGCAGATTCAATTATTATGAACTGGTATCTGAAACAAAATTTGGAAACAAAATATCTAAAAGAAATTGGGAGATGGAAAATCTACAACTTTACTGGTAAGAAGATATTTACAAAATTATTCTTTGGCACATAAGGAAACATCTGATAATTGCAAAGAAAATATCTGAGCATTAATTATGAGTTAATTTCATGAAGAAAAGGAGATTATAAATAGAGGCTCGGGAAGGCATGAAAGACATACATTGCTGCATAACATAAACAATACTTTTATTTACTTTTGTAATTCTTGTTCCTTCATCATGGAAGGCTAAACACATTTAGGTTGATTCTATTGTGATTTCACAATGAATTCTAAGGTTTCTGTTTAATAAAGTTTTGTTCTTTGCATTCTTTATAACAATTGTGCTATATTGTTGTTCTTCTTGAAAACATATTTGTTTTTGAATGCTTGTTGGAGAATTCAATTATTTTTTCTTTAATTAGAGTTCTTCGTTAATTCGTTTAGTCTTAATCAATTTCTTGTACGCTTAGTCAAGAGATAAAAGATATATATATATATATATATATAT
>Ga0209700_100353_pt1 | contig 83651 bp, 54 predicted proteins | sample SiratroredBW_FD_187528 | JGI IMG/M metagenome (GOLD analysis project Ga0209700, IMG submission 187528) | Root nodule microbial communities of legume samples collected from California, USA - Siratro red BW (SPAdes) (version 2) | ecosystem: Host-associated > Plants > Roots > Nodule | place: USA... | reverse complement strand
TTTAAAAATTCGCGCGCCAAGTATTTATAGACCAACTGTCATAACGGTTTCAGTCGACTGAATCACAGTTTAGTCGACTAGATTTTTCTCAGTTAGTTATAACCGTTATTTAAAAAAAACAGTTTTTTGCTTTTATCAATTTTTTAAAAGTTTTATTTGTTTAGAAAAATTATTAAAGAGCCCTTCTTCGATTGAGATCATAACCCTCACCAATTCGAACTTCAAACTTACTCCCAACACATTTCTAGATCCTAGATTCAATTCTTCAAACTTCAAGAGGTCTTCACCCATCCATCACATGATCTAGAGCATCTTCACTTGGTTGAATTCATCAAATCACTGCATCAGTCCACTGGTGCTAACAGTATCCTTCACCAAACTTCCTGTGTCGGGAGCCCGCAACAAAATGGGCGCGTAGAACGCAAGTATCGGCATATTCTAAATGTTGTTCTATCATTGCGATTTCAAGGTAATCTTCCTATTAAATTTTAGGGGGAATGTGTTTTAACTGTAGGCTACTTAATCAATCTCACACCATCCTCTATTCTAAAAGGAAAATCTCCCTATGAAGTTATTCATGGATGTGTACCCAGTTATGCACACTTACGGGTATTTTGTTCATTATGTTATGCTCACAATCAAAATAGACAGCGGGATAAATTTGATAGTCGTAGCCGAAAATGTGTGTTTGTCGGGTATCCATTCGAACAAAAAGGATGGAAATTATTTGATTTGGACACAGAAATTTTTTTTTGTCTCTCGTGATGTACATTTCGTAGAAAATGAATTTCCATAATTTAATGGCCAACTTCAGAAAAGGACTCTGCACCTCTGGACCAATCATTTCAAGAAATAATTGTTGAAGAGCCTTTAGAAAATGGGTCGGGCCCACATCTCCTTCATGAAACTGACTCCTCAACCCTAGATGAATGCACAGCCACCCAACCCATTGCATCTCCCACCCACGACAATGGGGGTACTGTCCTATCTGACCACACTATTAACAACCCCGATCTGCCTACAAAAGAATCGGCGCTGCCAGTTGACCAATCACCACGTACGGAGGAAACGACGCCATCTGCTTATCTGCCACTACCGCCGACCGAAGTTCCCCTTTTGTTGCTGCCACCACAATACCATCAAGCCCCTGTCTCCAGTCATCTTCTCCAACAAAATCCTCAGGTGTGTCATTTCCTATACATGATTTTGTGAATTGTGATTCCTTTTCTAAACACCATTGAAGTTTTCTTGCTTCTTTGCATACAGAACAGGAACCTCTGGTCTTTTCTCAAGCGGTCCGAGACACTCGGTGGCGTGAAGCTATGGCACAGGAAATTCATGCTCTAGAACTCAATGAAACCTAGAAACTCACTCCTCTCCCTCCAGGAAAGAAGGCACTTGGGTGTAAGTGGATCTACAAAATCAAATACAACTCTGATGGAACAATTGAAAGATTCAAAGACCGATTAGTAATTCTTGGCAATCATCAAGTGGAGGGTTTGGATTACAACGAGATGTTTTCTCCATTCGTAAAAATGGTAACCATTCGCACAACTCTAGCTGTAGAAGCCGCAAAAGATTGGGAGCTTTATCAGATGGACGTTCACAATGCGTTCCTCCATGGTGATCTGGATGATGAGGTTTATGTGAAACTCCCTCCTGGCTTCAAAGTATCTCAACCAGGGACAGTGTGCAAGCTTCAAAAATCTCTCTATGGCCTCTGACAGGCACCCAGGTGTTGGTTTGCTAAACTATCCTCTGCTCTAACTCGTTACGAGTTTCAACAATCACAAAAGGATCATTCCCTAGTTACTCTAAATAAAAATGACATACAATTGGTTGTGCTGGTATACGTTGATGATCTTGTGATTGCAGGGAATGATGGCAATGCCATCCAATGTTCTAAAGGCTACTTAAATCAATGTTTTCATATGAAAGATTTAGGCTGCCTCAAGTACTTTATGGGGATTGAAGTTGCTCGCTCCCCCAACGGCATTTTCCTTTGCCAGAGGAAATATGCCTGAGATATCATTACTGAAGTTGGATTGTTAGGTTCGAAGCCTGCCACTACACCATGTGAAGAAAATCACAAATTGGGATCTGCTACCGGGCCTTTACATTCTAATCCTGCTATGTATCGTAGACTTGTTGGGAGATTAATTTATCTATGTTTCACTAGACCTGACCTTGCCTACAGTGTCCAAGTCTTATCTCAATTTATGCAAAATACACGCTCCGAGCATTGGCAAGCTGCTCTTCGTGTTGTTCGCTATTTGAAAGGGCATCCTGGACAATGTATACTTCTACCTCGAGAAAACAACTTACAACTTTCCGGGTGGTGTGTTTCAGATTGGGCGAGTTGTCCTCTGACACGAAAATCTCTCACAGGCTGGTTTATTCAACTAGGAACTTCTCCAGTCTCTTGGAAAACGCAGAAACAACAAATAATATCTGCCTCCTCTACTGAGGCTGAATATCGATCAATGGCTAAGACCACCCGGGAATTAAAGTGGATTAAAGAGATTCTCACTCCCTTCACGTTCCTCATCCTGACCCAATTCGTCTTTACTGTGATAGTCAAGCGGCGCTTCACATTGCAAAAAACCCGGTCTTTCACAAATGCACCAAACACATTGAAGTTGACTGCCATCTTGTTCGAGATGAAATTATTCACAAACATCTTCTACCATCATATGTGCCCACACACACGCAACTAGCTGATCTCTTCACCAAAGCTCTCGGTGCTAAAAAGTTTGGGGTCATCTTGGTCAAGTTGGGCATTGAAATCTTACATACTCCAACTTGAGGGGGGTATTGACAGATAGAATCAAGGTTTGATAGAGAGAATAATCCGGAAACAATCAAAGTATAATCAATTTGTGATAGAAAGAATAATCAGGAGACAATCAATATTAATGGGTAGTATCTCTCATGTATATTAGGAGTATATTCTGTAATATCGTTTTTGTCTTTTATTAAGAGCTTAATTCTAGGGTGCTAAGTTAGGAAAGAATTGGTGTGATTCTACTGTTTTGTGTATATATGTACCGCTGCTATGAAGGAATGAAGCAGGTTGAATAAAATATTTGTTTAGATGCAATTTTTTGTTTCGGTCATTCAATATGAATAGAAGAGTTGTGTGAGAGTGATGCAACCAGCTGGAATTTTCATGTTGAAACTGAAACTGGAGCAGGAAAAATGAATCAATGCGGTTCAGTCAATTCGTCAAACAGGTTATGTGCGAATTGTTGTTTTGGTGATTCAAATTGAAATGCAGTGCTGGTAACCTTCTTCTGTAACTCTGTTTTTGGTTTCATTAATTAACACGCAGTAGTGTAATCGTTTTTGAGTTTCTGGTGTTCCGAATTCGTGGTTTTTGTGAAGTTTTATGTGTGAATCCAGTGCATGAAAACTGTTTGACAAAATTAAATCAAGTTTGAATTGGTGAATTTGAAGGTTGGAGATAGTTGTTTTACCGTGAACGTTTGTTAGCAGTTCTTCTTTATTTTGATTCTACGAATTGAAATGTTTGGTATTGAATGTTGATTTGATGACTCTGAATCAAAGACTGGAAACTACAATAGTGTTCATTGGTATTATGTGAAGTTGCAGCAATACAAAATTGGCTGTTTTTGAATTTTAGTGGTGCAGTTCATCTGATTCAAATTGACCCTGTTTTATTGGACTCGGTGCTACTACACTTTAATTGATTAACTCGTGGATAATTTTTGTTGGCTAATATGCTGCGTAAGTGTTGATTTGGTGCAACTGAAATTGACAGTAACCTTGGTGCCAAAATTATGGTGCATTTAGTTGTTTGGTGTTTGCTGAGAGGTGAATTTTCCTGATTAGAAGTGGTACTGTAGCATGTCCTGAAGTGAAAAATTCTGTTCATCGAGTAGCAAGAATGGGAATGTATTAGATTTTCTTAGAGAATTAATCGGTGCAGTGCAATTAGAATGGAAATATGCATTTAATTTCCAATGGACTCTATGGTTTCAAGATTCAATGACTGATAAGCGTTGATTTTTAGTTAATTTGAAGAGATTTTATGGTTGATTTTGTTAGTACTTAGGTTGATTTTGTTGCCAATTTAGTTTAAATTTGATTCTATTTGATTTTATTATTTATTTTTCAATTTAATGCGTTTGATTGTGGAGAGAGAAAATTTGTTGAGAATTAGGTTGAATCCAAGGAGAGCAGAAAATAGCGGCACTGAATTGAAAAGGGGAGCAGAAAAGAAGAGCATAAGTGACTTTTCGCTTAAGCTAAACGAGCAGCTTGGGCTAAAACTCACTTAAAGGCCAGCATGTGCGAAAACCTAAATTAAGGAAGTCCACGTTACTGAGGGCGTGATTCACGAAATAACTGCTACGCGATGACCTAATTGAGGAGGCGAAAGCTATAAAAAGGATTGAGGGAAAACGTAAAGGGCATGACATATCATCCACCACTTCTCGTCCTTGGAGACTTGTTGGAGGCCGCTGCCGTCATCAAGCTTATTCTTTTCTTTTTCTTTTGTAGTTTCATGGCTACCATGCGTAGCTAAGTCTCTCACTCTTGGGATTGAATGTAAAATTCTCTTCTTCAAATGCACTCTTGATCTTAGTTTGATTTCATTTAATTCAATACCTTTGTTTTACGTTTCATCCTTACTTTGATTTATTTAGATTTCTTAATTTGACTGGGAAGCATTTTTCGAAATCAGAACTAAACGTAAATGCATCGCATATATAAATTCAGGAATGAATTATAGTGTGGTGACTGTTATAGTAACTAATCTTAATGCTGATTAAATTATTCTAGTAACTAGGGATAGAAGCTAGGTAATTTGATTTATGAAATTCAATGCTAGAGGAATCAGGTTGAATAGGCTTTTATTTGCACAGATTGGTAATTGAAAGTAATGATATTGAATTAGGTTAAGAGTGTACACGAAGGAGAGTATTACTATTCAATCCCAAGGCCTTTATTACTGTTGATTTTATCACTTTTATTATTAATTGCTTTATTGTTACGTTCTTTAAATTTCCCAAACAAAATCATTATTATTAGTTGTTCTTGTTCACCGTACATTGATACATATTCAGTTTTCAATCAAATTTTGTTCCTTGTGGATACGATACTCTTCTTACTTACTATATTACTTGAGGACTAAGTAAACTTGCTGAAGATCTGTTATCAAGTATTTAGCGCCGTTGCCGGGGAACGGTGAAGAATTGAAAAATTGAATCTTGTATTGATTGTGTTGTGAATTTTTAATCTTTTGTGAGTGTTGAACTTTTGCTAGACAGTGGTTGATGCGTTTGAGGAATCAGGGGAAGGAAGAACAACTACTTTTTGATCCAGATATCAACAAAACGCTGAGACAGCTTAGGCAAAGGAGGAAGCGCGAGCGAAAGAATCGAGCAGAGGAGCAGAGTTGTGGTGAAATTATGGCGGAAGAAGTGAATGGTCGTAATGATCCACCACCAAGGAGGGTTCTGGGAGATTATGCACTACAGCAGGGACCCAAACACTTCTCAAGCATTACTGTTCCCAATATAGCTCGAGCATTAATAATGCAGCCAACATATTTGACTCGCATAAGCAATACGCAGTTCATGGGGTTGGATCATGAGGATCCTTACACTCATTTATCCACATTCTATGAACTGACAGCTACTATGGGATTCGAGGAGCGGGACAAGGAGGCTGCACATATGAAGTTGTTCCCATTCTCATTGGCAGGAAAAGCAAAGGATTGGTTGAATTTGCATCCCAATCAAAGTTTGAGAAGATGGAGTGAGGTTGAGGAGAAGTTTCTGCAGAAATTTTTCCCTTTATCTCGGCTTATCAAAGCCAAATCAGATATTTTAAATTTCTGCCAGGGAGCAGACGAAGCTTTTTGCACAGCATCGGATAGGCTCAAGACCATGTCGAGAAGGTGTGCGAATCATGGATTTGAGGAGATTGCTCAACTCAATATCTTTCATAATGGGTTGAGACCAGATACTAAGATGATCTTAGATGCTACAGCAGGAGGAACGATGATGGCCGTAGATGTAGCAGGCCAGTAGGATTATTGATGCATTGGCATCAACAGATTATCAGGCACAACATGATCGTAGCAGTGTGCAGAAGAAAGGAATTTTAGAGTTGAATACGCAAGATGCAATCTTGGCACAGAACAAGCTGTTGACTCAACAAGTAGAGGCCTTGGCAAAACAGATGGCCAAACTACCGCAACAGTTGCAGGCTATTCAAACTACATTGCTAGGGTCATATTAGAATGCACCAGTAGTTTGTGAAGCATGTGGAGGAAGTCATGTGGCTGCAAAACTGTCCCCAGTAGAATGTAGGAGGAGAGGAAGTGCAATTCATGGGAGTTCCAGGCAGGCAAGTTGGCCAGCTAGGAAATTACCCAAATAACCCACCTACAGGCTGGAGGAATAATATGAATCAGAATTGAGGTTGGAAGCAAGATGCTGGAAATGCAGGAAGACAACCAATGTATCAACAACAACAACAACAACAGTACCCTTCACTGCAGGACAGAACAAGTAAGTTGGAGGAAACTCTTGAAAAGTTTATGCATGCTACTATGACACATCAGAAGAATCAGGAGGCGTCTATGAGGAATTTGGAGACTCAAGTAGGGCAGTTAGCTAAACAAATGGCTGATCAGCAAGGAGGACAGTTCTTGGCAAACACTTAGACCAATCCAAAAGAACAGTACAAAGCTATAACCATTCAATGTGGGAAGCAAGTTGGTTCTGATGTGGGTACAGAAGTAGTTGATAACAAAAAGAAACCAGTTGATGGGGAAACTGAGGCTGAAATCAGTGAAAACAGATTGAAGGAGAAAGTTGAGCCAGAAGCTGTGATTATTGAGGGAAGTGGAGATACTGAAACCATGAAGGCAAAAGGAGGATCAGTAAAGGATAGTGTACAGAAGCAAGCTGAAAAGGGACAAAATTGGAGGAAGATTGAGGAAGGAATTCCTCTCAAACATGTTCCTTATCTTCATGCACCGTCCCGAAGAGAGGCTGAAAGGCAGTTCATTCGATTCACAGAAATTTTGAAAAATTTGCAGATCAACATACCTTTTACTGAGGCAATGCATCAGATGCCTACTGTATGCAGGGTTTCTGAAGGAACTTCTCACCAAAAAGAGAAAATTTCCAGAAGATGAAACAGTGGAATTGGAGGCAGGGTGTAGTGCAATCATTTAGAAGGCCATGCCACAGAAATCCTGTGATCCTGGGAGTTTTACATTGCCTATTACAGTGGGGAATTTATATGTTGGAAAAACACTGCTTGGTTTAGGTGCTAGCATCAATCTGATTCCCTTGTCCATATTGAGAAGAATTGGAGAGGTAGAGGTCAGGCCTACATGCATGACGTTGCAATTGGCAGACCGATCTATTAAGCGTCCTTATGGCATTGTTGAAGATGTGCTGGTTAAAGTGGATAAGTTCCTCTTTCCAGTAGATTTTCTTGTGATGGACATTGAGGAGGATGTGGATGTTCCCTTGATTCTGGGGAGACCATTCTTGAAGATAGCAAAAGTAATCATAGATGTTGACAAAGGGAAGCTAAAGGTGTGTGTTGAGAATGAAGATGTTAGCTTTAATGTTTTTGAGGCTATGAAACACCCTAAAGATACAAAGAGTTGTTTCAAAATTGACGTGATTGAGGAAGAGTGTGGTAAAAAGATGAAGAGTTTGAGCAGCCATGATGTGTTACTGCAGGTTATCACTAAATTAGCAGAGGAGTTGCTTGAATTGGGTGATATAGAGGCTTTAGCCTTGGCTAAGGAGTTAGATCAGGCTAAGGAATTAGTGCAGAAAGCAGAAACCAGAGAAATTATGGGAGTTGAAAATGCTATTTTAGAGGAGTCAGTAGAGTTGAAAGCCTTACCACCTCACCTTAAATATAGTTTTCTTGAAGGAAATGCTAAGAAGCCTGTGATTCTTAGCAATTCTTTAACTGTTGAGGAAGAAAAAAGGCTGATTGAGGTGTTGAGACTCAATCAGGGAGCTATTGGATGGAAATTGTCAGATTTGAAGGGAATTAGCCTAGCATATTGTATGCACCGAATTCATATGGAGGCTGATTTCAAACCAGTTGCACAACCACAGAGGAGATTGAATCCAGCTATGAAAGAAGTAGTGAAGAAGGAGGTGCAAAACCTGTTGGAAGCTGGGATGATCTACCCAATTTCAGACAGTACTTGGGTGAGTCCAGTTCAGATGGTTCCAAAGAAGAGTGGAGTAACTGTCATTCACAATGAGAAGAATGAATTGATTCCTACAAGAACAGTTACTGGCTGGCGTATGTGCATAGATTACAGGAAGTTGAACCAAGCTACAAGGAAAGACCATTTTCCTTTGCCATTTATGGATCAGATGTTGGAAAGGTTAGCTAGAAAGGCATACTATTGTTTTCTGGATGGCTATTCAGGCTATAACCAAATAACTGTGGATCCGCAAGATCAAGAAAAGACAACTTTCACATGTCCATTTGGTGTTTTTGCATACAGAAAAATGCCATTTGGATTGTGTATGCTAGCCATTTTGGCAGATTTAGTGGAGAATTGTATAGAGGTCTTCATGGATGATTTCTCGGTCTTTGGATCAACCTTTGATTCATGCTTGCATAACTTGGAGGTAGTGTTAGGGAGATGTGTGGAGACTAACCTTGTATTGAATTGGGAGAAGTGCCATTTTATGGTCACTAAAGGCATTGTGTTAGGTCACAAAATTTCCGAACGCAGTATAGAGGTGGACAGGGCAAAGGTTGAGATAATTGAGAAGTTGCCTCTACCTACCAATGTGAAAGGAATAAGAAGCTTTCTTAGTCATGCAGGTTTTTATAGGTGATTTATAAAAGATTTTTCAAAGATTGCCAAACCCTTATGCAACCTGTTGGATAAGGATACAACTTTTGAGTTTGATAAGGAGTGTGAAAAGGAATTTGAATGCCTGAAGAGGAAGTTGACTACTGCACCAATCATAATTGTACTAGATTAAAGCATTGGTTTCGAGCTTATGTGTGACGTAAGTGACTATGCAGTAGGGGCTGTGCAGGGACAGAGAAAAGAAAAACTATTTTATGTCATTCACTATGCTAGCAAGGTGCTCAATGATGCTCAGAATAATTATACTACTACTGAGGAGGAATTGTTGGCAATTGTGTATGCTTTGGAGAAGTTTAGAGCTTATCTCATAGGTTCAAGAATCACAGTTTATACTGATCATGCTGCCATCAGATACTTGTTAACCACACTAGATTTGAAGCCCAGACTAATTCGCTGGATGCTGTTACTCCAGGAATTTGACCTAGAAATCAAGGACAAGAAGGGAAGCGAGAATTATGTGGCAGATCATTTATCTAGGTTGGATAATGAAGAGGTTACTGCAAGGGAATCTGCAGTTATAGATGAATTCCCTGATGAGAAGTTGCTTGTGGTACAGGAAAGACCATGGTTTGCTGATATCGCCAATTTCAAAGCTGCTGGAATTATAACAAAGACCATGGATTAGAGTAGAGGAGGAAATTATTGAAGGATTTGAACCAATATGTTTGGGACGATCCTTATCTGTTCAAAATGAGTGCTGACAACCTGTTGAGGAGGTGTGTTACCAGTAAGGAGGCTCAAAATATACTTTGGCATTGTCATAATTCTCCTTATGGGGGACACTTTAATGGTGAGCGAACAACTGCTAAGGTACTGCAATCAGGATTTTTCTGGCCAACTATGTTCAAGGATGCTTATGTGCATGTACAACATTGTGATAGCTACAAAAGGACAGGAAATATCTCAAGAAGACATGAGATGCCATTGAGGAATATCCAAGAAATTGAAGTGTTTGACTGTTGGGGAATTGATTTTATAGGTCCATTGCCTAGTTCATTCTTGAATGAATATATTCGATTGGTAGTGGAAGCAATTCCAACTCAGAAGGTAGATGCAAAAACGGTGATCAAGTTTCTGAAGAAACACATATTCTGCAAATTTAGGACACTAAGAGTGGTGATCAGTGATGGAGGATATCATTTCTGCAATGCTGAATTGAGGAAAGCTTTTGCACATTTTGGGGTAAAACACAGGATAGCCACAGCCTATCATCCCCAAACAAATGGGCAAGAAGAGGTTTCTAACAGGGAGGTAAAGAGAATTTTGGAGAAAACAGTGTCATCTTCACGCAGAGACTGGGCTATAAAGTTAGATGAAGCATTGTGGGCTTATAGAACAACTTTCAAAACCCCAACTGCTTGATCTCTATTTCAGTTGATATATGGGAAAGCCTGTCACCTCCCTGTGGAAATGGAGCATCGAGCTTTTTGGGCATTGAAGTGGTTGAATTTTGATTAAAAAGTCTCTGCTGAACAGAGAAAACTTCAGTTACTTGAGCTTGAAGAAATGAGGTTGAATGCATATCAATCCTCAAGGCTGTATAAGGAGCGCATCAAGAATTATCATGATAAGAAGCTGCAGAAGATGAGCTTTGAGCCTGGATAGCTAGTCCTTTTATTCAATTCCAGATTGAAGTTGTTTCCAGGCAAACTTAAGTCAAGATGGTCAGGACCTTTTGTGATTAAACAGGTCAAATCTTATGGTGCAGTTGAAATTGAAGATGCAAAAACTCAGAGGAGTTGGTTGGTAAATGGTCAGAGGTTGAACCATTATAAAGGAGGTGAATTTGAGAAACTCATCTCTATGATCAAGTTGGAAGACTGAAATTCAGGCGTCAAGCTATATGACGTTAAACGAGCGCTTGCTGGAAGGCAATCCAGTATTTAGTTGAATTTTTTTTTTGGGGTTTCGATTTAGGAAAATGATGATTAGGAATTTAGGGAGTTAATTTGTGAAAAAAATAAAAATAAATAAAAAAATAAATTTAGACTGGGCCTATAGTCTGAGCTAGGCCTTGCGCTCGAGCTAAAAGTCACTTAGCGCAGTCTAGTGCAACATAACAGGGCAGTACCTTGTGATACAAGGTCACTTCACCCAGTTACTTTTCAGAGCGCCTCCATCCAGTCTTGTTTGGTTTCTCATTTCTTTTCTTTCTCTGCCCTTAAACTCTTCTACTTCAGGTAAGATTCTCTTCATCATTTTCATTTTGAAAATTTTCTCGTTCAATCATCCTCACAATCGTCCTTATAGTAAGAAATTGTAGGGTGGGAGTGAATCGGGGAACATTATTGGGTGCGAAGAGTCTAGGGTTTGTGTCAAAGAGATTTTCGGGGTTTACAGGTTTTTCTAGGGCACTAACCATTTCTTTCAGGAAACAATGCCAAGAGTGAAACACACTGCGCCTAAGCGTCCATCACGGTCGTTGAAGAGAAAGGCTGGCGAGCCATTCTATGATGAAGCCATACCTTCAGACACGTCAGAAGATGAACAGTCTTCAGCTCAGAAGAAGAAAAGGATGCCTAGGAGGTTCCTCAATGACAATAAGATAAGGAGGTATGAGGAACTTAGGCATTGGAGTTTTCTACCAGAAAGAAGGGTAGAGCTAAAGCCAGGAGAATGCGATGCATTCTTGATGAGGATTCTGAGAACGAACTGGAAGAAGCTGGCGGAACCAATGTAGAAGTTTGATGAGGAAATTGTGAGAGAGTTTTATGCCAACGCTTGGGCAGAAAGACAAGAGAGGGACCGTAGGAAGACGATGGTCAGGGGCAAGTGGATTTCGTACAGTCCACAGGCTATAGATGACTTTTTGGGGAATCCTTTTCCCAAACAGGAGGAAAAATGCAATTACCAGCGGTTATGTGCAGGGAGAAAGGGGTTCAATAATAGAAAGGTAGCTGCTGCGCTATGCCTTCCAGGTAGAGGATACCAGATTGCAGTGTCAGGGAAGCAGACTCGTATACGCAGGAGGGATATGAGAACTCTTTCTCAAGTTTGGTTAACTTTTGTGTTAGCCAATGTCATCCCTATTGGGCATGTATCAGATATTAATGTTGCTAGGAGCAACTTGTTGTTGTCGATTATTCAAGATGACTATACAATCAATGTGGCTCGCATAATTTTTGATGAAATTCAAAGGGTTGTTGAATGGGAAAGGATTCATGGAGCAAAGAGGCTGGGGACTCTAAGGTTCCCTGCGTTGATTACAGGATTATGTGCTCAGAAAGGAATACTGGTTGAGCCAAACCACAAAATCAGGAATCCAATTGACCAGAAGTTTAATTTGCACAAACGCAGAAAAGAATCCTAAGCAGAGTAATAGAGCTCCTAGTCCACCGTTTTCACCATCCGAACCCACTCTGGAGGAAGTTGAGAAAAGGATAATGAGACATGTGTTGCATTTGGAGGAGTATCAAAGTTCACTATGCAGGTTTTTTATGCATCTTTACAATGCAATGCGTGATCGAGCTAACCCAGACCCATTTATGACTCCAGAAGAGTTGTCCTCTTATATGAATTGGCTAGGGGACCGGCCAAGTTCAGTGGGGGAAGAAAATGATAATGTAGAGGCCCAGAGTATTGTAGGGAATATGAAGAAACCGGAAGAAGAAGGAGTGGCTAAAGCAACTGTTGATGAGGTTGCTAATGCTGAGGAGACTGATGTTGAAACTAGGGCTGAGGCTGTTGTGGAAGTTGTGGCTGAAACTGCTGTTGAAGTTGTGAAAAAAACTGCTAAGACCACTGAGGGAGTTGAGGCTAGGAAGAAGGATCAACCAGGGCCGTCAAGAAGGACTTTAAGGCTAAGGAGAGCTAAAACTGGATCAAAGCCAGCAGTAACCCAATATGTGATTTCATCAGACTCGAGTTCAGAGCAGGAGGAAGAATTAGACAAGGAGAATTCAGAGAAAGAAGAGGAGACGGATAATGAAGAAATAGAGAAGGAAGATGATGGGGGAAATGAATCTGATGATGAAGAGGAATCTAACGAGGATACTGAAAGGTTGGAAGGAATTGGGAGTGAAGCAGAGGAGGAATTCGACACTACAAGTGGAGAATTCTGAGGAATGATTGCTGAAGTTAGTAGCTGTGCGGTTTAGAGTTGATGAATCAGAGACAAAAGTGGTAATATAGTTTTTATTTTGGATGACTGTATTTTGCATATTTTGGATGACTGTAATAGGCACTAGGTATAACTGAATAGCTAGTAATCTTTGATGTGTTTTGATGAACATGCCTGTGGTATTGAAAATGAATGTGAATGGTTAGGGCTGTTGACTGCAAACTTTGTGTGCATATAAGTAGCGTAGTCTTAATTTTGAGCTTGAGGTGGCAGTAAGAAGAAATGAGGAAGATAGTATGAGAGTGGAAGGATTAACATTGACAATGAGTAACAGGAAATAAGTGAAACAACATGTGAGGGAGTGATTCACTGAGAGCATATTGGAAGTGCATATTTATTTGACATTGATTGTTGCTTTAATTTGTTGGAATAGAATTTATTTTGTGTTGATAAGAATGATGAAGGCAAGTTGTTTGATTGAGTGTAAGAGAAAGCTAGAGCCTAAAAAGCTACCTGGTGAGATGAGAGAAATTCAACTGTGAGCCAATTTGAACCTTATTCTTTTGAAACCATGAGCCATGAATCTATCAAATCCACCTTGGGTATGAGTAGTTAGGAAATTATGATACAACTCTAAGCGGGATTCAAAAGAAGGGTGTGAATTTCAAACAGAAGTTGTGTAAGCTAAGAGAGGCTGCTGAATGGTGTACCCCATCCATTGAAAAAAAAATGAGAAAAAGTGTGTTTCCAGTTTTAATTTTTGTACTTATGGAAAATAAAAGAAAGGGGTACACTTAAAGACCAGCATGTGCGAAAACCTAAATTAAGGAGGTCCACGTTACTGAGGGCGTGATTAACGAAATAACTGCCCTAATTGAGGAGGTGAAAGCTATAAAAAGGATTGAGGGCAAACGTAAAGGGCATGACATATCATCCACCACTTCTCGTCCTTGGAGACTTGTTGGAGGCCGCTGCCGTCATCAAGCTTATTCTTTTCTTTTTCTTTTGTAATTTACTGGCTATCATGAGTAGCTAAGTCTCTCACTCTTGGGATTGAATGTAAAATTCTCTTCTTCAAATGCACTCTTGATCTTAGTTTGATTTCATTTAATTCAATACCTTTGTTTTACGTTTCATCCTTACTTTGATTTATTTAGATTTCTTAATTTGATTAGGAAGCATTTTTCGAAATCAGAACTAAACGTAAATGCATCGCATATATAAATTCAGGAATGAATTATAGTGTGGTGACTATTATAGCAACTAATCGTAATGCTGATTAAATTATTCTAGTAACTAGGGATAGAAGCTAGGTAATTTGATTTATGAAATTCAAAGCTAGAGGAATCAGGTTGAAAAGGGTTTTATTTGCACAGATTGGTAATTGAAAGTAATGATATTGAATTAGGTTAAGAGTGTACACGAAGAAGAGTATTACTATTCAATCCCAAGGCCTTTATTACTATTGATTTTATCACTTTTATTATTAATTGCTTTATTGTTACGTTCTTTAAATTTCCCAAACAAAATCATTATTATTACTTATTCTTGTTCACCATACATTGATACATATTCAGTTTTCAATCAAATTTCGTTCCCTGTGGATACGATACTCTTCTTACTTACTATATTACTTGAGGACTCAGTAAACTTGTTGAAGATCCATTATCAATGACTTTAACTTTTACGTAGGACCTGTACATGTGAACTTTCCCCTATTTCATTGAAAATTGATCCAGTGCACATTGAAATCAAAATTGAAAAGGAAACTTGTATATTTGCATTTTAAGTGGGACCCATGATTTTTTTAAAGTCAAATTGAGTTGTGGAATAGTATTTTTGTAGCTAATTGAATCAGTGATGTGGATTGCATGGAGCGTTTGAGAATTTTGTAGAGTTACGTTTTCAAACTCCAATAGAATTGAAGTTTGCGCTACATTTGTGCATTGAGAGCTACTTTTGATTTAGTTATTTTGGGTTCAACATTCTAGTACCAGATTGGGTGGTATTGAAATCTGTGGTGGACAGCAGTTGCACAATTATGGAACCATCAATTTTATTTTTTTAGTTTTGTTAATCAAATCTAGATTAGGAAATTCCTTTTAAGTGCCTATCTCTTTGATTATCTTTAATTTCTACTAAGTGTGCTGAAAAGTCTAGTAAAAGTTGTGTTTTTGTGTGTTTTTTAAATTTCGTTTTTGAGTTCCAATGCTTACTATTATATCATTAGTAAGTTCCTAAGAGTCCACAATTCTAGTATGTTTTATTGTCATGGTCAAATTTTCTTGAATTTTTTAGGTTTCCATTCCTTGCACAGAAACTATTTGCCGAAACGCAATGTGATATTCAAAAAATACTAGAAGAAAATGAGAGCATATCCTGACCTAAAATTTTGTGTGAAAACAAATTAAGATGTCTATAATGTACTTTTAAAAGGCGCATTCAAAAGAAAAATACAGAAAAAATGATAAATGTCAAAAGCTTGAATGTCGGTGCTTGAAAAATCTTGATGACACTGATGATTTGCTCTCTGTAAACAAATTACTACACCTTATCTAGTGACTGTTTTGCACTCAATTTTAGTGTGATATTAGTACAATATATTGATTATACGTGGTAGAATTTTCTCACTCAAATACTCTCTGGATTAGTCACAATAATTTGTTGAATCAAGCCTGTCGAGAGCTTAAGCGCTAGAGAAAACAAAGTAAAATGTGAAACAGAAGGCTCTCGATTATGAATTTGTTTAAAATGATTCCAATACCATTTTGTGACAATTTTTTGTGAGGCCTTTTTGTATGATGTTGGCCACTTGTGGTTAAAATTTTATGGAAAAATACATTGTAAATCGTTCAGAATAAATCAAACAACAAGCGCTGCCAAAATCAACATTCTAGTTTTATTTTCAGTTTTTGTAATCTACTCTAGTGCTTTTCATTACGAACTCCGTTTGAGTGCCTACTTTCATTCAGTACATTAATTGCTTGTTTTGTCCAATTTTTCAACATTCCTTGAGTTTTTCATCAATTAATCAATTTGAGTTGATCTTCCTAAAATTTTGAGCTTTTATTGCTTTTCATGTGCATGAGAGTGTTAGAGACGTCATTTCCATTCTATAGAGCTTGAGATAAACCTCCCTTCTTTTTTTGGACATAAAAATGTTGAGGAATATATAGAATGCGAGATGAAGGTTGTGAAAATTTTTTACTACCACCAAGTGGATGGATTTAGCAAATTTTCCATGGCTATGTTAAATTTCAAGAATATGCCAAGTTGTGGTGGAAACAAAGGAAAAATAATGTTACAAGAATAGAAATTTTTAATTGGAGTGAGTTAAAGGCGTGTATGAGAAGAAAATTTATTTTGCCTTCATATTTGAAAAAGAGAGAAGAGGAGGAGAAGAAGATAGAAAGAATAAAAAAAAACTAGAAAAACGTCTAGCTCACTTAGATCATGAACTTAAGGAGATAGAGCTTAGAGAAGAAAAATTAAATAGAAATATTCATAAGGAAAAAGAGAAAAAAGAAAAAGAGAGGAAAGAAGAGAAAGGAAAGAACAAGAAAGGCAAGACAAATGTTTGTCTGGAGCTGAACTAGACATTGATATAAAATCCTCTCCTTTATAACCATCTTATGAGAAGTTGAGTGAACCTTTGTCTAGAGTTGAACCAGATGTTGACTCCTCTTCCAAAAAAAATATTGTGAGGAGTTAGTTGAAGGAAAACCTTCGTCTAGAGACAGTGAGACAAACTCCTCTTCTATAGAAAGATCTAATAAGGATATATTTGTAGAACAATCTTTGTCTGAGGCTAAGTTAGACATTGGCACAAAAATATTACTCATGGAAAAACCTTATGAGTTGCTTGAAATTAAACTTGAAAATCAAAATTTTACGCAAACTCATAGGATAGAAAAACATTAAAAAATTAAAAGTAAAAGTACCCTTTAGATTAACTATCCATGTTTACCATTAGGGAAATGGTACATTAACCTGGGAAGATAGGTTCTTTTCACTTTCACTTTTAAATGTTATGAGAAAATGTCATCTGTTTTACTATTTTCATGTTTTAATAGGATGATTTTTTTTATCCTGGAGGAAATAATGAATAAATCAACAATAATAAGGTTGTTGTCCGTAACACATTGCAAGATCTGAGGCCAAATCCCTTTCATGATGAAATACACCCCAATCACCTTAGTCAAAGAATAAAGAGGTACTAGAGGGTAGATCAAAAGCTTTGGAAGATTGGGCCCATTTGAGCCTGTTTGGGCTTTCAACCAGTTGCTCGGGCCCGAATGCAACCATGGAGAGATCACTTTGGAGAACATGGAGCAGTAAGGAGAAGTCTTCTAAATTTTATAATTTTTGTAGAATATTTTAAATAATTTGGGCCTTGTATTTGGGCCAAGTACAATATATTTGGGCCTTATACTTTAGACCATGTAGTGTAAGATGATGGGTTTTGAAGCCCATAAATAATGTTGGTGGTCCAAGTTAGGGTATGGGAGAAGTTTTCTCCTTTTGCCACTTGTCATCACCTTACGAGAGCCTTGAAGTGCAAGATAGGGTTGAAAAAGCTTGTCATAGAAGCTAAGGTTAGAGAGCTCGCTCTAGAAGCTAGAGTCGCAATGCACTCTATAAAAGTAATGCAAACCTCACTTTACAAGTTTTTTTTGTGATGATAAATTAAGTTTAAACACATTTCTTAATAACTTTTAAAGAATATCAAAGATAAAGATTACTCTACTGCAGTCTTATTCTTAATGTGTATAAGAAAAGGGATCTTGAACGAATTACTACATGTACTTTTGCAATATTCAAATAATTTCATTCTATCATTCTGAAAAATATCTTGCATTATCCTTTATTTTGTGAAGTTAGAATCTCAATCAAGAGCATCTTATTATATATACCTTATTTATAAGAGTTATTTATGTAGCTTTTATTCTTTACTAAGGGTGCGTTTGGTTGGACCAATTTGGGGAGATTTACTGTTCAAGAGAATGGATTTAGGTGGATAAAAGCTGCTTGGTTGACCTAATTTGAAAGGATGGGTCAGGAGAGATTTGCAGGATGGGATCTTCGTTCATGTGAAGAGATTTGAAGGGATTTAAAGGGATGAAATTGAAAATTACGAAATAGCCCTTGTAAATGAGGTGAAAATTACGAAATACCCTTATAAGTGACTGATGACTTTTAAATAAAATAAATGCTGCAGAGTATTTTGAAGTATTGGTACATAACTAAAACAAAAAGTATTTAATAAAAAATACAAAATATTATTTATATTTTTAATAATCATTATTTTAAGAACAATTAATTACAAAATGATTAAAAGTAAACAAATATCAAATATAACATTTAATGGTAATCACATATATGTTAATAAGAGTATTTAATTTTGAATAATTACTTTTAATTAAATATTATCTATTAATATTATTTATTTCAAATTTAAGTACATCTTTCATTTGTTTTAATCAATTTAAGTAGAATGTTTATATACTTTTTATTATAACTTATTAATATTTTTATAGAAATAAAATAAGAATTCAAAAAATTTGTATTTAATCTCTTAAAAATATAGTAAAAAAACATTTAACCTTTTAAGTAAGAGAATTAATAAAAAAGTAAATTTAGAAAACATTTACAATTATTATTAATATGTACCAGAATCCAAGAAATACAAATTGCAAACTATTTTTATTTAGACTAATAATTTTAAAAGTTTCAATTTAAGTAAAATGTAAAAATATTTTATACTTACAAAAACAACAGTAAATTTCAATAAAAAAGTAGTTTAGATTGTAAGAAATTTTGTTTTACACAGTTTTAGTTAATTATGATTTAGACTAAATTGTATATTTTAATAGAACAATAAATTTGTGATTTTATTGCATTATTTAGGATTTATGTTTAATTTTAAATAATTTAGAAGATATGTTTTAAATAATTTTAGTAATATTTTTTTATATTAAAATAAATTTAATCCAATTTATTTTAATTTTTTACCATCTTATTTCACAAGGGTTAATTAGTAATTTCAGAAATATATCAATTAAAAAATATAAAAACAAATCTATAACATCTATCAAAGCATTCTCCAACTTTCATAATCAATCTCCTCAAATCCCTTCAAATCTTATCATTTATCCATTAATCCAAACAACTCTTTCATCCCCACACAATCCACTCAAATCCCTTCAAATTCATCCCTTCAAATCCACTCCCCCAACCAAACAAAGTCTAAGTGATAATTTAGAATGGTTAGTCTCATAGAGATATTAAGAAAAAATAGTTATAGAAAAAATAGTTATGAGTGATTTTGTATATTTTTATAATAAAAAATGATAATAAAAATATTTATTCAATAATCAATTTGATTATAATGAAACTCTTTAAAATTGACGTAAAATAGAACTAAACATACTAGTTCAGGTGTAATATATACTTTATTCTTCTTACACTTGTTCTTATAGGCATAGATGATTACTCATGAAACCATATACTTAGTATTGTGAAAAACCATATACTGGTGTCGTGAAAAAGTTTGAGACTTTGTTTAACTTCTCTCCTTCTATAGTCAACCTACTCATTCCCTATTGACAACCATTTATGAGTTAGATATCACTTAGATTTAGTGTCTTTCCATCTTAGTACATCATGCACCAATAATAGAGAATAGCGTCACCATGTCGAGGTTTAATGGCTTGGTCCATAATAGATTCAGCTACGAGCTTAATGGCAATTTCTTGATTCTACATGGACAAGTATGCATCACTATCACCAGTGGTTATGACATTTACATTATTCAAGAGTAGCATGTTTTGAATGGCTATCCTTGTAACGGCAATCCTTACCCAAATTGAAAATTGACACCTTTGCTAGATTATAAATTATTGGACTCAAAGTGGTCTTGCAAGTAAGATTTCCATGAAAGTTGCGCATATATCCTACATGAGAAAAATGAAAAAAGGAAAGAATTGTTGCTCCCAAGACTTTTATTATACTAATGTAGAAGTGTACAAATAAGAGGTGGATTCAACTAATCTCAAGGTGTTGTTTGGTGACATGCAATGGTGTGGACAATTAAAGTGTGCAAATAGTAAGATGATAGTATTTGGTAAAGGAATCATCACATTGATGGATCATAGAAAACACACCATCAAGTACATCCTCATCAAGTACATCCTCATAGGGTAGGTGGTTGTTTCCTTTTCCACATTATTGTTTATTCATTCATATGTTTGCATCCAATTTAATTATTACTACACAAGTCACTTTTTATTGGTTCCAACACCCCTTTTTATGGGTTCCAACACCCCTCTTCAACCATACACTTATGATCCTTATCTAGTCCTTTCCACTCCCACCCAAAACTAGTAAAAGTGTGACCTTCATAAGATAGAACTTCTTTCAGCCATAAGATAGAGAAAGAAGGTCAAAGCATGTATAGTTTTTTTCTAACACAATATAATAATGAAGGTGGCTTGGGAAAATAATATTCAAAGTGTATTTGTGGTTACCTTAGTCATAGAAACCAAGGGGGAGCATGTGCAATGATTTTAGGAAGAGACGGGGATGGTGTTTTGAAGCTGTGAGGATTTTCCATTGGAACTATATGCCTTGTGACCACAAGGTTGGTAACACTAATATGGTTTTTGTTGTGATTGTTGATAGGAAATGGGACCTTAGGATGTATTTGAACAACCAAATTAATTTAACAACTATTTATGATGTGTAAATCAACAATTTAATTAATTGAGTATTTATTCAATGAATTATTTGATAAATTATTATCATATTAGTTTCTCCCTTCTTCCCACGTCCCTTACCACTCAAGATGAATACACTTTCCGAAAGATATACAATCATCCTTTTTCATAATTTTCAAAGTTTCTATTTCTTTTTTCAAATAAAAATCTCTATATTTTTATTGTTTTAATAAAAAAATTAAAAGAATATATTATTTCGTTGCATTATTTCTTTTTTCAAAAAAAAAATTCTTTAGTTTTCAATTTTAAAAAATAAATTTTATTGTAATCGAATTTGAATATCTACGCTTTTGAAACGTTAAAAATAATATCTAAATATGATAAAGATATTTTATCATTAGAATTGGGCTACAATGAATTTCTTTAAAAAATAACTATATTTTCTCTTGTTACAATGTTATAATATTTTTGTATCATTTTTTTAATTTATATTCTTTTTATTTTTGTGAAGACGTCAATAATTACAAAATATATAAATTTTAGAATTATAATTTGAACTTTACATTTTCCTTTCTCCAATAAAGAAACTCTAACTTCGTCTTATCATCGATTGTTCATAAAGTATCATAATTTTATATTAAAATTATATATATAACTTTAATATAAAATTATGATACTTTATATTAGTTTGATTCTTTTATAGTATTTTTGTTTTTTATCAATATAGTAAATTTATTTTTTCTTGTTATGAAAGTAAACCTTTTAACTCTATTTTTATAGATATACTGCATATATGTCATATTGAGTTAAAATTCTACATAAAAAAAAGTGATACTTTTTTACTACATATTTTATTTAGGTAAGATGGTCCAAGAAAGTGATTTCAATCACTTTATAAGTAATATAAAATAATATATGATATCTACTATATAATTATATAGATTTTTTTCTTCTTTCTAATTTATGGATCTCTTGTCAGCTTGGATCCTAGGACTTTACTTTGCTTAGTAGGTCCAAAATAAATCCCGAAGTCAATAAACTAAAACACCCACAAATAAATGATATTTTTAAAGTTCTTATTTTCAATTATAAAGTAACTTTTAAATAAATAAAAACTTAACTGCACATTATATTGCGGGAGATCTTCTAATTGTTACTCATCTGATAACTTTATTAATCTACATATTGTTGAACTAAAAGAGCGTTTCTTAGAAATTGTTCAATTATATGTATCTATTTGTAAACATTTATGGAATTGCTTACACATGTTATTGATAATTAAATATTTTCATGTTTAGACTTTAATAGATTTTTTTCACATATATAAGTGATTTTTGTATTTCTAAATTATATTTTTAAGGATTTTAGTTATTTTCTAAGACAAGTTAATTGATTTAATTATTAAAATCGTATATGTGACAAACATTATTTTTTTTATTAATAATGAAATTTTAGAATTGTTTATGAATAAAATGTTTATAAAAGAAAGTGTAGTTTTATCTTAAATATAAAATATAAATTTTAAAGTTAATAAAATGAAATATTGAAATAAGTATATATGTTAGTGTATTGAAGTTTTTTTTTTTTTCTTTTTATGATTTGATGTGATTCTTGTTTTTTTGTTATTTGTTTTTTTTAATAATAATTTTTCATGTAATTACATATTATTTTTGAGTTTTTGGATGTTAGTTTAATTGAAATGTTAAAATTCATAGTAGTGCTTGACATGATTTTTTATTAAAAAAAAAAAAGTATTTATGGTCACAACATGTACATATAAACTTTACAACAATTGTACATATAAACTTTATATACTTGTGAGATTAAACTTGAAAGAAATACGATGATACATAACATGATGATAATGTAGAAAATGAGATCTTTACAACTTTTAAAAGTGTTTCTATCTTATCTAAGTAAAAAGGATAAAGGTGAGTTTCCTACTATTATCAATTATACAAGACATTATCGAAAGTCTAACGCAAAAATTAATAATTATTGTAAAACAACTCTCATTTCTCTCATAAGTTATTACTTCATTGTTCTTCTTATTTCTTCACTAGCCAGTTGTCATTGCAACTCCACAAACTCAGATGTCTTACACAATTTTAGTTAGATGATCATTGAAAATGCACCATTAACCATGTTACAATGGTGGACTCTTTCCAAGATGGTTATGTCTCACATTCATAGGAAATTTCCAATTTGGTGCTATGGAAACATGACTACAAACTCAACCCTATACTGTTTAACGAGCATATTTTATTATACTACTCTACAAATTATTTTATCTTTGAGAATTGACTTATCAACACTTCTCATTCTTGAATTTGTCTCTTAGAGGTTTATGTAGACTTCTCTAAGAAAAGTACTAATGGTGACCCTCAACAACATATGTCTTTGAGATATCAACTTCCCACTCTTATGGTGGCAAAAAATTACAAATCTCACCCTTTTCTAGCATATTATTCATTGCTCTCTCTCAAGTGAAAGTCCCTCTTCTACATTGATACACTCCCTCTCGAGCGAAAGCATTTTCAAATGTGAGTACTTCACTTACAAATGATCCTCACTTGTACCGCCGTTTACACACTTAAATGGGACACTTTTTCCTAAAACCTCCATCAGGAAGACTTTCGATACAGGGATCAAACTGTACTCATCTGAGCAGGTTACACAAACCATCAGCTCTGATACCACTTGTTGGGAAAATCCGAGGGGGGAAACACTAGAGAGATAAACAAGAATGAGAACAAGAGCCCAACCCACAAGGGAATGACACCACCTTCAACCCAAAACCTTAAGACATTGGGTTTGTGAGTCTTCTTTCTTATATGTTGTTCAACATTCTCATTTCTACTAACGTAGGACTTAGACTCACATTTGGATTCCTAACAAGATGAAACTTCCACACAACTATTTTTCATTTGTTATTCCTTTGTCAATGTAGGATTTCACCACTAGTACTAGACGACGATGATGATACATGAGTCTTGGGACATTGCCTCTTACTCCACAAATTGCTTCATTATGAGGATTGCCTCCTTCACCACACTAGGTTAACATTGATCTTCTTCCTTTATTTCATCAGCTTTAATATTCTTATAGGTGGAAAGCCTGGTTAACTCTATTTGCGCTATACTTTTGGCATTAATGTACTGTTACATTTCTATATTTATATAAAATCACAACAATTTTCATTATGTAAACACATAAAGGGTCTAACTTGATTGTGCACTAATTACTTCAAGTCACCCTTCTTGAATAAATTTTAAAGGAATTTAAGATTAATATGCTCTTGAATTTTGTGAAAGCAAAAAAAGTAAAATATTACCAAATAATATTTTCAAGAGAATGTTAGAATTAGAAGAATATTTTGTGTCACTAAAACTCCATAAAATAAATAAGATGGTGATTAACTACATGTGACTTAACACAACATATAAGAATATGAAAAAAAGTACTATAAATATGCGAAACATTGTGTTAATTAAACTCTTTGAGATAAGAAAGTAAGAAGTCACATGATAAGAAACTCTAAAAAAAATCTACTTCCTTTAATTTTAATTAACTACCAAAGCGTTACACATTATATAAGTATAAGTTGAGTAAGAAATAAAGATGCATGATCGTCACTTGAAATATTATGTACCCATGATAACAACACTGAAAGAGAGAAAAAGAATCACCTCCTTATCAAAAGTTTCTAATTCTCATTCAAAATTACAAAAATAAGTATTTAAGTTAGAATGCATTAGCCAAACACTTTCTTTCCCTAATCTTATATTTTAAAAATATAGAATAAATTAGAGATAGCTAGTTTTTTCTTTTAATTTTTTCCATAGAACTCAAGGTAAGTTAAAACAAGAAAAAATGAATACATTTTTAATCCTTTTTAAGAGATCTCTCTTTCTTCTAAGAAATTTTCATTCAAATTTTGATTCAAGTACTTGCCTTAAATCTTCACCACAAAAGATAAAAGAAAATTTGTTCACCAATCATCTCCTAAAGCTAGCCTCGGTTCATAAGACAAAGTCTCGTGTTTAAAAAATGTTTCAAAGAAAAAATATACTCCAATTGCTACACTAAGCTGCTTGACGAAATGCCTCAATTTGTTCCAAAATCATAATTTCCCATCTGCTAGCACTTCACGATCAATTCACACAAGCTCCAACGTGTTGCTTCATCACCAAATGGAACCAATTATCAAGTTGTGATGTGGAAACCCCAAGCCGGAGATGCAAAATAGAAAGTCAAAAACATCTACGGTAATGGAGGAAAGGCTTGAGTTGTAGGATCATTTCACTCAAGCTTCAAGGAGTGACATTGGATGAATTCTTGGACGAGCTTGATCTTCAAAAGTTTACGGAAAACTCATAAACGAAAAACAGTTAAAGAAAATGCAAGAAATAAAAATAATACTAGGAATTAGAATAACACCTTGCACCATCCAAATACATGTGATAAGCAAGATGGTGATTTGCCACTTGTGACCTAGCTCACAAGATAAGAATCAATGCTAGGAATTAGGAAGAACCTTGCGCCACTCAAATCCATGAGATAAGCAAAATGGTGAATCGCCACTTGTGACCTAGCTTAGAAGATAAGAAACTCCAAGAGAGAAACTCTATACTTGCCTTTGGTTAACCCCTATGCGCCATCAAGGGATAAGTTATAAAGCACCACTCCAGAATAAGCAAAGGAAAAACATCTCTTGAGATATGACACACTCACGATTTTTTCAAAAAAATCTGTTCATTTCAAATCTGCCAAAATGAGTACAATAGGTGTCCTTATATAAACTCATAGTGGAAGAGGAAGAAAAAAAAGCACATTCCTTCCCTGAGTCCAAACTAAACATAGAAAAATAAAAGGAAAAATTACACTATTTTATATTTTTCAAAACACGTCATCCTTCCTTTTTTTGAGAAAATTCATCTCGAATTTTAGTTGAGCTAATCTTTAAAAAGCCCAATTGTCCACCATGTGTTTGTTAGCACCAATACTAAGCATGTGATTTGATGAAGACAATGAAGATCATAACTTGCTGAAGTTTTGATGGAATTAATGTGGACTATGTTAGCTCAATGTTAAGCATGTGAGTTGATGAAGACTGCTTCATGAAGAACTTGTTGGAACCAACCTGGACCAGAATTGTTCAAGTGCATAACTTTAGATGTTTCGGTTCTAGGTCCTTAAGTTGGGTTGGTATGTGTGTGAGAGCTTGGTATTCAACCATTAGTGGCATTGATCATCACTCATGGGAAGCCTAAAGATTTGCAATTTTTAAAACTGGTTTTATCAATATTAAATTGGTTTTAAGAAAAATAGCCTGAATTTATTTTTGTTGAAAATCTTTTTCAGTCAATTGAATACTTGAAACAATCGATTGAATTGTGACAGTTATTTCTGTTACAAGTGGAATCTTTAACTGAGTCTTCTAATGGTCAATTCAATCGATTGAATGGTTTATTCAATTAATTGAAACAGTGACAACTAAGCCGTTTTAAAACTGATTTGGCTATATAAAGGAATTGGCATGATCATATTAACAACTTTTAAGATTTTTGAAAGACGCCTTGTTGAGAATTCCTTGAGAGAAAAAACACCCTTTTTGTGCGAACACTTGTGACATTGATTTTCAAACAAGAAACCTTAAAGAACGTGAATCTTAAAGCATCCTTGAGTGAGGTTCTTGCGACTTTAGTTCTGGACCAAAGCTAAGTCTTCTACACTTGATCTTTAGTCTTTTATAATCTGTTATGTATAGAAGTACTGAGTGATCAATTGTTGATCTTACTGTTCTTATAATCTGTTTACTATTTTCAATTATTGGGTTTGTAATTGAGTTGGTACAGTGGGTTTCTGCACTGGTTTCACATCTGCTGTAGGGTTCAGTAGAGTGTGAGTGTTGCGGAGAGCAGTGTTCGCTTGCGGGTTGCAAGTGGTGTTTGTGCGGTAGGTTTTTGCACTGGTTCACACTTGCTGAAGGGTTCAGTAAGGTGTGAGTGCTGTGGGGAGCAGTGATAACTTACTGGGAGCAAGGGTTGTAAACTGATCTTGTGATCTTTTCAGTGGAATTCTTTGCTAGTTGGCAAAGGACTAGACGTAGCCCTTGAGGAAGGGTGAACCAAGATAAATCTTTGTGTTCTTGATTCTTTCTTTTCAGTTCTTGCATATTTTCTTTAATCTGTTAGTGCTTTAACAAATAACTGAACACTTAAATTAATTGAGTGCTTTTTAAAACTATATTCTTACTACTCTCTGAGATTGTTGTGTTGCATCTGATTATATTTTGAATTAATTTTTAACAACTTCCACTGTGCATAATTGATTGTTTACTAGACAGTCCAGAATTACGAGTTGATTGGTTTAATCACGATTTGTCATTCTTCAATTTAAAATCACTTTCTTTCTTGGGAATTTTTTTAAAAGTTCAATTCACCCCCTCTTGCACTTGGTCTAAACTTGTTTTCAATTGACATCAGAGCTAGGACTTGAATCCTAGTCAAGATTTCGATCCATGGCCGAGAACAAGTTACCATTTGCTGAAGGTGCTACTATTAATAGACCACCTATGTTTTCAGGTGTAAACTATCAATTTTGGAAAGTGAGAATGAGGATCTTCATTGAATCTATTGACAGTGGCATCTGGAATGCCATAGTAAATGGTCTATTCATTCCTATGCATGTTGTTGATGGTGTGTCTGTTGTTAAGCCTTTTGATGAGTTAACTGATCTTGAGAATAAGAAAATGCAGCATGACTGTGTGGTAAAAAACATTATAACTCTGCATTGAATGTGGATGAATTTTTCAGGGTATCACAATGTAGTTTCGCCAAAGAAATGTGGGACATTCTTGAAGTCACACATTAAGGAACCATGGATGTGAAGAGAGCACGCAAACATGCATTAATTCAAGAATATGAATTATTCAGGATGCAACCGGGAGAGACTATAGCAGATGTCCAAAAGAGGTTTACGCACATAGTCAATCATCTAACTGGACTAGGGAAGCAGTTTGACAAAGAAGAACTTAATATCAAGATTCTGAAGTGCTTGGATAGAAGCTGACAGCCTAAAGTCACGACAATTTCATAAACCAGGGACTTGACAACACTCACAACTGTAGCGCTGTTTGGGAAACTAAGGGAACATGAAATTGGAGATGATCAGACTGAAAGAAATAGAAACAGTGGAGAAGAAGACAAAGAGCCCAGCCCTTAAAACTAGAACTGTTATTGAGGAATCAAGTGATGAAAGTTCAAGAGATTGCAGTGAATTTGAAAACCTCAATCTGTTGACAAGAAAGTTTCAGAAATTCATAAAGATGAAGGGCATATTGAAGAATCAGCAAGGTAAAAGAGGTAAAAGTAAATCGGATTCTGGTTCTACTAAATTTGTGTGCTTTGGCTGTGGAAAACAGGGACACATAAAAGCAGATTGTCCAAGCATAGCAATTAAAGACAAAGCACCAGAAAAGAAGAGCAATAAATCTGGAAAGACTAGAAGTGCTTATATAACTTGGGAGGACAATGCTACATCGTCCAGTAGTTCATCACAGGAAGAGATTGAAGCCAATATGTGCTTGATGGCTGGAAAAAGCTCTGAAGTAAGTAGCATGGAATCCATTGCATCTTTTAACAACACTAACTACAATACAATTCTTCATGCATTTCAAGAAACTCATGAAGAAGCTAACAAATTAGCTCTTTCCAACAATAGACTGAAAGGTATGAACAATTGGCTGGAGACTAGAGTTAAACAACTAGAGGATGAGTTACTTCAAGCAAAAATTGATTTTGAAACTTTAGAAAAGAATTAAAAATCTGAAAACTCCAGTGGATTTAACTCCAGCAAACCAATTGATTGTGAAAACTGTGCAGTTTTACAAAATAAAGTGAATTATTTGATTTCTACTGCATCTAAACTTTCTATGGGAACATCTAACTTGAATTCAATTTTAGGATCTCAAAATTGTTTTTGAAAAAGCTAGCATTGGTTATCAAGCTGGTCCCAAAGGAAAGCAAAAAATGTTTAATGGTTTTTTTAAGGATTCTGGATCACAGTCTTCACAATCCATTACTTGCTTCTATTGTATGAGAAAGGGCCATTCAGTTAGAAACAGTAGAATAAGGAAATTTGATGTGCCTAAAGGATAAGTAAGGTGGGTGCCCAAAAGCACATCTAACACTACTGAACCCAATATTAACAAGGTACCAAATCCTTAAATTCAATCTGTGTTGCAGGATCAGTTAGCATCCAGTAAACTGATGTGGTATTTGGACAGTGGATGCTCAAAACATATAATAGGAGAGTCTTCACAGTTGATTAACTTGAAATGGAAACCAGAAGGATTTGTTACCTATGGGGATAACAACTGAGGAAGGATTCTTGGTGTTGGTGATATAGGAAGCAAGAATAAAGTAATCGTCAAAGATGTATTGCTTGTAGAAGGTCTAAAACAGTCTACTGAGAATTATTCAACTGTGTGATCGTGGATACAAGATCACATTTGAATCAGACCAATGTCTCATAGCAGATTCAGAAGTAGCGGAAACAGTTCTAGTAGGTAAAAGAGTGAGTAGTGTTTACATGCTTAATGTCTCATGCATCATACCTAGCATGAACCGTTTGCTATCAAGAGACGATGAATTTTGGTTGTGGCATAGGAACTTGCACATATTCACATGCATCATCTAAATAGGATTGCATCTAAGGATCTTTTAATTGGTCTCCCTAAGCTTAAGTTTGAGAGGAACAAACTGTGTGAAGCATGCCAAAAGGGTAAGCAAACTAAAAGCTCTTTTAAACCAATTAATGTTGTTTCAACAACTAGACCACTTGAGCTGCTTCACATGGATTTATTTGGTCCCTCAAGAACCAAGAGCCTAGGCGGTAATTACTATGGTCTAGTAATTGTTTATGATTATTCCCGCTTTACATGGACATTATTCATTGCCACAAAAGATAATGTTTATCTTGCTTTTAAGAAATTTACCAAAGTAATCCAAAATGAAAAAGGGTGTAGGACTTCTACAATTAAATCAGATCATGGGGGTGAATTTCAGAATGAGAGATTTGATAAATTTTGTGAAAAGCATGGAATCAAGCATAACTTTTCTGCACCTAGAACTCCACAACAAAATGAAGTAGTGGAGAGGAAGAATAGATCATTGGAAAAGCTGGCCAGAACCCTGCTGAATGAAACAAATTTGCCTAAATACTTATGGGCTGATGCAATAAGTACAACATGCTATGTCTTGAATAAAGTACTCATTCGGCCAATCTTAAAGAAGACCCCCTATGAGTTGTTTAAAGGTAGAAAGCCTAACATCTCCCATTTGAAAGTTTTTGGATGTAAATGTTTTATTTTAAGCAATGGGAAAGATAACTTGGGCAAATTTGATTCAAAAGCTGATGAGGGTATCTTTCTTGGCTATTCACTGCATAGTCATACATATAGAGTGTATACTAGGAGAACCATGGTTGTAGAAGAATCCATGCATGTTGCATTTGATGAAACTAACCACAAAGTGCAGGAAAACATTAAGATTACTGCAAAGGATGATGAACCAGTGAATCAGAAGATTGTTACACATCAACTGGTTAAATCATAAAAAGACAATAAATCGGATGAAGTTCAATCGATTGAATCACAAGATCAACCGATTGAATCTGACACTGGAGCAGCAACAACGAGTACTGGACTGCCTAGAGAATGGAGAGTTTCTAAGAATCTATCTGAACAACGTTATTGGTCAAGTATAGAAGGGAGTATCCATTAGAAGATCCTTGAACCATTATTGTGAACATATGGCTTTTGTATCACAAGTTGAACCCAAATCAGTGACTGAAGCTCTAGAAGATAACAACTGGATCAATGCAATGCATGAAGAACTGAACCAATTTGCTAGAAATGAGGTTTGGACACTTGTTCCTAGATCAAAGGAGATGAATGTTATTGGAACCAAGTGGGTTTTCAAGAACAAGATAGATGAACAAGGTGTTATAGTAAGGAACAAGACACAACTTGTGGCAAAAGGATATAACCAGGAAGAAGGCATCGGTTTTGGTGAAACTTATGCACCAATAGCTAGATTGGAAGCGGTTAGATTGCTACTAGCATATACTTGCATGAAGGGTTTCAAATTAGTCCAAATAGATGTCAAAAGCACATTCTTGAATTGATACATTGAAGAAGAGGTCTATGTGAGCCAACCACCTGGATTTGAGGATCACAACAATCCAGATCATGTTTTCAAGCTCAAGAAGGCCTTGTATGGGTTAAAGCAAACACCTTGACAGTGGTATGAGAGGTTAAGTAGTTTCTTGCTTTCTTAAGGCTATGAGAGAGGGAAAATAGATAAGACCTTGTTTATTAAGAATTCAGGCAATGATATAATACTTGTTCAAGTTTATGTTGATGACATTATTTTTGGTTCAACTAATGAAAGTTTATGTGAGCAGTTTGTAGTTACTATGCAAGGAGAATTTGAGATGTCCATGATGAGGGAAATCAATTTCTTCCTTGGCTTGTAGGTTAAACAAGTTAAACAAGGCATATTTCTTAGTCAAGCCAAGTATTGCAGGGAATTATTGAAGAAATTTAACATGGAAAACTGTAAGGAAGCTTTCACTCCTATAGCCATTGGATGTTATTTAGACGTTAATGAAACTGGAGTTGATGTAGATCAGACTAAGTTTAGACAATTAATTGGATCACTTCTGCATTTGACTGCAAGTAGACCAGACATTATGTTCAGTGTGTGTTTATGTGCCAGATTTCAAGCTAAACCAAAGGAATCACACTACCTGACAGCCAAAAGAATTTTGAAGTATCTCAAGAGAACTACTGAAGTTGGTCTATGGTATCAAAGTGAGGTATCTTTAAATCTTGTTGGATATTCTGATTCCGACTTTGCAGGTTGCAAAGTACATAGGAAGAGCACTAGTGGAACTTGTCAGTTGTTGGGATCCAGTTTAATATCTTGGCACAGTAAGAAGCAAGCTTGCGTAGCATTATCTACAACTGAAGCAAAATACATAGCTGTTGGAAGTTGTTGTGCTCAAACCCTCTAGATAAAACATCAACTAAGTGATTTTGGACTTAATCTTTCTAAAATACCTTTACTTTGTGATAATACAAGTGCAATTAACTTGACTAAAAATCCGGTTCAGCATTCTAGAACCAAACATATTGAAATTCGCCACCACTTTATAAGGGATCACATAATTAATGGTGATTGAGAAATTCAATTTGTTGATTATGAAAATCAGCTTGCAGATTTATTCACAAAGCCCCTGAACAAAGAAAGATTCAATTTTCTCAAAAACGAATTGGGGATTATTGATTTTAAAGATATGAATTAATTCTGGAGTGATTTGCTGAGTGGAATGTAATTCAATTAATTGATTGAATACTACTGTAGTTGTTTGATATAATGCAGACAAATTTGTGCATACCATTGCCTTGGACGAGACACTTCTTTGGGAAGGTAAAAGAATCAGTTCAGAAAGGAATCAATGTAGTAAAGGAATCTATTCAATGAAGCAATCACGTATCCAGTCAAGGTGCACTGGTCAGTCAACAATTCTGTAACCAGAAAAGACAATTGCATGAAGAACGAGCATGCTTGGAGAAAGCAGATTCTCTACGCCAGGTGTCACATGCCTGTTGGTAGTCAACTGGTCAAAAAGCAGTTTAGGGAATCTCTGGAGATAAGTACTTTTATTCTGTTGTAGTGTAACAATGTACAAATATGCAGTTTACTATGCTCTAAGGTGTTTAATTTTTTGTTTGTTCATTAGAATTACTTTAAAACATGTAACTCATGCATTCACTTATGCACACAAGTAGCACGACCTTGTGCAACCACTAGTATATCTTTGCTCTTTAGAACATTCTGCCTTACCTTCCACAAAATCATTTCAACCAAAACTATGGCTTCATCCTCCACCCTGAGAAAGAGATAAAAGAAAGTCATTGTGAAACAAGTTGAACAGCTGACTCTGATGTAAACAATGGGTCTAGTTTTCTTGCTAGATGGTTTGACGGAACAAGGAGAGAATTGAGGATTATCATCGTGAGTTCAATAAAAAGGCGTTTGTGAATCCAAATTTTCTGAGAATAGAGTTCCTTAGGAATGAGATTCTCAACCAAATTGTTGATCTCCTCAAGTTTTGGAAGCTTGAGTGCTTTGTAAAGCTTACCGGAAACATTTATTCAGACCTTGTGAAACTCTTCCTCACAAACATGTGGATTGATGAAGGAGTGATCTAATCTCAAATGAAGGGAGTAGACATGGCTATAATCGATGAGGTGTGGTTGTCGGTGGCTGGACTTAGAGATACGGGTACCATTGTGAGCAGAGCTAATGTGGCTGATCTTAGTGGATTCAACAAAGTGCAGTTCTTTAGATCATGTCTAAGGAACCCAAACAATCCAGCTAGGAGCTTCTCTATTTGAGGACTTTCAGTCATTCCAAGGCTTCTTGCCTATATAATTATATGGCTACTCACTCCAAGGGGATTCAACCATGTTGTTCTTACTGAAGATGATCTCATTCTGATGTATTGTTTGATCAATAAGATTAAGATAAACTGGGCTAGTGTCATCAAGGAGCAACTATTTCGCATCAAGAAGAAGTTGGAATTTTGAATTCCTTATACTATTCTGTTTTTGGGTTCCATTGAGTACTATGACATTGATGTGGAGAATGAGCTTGTTGAAGAGGTTAATGCTCATAGCGAGATCATTATTACAACACTATCCAAGATTGGACTGAAGAGGGTGAATGACAACCAGTGGATCTACAAGGCAAGTGCTGACGAAGATGAACTAGAAGATACTGGAGCTGGGACTAGCACTGCAACGAAACAATTTGCTAGAGAAGACATGGGGACTGGAGAACAGTCTTACTCCAACTTTGAGCAATTGATGATTAATTAGATGAACAGTATTGAGTCCAATCAGCGTAGCCATCATGAATACTGTGAAACACACTTTCAACATCTTGAGGAACAAGTGGAAGATATCCAAGGGAAGCTTGGTCAGATGTTCTATGGGCCGAATGACTAGTGGTCACACTGCATTTTCTGTGTGTTTCCCTCCATTTGTTAAACTTAATGGGGGAGAAATAATTGTGTGTGTTTCATTGTCTGTTCTATGTGTTTTGTAGTTTGTTGTGTTTCATGCTTTGCATCTGTTTCAGTTTGGTTTGCTTATGTTTGCTTAAGTTTAGTTCTGCTTAGTCTAGTACTAAGCTTGGTTCGATTGAATATTTGTTGGGTTTGTGCCAGCACCTGCAGCCCCGGTTATGTTTCTAGTTGGTTGATGTTTTCTTAATCATGTTCTATGTCCTTTGATGTATTTGGCAACCTGTTATGTAATGATGATTGACGACTACGGGTCAATTTATATTAATGTAATGTTTGCCTTATGTTATTCAATCTCTTTATATGCTTTTAAGGGACATCAAAGTATGGGGGAGTGAAACATCTTGATCTGAACTAACTGAGTCTAAGTACAGGAAGAAATTTAATTAACTGTGTTTAAGTTCAATCAGTTGATTTTTTATTTTTGCTCTGAACCTATTAGACCTTATAATATTAATAAATTGTTTAAGTGCAAAGACAAGTATTTCAGGTTCAGATTGATAAACTCAACAAACATCAGATTGACTTTATCAAATTGGGGGAGATTGTTAGCACCAATGCTAAGCATGTGATTTGATGAAGACAATGAAGACCATAGCTTGTTGATGTTCTGATGGAATTAATCTGGACTATGTTAGCTCAATGCTAAGCACGTGAGTTGATGAAGACTGCTTCATGAAGAATCTGTTGGAACCAACCTAGACCAGAATTGTTCAAGTGCATAACTTTGGGTCAACATGAAGATGTTGGGTGTTTCGGTTCTAGGTCCTTAAGTTGGGTTGATATGTGTGTGAGAGCTTGGTACTCAACCATTAGTGGCATTGATCATCACTCATGGGAAGCCTAAAGATTTGCAATTTTTAAAACTGGTTTTATCAATATTAAATTGGTTTTATGAAAAATAGCCTAAACTAATTTTTGTTGAAAATCGTTTTCAATCAATTGAATACTGGAAACAATCGATTGAATTGTGACAGTTATTTCTGTTACAAGTGGAATCTTTGACTGAGTCTTCTAACGGTCAATTCAATCGATTGAATGGTTTACTCAATTAATTGAAACAGTGACAGCTAAGTCATTTTAAAACTGATTTGGCTATATAAAAAAATTGGCACGATCATTTTAACAACTTTTAAGATTTCTGAAAAACGCCTTGTTGAGAATTCCTTGAGAGAAAAAGCACTCTTTTTGTGCGAACACTTTTGACATTGATTTTCAAACAAGAAACCTTAAAGAACGTGAATCTTAATGCATCCTTGAGTGAGGTTCTTACGACTTTGGATTTGGACCAAAGCTAAGTCTTCTACACTTGATCTTTAGTATTTTGTAAGCTATTATGTGTAGAAGTACTGGGTGATCAATTGTTGATCTTAGTGTTCTTGTAATTTGTTTACTGTTTTCAATTACTAGGTTTGTAATTGAGTTGGTGCAGTGTGTTTCTGCACCGATTTCACATCTGTTGTAGGGTTCAGTAAAGTAGGAGTGTTGCGGGGAGCAGTGTTTGCTTATGGGTTGCAAGTGGTGCTTGTGCAGTAGGTTTCTGCACTAGTTCACACTTGCTGAAGGGTTCACTAAGGTGTGAGTGCTGCGGGGAGCAGTGTGTACTGCGGGGAGCAGTGTGTACTGCAGGGAGCAGTGTGTACTGCGGGGAGCAGTGATAACTTACTGGGAGCAAGGGTTGTAAGCTGATCTTGTGATTTTTTAGTGGAAATCTTTACTAGTTGGCAAAAGATTGGACGTAGCCCTTGAGGAAGGGTGAACCAGGATAAATCTTTGTGTTCTTCATTCTTTCTTTTCAGTTCTTGCATATTTTCTTTAATATGTTGGTGCTTTAAGAAATAACTGAACACTGAAATTAATTGAGTGCTTTCTAAAACTATATTCTTGCTACTCTCTGAGATTGTTGTGTTGCATCTGATTATATTCTGAATTAATTTCTAAAAACTTCCGTTGTGCATAATTGATTGTTTACAGGACAGTCCAGAATTGAGAGTTGATTAGTTTAATCAAGATTTTTCATTCTCCAATTTAAATCACTTTCTTTCTTGCTAAATTTTTTTAAAAGTTCAATTCACCTCCCTTCTTGAACTCGGTTTAAACTTTTTTTTTCAGTGTTTGATAAAATATTTGAACTCCTTCCTGAGTAATACCCAAAATCTTTAACTGTACCAAAGCTCTGATACCAATTGATGCGGAATCCCCAAGTAGGAGATGCAAAACAGAAGCTAGAAACGTCTATGGTAATGGAGGAAAGGATTGAATTGTAGGATAGTTTCACTTAAGCTCCAAGGAGTGACTCTTGGATGAATTCTTGGATGAGTGTGATCTTCAAAAGTTTGCAAAAAACTCGAAAATGAAAAACAGTTAAAGAAAATGCAAGAAATAAAGATAATACTAGGAATTAGAATAACACCTTGCTCCACCAAATTCATGAGATAAACAAGATGGTGATCCGTCACTTGTGACCTAGCTCACAAGACAAGAATTAATGATAGGAATTAGGAAGAACCTTGCACTACTCAAATTCATGAGATAAGCAAGATGGTGAATCACCACTTGTGACCTAGCTCACAAGATAAGCAATATATGTTTGAATATTTTCGTACATTTTCTATACTTTCACAAATTGATTCTTGAATACAACGTTTTTTGTGTTTGGTTATTGAAGGAAAGATATTCAAGAAATTAAGCACACCAATGAATCATGAACAAATTTATATAAGAAACTATGCATCAATGATTGTAATTAGATTTAGTCTCTAAGGTGTTTTGTAATTACATTGTCTGAACAGTCATATCCAATCATCAAGAACAGATTAACTCTCTTGTTCTTCTTTAAAGAAGTGTTTGAAGAAGACTCATAATTGTCTTACCATGTTGTGTAGGCTCTTCTTGTTTTATTTCCCTTCTTCAAAATTTTAATCATTCATCTTGTCTTTGTTTTGACTATTTAGAAATTCAATTTGATATGTTCTTGCTTTTCACGTGTAAAGTGTAAAATAAGTTCAAGCTGAATTAAAGAGGGGGGTGAATTGGTTATTGAAGGAAAGATATTCAAGAAATTAAGCACACCAATGAATCATGAACAAATTTATATAAGAAACTATGACATCAATGATTGTAATTAGATTTAGTCTCTAAGGTGTTTTGTAATTACATTGTCTGAACAGTCATATCCAATCATCAAGAAGAGATTAACTCTCTTGTTCTTCTTTAAAGAAGTGTTCGAAGAAGACTCATAATTGTCTTACCATGTTGTGTAGGCTCTTCTTGTTTTATTTCCCTTCTTCAAAATTTTCATCATTCATCTTGTCTTTGTTTTGACTATTTAGAAATTCAATTTGATATGTTCTTGCTTTTCACGTGTAAAGTGTAAAATAAGTTCAAGCTGAATTAAAGAGGGGGGTGAATTGGTTATTGAAGGAAAGATATTCAAGAAATTAAGCACACCAATGAATCATGAACAAATTTATATAAGAAACTATGACATCAATGATTGTAATTAGATTTAGTCTCTAAGGTGTTTTGTAATTACATTGTCTGAACAGTCATATCCAATCATCAAGAAGAGATTAACTCTCTTGTTCTTCTTTAAAGAAGTGTTCGAAGAAGACTCATAATTGTCTTACCATGTTGTGTAGGCTCTTCTTGTTTTATTTCCCTTCTTCAAAATTTTCATCATTCATCTTGTCTTTGTTTTGACTATTTAGAAATTCAATTTGATATGTTCTTGCTTTTCACGTGTAAAGTGTAAAATAAGTTCAAGCTGAATTAAAGAAGGGGGTGAATTGAACTTAGAAAACTTTTCGCATCTGTAATCAATTTTACAAAACTGGATGAAGATTCTTTATTCAATCTATTAAAAGATGATTTCTGTAAAATGTATAGTTAGTGTTCAATATATTCTTGAAAAGAATCAATCAACTATATGAGTTGTATTTAATCAGATCAAGTGTGGAAGCAATAAACTGAAACCAGAAAGTATTTCAAATAGATCAGAAATTAATCGAGTAAACAGTAACCACAATGAATTGCAGATCAACCTCACAATACTACAATTCAGATTAATAGACTGATCAAGAAATAATTATTGTCCCAAGAAAACAAATTTTCAGATGTTAAATCTATTGAACAGTGATATAAGAAGACAATAAGAATTTCAAGATTGTCAAGAACAATATCAGTCAATTGTAAAGATGAAATAACCGTTTAAAGAAAAACTCAAAAATATCAGCAAAACAATGAACAATCAATTACGCGTGAAAAACAATTAATTGCACGCGAGAAATAGTTAATTGCACAACCAACAGAAACAAGATAAGTGTTCAATAATAGGGAAAGAAATAGTTATCCTGGTTTACCCTTCCTCAAGGGCTATGTCCAGTCTTTTGCAAACTAGCAAAGATTGCCACTAGAAAGGATCTCCAAGATCAGTATCAACCAATACAACACTTGCACCTCGCAAGCACCCTGCTCCCAGGGAGTAAAAACAACCTACTGAACCCTTCAGTAGCTATACAAACTATACAGAACCCTTTGTACACACAAGTTACAATCACACACCCTATGCAATATGTAACCACACCAACAGTATTTCAAAAATACAAAGATCAGACCAAATCACACAGTGATTCTACTCAAAACAGATTACAAGTATATCAATATCAGAGTATAAACACTTAATTCTGCACAAGATCACTGTTACATTTATTCAGAATCAAAGTAATGCTCTAAGAATATGATTCTTGAGAAGAAATGAGTTAGTAAAAGATTTCAAAGTGTTTCGCACGATTCTCTCTCAAAGGATTTCACTAAGTTTCTTGGAATGATTTTCTGTATATGTCAAAATACGTGTCTTCCCTTTATATAGGCAAATTGTTTTAAAAAAATCTGTTAAAACTTCAATCGATTGATATAACTGTTCAAGCAATTGAACTTTTCTAGAATATAAAATTTATCAGATTCAGAATAAAACCAGTTTATTAAATTTTCTTTCCAAAACATCTGTATTTGAAAACTTTGATTAATTTAATTAAACAACTTTTACTTTGGAGCTTACTAAGATATATGAAACATGTAACATATGATTTTATGACAAGAATAAGAACTCACACACACACCCACAAAGCCTAAGTCTAAGATCAAATTCTTCAATCATCTTCATGATCCCTTAGACTTCATTCAGATGTTGATTTCATCAAATCCTCTAGCAACTCATGGTGCTAACATAAAGTTGGGCGAACTAAAATGATTTTTTTTTCTATTTGCATATCTTTTTCGAGAAAAGTTGTTATCCTTGTTTTTTATATTTAAAAATCTATCAATGATTGTTGATACCTTGAGATTCTAGCTCTTGTCTAAACATTTAAGCACTTTAATGTCTAGTTCTTCTTTTTCAAACACTTTGCCAGTCCAATCAAGTGATTCACAATATGCATGAACGATTTTTGTGCATTTGCAATTCACTAGTAAAAAAAACACATTCTACAACAGGATAATACGTCAGTTAAAATGACACCGATGTCAAGAAAAACAGTGACATTGTTTTAAATATTTGAAGAGATATTACATCGATTAACTCAAACCCGATGTTATATACCATATTCTACATTGGTTGCCGCTCATAGCAGACGTAGAAAAGATTGAAAAAATAAAAATTCAAAATTTAAAATATTCTAGTTTGATGCTAAAGATATAACGTCAGTTAAGCTCTCCTAATCGACGCAAAATTATAATTACGTTGATTGGATCCCTCAACCAACGTTATATCTGTCCCGTGGCGCAGTGTCAAAATTTTGGGAAATTTTATTGAAATTAGGTATAAATATTACGTTGGTTAGATCCCTCAACTGACGTTATATTTATCCCTACGAAATTTTGGGAAAAAATTGGGTAAATTAGGTTTAGATACTACGTCAGTTAGGACCTCACAATCGACGTACTATCTCCCTCGTGGCAAATTTGGGGTACATATTACGTTGGTTATTGAAATAACCGACATAATATCCCTTGTTTTAACACTCCAGCCACTCTTTTTCTCTTCACTTTGCCTTCTTCTTTGATCTCACTGTTTCGAGCACACTGGTTTTTGTCCTTCGCTTTGCCATTATTGTTTCTAGCGCACTATTTTGAGCCTTCAATCTTGTCCAAAAATCATTCACTCTTCATGTTCATTTCAATCCTCAACTTCGCGAAGCCATTTTCGTTTCATTTGCATTTCTCGCTCACCGTTCACTAGTTTCGTCTCGTCCGCTTTCCCACTATTCTTCACGTGCTTGCAATCATCTCCAACATTTGTTCACTATTCATTTTCGGTCCACTCATCAAGTTCATGGTGCCATTTTTGAAACGTCGTGTTGTGTTTCTCGCTCACGAGTATGTGTTTTGTTTCTCCTCCATTTTCGTTTGATCTCACTAGTTTTCCTATTTCATTCACTCCATCTTTGCGTTCACTAGTTTTGCTAGAGTTCATTTGGCTCCATTTGTGCTGACTGGTTTTCCTTCTCTGCGCCTCGCGTCACCACTAGTCTACAGGAGGTATTTTTTTACTATCTTTGAAATGTTGTATCTATATTATTAGAATGTTTGTCTGTATTGAAGTGTTTTTTGTGTCTACTTCGAGATATGTTGTGTCTTTGGGTACTGAGTTTGGGTATGTTCGATCCTCAACAATTTATATTTAATTTGGGCATTGTTGTAAGATTGGAACGCTTTTTGTGTATGCTTCGATATATATGTTGTGCCTTTGGGTACTGAGTCCAAGGATGTTTGATCCCCGACAATTTGTATTAATTTGGGCATTGTCTAATGTGTATGAAAATTTCACTATATGTAGTCATGGATCAAAGTTGGATAAATAAAAGTCGAATCAGTGATGTGTTGAAGAGTTTTTACAATTTGCTAAACGAAATGGAGCATGAATAAATGGAAGATATTATTGTCTATGTGTGAATTGTTTGAACGGGAAAAGACTAGATATTTAGTTGATACGAGAGCATGTTCTTTGCGATGGTTTCTTGAAGAATTATACAACGTGGACTTGGCATGGTGAATTTCTGGACATACCATATGTATTTGAGACTGAATGTCAACATTCTAATATGTATTCTGAGGATTGAATGGAAAACATGATGCGTGATATTGGAGAAGATAATTTTCACCAAGCACATGTGTATGATTCATTGAAAGTTGATTTAGTAACAAAATTGTATCCTGATTGTTCAAGTTTTTCACGTTTTTCAACAGTATTATGATTATTTAATAACAAGGAAAGAAATGGGTGGACTGATAGAAGCTTTATTGAATTGCTTGAATTGTTGCGTGAAATACTTCTAAAAGGTAATACATTGCCAACTAGTCACTATGAGGCAAAGAAGATATTGTGTCTAATGGGTGTGGACTACCGAAAAATACATGTTTGTCCCAATAATTGTATATTGTATAGAAAAGAGTTCGAAGGATTACATAAGTGTCCTAGATGCGGGGTATCAAGATACAAAGTAAAGGATGATAACAGGGATGAAGATGACATAAAGAAAGGGTCCCTCTGAAAAAGTATTGTGATATCTTCCAATCATACCACGATTAAAACATTTTTTTTGCTAATGTTAAGGATGCAAAGAACTTGACATGGCATGCAAATGGAAGAAAATGTGATGGGTTGTTACGACATGCTATTGATTCACCATAATGGAAGAAAATCAATATGTTATATCATGAGTTTGGAAGTGATCCATGAAATATCAGAGTTGGTCTTGCCACTAATGGAATGAATCCATACAGTAATTTAAGTAGCAAACATAACTCATGACCTATTATGATAATTATTTATAATTTTTCGTATTGGTTGTGCATGAAGAGAAAATATATGATGTTGTCTATGATGATATCAGGACCAAGGCAACTCGGAAATGACATAGATGTTAATCTAATTCCTTTGATAGATGACTTGAGGTTGTTATAGGATGAAGGTTTTGAGGTTTTTGATGCATATGAAAAGGTCAATTTCAATTTGCAAGCGTGTCATTTTACACGATTAATTATTTTCCAACATACAGAAATTTGAGTGGTTATAGTGTCAAAGGACATTGCCCGATATGTGAAGAAAACACAAGTTACCATCAACTAAAATATGGGACGAAGACATGTTACATTGGGCATTAAAGGTTTTTGAAACGTAATCACTCTTATCACAGGTTGAAAAGAGCTTTTAATGGCTGTTAGAAGGATAGAACTGGACCTCCACCCTTAACTGGTGAGGCAGTCTATAACCAAGTGTGTCACATCGAAGTGACTTATGGATGTGGAGAAGAATGTTTGTAATAGTATAATTGGGACATTACTAAACATTAAACAAAAGACAAAAGATGAAATAAATGCTTGTATAGATCTGGTTAAGATGGGTGTTCGATTGGAGTTACAACCACAACCTCATGGTAAACGAACGTACGTGCCACCAACATGTCATACTTTATCAAAATCTGAAAAGATTAGTTTTTGTGGGTGTTTGCTAGGAGTTAAACTATCAGAAGGATACCCGTCAAATATCAAAAGTCTCATCTCAATTGAAGATTTGAAACTTATAGGCTTAAAATCTCATGATTGTCATGTTCTGATGCAAGACCTTCTCTTGGTGGCAATTAGTTGAATTCTACCAAAAAATGTTAGACAAGTCATCACTCGGCTTTGCCTATTCTTCAATGTTATTTGTAGGAAAGTTGTAGGAACAACTAGCTCAAAAGAAACATTTTCAAAAGAGAGAACAATCAAAGCTCACAAGGGTTTAGTTCACAATGGTGAAGAATTACACTATGGTTTTCTCACAACCCAAAACTCTATATCTTCTCAGTAATAGATTTACAATAAACACTCAGTAGATACTCTAATTTCTTATTTTTTTTCAAAGTCTTGTACAATGTATTTCTCTTTTTGCTTCTTTTTGTGTTCTTTAACTTGAAATTGTTCCTCTATATGTAGCTTTGTAGAAACTAGCCGTTGGATGTTTGATAGGTAAATCCTAACCATCTGATGCTGAAAGTAGCTGTTGGAAGAACAACTTCTATTTTTTTTTTATTTTGCATTATTGATCAAAGCCGTATCCAGTCAAATAATCTCAGTAAAGTGTAGTACTAGGAAGTGACTCCTAGGTCGTCTCCCAAGGACCTAATTCTCTGCCAAATGATGAAAACACACTAAAAAGGGGGCAGGGGTTAGATAGATTTCAACAAAACAATATTTAACTACGAAACTTAAATCAATGATTAAAAACAGATTATCCCCTTAATTTCGATTTCAGTCCAATTATCATTAGTTGCAGAAATTTGTATTGATGCTTAACCCTCATTTCAACCCTAACTAATTGACTAAGCGAAAATTAGAGCGGGTTTAATTATGCAAGCAAGCGTTCGCACAACCCATTCATCGCAACCCAACAATTCATATTTCCCGTCATTAAGCATGAACGGTCCAATGAAAACAGTGGGTAAAAAATGAAATAGACAAGAGTTAAGACGCGAGATGATTAAGCACAAAACCTCAAACCTTTTCCGCAATCTCAACCAAGAGGATAATCAAAAAGAATTAACCTTTCATACAAACGAATAAACAAGACGAAGAAGAAACGAGAATGGAAGAATGAAGAAAACGTGAATTGTATTCAAGGCACCAAAAGAAAAACAAAAAACAGAAAACATTTAAAAACGTAAAAATAACAATTTATCCCCTTTCCAGCCGATCCCCCCTTTTACATTAGCTAGGGCAACATTTCTCAATCCTAATGGGCCCAAGTCCCCTTACAAGTCTGGCCCAATCATAAAAAAAAAAGAAATAAAAGAAAAGTAAGAACATGATATGGAGGCAGTGGTGACGTGGCAAAAGACGTCGCAACTCTCTTCAATTTCAGAAATTAATTCCAAGCTTAGTGAAATAACAAAGTCGCCTTGAAAACAATAATAAAATTAAGTCAGGAAATCCGAATTAATTAAAAATTACGAATTTCTGATAAATGAAGCCCAAATAGTGAAATTGAAGAAATGATAGGCAATTAAGCACAAATCAGTAATTAAAATGGGTACCTAAAGACAAGTAAATACGGGAAAATAATGACTCATCAATTATACTGACCTTATCTGCATATAGAAACATTTTAAACAGCACAAGATATCTTTGATTTGGAACAAATAATCACATTTAAATATTCCATAAGAATTTGAATAATTTCTATTATGAACAAATTTCAACGTTAAAGCACAACATGATATAAAATTTGATTTTTATATTTCAGTGAAAGGCACTTTAATTTTCTTTTCAGATTTAGAAACAAATCAAATTAAAATTGTGTGTAGCAAAAATTATTTTGAATTGTTTCTGTATTTAGCTATAGCAACATAACAGTCCAATCTTAATTTCATAAAGTTTTTCCAAATATATATAGGTAAATAAAATATGCTCAATCAAGTTAATTTTATTATAAGCAAAGCTTAATAAAACCATAGACCAAAGTGAAAAGAATGATTTGATTTCAAAATAAAATTGAAAGCAAATTTTAAAACAGATTTTAAACATTTACTATTTTTATATTTAAAAAATTAAAATATTTTAATCTTGTTTTAATTTTAAACAAAAATAATATAATAAAATAAAAGTAAATAAATACTTATCTGAATCTGCAGTTCATCTGTACATACTCATCATGATTAGAGATCTATGAATATTATTGTAACAAACATGTAAGATCATCAAATGCAAACACATACTTTGAGTATTGTTATCATCAAAACTTTATTAGATGGTTAGACCATCTAAAGGGACTTTGAACCGTCTAATGATTCAACAAAAGTAATTAATCCTACTAGGTTGGATGACTTAGAAAATGAAGTATCATTCTCTTGTGTCAATTAGAGATGTATTTTCCTCCTTCATTTTTTGATATCATGGTCCATTTAATTGTTCATCTAGTGAGAGAAATTAGAATATGTGGTTCTATGTTTTTATGATGGATGTACCCAATTGAGTGATACAAGAAGATATTCAAAGGGTAAGTGAAGAATCCATATCGACTAGAAGCATCTATTGTTAAGAGATATATTGTAGAGGAAACAATTGAGTTTTGTACCACGTATATGTCAGAAGTAGATGTTATAGGCATCCCGAGGTCTCGGTATGAAGGAAGGCATGAAGGCAAAGGCACACGAGGTGTGAGGGTAGTTCAAAAAGATCAACAACAGGTACTCCAAGCACACTTGTATATTTTGAACAATACTGATGATGTTCTTCCCTAAATAGATGCACACAAAATCTTGTTGAAGTCAATGAACCAGTATGCAAATGAGAAATAGTTGTTGACTGAGCATAACAAGATGTTTTTGAAATGGTTTAAAGAGAAAATTGGTGAAAAAGATTGTCATGTTGATGAGTTGAAATGGTTAGCACGAGAACCTAACTTTGATGTCATAACATGGTCTGGATATTATATTAATAAGTTCTCCTTTTATAGAAACACTGAGGATTAAAAAGGTATAATGCAGAATAGCAGTGTCACCCTTGAGGCAGAGTCAAAACACTTTGCTAGTTCAAAAGATAACAATCCTGTGTTGGCTACAATAAGTTACACTACAAAATTTTTCACTTTAGGAAACAAGTGAAAAATATGGCCTAAGGTTAAAAAACTGTGGCCTTAAATTAAGGCCACAGTTTGGCCATGATTTTGAAACTGTGGTGTATTCAGCCGTGGACATAGCGTAAAGCCCAAAGTTTTTTCAAAAAGTGTGACCTTAGCCTAATACAATAGGCCACATATTTATCAATGTTTAGGCCATAATTTTTCACCTGTTGCCTTTTCGTGAATGTTTAGACCTCATTTTTTTTTCATATTCTTGCCTTTTCTATAAACATTTAGGCCACACTTTTTAGCTGTTTCATTTTTTATTAAACCACGATTATTTAAGTGTTGCCTTTACATTTAGGCCACAATTATTCAAATGTTGCAATAAAATTTAGATGATTTTAAACAACACTTTTACAAATGTGGATTAATCCTTCATATCACATTTGTAATATTTCTAAATAGATTATGAATACATTAAGCCACTAATTCATTTTGAACATTATTATTATAATATAAAAATACTTCAATAAAACTATAGAAGACAATTACATTATTTTTAGTAAATTGTAATTGAATATAACATTAATAGTACTAATAACATTTAGAATTGCAATTAAATGTGCATAATGTATTTCAAAACATAATTGTAAAAATTGAAAATATTAAAAACTATACTTCAATGTTGCCTAGTGCACTTTGAAAATTACAAAAAGTTATAACATGTATAATAAAAGTATTTGGTTTATTTCTTCATTTTATGTTTTCTTCTCCAAATGAACTTGAACTTCACCCTACAAAAAAGTAAAAACAAAAAAATCAACAAACTTAGTACATGATCTTCTTCCAATTTATGAAAGTTTGTATAAAATATTTCACGATCTTAGATGGTTCCAATGTCTACCTCATGATCATCATCAGGAACATGAGTTGCAGTAGAGTTACGTGGAACAATTGCATTACTTTCATTGCCTAATGCTCGTGCCATCATTTCTTTTATATCATTCTCATCCAAATCAGTATTTTTGCTTAAACATGAATTTCGTCACTTACTCCAAACCTTAAAACTTCTTGATCTAACATTTCTTTCAATGGCATGTTCTCTTTTTAGAGCATCAATTTCTTGATTTTTCTTCAATGTTGTGGGTGTCATAGTCTTTCCATAACAACGACTTCGGCCAGACTTTTCTTTCCCAAAAAATGACTCAAATGTTTTTCCCCATATGCACTTGAATTTTCAATGGAACTTTGAAGCTTAGGCTATCAAAAAAATATCAAAGTTATGAACAAGTAAAATGTATTGAGCTTTCAAACATATTTCATAAGTACAAATAAACTTACAATTGGATCTAGTGTTTCTTCATCAATTGCTTTTTTTCCTTTTTACCAAGATGACCTTATTGAGTTTTAATAAACATTTCAACTCTAGTAACTTCTTCTCCATCATATTTGTTAGCACTCTATTAATAAAAAATGAAAATTAATAGTAAAATATATAGTAATGATATATTACAAATTGAGACATAACCTTATAATACCATACCAATTCAGCTCGAACTCTAGCAAAGTTGATTTTTCCCATACTAATGTTTAACAAACCATTTTGTAGAAAATGTTTATTTCATGTTCAACTACCAATTGTCAGACCTTTGTGTGCTTGACCTTGGAATCATAATTTCTAATATATTATGAAGCAGAATATTATTATGAACTAGAAGGATCATACCTTGATAGTATTATACATACAATATCTTATCAATTGCTTAAATTATCCTCATGAATGGACTTTGGACAATGTTTCAATTGTTCCTTCAACGTGGAATATTTCTCAAAATGTGTTATCTTTACATAGTATTTATATTTTCTACAGACATCATTTACACAACTAAACTATTTTCTCTCCTTTCTCAAAGATAATGAATTTATATTAAACAAAACCACAAATAAACACATGTCATAAATATTTTATAATTCAATCAAATATAAGAATTTTATTTAATTACCATAACATATTTCCATATTTGTTCCTTGGTTGAATATCTTGTAGTTCTCCCACATCAGTAGTTAGAGTGTTCTTTTTATTTTTGGCTACAACTTCAAAATTAGACAAATTGAATTGTCCCTTAGCAGAAACCATTGGGGCCTTAGTTGGTAACTCAATACTTGTTATTCCTAAGCTATGTCAATAGGCTTAAGAAGTTGGGGAAGATGAATGAGTTATGCGTCTATGTTCAACTGAACTACAAGTTTTGTCCTATTTATATTTAGGACTCTATGGAGATAAATATAGTGTTAAGTTAAGAACAATTAAGATAAATGAAAAATAAATAAATCAGATTAAATAAATAGATATATTAATAAATATAAATTAAATAAATTTACAGATAATATCATACAACATTTAAAAAGTTGACAATTATTTTGATATTAAGTTAAAAAATTTATAAGTTTTTTTAAAAAAAAATATTAATTCAATTTATGAGATATCTAATATATGCACTTATATGCACATATATGAACTTATTTGAACAACTACGTGAAATTGAAGAAATTTGGGAAGTTGACTACGTGAAATTTAGAGTTCCAGTATTTAAGTGTAAATTGGTTGATAGTAACACAGGAGTGCATGTTGATGACTTGGTTTTACCTTGGTTGATCTTGCAAAGATAGGTTATAAGGAAGATCCTTTCATCATAGTCTACCAAGCAAAACAATTTTTTTTATCTCAAAGTTCCTTCTAGTGATAGACGATCAATTGTCATCCAAGGGAGAAATGAATATGATGTCGATAACCATGACGACTTCCAATATGTTGACAATCCTTCATTCTCAAGACACTTACCTCCAATAAATGAGGAAAATGATGTTAATGAAATACATGCTACATGGAGTGATCACAATGAAGGAATATTGGAGAAATTTGTAACACTTCCAGAATAAAATATATAATGTTTATTTATTTGTTTTTTATTTTAATTTTATTTAATTTGAAGATTTACTGTTATGTTTATTTAATTTCGTTAGTTTTAATGTTAAGTTTGTGCTTTTTAGGTCATGGCTGATTCATCAAAGAAGACTAGAGAAGTTACACGCTTGAGAGCTCTTATCGTTAGTTGTCTTGGTGGTGCTAAAGTCCCAGTTGACATAGACCCTTAGACTAGTAGTGTTTTAGGCCCTAATCATGCCCAGTTTGTTAGTTATTTGGGTGTCTTAGCACGTTCGAAGGTTTCTATTTTAGTTTCAGACTGGGATCATCTGACTGAAGCATAGAAAAATCTGATTTGGCAGGATCTTTTTGTAAATCATTCATTTAAAGGTTAATTACATTATGAGTATTTTTTGTTCTATGTTTAATGAGTTATTTCTTTTATTTTGCAGACAAACTTTGAGTTTAAAACCTCCAGCTTCATTAGGAAGAAGATTTGTTCATCCATTGCCATAAAATGGAGACAATTCAAGACAAACTTGACCAGTTTCTACATCTATGGTAAATACAAGGAGAAGTCCCCTTGTGAAAAATATGGCATTGATGAAGAGACTTGGAAACAATTTGTCAAAACTAGAGAGGATCCCTCTTAGATTTTTTTTTTATCAAAAATTAATTAAATCATATGATGTCAAAATTTAATTTTTTATTGTGCAGAACAAGAGAAAAACTCAAGAGATTTAGCATAGGAATGTCACCTCGCACTGATTGTCTCGGGGTGGGGGGGTATGATTTATTGGAAAAGAAGTTGATGGGAGAAAAGTTAAAAGGATTAAAAGAAACATCATCTTCAGATGATGTTATTTCTCCTTCATCCCCTCCTAGTCGACATGAGAAATGGAAGTTGGCTCGGACTAAACCAGGATGGCAGATGACATTTGCAAAGTCCCAAGCGATTGCCCAACAGATTGTAGGTTAATAATAAATTCATGATATCTAATGTCTTATTTTTTGTAAATAATATTGACATATTGTATTATTTTTTACAAGATTACCTGGTGGAGCAGAGCTCCTAGGGAAGTTTTGTCATCCAAGGAAGACAAGATATATTGATCACAACTATTGGCACCGAAGAACACCTCGATCGTGTCCGGACTTCTGGGTTTGATGTGGGGTGAGACAATATTTTGGATCAACTCCCCGTTCTAGCTCATCTCAGAATGCAAGCTTAATGGAGCAGCTAGCTCGAATGAAAGATGAATTAAGGGATCAATTAAGCGATCAATTAAGCGATCAATTAAAAGATCAATTAAGAGATTAATTAAGAGATGAGCTAAAATAAAAAATAAGAGATGAAATAAGATGAGAATTTTAACAGCAATTGGAATCCATGGGCATCTCACAACAACACGCTCTTCTACAGGAATGTGTAGTACTACCTACACTTAGCATAAAGAGGAGTTGTGTTGCTCAGGACAAGGAGGAAGACACAAATACTGATACTTTATATCGATGAAATTTATTTGTTGGAGATCCTTCTCTACTGGTAGCGATTGGGAGAGTGTATGCTGCATCTTCGACGATTCATACGGTGCCACTTCAAGATGATTTTGCTAGAGTGGTTGTCGAAGAAGTTAGACAGGCAGATGCTGAGGTGCCAATGCCCACATCAGAGGTTAGATTTTTGGGGAAGGCACTTGGTACATTTATTATGTGGCCTACACATCTCCTGCAAGCCATTTCTAAAAAGCCTCAGGTATATTCTCATAATTTCTCTTCATGTTATTTAAATTGACACTTAATGTTATTTCAATTGATACATTTTGTTTGTGTTAGAGGACGATGGAAGGAAAGAGAAATCACAAATTGTTGGTGGTTTAAGTCTTAAGTCTCAGCCACTCCAGACAGATAGGAATCCAAGTTAGGAGTTGGCTTGTATTTCCCACGAGTTTATCACCAATTGTTGGTGGTTTAAGTCTTATGTCTTAAGTCTTAGCCACTCCAGACATATAGGAATCCAAGTTAGGAGTTGGCTTGGATTTCCCACGAGTTATTTGAGACAACTTATGTAATTCCTTGGGATGAAACATCTTTGGTGAGGACAATGCCGGTGTACCATTGTACATATCCTTGCAAGACATGCTTGAAATCATTCAGGGAAACCAACTGCTAAAAAATGCAGTCATTCAGTTATGGATGACGTAAGTATACCTTTTTACATGTTAGTTGATAAAATATGTTTCATCAACCAGTTTTACTAATACTGATAATAACAATGCAGGTACATAAATCAATTAGTTTATAGCGTAAAGAATCTTGATATTTATGGATTCCTTGAGCCACAAAGTATTCAGAAGTCTAGAAATAAAAAAATGGACTGCTAGACTTGTATACAAAGATGGATTCATTCGTAAGTTTAACTTTCCACCTGTTATTCATTCGTATGTACAATGGTCATTCAAAAAGACCAGGACCAATTGGATAGCCAAACCATAGAAGAAATTCAAAAAGAATGGGCAAGATACTTCATTACAGTTAGAACTAATAACTCATAGTATGTAGTGTACATGTAGATATATATATATATATATATATATATATATATATATATATATATATATATATATATATAAGTGTATATAACTTCATCATATTTACTATTGTAATTTATGTAACATATTATGTTGTAGTTGCTTTTATTCAATAGAAATTGTATTATGACTGGTTGGATATTGTATTGGTTATGTAAATTTGCAGGTTTTATGGACAAAAACCAATTCATATTGCATTTTTTTTTTAAAAAGCGACACATATTACATCGGTTAAGGCCTTAACCGATGTAATATGCCACATACTACATTGATTATGGCCTTAACCGATGTCATATTGACTGAATAAACTAACTACAATAGAGTATACTATGTTGGTTACTGGCCCAACAGATGTAGTATACCCCTATTACATCGGTTGCTCTAGAGCAACCCATGTAATAGGGTCTCTATTTTAAAAAAAAATTGAAGGATACTACATCGACTGTGGAGGATAACAGATGTAGTATCCACCTCTTACGCCAAAATTAAACCATTTGAGTTAGGTATATGACTAGTAATTTATCAACGGATTTATCAACAAATTTAATTCATCATTAAATTGGCAGCTAATTTATTGATAGATAATTTGACACTAATTTTTTATCGATAAATTTGTTGATAATTTGCGACAGATTAAATTTGTCTGTAAAACTGTCAATAATGACATTTTATCAACAGATAAAATTCTATGCATAATTTTTTATCGAAATTTGAAATTTTTCTTGTAGTGAAACTTCTATACTCTATTGAAAGAAAAACAATTCAAACATATAACAGATATAAAAATTATCATGTTTCAAATTTTTTCTTCTTTGAGATTCTAATAAAATAGTTGATAACATATATAATTTAAATTTGAAAACTCTTTTCAATTTGTTTAAATTAATAAATGAGAGTTTATCATTTCTTAAGATAGTTTCGATTTATAGGTAAATTTTTCACCAACTTTTATCGATGGATAATTTTCTAATTTTCTAATAGAATTTATCCCATAGGTATAAGTTTTATATTATCCACTAATATTGATCTGTGGTTTAATGTTATTACAAATATTAATAAAATTACTACCATACTGGCGTTGAACCGAGGGTCTTTGAATGTTGAAGGGAGCCTTTGATCACTGCGCCAGACAATTTATATGATAATATTATTATTATTATTATTCTTATTATGATTATATTTATAATTATGATTGTTAATATTATTAATAACATTATTATTATTATTATTATTATTATCATTAATAATAATATTATTATTTTTATTATTATCATTTTTATTAAAAACAACAATAATATAAATAATATCAATAATAATATTAATAATATCGATAAAAACAATATTAATAAGATTCATAATAACAATAATGAATTAATAAAATTTAAAATACTAATAATATTAATACGGGTAATAAAAATAACATTAATAATAATAATATTAGAAATAAGAATATGAATGTTAACATTAATAGTAATAACATTATTGATAATATTAGTATTAACTATTATAATAATAATAATAATAATAATAATAATATCACAAATATTTTTAATATAACTAAAAATAATATAAAAATATTATTAATGTAAATATAAATAATATGAATAGAAGTATTAATAATATTTCATATATTAAAAAACATATAATAATAATGTTAATATAAATAATAATAATGATAATGTTATCAATAACATTAATAATATTTTGTGTATAAATATAATATTAAAAACTTTAAAAATATTAAAAACAACATTAATAATTTGAAAAAAATATAATACTGATAATAATAATAATTATAATTTTAATAATATTATAACTAATAATATTAGAAATAATAATAAAAATAATAATATTAGCAATAATATTAATAATATTATTAATATTAATATTAATAATAATGATAAACATAATATTAATGATAATATTATTAATAATACCAATGATAATAATAATATTAATAAAACTAATTATAATATTAATAATAGTAATACAAAATTAATAATAATAATAATAGTAATAAAAGTGTTAAAAATATTAATAATATTAGTTAAAATATTAATAATATCAATAAAAGTATTAATATTGTTAATAATATTAACCTTTCCTAATGTTATTATTAATAAATCAATATAAACATCATTAATAAGAAATAATAGTAGTTTTATCCATAAATATAAGTTCTTAAATATTACCCACGGACATAGGTCTGTTGGTATCACTCACGGACATAGGTCTGTAGGTATTACCTACGGAAATAGTTTGTGGGTAATACTTACAAACCAATATCTGTGGGTAATACCTACAGATCTATCTCCATGGGTAATATCTACGAACCTATGTCTGTGGTTAATCCCTACGGACTTAAATATGTGGGTAATACCTACAGATACAGATACGTAGGTAATAATCGGTGCATAATGCTGAATTTACCGACGAATACAGATCCGTGAATAATAATTTGTGGGTAAATTGAGTTTTTCTTGTATGATGCAGATGATTTGGTACCACCATATTTATATATTTTTATATATCATAAAAAAATCTTTATTATTTTAAAATAAAAATATAAAAATGTTTTTTTAATTTCACAATGTTTTTTCCTTCTTCTTATCCTTAAGTTTAATATATAATCAATCAAAGCTACAAAATTTTGGGTTGATTTTAACTAAAAAGTTACTTTTATGAAAATAATAAATAGTCATCCATTTTGTTTTCTAAAATATAAACAATTCTAAGTTATATGATGATTTGAATGTTTTAAACGTTATTTTCTTATTTACATTACTTCGTTATAGGATACGAAGTATTACTAATATATATATATATATATATATATATATATATATATATATATATATATATATATATATATATGTGTGTGTGTGTGAGAGAGAGAGATTATAGATTTAAAGTATTTAGATTTTTAATAAGATAAAAAAACAAATGGAAACTTAAACTAAAAAAAAAAAAAAACTAAATGTTTACATATTAATAATGCTATATGAAATCTGTAATATAGAATAATATTTGATTTGAGACAAAAAAAAATTAATTATAAATATGAATTAATATTTATCATATATAAGTAAATTAAAATTGTAAAAGAATATGAGAGATTTTTGTTGATTTATTTAAATAGATAAAATTCAATGAACACAATTTGAAAATATGATTTTGTCTCATTTTAGATTTGAATATTCCCTGCTATTACAAATATCATTCCTACCAATATAAAAGGTAATGCAACTTTGAAAATTGGTGAAACTAGATACAATTATCTGTTCAGATTGTTCAGAATCATGAGAACCTCTATTACATGAATCGGACAGTCCATTTATGATGTTTGTGACAGTTTATACTTTCCTGTGACCACATATTTAACATCAGTTTATTTTAGTTTTTATTGACCACAAATTCCGCAAAATGACCCTATAAAGTTCAAAATAGAACCATTCCTAGTCTTGTTGTTACATAACTATGAAATTCCATAAAAAAACTTTATAATAAATTAATTAAAAGTGTATATAAACATATAAGGATTAAGATTAACTGGTTTGATTTTTTAATATACCTCTTGCACTTCATGGTTTATACACATCGAACCTTCATGTTTTATTATTGTAAGCAATGGTCAATGTACGTAGTAATTGGTGTTGAGAATAATACTCATTTTCGTTCTTTTTCTTTTGTACATTAAGATTCACCTAAATAATCAATAGTACATAGAAATTCTATAAAATACCATACCCATCATTTATTATTTAATATAGAGGTATTTATTGTTTTAGATCAATTTAATAATTGAAACTAATAAATTATATTTTATTTCAATTTTTAATGTACGTAATGCACATTTGTGATTTAAACTTGATTAATGCAAATTAAAACTAATCATTTACATCTTTTATCTTTAAGTATGTATAAAATTTTATGATAAAATTAATTTTTATTTGTAATTTTGACATTATTTAGTTTATGTAACTCTATTATAACAAACAATATAGTTTAAATATTTTAATAATAGGGTTATGTTCTAATTTTTAGAAAAATCGTACATTTCTTTTTTTAAAATAAAACTTTAGACATTTACACGGAGAAAATAAAGGGGAAAGAGGCTGAGATTGCGAAATTCTCATAAATTCATGGACTACATGGAAGAGAAAGAAAAAACTAAAAAAGAAAACTACATGTACCAAAACAAATAGAAAAGTTGTTAAATGGTTAAGAAAAAATAACAAATTGTATAATTTAATATTGGAAAATGATACTTTGACACCACAGTTCACTTAACTCCCATTTGACACTCCTACATGTCACGTGGGCCCACCAGCGAAAGAGAGAGAATGTGTTTGCTTTTGTTGTATATGGAAGGATAATTTCGTTAATTTCGTTAATTTCATCTAAGTGGTTAGTTAGGTATATCAAAGTGGTTAGCGACGTTGGTGTCGTTATTATGAACGTAGCTAACCACTTATATGTATATGACTAACCACATTGATAAGGTTGGAATAATTGATAGGTACTGATTTTAATATGGGTGTTAGAATTATGAATATAGCTAACTACTTATATGTACACGACTAACCACCATGATAAGTTGGAATAATTGATAGACACTGATTTAATATAGGTGTCGGAGTTATGAACGTAGCTAACCACTTAGATGTACACGACTAACCAGTTATTTAAGGTTGGAATAACTCACAAGCAGTGATTTAATAAAGGTGTCGGAGTTATGAACGTAGCTAACCACTTAGATGTACATGACTAGCCAATTATTTATGGTTCGAATAACTCAGGCAATGGTTTAATATGGGTGTCAGAATTATAAACGTAGCTAACACTTAGATATACACGACTAACCAGTTATTTAAGGTTGGAAACACTCACACGCAGTGATTTAATATGGGTATCGGAGTTATGAACGTAGCTAACCACTTAGATGTACACGACTAACGAGTTATTTAAGGATGAAAAAACTCACACTCATGGGTGTCGGAGTTATGAATGTAGCTAACCACTTAGATGTACACGACTAACCAATTATTTAAGGTTGAAAAAACTCATAGTGATTTAATATAGGTGTCGGAGTTATGAACATAGCTAACTACTTAGATGTACACGACTAACGAGTTATTTAAGATTGGAAAAACTCACAAACAGTGATTTAGTATGGGTGTCGGAGTTATGAACGTAGCTAACCACTTAGCTGTACACGACTAACCAGTTATTTAAGGTTGGACAAACTCACAGACAGTCATTTAATATGGATGTCCGAGTTATGAATGTAGCTAACCGCTTAGATGTACATGACTAACCAGTTATTTAAGGTTGGAATAACTCACAGGCAGTGATTTAATATGGGTGTCAGAGTTATGGACGTAGCTAACCACTTAGATCTACACGACTAACCAGTTATTTAAGATTGGAATAACTCACAAGCAATGATTTAATATGGGTGTCAGAGTTATGAACGTAGCTAACCACTTAGATGTACACGACTTACCAGTTATTTAAGATTGGAAAAACTTACAGGCAGTGATTTAATATGGGTGTCGGAGTTATGAACGTTGTTAACCACTTAGATATACACGACTAACCAATTATTTAAGGTTGGAATAACTCACAGGTAGTGATTTAATATGGGTGTCGGAGTTATGAACGTAGCTAACCACTGAGATGTACACGACTAACCAGTTATTTAAGATTGGAAAAACCCACAAGCAGTGATTTAATATGGGTGTCGGAGTTATGAGCGTAGCTAACCAGTTAGATATACACGACTAACTAGTTATTTAAGGTTGGAAAAACTCATAGGTAGTGATTTAATATGGGTGTCAGAGTTATGAACGTAGCTAACCACTTAGATCTACACGACTAACCAGTTATTTAAGGTTAGAATAACTCACAAGCAGTGATTTAATATGGGTGTCGGATTTATGAACGTAGCTAACCACTTAAATGTACACAACTAACCGCTTTGACGAAATTGATGAAATTGACGAAATTACCCTTTCGTATACAACAAAAGCAAACACATTCTCTCTTTTGCTAGTGGGCCCACATGACACGTAGGAGTGTCAAATGGGAGTAGGATGAATAGTGGTGTCAAAGTAACATTGGTTGTTTCAAGAACACCTTTCAAGAGATAGTTTAAGAGAAGATGTGATAGAATAAGGAGTCTTGTATCTTAATCTTAATGACATTGTACTATATGGTCGACCAGATGCACTAACTAAACTATTTGCACGTGCTTTTTTGGTATACCGAAATGGCTGATCAAGATGCTCATCTAGGTTGGTCACGGGTACGACGATCCCATTTATGCGCGGATTGGCAAGTGACGTGTGCCATTGATAAGCAATACGTGACAACTCTATGCGTAGGACACATGGAGAAATATAGAACAAATTTAAAGTGGAATGGACCATAACAGGCTGGGCATTATGCTAGACTGGGCCCATTGGACCTGAATGCTCTTGGCCCATTACAACATCTATAAATATGAGCTCAGTCTACATAAATAAGATACTTCTAAAATCTAATTGACTTGAGCATCAGAGTTCCTGCAAAACCCCTTCCGGAACCATGAACTTTGAAGGATTAGGAATAATGAGAATTAAGGAGGATCAGGAGCGACCAAAGACTTTATTGTTGTTGTTGGAGTTAAACAGTCTCTTGCAAGAACATTTTGGTACCCACCGTGGGGCCATGATTAGCCTAACCACAATGGTGACAACCAGGAGGCACGAAAGCCCGCAGAACAATCAAGTAGGAGACTTAGCAGCCGTTTTGGCCGAGATGATGAGGAAGCGGCACGAAGAGGATCTAGCGCACCATGTTGGGACTTTAGATAGGGTCCGGGAAGAGAATGAGAGGCTTAGGCAGAAAATCAATAGGGAAGAACGAGAGCGAACTCGTCGGGAGGACCGCACTGAGGACGAAGGTTCTCGGCAGGAGGACCGAGGAGGAGGTGACGCATCACATAGCACGTTGGTCAATTCATCAAGAAGGCATCCTTTCACGGATGATATAATGGCGACCGAGTTGCCTGCTAACTGGAAATGTTCCACTCTGGACAGGTGTGATGGGTTGACGGACCCAGACGAACACATCGATGTATATGTCGCCCAGCTGAGTCTTTATACGACGGACGACAACATCTTCTATAAGTTTTTTTTCTCCACGTCTCTCAAAGGAGCAGCCCTCACCTGGTTCACCTGACTTCGTCCATAGTTGATTGATTCCTTTGAGACCCTAGTAACCAAGTTTGGGGCATAATTTGCAACTAGCAAGCCCGACCACTTGACATCCATTGTGCTGGTGAATATTCAACAAGAAAAGGGGGAGTCATTACGAGCATTCATGGACAGATTCGGCAGGTTGCCCTGAAAATTCGCAAGCTCAACCCGGAAATGGCCATGCACCATATGGTTACTGCACTCCGACGAGGACCATTCTCGGACAATTTATATATGAATCCAGTCGCCAACATGGATGAGCTCCACCGACGAGCTGCTAAGTCTATGCAAGTAGAAGAACTCAGGGAGTTCAAGAGTCAAGAAAGAACCGAGGAGAATACAAGTATAAAGAATGATCGAGATCGTAATCCACAAAGATCCAGAGAAGGACCCCGAGGTCCAAGGGTTTTGAAATACACGCCCCTTAATACGGGCCGAGCGCGAATTTTGGAGGAAGCTCTCAGTGCCAACTTGATCTTTGCACCTCTCAAGTTCCCTTCGCCATCATGGGTAGACCAAAGTATGTTGGTATCATCACAACCACGGCCATAGCACAGAGGAGTATTTGGCTCTGAAAGACAAGATAGAAGAGCTCATACAAGCAGGTCACCTATAGGGTTATGTGGCAAGGGGCGAGTGCAAGCGGTATGGTCGACAAAGAGAAAGAAGCCCAAGAACCAGAACCCCTAAGTGAAGTCCCAAGGGAAGGAGTCCCAGAGGAAGAAGTCCGAGGGGGAAGAGTCCCAGGATGAGAAGGGACAACCAAACAAATAGAGAGCGATCCAGGGAGAGAAGCCCAAGATGGCGTGGGGATGCTAGTAGGACAATGATCAATACCATTTCAAGAGGATTCGGAGGCGGCAGCCCTTCACATTCGGCCAGAAAGAGACACCTGAAGGCAATTAAAGGTGTCAACATGATTAGTCGCCATCAACGGCGGAGTATGCCAGATATAGTATTCATCGACCGAGATTTTAAGAACATAGATACAAGGCAATATGATCCCATGGTTATAGCCATTGAGGTGGCAAACTATGAAATCAGGAAAACGCTGGTGGATCAAGGAAGTTTAGTAGACGTCATCTACTGGAAGACCTCCAAGAAGATGGGGTTAGATGAGGACGACATAATTCCTTTGGACGAGCAGATAATGGGTTTCTCAAAGGCTTATGGACAAAATATTCGAAGACCAAATAGGTCGGAACGTGGAGGTATATGTAGACGACGTGGTTAAATCAGAAGGGTTTAATCAACACTTGGCCAACCTGAAAGAGATATTCTGACAGCTTTGCCATTTCAATATGCATCTGAACGCAGCGTAGTGTATATTCGGGGTGGAAGGAGGCAAGTTCCTGGGCTTCATGCTCACCCACAGGGGAATAGAGGCCAATCCCGACAAGTGCGCGAAAATTCTATGAATGCGGATCCTGCAAGTTTGAGAGAGGTACAAAGTCTTGTTGGAAGATTAACATCTCTCTCTTTTTTTGCATAGATTAACAGAGAAAATCAGGCCAATAGTGAGGACTCCGAAGAAGGCCGACAAGTTCAAGTGGGATAGTGAATGTGAGAAGGCTTTTGAAGTAGTAAAGGCGGCCGTATCATCCACACCCATTCTGGAAAAGCCAGTGCCAGGTAGTAGACTCCTGTTATACATTTCAATTTCAGATATCGCCATCAGTGTCGCCTTGGTTCAGCACGAAGAGCAAAAACTAGTTTACTTTGCAGGGTAAGCGCTGCAGGATGCTGAAACAAGATATCAATTCATTGAGAAGGCCGCATTGGCGGTTGTTTATGCCGCCCGAAGACTTAGGCCTTATTTCTAGAGCCATCCAGTTACAGTGAAAACTAATTATCCGGTTGGGAAGGTCCTCTTAAAACCAGAGTTGGTTGGGCGTATGATATCCTGGTCGGTCGAACTTTTTGAGTTCAAGCTGACTTTTGAACCTAGAGGACCTATCAAAGCTTAATCTTTGGCCGACTTTGCATCAGAGCTCCAACAACTACAACCAGAATAACAAAGTACATGGGCTCTGTATGTAGATGGCTCGTTTAATGACAAAGGATGCGGAGCAGAAGTGGTGTTGGAGTACCCTACCAGCATGAGGATCGAGAAATCACTATGTTTCAATTTTAAAGCCTCCAACATCAAGCCAAGTACGAAGCCATTATAGCTGGTCTGATGCTAGCCGAAGACATGGGTGTAAAGCAGTTGGTTTGCTTAACTAGCTCTTAGTTGACGGTTGGACAGCTAAATGGAACTTTCCACATGAAGGATCCATTATTGACAAGATATTATCAGAAGGTAACCGCTCTTCTCTCTAATTTTGAATTTGTAAGGGTTGAGCACATTCCCAGGTCGAAGAATCCACGGGCGAACGTGTTGTCAAAACTAGCCTTAGGAAAAGGCAAGGGAAGATTCGACACTGTTATCCAGGTCACCTTAAATGGGCCAACAGTGTTAGATATAGATTGCTTGAATATTGAAATGGCAGTGGAGGATTGGCAAACACCCATCATTGAAGAATTAAAAGCCTTAGCACGAGGAGAAAATATACCAGATGAAGCACTCGCCAAGAAGTATGTCTTCATTGGTGAGGATTTGTATAAAAGGGGATTCACTACTCATTTGATGAGATGCATGGATAATGGGCAAGTCGAACACGTGATGAATGAACTTCATAATGGTGTGTGCGGAATGCATTGCGGTCACAGAACTTTGGCCGCTAAGGTCGTCCGGGCAGGATATTATTGGTTGACCGTCCACCAAGACTACGTAGAATACGTGAAGAAGTGCAAAAGCTGTCAAGAGAATGGCCCATTGATTCACCAACCACCGACCAATCTACAAATGATCAGTTACCTATGGCCTTTCGTCAAGTGGGGAATGGACATTGTTGGACCTTTCCCACCAACGACTAGACAAAGGAGGTTTGTAATTATGGCAGTGGATTATTTCATAAAATGGATAGAGGTTGAGCCTCTTGCTTAGATTACAGTTGCCAATGTGCAAAGCTTTATATGAAAAATTGTATGCGAGTTTGACATCCCTCACACGATCATAATAGATAACGAGTGACAGTTTGTAGATTGAAAGCTGGAAGCTTTCTTAGCCGAATTGGGAATCAAACATGCAACCATTTCTGTTGAGCACCTGTAGACGAATGGTCAGGCCGAGGCTGCTAATAAAGTAATTTTAACCCAACTGAAGAAAGGTTAGGTACAACAAAGAGGAAATGGGCGGACGAGTTTTTAGAGGTTTTGTGGGCGTACTGTTGCACTCTACAAATGTCAACAAGAGAGTCCTCGTACAATCTAACCTACAGGATAGACGCTATGTTGTCGGTTGACATAGGAGAAGCAATGGTACGAAGGCAGTTGAAAGACTTGGCGATCAATGATGAGTGCATGAAAACCGAGTTGGATCTCTTATATTAGCTCAAAGAAAAGGCAAAGATAAGAGAAGAAGTATGCAAGAAAAGAGCCGCTCGAAGATAGAACGCTAAGGTCCAATCGAGGACCTTTCAGAAAGGAGATCTTGTTTGGAGAATGACCGGTGACGGTCGGAAAGAAGTCGCTGACGACAAGTTTGCACCCAACTGGCAAGGCCATTATAGGGTGAGACAGTCTCTGGATAACGACGCATTGAGATTGGAGCACTTGGATGGAGAGAAACTACCAAGGACTTGGAACGCCAACCATTTAAAGTTTTATTTTAGTTAAATTCTATGTAAATCAGTGTACTCTTTCCTACCTACGGCATTTTTCCATAAGAAGGATTTTGGTCGAGGAGGTTTTAACGAGGCACTATCAATAAAATCAAAGTCTTTATTTGCAAATTATGTAGCAGCTTCACACCCACGAAACCGACCATGAGGTGTATAATCAATCACCTTTTAAACATTAAAGCTTCAGACCCACGGAACTGACCGTGAGGTGTATAATCACATACAACTTTTAAACACTAAAGCTTTACACCCACGAAATCGACCGTGAGGTGTATAATCACATACAACTTTTAAACATTAAAGCTTCGAGCTCGTGGAAACAACCGGGTGGTGAATGTTCATTTTTAACTTAATAAGTTTAAGACTTGTGAAACTGACTAAACAGAAGGTACGCTCATTCACAATAACGACATAAATGACCGAGAACGTATCATAATAACGAAGTTATGAAATTAGTAAAGTGGTCGGCATCCACCACAATTTATAAAGATTGCAAGTAAAAGGTAATTATGTTCATTTGCAAAATGTTGACCGATGTGCAACCATTACTACAAAGCGAAGAGGTCGAATACAAACCAACAAAATGGGCCTAAATAACCGATAATATACACAATTAAAATCTAACTCCAAGTTAGAGATAATAACATCTGGTGCCGCCAAGTCTCCCCCCGCCTTTTGTATCCCACTATGCACCTCTGCCTCATCCTCGTCTGGGATGTCCATCACTGGAGTCAGCTCGCCCTTGTAGATGTCTTTGCGGTTGTCGAACTTCCCTTCATCCACTGGAACTTGATAAAAGACAGCGGCCTGCCTTACGGCTCGGTCAAACCCAAGATCATGTTGTTTGATCCCAAAATCTTGAAGTTTATGTTCCTTTTCAGCACTTACTCGGAGAGACCGCTCCTCTTCCATGTCTAGGGTCAGCATGGTCATTTTTTGCCCTAGGTCAACAACCTCTTCACTTAAAATGTCTACTTGGCGGGTGGTTGCCATTTCTTTTTTCCTCAACAGCCAAGAAGCGCTTGCGGAGAAAGTCGTTCTCGGCTCTCAAATCCTCAACCATCTTCCTTAGCTCCAAGGCTTCCCTCTGGCAGCCTTGTTCTCTAGCTCTAACTCCTTGTTGTTGTGTACCAAGTCCATGTTGGTGTTCAGGGCTGAGTTCAAAGGCGAGGTGGCCTTCGCCAATTCAGTCTTCAACTTCTTTATTGCCCCCTTGTCTTCCTTCAGCAACTTTTGCCCCACTACCCGGCTGATCAGGAGGGCGTGGGCATTTGGCTTTAGCAGAGCATTCTTCAATTATTCGCAGGAGAAAGAGGTGTATTGTCTCCTCTCATAGTCGTTCAGTTCAAGGACGACACGGTTGGAGATCATTGTTCTCTTATTGAGAAAGTTGAAGGTAAAGGCCATTTTTTGCTCGGTGGTTGTCTCCTTAAGACACTTGGGTGACCACTGAGAGGATGAATGGTCTGAGGCGCGTTTGGAAGACTTCTCTTTTTTCTCTTTTTCTTATCATGAGGCTCAGAGGTGGGAGCAGTAGGTAACCGATTTGGGGACGACATGACAATTGTGGTAGGTTCAACGCTCTCGGGTATCACCTCTTCGTGAACTGCTTTGCTCGTGTCGGTCAGCCCTATGTGGGTGCCCCTCCCACTCTCGCATCCTTGCCTCTTCGCCAAGACATTTTTGAAAACTTTATTCGTGCTCGGGTTCATGGCAACGATGATGTCTACATAAAGCAAATCCTAAGTGAAAAAAAAGCCAAACGTAAAAGAAGAACGTACTGAATACGACGTTGTTTGGGTCTTTGCACCAAAAGGTGTCACGGAGTTCTCGGGCAGGGATACCCCTGGGGAGGCTATCTAGGACCGACAATGCTAAGATATCCTCTATGGATAGGTCAGATCGCGACCAAATCGTGAACCAGGCAGGAGACTTGGTCCAGTAAAAGGGGAACTTCGACTCATATATACTCTCGACCTTCCCTCCCAAACGAAATTTTGGAAAAGGTTTCTTTAAAGTGCTTGTACGAGGAGGAGTAGGGATTAAATAGACAGTTCCTCGACTGACTGACCAGAGAAAGCCACCCTACTTTCTTTCCCGGTTGGGTTAGATAGTGATGAAGGAAAAGAGGAATGGTGGGGGTGATGTCTAAGGCTGTACACAAAATTTGAAAAGTCCTAACGTATGCCCAACTATTAGGATGAAGTTCAGTAGGGGCAATGTTTAAAGCACGCAACACGCCCGTACAGAAGTCGTCGAATGGTATACAAACACAAGAGTCCCTCATAACACAGGTACACATGTAGAAATAACTTGCGGATAACTGCCCTCGACCGTGGAATACTAGGTCGGATATTGTGCAACGGCGCAAGAAAAAAAACAAGGTTCAGGATTGAAGGATCTAGGATATCCTGGGAGTCAAGCAAAACCCTAAGGGCAGAAGTTGTTCTATACTTAGAGTAGGCGGTCCTAACATCAGTAACCACCCAGTTATCCTCGCAGGGGTTAACTTCGTCAACATCCTTCGAGTTACTACTGGAGGCCGACATCTTTACCCCCTATTCTCTTTAATCGGCTCCTCTACCCTTATCGCCCTCTCGCTTCCAACAGACCTGCTACTCGAATCACTCATGCCGGAGCTACTCAAAGTCCCCCAAATAAGACCAACTTCTTGCCTGACCATAACTCCATGGCCAGTTGAGGCACCTTGCCTACCCGAAGACCCAGAAGCAGAATAAGAGTCAAGAGAAAAGGAAGCCATGATTACCTCGAGAGAAGAAAGCAGGAGTGCACGACCAACCACTTGCAGAGCAACTAGGCTAGCTGAATGAAAACGACGTCAAATGAAGCGAGGTCGAGGGCTATTTATAGCCAAAACCTAGAAGTGATGCGGCCTCCTGTCATCTACACGGTCTAAGTGCCTTCAACGGTTCAGATGAAGCAAGCTATCACATCACACTTGAAAACCACAACATATACAAAGGAGTGACAATAAAAGGATTGATACTCAAAATTATATTCAAAGATGGATTTCCGAATCCAGAAAGAGAATTTACTTTGCACCTATTATCCATGCGTAAGTTTCAAATCTTTATATTTTCATCTTAAGTAATGTTGAGAATATGAGCTTAAAAGATTTCTTATTTTAGGTCTCATTGGCAACTGATGCTTGTGTGTCCCATGGACAAGACAGTTGTTTGGTTCTGTTCCCTACATAAGAAGGCAACACCAGATATGAAATAAATAGTACAAAGGTATCATTTAATTAACTTTAAATAATATATCACTCTTTTTTTGTATAATATATAATTTATTAAACATATTGGATTTTAGTGCATTGACTATGGGTAATTATCTTGGAGGAAGATCCATATCCTCCTCCCAAAACCTCCATTGGATATATCCTAAGGTATGTAATTCTAAATTTAATTCTAAAGTAAGTTTATTCAAATTAGCATTCAATTATTTGACGACTGAACTTTAATGAAAGTGAAATAAGCAACAAGGAGGGTGGGAATGTAGATACTATATCCTACACTGGATGAGAACAATAACACGTGCTAGTATCACAAATTATTGGGAACAAGTAAGAACATGTCTTAAGTTTGTTCATATGTCAATTGATTTTCAACTCTAACTCAAGTTTCTACATTTATTTCAGGTTTTTCAAGATCAAGAGCCATTAGATAGCCAAACAATAGAAGAAATTCGAAGAGAATGGGCGAGATATTTCCTCCAAGTTAGAAGCAGTTTCTAGATATCTATAAAATTTCTTTTCTAGATTAGTTTGTATATATGTGTCAAAACTTATATAAGTGTATATATGTAGATTAGTGTAGGGTCTAGAACTCGAATTCTCATTTATGAAATGAACTGTTCTGGCTGGGAAATTATGTGTACTATCAATTTGTTATGTAGGGTAATGATTTATAGATAATTCATCTTGTATTTTAAAAAAAATACACATCCACAACGTCGGTTAAGGCAAAAATCGATATTGTGGAAGCTATACAACGTCGATTTTGGCCATAACTGACGTGGTATAGTAGGCCAAAATTAAAATTCAGGGCCTGTACCACGTCAGTTTTGGCCCAAAATCGATGTTGTATAACTTGCACAATGTCAGTTTTTGCCTTAACCGATGTTGTGGTTGATTCTCTACACCTCACTTCCACTTTTCTCAAATTGGTCTATGACGTCGGTGCCTGCGCTAAACCAGCGTGGTGGTTGAATATTTGACGTCGGTTTGAAAACTGACATCGTATTTGAATACTTTCATTGTCGCCTGATGCAACGTCGGTGAGGGAACCGACGTTTAAGGGGCTCTCATAACCAACTTTAAAGGCCTTTTTTCTACTAGGCATGAAATCACATTGGATTGATGAGAATCACATCAAACTCAGAGCTTTCCCATTCTCTCTAAACGGCAGAGCAAAGGATTGGTTGTACTATTTGCAGCCAGCATCCATTCAAAACTAGGATGACTTGAAGAGGTTCTTAAAAAAAAATCTTCCCAGCCTCAAGGGTCACTGCAATCAGAAAAGAGATTTGCGGCATCAGACAAGCAAGTGGCAAGAACTTGCATGAATACTAGGAGAGATTCAAGAGACTTTGTGTCAGTTGTCCACACCACTAGATTTCGGACCAGTTGTTCATAGTCTATTTCTATGAAGGCCTTCAACCCATGGATAGGAACATGGTGGACGTAGCTAGTGGAGGTGCCTTGGTGGACAAAATACCTACAAAAGCTAGAGAACTCATTGCAAATATGGCTACCAATTCTCAGTACTAGATCAAACAGTGGTGTAGTTTACCATGTGCAAGCCTCTTCCAGTAAACCAAATTTCCCAACCTCAAGTAGTGCAGATTAGCAAATTTTAACCAGCAAGCTTGATGAGTTGGCATCATTAGTGAGACAGTTAGAGGTGAGTCAAACAACCTAGGTTTTTTATGTGAGTGCACAACCTAAAGTATGTGGTATATGTTCTGACGTTTCACATCCCATGTATACTTGTCCCACACTTCAAGAAGAGAACAACAATGATCACACTGTTGCAGTAGTTGGAGTTTTTCCATTGAGACCTCAGCAGCATTATAATCCTTACTCTAAAACATACAACCCTGGATGTAGAGATCATCCTAATATGAGATGGGATGAAGTCAAAATCAAAATTTCCATAATTTCTCCACAAATTCCACCTTCCAACCAAGGAAAAATTGGCAAAAGAATTCTAGCCAACACAAACCTCCATTCCAACAGCAATCCACACCATTTGCCCCACCACCCTCCCAATAAGGGTGGCTCCTCCTTGGAAGACTTGATGAAGCAAATGACAACCAATAATTTGCAATTTCAGCAAAAGACTAAGGTCGCCATTCAGAGTTTGCAGACTCAGATAAGGTAGTTGGCCAATGCAATTAATCAGAATCAGCCTCAAGTGCCTAACAGTTTACCTTCCCAAGTAATTCCTAATCCAAATGCTAACGGGGAGACATAAGTTTCACAAAGATTGATCCCTTCCAAAAAGATGGTAGATGCAACATTGAAGAACAAAATCTTAGAAACTTTCAGGACAGTTGAAGTCAACATTCCTCTCTTAGATGTAATCAAGCAAATTTTGAAACATGTCAAGTTCTTGAAGAAGTTATGCACCAACAAGAGGAAGCTAAGGGATAATGAGAGAGTCAGCCAAAGTAAGAATGTTTCAGCTCTCATCCAGCCGATGCCTAAAAAATGCAAGGATCCAGGGACATTTATTATTCCTTACATGATAGGAAATTGTAGATTTGATTATTGAATGTTAGACTTAGGAGCATCAATAAATGTCATGCCCACATCCATTTTAATTTTCTAGGTCTTGGCCCCTTAAAGGCTATCGGTGTGGTCATTCAATTGGCTAACAGAAGTAACACACACCCTACAAGTTTAGTTGAAGATGTATAAGATAGGGTGAATGAACTTACTTTCCCTGTTGACTTTTACATTTTAGAGATAGAGGGTGACTCTTCTTCTAACAAGTCCCCCATCATTCTTGATAAGTCATTCCTTAAGACTACTAGGACCAAGATAGATGTGAATTCTAGTATTATGTCCATGGAGTTCGGTAATAATGTTGTGAAATTTAATATATCTGATGTCATGTGACATCCTAGAGAGGAGCATTCCATTTTGCGCATTGATGTCATTAATGATGTGACTGATGAGTTATTTGATTATGAGCATGATAAAAGTTTGAATGTTTCTAATAAGTCTGATGTTTGTTGTGACTACAAAAACAATACATTGTGTCATAATTCTGCTGATTTTCCTTATATATCCATGTATGATGGCTCAATTTCTTATGGAGAGTCCTATATTCATGATGTTAATGATGCTAGTGATTTTTCTATTGCAATTCCTCATTGTACTAACATTGACATTAAGGATATGCAGGGACTACTTAGCAGTATTTCTCATGTTGATTCTTTTCCAGGTACCAATCAAGCCCACATCAATTCTTTAGAGTTGCTACCTCCCACTATAGTTTTCCCTTCCATTGAGCAACCCCAAAATTGGAACTCAAGACATTACTTGAGCATCTTAAGTATGCCTTCTTGGAGAAGGATGAGCAGCTACCATCATCATTGCCAAGCACTTGTTGCCCAATCAAGAAACAAGTTTGGACTTTAGCAGACATTCCTAGTATTAGCCCTTTCTTGCATGCATAAGATTCTATTGGAGGATGGCGCTAAACCAGTGAGACAACCTCAGAGGAAAGTCAACCCACTTATTTTGGTTGTGGTGAAGAAAGAGGCCACTAAGCTACTTCAGGAAGTGTTAGATATTCAAGTGTGAGTCGAAGTCCCACATTGGGTAGGAATGAGAAAGTTGAGCAACATATAAGAAATAAGATCTGCAAACCTAATGCCTTACTTGTTGGGAGAATCCGAGGGGGAAACCTTGGGGAGATCTCACAAGAATGAGACAAGAGCCAACCCATATAAGAAAATGACACCACCTTCAACCCAAAACCTTAAGGCATTAGGTTTGCGGATTTTATTTCTTATATGTTGCTCAACTTTCTCATTCCTACCCAATGTGGGACTTCGACTCACACTTGAATATCTAACAATCTCCCCCTCAAGTGTGAATCCCTCCTCTACCACATTGATACTCTACCCCTCGAGCGGAATATTCTCAACCCGAGTACATTACTCATGAGCCCTCACTTGTACCGCCGTTCACACACTTATATGGGACACGCTTGCCTGAAATCACCATCAGGAAGACTTTCGATACAGGGTCAAACTGTACTCGCCCAAGCCGTAAACCAACAGCCCTGTTCTCATTCTTGTGATATCTCCCCGGTGTTTCCCCCTTGGATTCTCACAACAAGTGGTATCAGAGTTGTTTATGTGTATGTGCCTAGTGATGAGAGATCAAAACTTGATGCAAAATCCAAGAAGTGCATATTTCTGGGCTACAAGAAAGGTGTGAAAGGCTACAAGTTTTGGGATCCAGTTCACAAGAAAGTGGTGATCAGTAGAGATGCAGTTTTTGATGAGCAGTCCATGTTGCAGCAGAATCAAGAAAAGATGCAAATGGAGTTAGAACATATCCCAGCAGCAGCAACATTAGAGAGAATTGAAAGTTCTAATCCAGCATCAGATGATTATAGTACAGTTCATTTGCAGGACTATAATCTTGCAAGAGATAGAGAGAGACGCACCAATGTAAAAGCTCCAACCAGATTGGGTTTTGAGGATATGGTTTCTTTTGCTCTTAACATTACCAGTGAGGATCCAACCAGTTTTCAAGGGGCTATCACTAGCCATGATAGAGAGAATTGGATGGGTGCAATGGTAGAAGAGATGGAATCCTTGCAGAAAAACCAGACATGGGAGTTAGCACGCCTTCCTGAAGGAATGAAGGCTATTGGTTGCAAATGGGTGTATAAGAGGAAGCCAGCAGTATCAGAAAAAGAAGGGGAAAAGTTCAAGGCTCGCCTAGTAGCAAAAGGGTTTTCACAGATGAAAGGCATAGATTATGATGAGATTTTTTTCTCCTGTGGTTAGACACACTTCTATCAGGGCAGTACTTGCATTAGTAGCTACCTGGGATTTGCATTTAGAGCAGATGGATGTTAAAACTGCTTTCTTGCATGGTGATTTAGAGGAGCAAATTTATATGCAGTAGCCAGAGGGTTTTTCTCAACCTGGACATGAGCATTTGGTTTGTAGGTTGAAGAAATCTTTGTATGGATTGAAACAGTCTCCAAGGCAATGGTATAAACGGTTTGACTCCTACATGATTCATATTGGCTACAAGAGTTGTGAGTATGATTGTTGTGTTTATGTAAAGAGTCTTGATGATGGTTCTTTTATTTTTCTGCTACAGTATGTTGATGATATGTTGATTGCTGCGAAAAATTTGTATGATGTTGTTGGTTTGAAAGCTTTATTGAGTCATGAATTTGATATGAAAGACTTAGGTACTGCAAAGAAAATTCTTGGGATGGAGATTCATAGGGATAGAAGCTCAAAGAAATTGTGGTTATCTCAACAAGGTTATGTTGAGAAGGTACTAGACAGATTTGGAATGAGCAATGCAAAGCCTATGAGCACTCCATTGGCAAATCACTTCAAGCTCAGTTCAAACCAGTGTCCTAAGACACATAAGGAGGTTGCAGACATGGCAGAGGTTCCTTATGCTAGTGTTGTTGGCTGCTTAATGTATGCAATGGTATGTACTCGCCCTGATTTAGCTCATGCCGTTAGTCAAGTTAGCAAGTACATGTCTAAACCAGGTAGGCAACATTGGGAGGCAGTCAAATGGATTTTCAGGTACTTGAGAGGTACTGTGGGGCATGGCATTGTGTTTGGTAATCAAGGGTGATCCTTTGGTTATTGGATATGTGGATTCAGATTATGCAGGTGATTTAGATAATAGAAGGTTGACAACTGGGTATGTTTTTACTATCAGTGGAGGACCTGTATGTTGGAAGTCAACTATCCAGTCTATTATTGCATTATCTACCACTTAAGCTGAATACATGGCAGTAGTGGAGGCTGCAAAAGAAGCTTTGTGGCTTACTGGGTTAGTAAATGAATTGGGTGTTCAACAAGGTGGAGTTCAGTTGCATTGTGATAGTCAGAGTGCTATTTATTTAGCAAAGAACCAGATATGTCATGCTAGAACAAAGCATATTGATGTGAGGTTTCACAAGATCAGAGAGTTGATTGCATCTGGTGAGATATTGTTGTAGAAGATTGGTACTGAGGAGAATGCAGCTGACATGTTAACCAAGCCAGTTACCACAGACAAGTTCAAGCATTGCTTGAATTTGTTGAATGTTTATAGTTGCTAGAGAAGCATGGTAGTCCAACCCACTATGTGTTTGATACTTCCGGATTGTATATCTTCTAAGGGGGCGTATATTCGCCAAGGTGGAGATTTGTTAGGTATGGCTCATAATACCAATAGGGGAAGTTATAGGCTTTGTGGGCTGGGCCAAGAGTGCGGGGGTATTTTGGTTATTGTACCTTGTTTAGGGTTATTTATATAATCATCTGTAATTGTAACCCAAGTGATTTATCTCTCTAATAACAAAACACAGCCCCTCAAACACTCCCGAGGACGTAGACAAATTGTCGAACCTCGTTAAATCTTGTGTTCTCTATTTTCTTCATCTTTGTTCATTTTCATTCGTTCCTGTGTTTATAGCGTGAGTTTCTCAACAGGAAGGTATCATTTATTCAATCTTAGACAACCAGTGGGTGAGTCCCGTACAAGTGGTGCCCAAGAAGTCAGGAGTCACTATGATAGCCAATGAAAAGAATGAGTTGATTTCTAGACGAGTTCAGAACAGTTGGAGAGTATGTATTAATTACCGGAGACTTAACCAAGCTACCCAGAAGGATCATTATCCCCTTTAATTCATTGATCAGGTGGTAGAGCGGTTCGCTGATGAGTCTCATTACTGCTTCTTGGATGGTTACTCAGGTTACTTTCAGATTCACATTGCTCCTAAGGATCTAGAGAAGACTATATTCACATCCCCATTAGGGACTTATGCATACAGAAGGGTGTCTTTTGCTTGTGCAATGCACTTGATACCTTTCAAAGGTGTATGATAAGCATTTTCTAATCCTTTAGAAGAGTGCATGGAAGTTTTCATGGATGATTTTTCTATATATGGGTCTTCTTTTGATGACTATTTGAGTAGTCTGCCAAAAATTTTACAGAGATGCATTGATAATAGTCTGGTACTTAATTATGAGAAATTTATTTTTATGGTTAAATCTAGTATTGTGTTAGGACATGTAATATCAGGGAAGGGAATTGAGGTAGATCCTCCTAAGATATAAATCTATGTCTACTTTGCCTTACCCCGCAACAGTGCGGGAAGTTCGTTCTTTTCTTGGACATGCAGGTGTCTATAAGAGGTTCATCCAGAACTTCAGCCTTATTTCCCAACCCCTAACCAACCTCTTACAATATGATACGGAGTTTATCTTAATGATAATTGCAAGGTTGCTTTTGACCACTTGAAGAAGTATTTGACAATTGCCCCTATCATCCAGCCCCAGATTGGGCACTTCCATTTGAGCTTGTATGATGCTCCAACTATGCAGTTGGAGTAGTTTTGGCTCAACGACAAGACAAAGCTCCTCATGTCATATCATATGCATCAAAGACCTCAGATTTAACTCAATCTAATTACACCACCACTGAGAAGGAGCTCCTAGTTGTGGTTTTTACTCTAGACAAGTTTAGATTATATCTACTTAATGCAAAAAAAATTGTTTTCATTGACCATGCAGCATTGAAGTTTCTCTTGACGAAAATAGATGTTAAGCCATGGTTAATCATATGGATGTTGTTACTCCAGGAGTTTGACATAGAGATTAGAGACCAGAGTGAAGCACAAAGTTTAGTGGCTGGCTATTTGAGCCGAATCCAATAACAAGTTACTCCACCATCCCCATTAGAGATGTTTTCCAGATGAGCAACTTTTGCAACTGTAAGGTAAGTCTTCACTCCATTGGTACGCTGATTTGGTTAATTTCTTGGTTGTTAGTACCTTTCCAGATTATTTCACTAGGGCTCAAACGTTGAAACTAAAAAGTGATTGTAAGCATTATGTTTGGGATGATCGCTATTTGTGGAAATTTTATAGTGATCAGGTCATTAGGAGATGCATACCTAACTATGAGTTTTCCTCCATACTTGCATTTGGTCATGTTCATGCATGTTGTGGACATTTTGGGCCATAAAAGACTATACCTAAACTTTTAGACTCTGATTTTTATTAGCCCACCTTGTTTCGTGATGCTTATGTTTATTACAAATCTTGTGAAAAGTGTCAAAGAGCAGGAAGTATTTCCCACAGATATGAGATGCCCCAGCAACCCATTTTATTTTGTGATGTATTCACTAGTACAAAAATCACATTCTACGTCAATATAATACGTCAGTTGAAAATGTATTTGGCTGAGTTCAAGAGGGGTGTGAATTGAACTTCAAAAGATTTTTGCAGTTTAAAACACTGAAAACAGTTTTAGCAAAAAGAAAACCTTTAATGAATCTCAAAGATTAAAGATATAAGGTGTAGTAAAGAAATAAATCAATTTCAGGCATGAATGAATCAATTTATTTTACTAGTAGAGAGCAATTTACACAGCACTCACAAAAATGACAGTTCTCACAGCATGTTATGCAAATCAATTTAATACAATTTTTCAGAGTAATGTTGCACTAAGAATATATCACACAAAGTAACCAACAGATTACAATCCAAGAAGGAATACAAATGCTCAAATTGTAATTTTTTGTTACTAAGACATATCTGAATCAATATCAATCAAGAATATTAAGTATGAAGCTATTATATCAAATACAGAAGGTCTGCAGTGGGTCAATATGAAGATGATCAATACCAAAGATTAAAATCAGATATTAAAATTCAATTACTGCAATAATTTCAGTTTTACAAATTATGAAGAATGCAATTTGACACACACCAGTTGTGATTGGAAATCAAAATCGAGAACCCTAACTCTGCATAAGAATCACAAACCAGTTCGCAACTTGAAATTATTACTATATCACAAAACCAGATAGCTTTTTCTATTTCAGAGATGCTACAGACCTTTGTCAAGCCAAAGATAAATCCAAATTCAAATTACAATGAACAAACCCAATTTACAGTATAGCAATTAAACCAATTATGCTTCAAATTATCAAGAATCAATTGAATTACCAATAAATTCCAATGGGCAGTGCAAGAACATATCAGAATTAAAAGAGAAAGGTCAAGAAAAATATAACACAGTCAATTATACTCGTTCACCCTTCCTCAGGGGCTACGTCCAGTCTCCTTTGCCCCTCAAGCAAAGAAAATTCCACTAAATAAATCAATTGTTCAATTACAATCAATTACACAATTCCTACTTCCTGTAAGAATCAAGAAACCCACTGAATTGATCAACTACTCCCTGCAGTCCCCCAATCAATTCAGCAAACACACAAGGCTAAATTCTATAGCCTAAAAGAGTACAATCATTCAAGTGTTTTATAAAATTACAAACAATCAACACATATCTTGATACAAAAGGGATCAATAATGGTTAAGAAAGACTTCCTGATTGGCGCAATGAATGAGGCCTTTGCACAGTCTTGAAGAACTCCAATAGCACAGTGAATTGGTCAAAAGTGATTTCTCAAGAAAAAGCCCCAATCTCTTTTGATCAAGAAATCCCCAATTACCCAAAGTCTTTTTCACAGGTGATCTCACAGAATTGATTCTCAATTTTCGTATTTCAGACTTCGGTGCACATTAGAAACCTTTTTGTATTTATAAAAGAAAAGCCCAATTTTGTTTTAAAAGAAAATAGTTATTTCAGTTCTGTCAGGCATGAATAAATCGATTTCATATAGACTGGAATCGATTTATTTTTGTCCAGTGCAGTGTATTTCAAACCAGTTTGCACCAAAAGCTTAGCTAATGCATTTTGATCAGTTTTTAATCACTCTTAGACCAATGTGCTGGTGGACTTCTCCTCAACTAAGCATAGGTTCTTTGCCAATCATACTCACACTCACTCACACTAAACCAAAGCCTAAAACTCATCCAATTTCTTGCTTGCTTTGTCTTGCTTTACTTCATCAAATCTTTAGTCTTGTGAGAGTACTAATATCGGTTAAAATGAAATCGATGTAAACAAAAACACGATGGCATTTTTGTAAACATTTGAAGAGATATTACGTCGGTTACCTCAAACCCGACGTAATACACCATATTCTACGCCAGTTGTCACTCATAACCGACGTATAAAAAGACTAAAAAAAGTAAAAATTCAAAATTTGAAAACTTTATAATGGCACTAAAGATAATACGTCGGTTGGGAGGTGCTACCGACGTAGTGTGAAGCCTATATTATGTTGGTTGAGACTTTTCAACCGACTTAATATCCTCCTCTTGGCGCATCAGTGAACTTTGAAGAAAATTCGGTCAAATACTACGTCGGTTGGGAGCTCCCAACTGACGTAGTATGTCCCTCGAGTTAAAATTAGGGATTTCAAAAGAGATATTAACTCTTGGTATTACTTTTCTCTTACGCTTACATTTTCTTCTCCTTCACCTTCTCCTCACCCTAGCTGCCTCCTCCTCACCCTTGCTGCCTTCTCCTCACCCTTGCTGCCTTCTCCTCTCAACCTTTGAGTGGTGCTGCTTTTATTCTCAGTAGTTTTCATTTATATTTCGCATGGTGCTGCTTTCTCTTCTCACTAGTTTTCATTTGCATCTTTGTTGTTCACTGGTTATGCTAGGGTTTGTTTGGCTCCATTTTCGGCTTCTTCCATGTTCATTTTGTAAATTTCATTAAAAATAGTTAGAAATTTATTTTTGACCCAAATTTCTTATCAACATCTTGATTTAGTATATATTTGATGGTAGATTTCTTATATTGTATAGGTTTATCTTAGATTTAGGATTTGAAAAATTTAGGACGAAAAAACTTCAAACGACCATAACTTTTGATAGAGAGCTCAGATTGAAACGCTCCAAAAATGAAAGCTACTCAAGATAGGGTAACAAATTTGCTAGCCAACAACCAAAGATGGTTGGGCCTCCAAAAATTCTAAAATTCCATCATTTAGGGTTTCTTTTTTATTTTTTTGTTATTTTTCACCTATTTGTTTAGATTGTGGCCTTTTATTTCACATATCTATACTTGTTAGAAAATTCTAAATTTTTTTGTGGTGTTTTCTTATATCAATTAGAGATTTATCAGTCCATTATTTTAAAAAGTAACTTTTTACGTCAATTGTAAGCTACAACCGACGTAATAGATGACATTTTACGTCGGTTCTAGCTTACAACCGACATAAAAAGTCCTCTTCTACGTCAGTTCCAGCTCCAACCGACGTAGTATCCACCTCTTTCAATTATTTTAGTTGGGTATATGATGTCGGTTTCTATTTTCAACCGACTTAGTGGAGTATATATTACGTCAGTTGCTTAACTGACGTTATATGTCCAAGACTTTCTACGTCGCCTAGATCTACAAACCGACATAGAATGTCTTCCAGAACCGACATAGAAGGTCATTTTTCTACTAGTGATTTGACATATAGGTATTGACTTTATGGAACCATTTCCAGTTTCTTTTGGTTTTACTTACATCTTACTTGTTGTGGATTATGTTCTAAGTGGGTGGAGGCGAAAGCCACACAAATTGATGATTCTAGTGTTGTAGTAGATTTTGTTCGCATCCATATTTTTTGTAGGTTTGGTGTTCCTATGTTATCATCAGTGACTAGGGCTCTCATTTTTTGCAATCAGAGCATGGACGTTTTACTGAAAAAATATGGAGTTCTCCATAATGTTGCAACAACTTACCACTCGCAAACTAACAGGCAAGCAAAAGTATCTAACAGAGAGATCAAACAAATTCCAAAAAAAAATAGCGAACTCCAATAGAAAGGATTGGAGCTAGAGATTAGATGATGCACTTGGGGCTTATAAGACTGCCTACAACACTTCGATTGGGATGTCTACCTACTGACTTGCTTTTGGAAAGGCATGCCAGTGGAGTTGTAACACCAACCATATTGGGCGGTCAAGTACTAGAATATGCATTTAGCTCAATTTGGAGCTTAAAGGAAGTTGCAACTGAAAGAGTTGAAGGAGCTGAGACTGGAAGCCTATGAGAGCTCACACATCTACAAGGAGAAAACTAAGGCTTTCCATGATTGGCAAATTCTACACAAAGAGTTTACCACCGGGTAAAATGTCCTTGTGTTTAATTCTCATCTTAAACTTATGGCTGGTAAACTCCGATCTAGATGGGATGGTTTTTTTTGTGATTACTAATATCTTTCCTGATGGTGCAGATGAGCTTAGTAATGAAAAGACAGGGAAAACATTCTTAGTGAATGGGTAACGTTTAAAGCATTATCATGAAGACTTGCCTGGAGTGGTGGAGGAGTCAGTCATCTTGCTTGCAGATGCCACATATCCATCATGAGACGACAAGGGAGTTCTCTTTTCCTCTCAATTTTATTCCTTTTCATTTTGTCTTTCTGTTTATTTCTTTTTCATTTCATTATCATGTGTTTATAATTTGCATCATTTTTTCTAGTTTTGACTAGCACCCTCTTTGCATTCTACCCCCATGATTAGTGTTGAGTTAGGAAATGAACTGAACCTAATTTTTGGTTGGTTCACTTAGTTATTTTATCTCTTATATGGATTTCGATGACCGTGTCTAACTGATTGTGTGCTTGGCTTTTATGTGTGTGATGCCATTTTATGACCCTGTGAGCTTACTTGGGTCTGCATGAATGAATTCATCTATATACCATTCTCTTTGATTTCTTGTTTGTCTCTCATGGATATTGTTTTCTAAAACTTGCTCTCATTCTTTTAGAAACTGTATCTTCACTTGTTTGCATAATTATGATTGAGGCATTCTTCTTGTTTAACCTACTTGACCATACAGTCATCCTATCCACTAGTTTCCCTTGTCAACCCCTTTGAGCCTGTCATTTCCCATTCTTTCATTTAGCCCATTACAAGCCTAAATGTAAAACCATATTTTTTTCCTTTCCTTTGATTATTAAGTGAGCATGATGATTTTCTTTTGGGTTGTCCAAAAGGCTAAGTGTAGGGGAAGGTTTACTAATCATACATGGGTTCTAGGACTTATAATTGTTGATGGGTTTCATTTTATGAGAGTTTCATCATCTTCTTTCTCTGCTTCATTAAAAAAAAGAAAAAATAAAAGATAAAAGTGAGATTAGTTGCAAAACTTGGGTTGGAGTACTTTGACTAATTTCAATTCTTGGGTAGCTTTTCATGATTAATTTGATTGATGTTGCAAAAGTATCATGCCTTTTTAATAATATTTGGATGTTACCTCACCCATTACCTTAGCCTCATTGCAACCTTAATAAAGTCCTCTTGAATAGTGCAAACTTGTGTTTTGAAAGTGAAAAATTAGAATGCTTGCAAGCCTATGGTAAGGCAATGTTCTTTGAGATGGTTTGAGTGTTATACACCTTCCCCCAAACACTTGATAGTAAGAGAGATACATGATTGTGATTTGCATAATTTGATTAATGCAAAAAAAGAGAAATTCACACTTTGTTGACCAACCTTTGAAAATACATTTTGATTTGATCATCCTTGCTCATATACATTTCCATTGGTAGCTTGTTGAATGAATTGGGTTAGAGTTTGAACCATTTAGCCTTCATTTTCTTTTATCTAGTTTAGAGTTTACCTAGGAATGCAAAATGTTAAGTGTGGGTGAAATTTGATATTTATTTATTTTAACCACTTTCTTATTGCATAATGATAAAAATAATTATGAACCAATTAGTAATTAATAGATTTTGGACTTTTTCTGTAATTGGGATAATTGTGCTTTAATTAAAAGTTTAATCCAATTTGATGTAATTTTCAAATTTTTTTTAGACTTGATTATGTTTTGTATTTTGTCCATGACTTGTGCTACAGACCTCGGATTAACCAAATCTTTATCTAGTTTTGCAGATAACTCGAAGATCTATGAATGTTATTAGAAGGCCCAAAACCAAATTCAAACAAAAAAGTGGACAAAATCATCCTTGAAGTTGGCATATGAAATCTGGATAGAACTTTGAGGGGAAATCATCAATGTTGGGACAAATTAAGGCAACCTAGAATGGGCCTGGGCCACCTTAGGTACTAAAACAAAATAGGGTTTTGTTTGGAGGGTTGGAAAAATTGTAAAAGGAGGAAAATGATAGACATTATTATCATATTTTGACGACAACTACATTTTAAGTTTTTAATTAGGAATACATTTTCATTTGTTTACTTTGGTTCTCTTCTTCACGTCGGCATTTTCTTCTTCGTTCAATTCGTGTTTTACTTCAATTTGAGATGTCAACCATGATTATGTGCGGCTAAGTTCTTTATTCAATCTAGTGCCTGGAGGTTCTCCCATTTTCGATAATCCTTAGGTTAATCTTTTGTATTTCTTTCCACAATTACTTACTATTTTAATTTGATTATTAGATTCAATAGTTGGATTAATACTACAATTGAATCAATACAGTCCGATTGGAATGTGTTATGAAATTTCCATAATTGGATTCAAGTCGAACCGACAATGTTGCTCATGATGCGATTGCATTAGTTTGGAACATCGGTGTTAGATTAAATGTTTCATGATTGTGCAGTAGTCAAAATGTTAAAGAATGACCTAGGTTAGCTATACCACAAATTTAGCCTAGTTTAATTTAGGACGTGTTCGGCAGTGCGTATCATATATGCATCATCTTTCTTGAACAAACATAAGCGAGTATACTTAGTAAAATAAGCTTTAGCTTAAATAGACAATAAGTACATTTCATTTGACAAACGAAAGACTGAAACATTTCATATTACATGTCAAATTTTAACAAATGATTTATTTGTGCTTGTAGAAAATGTACACTTCTTCAATATTTCAAGAAGAATGAAATACTGAAATGGTCTCTTAAAGGTCCTATACTTTACTAAAAAAGGAAGAGATTAGCCACTTACCTTTGCATGTATAACTCTATAATGCTCTAGAGGTGTTGCCAAAGAAGCTACACACATTCAATGCTACGTCATGAGCATTTAATGTGTCTTGAAGCCTCAAAGCATGCTCAAACACAAGAAGTAGATGTCTGATGACTCTTTTCTTCTTAAGCTCTCTATATAAATCTTTTTGAAGAAATAGGACTAACAATGATGAAATTCTTGCTATAAGAATGTGCACAAGATCTTAATCGTCCAAGCCTTGTAGTTGTGAGAAAGACATTGTTCATGTTCATTAGCAATCTAGAAGAGTGATAACCCTTGTATATATAGTAAGACGTTACCCCTCTTTCTAGTGAACGAACTTGTAATCTTTTATATAACATTCGTAGTAAACCTTTTAGTCTTAACCAGAGTAGTTATTGTTTAAATAATACTTAATCTTAGCCAAGAGTAACTACATTCCAAAGAATGTTCAATCTTTGTCAAGAGTGGACGTTCCAAATAATACTCAGACTTAGCCAAGAGTGACAATGTCACAAAGAATACCTTGTGTCTTAATCAAGAATAGTTGTGTTTCAAATAATACTTTGTCTTGTCCAAGAGTGGTTACATTCCAAAGAATAATATGTGCCTTAGCCAAGAGTAGTTGTTGTCCAAAGAACACTGTGTTTATCCATAAGTGATTATGTTCCAAATAATACTTACTCTTAGTCTTGAGTGGGTGCATTCCAAATAATACTCTGTGTTTAGCCAGGAATGGTTGTAGTTCAAATAATTTTGAGTTTTAGTCAAGTGCAGCTGAGATCCAAATAATACTCATTTGTATCTTACAACAACAGTTTGTCTAGTGAAACTCAATTTTTTGATTGAGAACTAGAGATAATATTTATTAACAGATGAACTAATATAAAAAAAATACATTGTAAATCCTTCTTATTCCTTATGTTTTTGTGTTACATATTATTTAACTGTAACAATATTAAAAGGAGATATTTACGAAAACAAGTTTTGAAAAGTCTTTTTAAACATTTTATCTCTCAAACTTAAAGTTACATGTAACATTTTCCATTAAACGTAATCTCTTAAAAAAAGGCTTTTTGAGAAATTATTTGTCAAGGAAAATTATCATCAGACGATACCTTGTAAAAAAATTTAAAACATAATTCAACTGTTTCTTCTTCTATTTTAACCTCTTTTTCACATTTTCTTTTGAATAAAAATAAGATTAACTTTAAATCCGACAATATCAAAACTTAAAAAATATTTTAAATCATCAATATCCTTAATGTAAAACCAGCTAAATACTTAAATCACAAAATTCATTAATATGAACTTGACCATAAATTGTTTTTTAAATTTGTTAATTTCATCAAAAACTATTTCCCACAATCATTCCATCATCCACATAAATTAATAGTGTCGTTAAAGACAATTGATTTCTCTTTTAACAAATAAGGAATGATTTTCAAAAGTTTAAATGTATCTAATATACCCTCTTGCTTAACTCATTTAGAGATTTCTAAAATTTACACAACATGCCTCATGTCAACTTTCTCCTTGAGATTTCTAAACTTACAAATTCAGACATTTGTAAGGGTATAAAGTCGATACATTGTGATGTTGATGCCATGTCCATACTCTTAATGCTTACATCTCTACTTTTTGTCCCTTTCAATGCATGCTAAATACTTTTAATATCACTGTACGAAAATACTTTTAAAAATTGACAAGTAAACTATTCACCTTTTACTCCTTAAATATAGGTTGATTATATCATTTTAATCACAGTTTTTAAAGTTTTGTACGAATATAGCCGTTAAAAATATTGCATCCCAAATTTAAGAAATGTAAACAGCATTGTTGTTTTGGACCACACTTGAAGATGGTGAAAAGTGGAGTAAGTTAAAAGGGTTTTCAAAGAATCTAAGACTGCAAACAGCTGCCGCTGCCACTACCAGCCTGTGCTTGTGTCTGGCTTGTGCATCTTTTGAGAGGATTGCAAAGGAAAAAGGTCAGACTAAAGAAAGAGAAAAGGTGCTGCAAATATCCCTCCACTGCATAAAGGAGGCATTTTTTTTCATTTTTTTCCCCTTTTGTAATTATAAAATAGAATAAACAACACCGGAAATGAAAATAGGTTATAAAAGTAATGGTAATGAAATTATTGAATGATATATTGATCTTTTCTAAAAGTATTACCCTAAAATAGACTTTTAAATAAATTATCTTGATAATTTTAGTAGATTTTATAATGATGTTAATATAATACTTTTTTTCCCTTAAATCTAAGACATTTATAAATAACTCAAAAAAATATTGAGAAATTTGGTTAATTTAGTGAAAATTATTAACTTTTTTGTAATTGTAAAATATATACATATACAATTATTATTAAATAATATATGGAGAAAGAATAAAAATCATAAAATTTTAATATTTAAATCTAAACTCTTCAATTATCTAATCTTTCCGAGCAAGAGACCATTCTTACACATTTATTATTTGTGGACAAAAAATTAAGAATGTTTAAGTAAAAATAATAATTAATACAAGACACAATTATGTAATCTTATATTTAGGGAGTTTAAGAAAATTATACTTTAACACTTATAAATTCTAATCTCCTTATTTTTAGTTTTTTCTCGTATCTTAAATAATAATTACTTTATAGTTTATAATTTTTTTAACATATCATTTTTTTCTCATAAGCTTATTATCCCTTTTTCGATATTTTAAATATAATATGAAATAGGTCTTCAAAAGCTTATAAAACAGTCATACCCAACATTAAAAGATAAGGTTACGTCAATCACAAACGACACTTTCACTTTTTAATTTTATAACACACATTAATTCCAACTTATTATTACCCTTACCCTTTATCACTTTTTTTAATCAGATCTAAGGGGTTTAATTACTTTTGTTTATCGGTAATCAACTCTTTCAAAATATTTGAATTGGCATAATTGATAAGGATAGGATCAGGATTCTTTAGTTCTGTTTTTCTGTTAATTAAATCCCTATTATGTTGGGAGACTAGTACTTAGTTTGACTGTTTCATGCTGCACTCTACCACATTTTGTGGGCTGTTATTTGTATTCGGTTAGTTCTCGTAAGGCTATATATTAGCCAAGATTATTGTTCAATAAAGCAAGTCATTTCCTCCAATTGTTCTGAGCATTTGATCTAGCATTCATTTTCTTGATCCTTTAGTTCACAACAATCTGGTATCAGAGCCCTCACTGGGCCTGAGAAAGAAAAGTAGCAGACTTTAAATGACTTCCAAATAGAAAGAGATGACAAGTGAGGGAACTTTTGTCCAACCAGCAATTCCCCGCTTCGATGGTCACTATGACCATTGGAGTATGCTCATGGAGAATTTCTTAAGGTCAAAGGAATACTGGGGCTTGGTGGAGACTGGTTATTTAGAACCAGAAGCTGGAGTAGCTATGACTGAGGAGCAGCAGAAGAGGGTCGATGAGTTGAAGTTAAAAGACCTGAAGGTGAAGAACTACCTATTTCAGGCAATTGACAGGACAATTCTGGAGACCATACTAAAAAAGGATACTTCGAAGGACATTTGGGACTCTATGAAGAGGAAGTATGAAGGAAATGCAAGAGTGAAGCGGTCAATTCTTCAAGCCTTGCGAAAGGAGTTCGAAACCTTGGAGATGAAGACTGGTGAAACCGTTA
>Ga0209700_100351_pt1 | contig 83847 bp, 34 predicted proteins | sample SiratroredBW_FD_187528 | JGI IMG/M metagenome (GOLD analysis project Ga0209700, IMG submission 187528) | Root nodule microbial communities of legume samples collected from California, USA - Siratro red BW (SPAdes) (version 2) | ecosystem: Host-associated > Plants > Roots > Nodule | place: USA... | reverse complement strand
AATGAGGGTAAAGGAGAGAGATTTGCGTAAATTAATTTATGCACTAGTTAAAAATAAAAATTTCAAAAATTATTTGAAAGTATTTTTTAAATTAGTTAATATATATATATATATATATATATATATGAAGAAATTAATATATATTTTTCTTTTGTTTTTTTCTAAAAGTCCTTATAAAAATGTTTCTCAAAAGAGACCTTCAATCCTTAATATATTACTTGTCAAATTGGTCTTACAAAACTTAATACCATAACGATATTTTTCTGCTGATGTACATAGAATATAATTATTATACTTTATACAAATTTAAATATCGAGTAAAATATTTTGTTTATCTAGAGAATAAATTCACATTGGTTTAGTTAAAGAAAAATGACATTTATTTATTTATTTATTTCTTCTTTGGTCAAAGTCCAGCAAATTGTAAAGTATAAAACACGCGTACAGACTTGCTTTTGAATTTAGCAAGTGAACATTAATGGTAATCGTTCTACTATTTCCAAATGTATTTTTAGAAAATTTTTATTTATAAGTAAAAATTATGCAACTTAAGTTGATTTTGTTTTACACTGAATTTATGTCACATACTACTTTAATTTTACATAGATGTTTGCTTTAACATCAAAAGCTTGAATTCTCCTATCTCTTGGTCTACTCATACTAAAGTTTTTTTTTTTTTTTTTTTGGTTTATTTTATATTAAACTTAAGATGAATGCTAGAAATCTCGTGTGAATTACATTATAAGATAGTGGGACCATAAAAGTGTTTATTTCACAACGTGGCAAGTTCTTGAAAAATAAAGAGAGAAAAGTCAAGGGAAGAACTATTGATTTATTTTGTATCCTATATGTTTTTTTTTTCTTTGGGGGTTTTAAGTTTTACTTATGCATTTGGTTTAGATTGTCACTGTTTTAGATATTATGATCTTAAAATATTCTGATCGATTAAGGTGATAAAAGAATTTAAGTTCTTAATATAAGAATAAACATTATCTTTGCAAAACTTAAATTGTCAGTTTGATATGATTTTAATGTAAAACAAAAATAACTAAATTTATCATACTCGTACACAATTTCAATTAAATCTTAAAATTAATACTAATTACAATCGTACCTAGCTTACACGATTTTTCAATTTTATTTTTCTGCTAAAAGCAAACTTAACTACAACTTCTATAAACATTTCCTAAGACACTAATGTCATGGACCAGAGACTTTCTTCAAACAAATTTATACGAATGAAACACGACTTACTCATAGTAAATAAAAAATAAATAAAAAATGTCTAACAACAAAAGTGGATTGCACCATTTTTGTGCGAAAACCAACACATACATAGTTACTTACAATTGAAAAGCATTACTTACAATTTGAAAAAAAAAAATAACGTATTAAACCTAAATAATTTGTATATGTAGAATCTGTACTAAAATAATATTTTTATTTGTAAGTAATTCTTTTTAAGACTCAAAACTTCAAAACTGGTAGATACCAATTATAGAAGACCATTGATTTCCATTAAACCGTTTTCGAGTCAAATAAACGAAGACTTTTTCAAGTCTAAATTGTCGGAATATATTCAACTTATCTTCCACTTTCAAAGGAAATAAGACTTTTGGGTGATTTTGGGAGGTATTTTGGGTGAGTTTTTTATTTCTTTCTTTCCCTTTTTTGATCAGGTCAAGATTAGTATATTTTTATATTTGCAAAATTAAATCTCATTTTCTTAAAAAAATTATTAATTTATATTTTATTTAAGATAAATAACGATTTCTTAATTCATAAATCAATAATAATTTAGTTTTTTAAAAAAAATAATTTTTTTTATTGAATATGGAAAAAATGTGACAATTGTATTCTATCGTTTAAATTTTTAAAAATTATCTATTATTAAGTTGTTAAAATGCCATCAGTTCGGGTAGCTGGTAGATCGTTTAAAAGTCATAACCCATAAGATATTAGACAAAAAAACAAATACGTGACTTTTTTATATTTATTAATATTTTTTAATTTTTTAATTTTAAATAAAATTATTTAAAAGTAATTTCTTTTAAATATAAACTTAGATAAAAGTTAATCTTAAAATACAAATTTGAATAAGATATTAATTTTAAAAAATTATTTAAAAAAAAAAACAACTTAAATTTAAGGGTCTAAGCAAAAAAGCATATATACATATATAAAATCAAATTCTAAACAATGATTAATATTTTTTTATCAATAATTTATTTTGATAATTTGATTTCCTAAAAAATATTCTAATGAATCGACTAATAAATGATTAACAAAAAATAAATATTCGCAAATTAAGTACTATAATACTCCTACTATTTAAATCTTAAATTCTAAATCTAAATTACTTAAAATACATATACTCAAATTATATGTGAGGGTAGATTTTTTTATACCATCGTAGTAGGTCCCAAAACAAATACAATCATAATTGTTTCCTAAAGCAAACCTTAAAATGTTAACATTAGTTTCTCAACTCCTTTATTAATTCAGTTACAATTTCTAAACTCTTTTATTAATTCAGTTACAATTTCTAAGCTTCTGACTGTAACACTCAAAAAAAAAAAAATTATCCATAACATCTAATCTATCTAAAACAGTAGTTAAAACATAATACATAATAAAATTATTTATATCGACCATTCACTAACATTGTATTTCAAAAGATTTCCTTCTTCGTAGGAAATTAAAACATAACTAATTACATTTACATATATATATATATATATATATATATATATATATATATATATATATATATATATATATATAAACAAAATAAGATTTTTGTTTTTCAAAAAGCTTTTAAGGCTGCAACTGGCTCATTCAAGAGCACCTTCCACGGTACCATCTGCAATATTACCTGCTCCGGTGTATAACACGATCATCGCAGTAGAAACAAACATACACCACAAACAAGAAAGGGTAAGCTGGTAATTCAAAATATCTCAATTAATCTCAATAATCACAAGTATACATCATTTAACACATAACAATCAATTGATGACATCTATCATTCAACTCAAGACATCATATAATATAGACAGACTCGATCTATACTTCCGGAAGACTCGTGCATTGAATAGACCCCGAGATCTGCACCTATCATACTACCCCCAATTTGTGTGTCTCATCTCATCACCATTAATCTCATATGACAAGGTTAATCCATATGACTGTCCTGACCAACTCTTTTTCATGTTGCAGTTTCAGTCATATGAACCTCCTTCGACTCTCACCACCTAGTAATATTCATCTATTTGATTTCTATTACTAGTAGAGTCAGGATATCAATCGTTAAACCAGATCCTTAGACAATGCACATCCTATTTCTCCGCACAGATGTTTTCTTTCCTGAAAACACTATGCCTACGCATCACATACAATTCATGTCATACATCTTCAATTTTCATTCATCTATTCATTCACTTTCCATCTCAATCTCAACAATCTCAATAAAACTTCACCACTTTATATAATTATACAATATCAGATACGATTCCTCAGTTAATCATACACAAAAAAACATATATCAAAGTCTTATCACAAGTCATATTCAATCTAGTAAACAACAATCAAAAGTTCTCATATATTACTTTCGAACATCATTACTCAAATCAGGTCAAATCACATCAAATCAAGATAAATAATCAAATATATTCGGTGCTCAAGGACCAGTCAGACCTGCAAGAAAGACTTGGGCACTGACAATCACATATTCAAGTACTTTATCCTAAAGTTATCCTAAAGTTATATTTGAAAGTAACTAATTAGTATAAAACAAGTTACTAGCTTCTCTTATCTGATGAAGATCTCTACAACAATTCCTCCACCCGATAAAGATGATAATCTCAAAATCTAGGAATCTAGAAAAAGTTATCAGAATAAAACCAAAATTTAGTATAATCTTAATTAAGTTAAGAGAAGTATTTTTCTCAACTGTCCCTACTAAGATTGATGACAATAACCTAAGGAAAAATAGAGAATAAGGGATATTTAGAGCAAATATGAACTTACGCTGTTTGAGATTCTGATCGATTAGAAATTATCCTTAACTCCTCAGCTACTGCATGGTATGATCAGAATCTAAAATAGATGAGATATGACGAGAAAAATTAAAAAAAAAAAGAACTTGAGAGAACGAGAGAGAGAAGAAAAAGAACTAGAGGTACTGGCACACGTTTTTTACTTTTATAAGATTTCAGTGCCTAATATATCAAACTTTTAGTTTCTCTCAAAATATTAAAAGAATTTCTATCATTTCCTGAATTTTGTGCAAAAGATAAATTTTTTTACGGTAAAAGGAAGAAAAATTGAGAATTACATCCACATATTAAATTGTTTTCTTCTTCAATTGATATGATTAATTCTTGTGTTTACAGCCCTTGGTTTTTTTTGTTATCATTAAGTTTTCTCAGATAACTTCTCAAAGTTTCTTACTTTCAATTTAAATAAAAATTAATTTTAACATAAAAACTTAATTTTATTTATTTATCTCTTCAAATTATTTAGAAAAAAAGTTTATCCAAAAGCCCCAATTTTAAACAAAAGATTGCATCACGATTCCTATTGAAAGTTCCCTTTTTCCTAACTTTTTGTATCGTTGCCACCATTTATCGCACACTACAAAGTTTTTGAACACCTTTTAATTTGATTGGTTGAGGAATTGGTAATGGCACACTCTGTTCATGAATACTTTACATAAACTATTGTTGCCATTAATGTGTACGAGGCATGCTTGCTTTAAAAAGATTCCAGTTGGGAAACCCACCACTTAGGGGAACAAATTTTTTATCCAAATACTTTAATTTCTTTTCCCTCATAAAGATAGTAAAATTAAAGTATTAAGAATGACCAATTAAATTCTTAGAATATATAAATCAATTAAAAATTATTTCTTACAATTTTGATTTAATGTTTCAATGTGTAAAACGTGCAATAGTAGACTTGTTTTGTACGATATTTTGTCATTAAATTAATCTTGAAGAACTAACTTGCTGCTAAAATGTATTTTTTGAAACCAATTTAATATTAAATACTAAAGTTTAAAAACCAATTATTCAAGACTAAATCGTATTCTTCAATTTTTCAAACTATATTGTTTATTTGTTTACAAATTTAATGACCAAATTGGTCATTTACCCAAAATTAAAAATTTAGTACAATTAACTACAGAAAATTTTATATTACAGAAGAATTTAATGTTTCTAACTAAATCAACTTTCTTAATAGTGTAAATTAATTATAATTATCTTGTATTTACAGATAAAGGTAGCAATCCTCAATGGTATTTTTTACTTGCATGCATGCATTTTATAATCTAGTCTGATACTAGATGCTTAAGTAATTAACATTTTACATGCAAGCACCATAATAGTTTCCAGAAGATCCGATCACAATTGAAGTTTTGTTACAGTTTTGCATTGGTGCTACTAGAGATCATATGCTGCAAATACAGTGTTCGTTTTTGAAATAGCAATTGGACACACATTCATAGATCAGACATATTTGCAATAGCAAAGGATTCTTAGAATTGGTTAACCGATTTCTGATGTTCTTATGCTGTCTCAAGAGAACAAAATAGACACAACAAAATTCATATCTCATAATAGATTATAATAACTATAACACCAATGACAATCATCAAGAAAATAAAACATCATAAATCCATTATACAAGGTTAAACTATTGAAAGAAAATTTGGATAAGGTAGACTCACGTATCAGTAAATAAGTTCTTGAAGTTGATATCGAACCATCTTTGAGCCACTGTGCCAAGTCCTAATCTGATTGAGCATAGCCCTTCTTGGTTCACATGATCCCTTGTCTACATCTTCAAAGCAGCCCTTGCCATGGCCAAGGCACCATCAAAGGTTTGGTTTCCACCAATAAATCCACTCATATGCACAAAAACACAGCCAGGAATGTCAGCCTCCTTTGACAGTTCTGCATCCCTTAACCCTCGCCACTGCGAGGGTAGAGGCTTTCGGCTCTCAAAGCTGTCAGGAGATACTGCAACTGCCTGCACTCTCCATTGTTTGCTTCTTTCATCCTTCAAATGACATTAAGAAAGGTGATGTAGAGAAATCAGTAAGTGTGGAACAGAACCTAGACCAGATAGATATTGATCATTCCACCTTAATAAGGCAGTTAGCAAATGACCTTAAGCTCATGGTGATATAGGGACTCGAGTATTCTAAAGAGCATAACCTCAACAATTCCAAACCAACATAAATTGATACTCTAGCCCAAATAGGATTCAGTGACGGTTAACTAAAGTTAAAACAGTTTAACAAAAACGCAACTTCAGCTATTTTAAGAGGAATAATCCATTTATTGTATTATTATTTTAATTGGTTTTCAGTTTCTATGCCAAAACAAATAATGTGAAATGTGAAGCTATGTTGTAAGTACCGGACTGGACCAGCCAGTTCAACAGGAAAACAAGTCTAGTGTCCAATCCATTTGAACTGTTAAACTGGTTTTGAATTGAACCAGTGTAAAACTGAAAAAACTGGTTCACGACAGTTCAATGCACAATAATTTTATAAAAAACAAAAAAATAGATGTTCTTTGGAATTTTCTTCTGTTCAAGATACTGATTATTTTCAAAGAATATTGTGTATTGTTAAACCTATAAAGTTGGGTGCACTTCAAGCAAGCCTATGAAGAAGGAACTTCAACTAAGACGAAAATGAAAAAATGCTGAAGAAATGCAGAAGTAGAGCCCCCAAAATCAGGAACTCTAATAGGAAGTTGAAAAGGATTACCGGTATGAGAAAAAAAAAAATTATTGAATTGATTCTATCAAACACTACATCAGCCTCTATATATAGATAACTCTAATCCTAAAGTAATTATTACAAAGATATCCCTATAATCTTCCAACAGCACATATCCTATTGTAGCTTATCAAAAAATATTTTCTCCAGGATCAACATTTACCAATCAGTCTATAAGACTACCAGACATTATTTTGAGACTCAATGAGGACTAGAAACATAGAATACAACCCTAGAGAAAATGAAAATAACGAATACCTGATACAGAACATATTTGATTGGAGGGTCAATTTTCAACTCCCCCTCAAGCTCGAATAAGTGAAGCTTCCACTGCAGAAAACAAAACACAAGTTAATAATTTCTGACAATACTATGCTAATAGTACCATGTAGCTAATACCCAGGGAAAATAAAGAACGGGAGGAATTGAGGTATTTTCAGAAGACAGATATATATAACTGAACATTGACCAAAAATTACCATTCTAGACCATAAAGAGCAGCCTATTCATGGTTGTTATATGATTGGATGAAAAAGAATCAGAGTTGTAGAAGCTGAATGTCTACTGATACCATACTGAACCAGAGACTGAATACAGAAAAATATGTATTCTTATTCAAAATTTAATGAATGGAAGATTACAGACTGAAAAACAATGATACAATGCTCTGGACTATACACACACAGCGCACACACACATATATACAAATAATGCTGTAACAGACTTAACTGATACAGTTAAGACAACTGTATGAAATTATAATATTGAACAGAATTATAATAGGAAAGCAAGCCAAAATAGACAGTTCAATGTACTAACACAGACGTGGCACAACAGCTAAGGGGTTTGTCTTGCTCCAAAACTACAAGTGCTGTTAGGGTACAAATCACACAACGCCGCACAGAAAACTGCTATGGAGTAGAAAACAGGTATAGCCAGCCACAGGAACTAAGAATCACAAGCTCATATGTAAACTTATTCGATCAAAAGGTTATCCCACTGATAATATTTACTTGAATGATAAGAAATTTAGATCTTTTTTCATCAAGAAATGTTGAGGTCTTGAAGATGTCCGAATAAATACACATGCAAGCATCAAATCATCATTTTCAGCATTAACATATTCAATAAATAAGAAATTTTGTTTCTGAAATGCATAATAGTAAATTTTAGCATGAAATTTATGAGAAATGCTCTAGTCTATTTGTCAGCATGTTCAAAATTGTAGTCAACATACATGTTCAAGCTTCAAATCATTTTTTCTTGATATAGCACAGCTGAATAGGAATAAGTTGAATGAACTAAATTCAAATGTAAACAAAGTGTTAGAAGAGGGCAAGAATTTTCAACTCACAGGACAAAATTTAGTCAAAACTAGAATTTCTCCGCTAGGATCAACAGTGTGTCTAGCCGCTACAGTCTCCATTACAATTGACCTGGCTGGTAACCACGACTTTACATGAAATCGAACACTCTACAAGTGAAGAGGGGAGCTATCTCAGACAAAAAAACCGAATTGTAAAACAGGCAAACAAATTTTTAAAACCACTTCTTCCTGTTAAACGTCAAAAAGAAACTGTGTGAGACTCACATCCAGAAATTCACTGCCAGCAAGAGCCATGGCACGTTGAAAGGCCTCATTTTCCTTCTCAGCTGATTGATCAGGATCTGTCCAATCCAAATTTAGCCTTCCAACTCTTGAGGATAAATGAGTATTATTCACATATTTCGGAGGCTGGTCTGTATCATAACGATTGATTCCATTGTCTATAGCATCAATTGCCTGATATAATTAAACAAATAACACTAATATCATAAACATGTACAATTAGAAACATGTTGTGTTTCACTGATAATCAATCCACTTTGGATCGACTAACTAACCCCAAATGCCCATTAATCCCATACAACATCCTGCAGGCATTAATCAAATTAACCCAAGAACAAGTGTTTAATAGTTGAATATCCCAAAACATAAGTCAACCAAAGTCCTCTTAAAATCAAGTCATTTGGTAATGAATATCAAAGTGAAAACTGGTCTATGGCATGAATGTACAATTTCCATACATATACCTCTATCAAAGAAACAAAAACTCGTAGCAAAAGCCATAGAAGTTAGTAAGACAATGGACCACCAACGGACCAATTATTTGGAAAGTCTATTCTCGGAAATATAGGACCTAGATTTAATTATTACTGCACTTGTACTGTATATGGAACATAAATGGCTCCATGTAAGTATCAAAATATTTCAACAAAGAAAAGTAGAAACATGCATTCCAAAACTACACCAAAACCTTGACATAATTGAGTTATGTGCAAAATTGAATCCATCTAGTTACTTTATATTATTTCTCCTTCCATCTCCATTATTGGAGATCTCGCATCGACTAAAAGATATGACCAAATTATACTATATAAGTGGATACAAAAATCATTTTTTAAAACTGGTTTTGTGAGGTTAAGTTAAGTTTAAAATCCACTTTCTAACATGCATCATGCCAAATTCAAAAATAAATATGATACATATGAATATAAACTATACCTGGAAATACTCACTATTGCAGTGCAAGAAAAAAATAAAGAATGTTTGATTTCTTGACCTCAATTAGAAAGGTTTACACCAGGATAAATAAGAATGGACCCAAGGAATCAAGTAGATCAGCCTTGTCCTATCAAAGTCAGTTAACTACCTAGGTTGCTAGACATATAGACAGAGAATGTAAAGGGAGTCAGTTGGTTATTTATTTAAGCTCTCAAATCCCTCAAGCCCTGTTTCTCTACAAGGAGTTTCCCTAATCTAGAGGAATCTGTTCAATAATTTTTCCCCTTCTGGTAGTTCCTATTCAATTACAAAGTATCTATCAGGATGATTGACTCCTTTCAGCATCCATTTTCTCGATAAACTCTCCTCAATCCCCTAAACCCAGATTGCGCTCAATTTGAACCAGTACATTCAAGAATTAAATCAAGCAAGTTCATACAAAGTATCCATGACAGGAAGACTAGAAAAATATTCAAAAATATATGACCTCCATGAAGCTCTTGTAAACAGCCAAAAATATGTGATGGACATCTTGGTGTTCCTCGTCTACCTTGAGTTCTTTGGCTATAATCTCCTTTCCATAATGCTAGACAGAAAACACAAGCTAAATATAATTATCAAGGCATATTCACATTTAGAATAAAATTTCCCTGACAATTTGACCTTGTACCAAAACAGAGAAGTACACCACTGTGCAATTGAAGTAAATGATATAAACAAGAAGTGATAATAAAACCATGACCAAAATAGGTAGTTTATATGAGAATTTTACCTTATAAACGAGACCAGCACTGCTTAATTTAGTGGAGAAACCATGCCCCAAAACTTCTTCAAAACCCTTCTGATGATGATCATACCGATCTCGGGCAGGGTCATAGACTCCCCCAACATCAAGAACAGCATCAAGAGCCTCCAACACCTAGAAATCCAAACTTTAATTTACACAAAATCTTCAAACCAATAATACGCCACAAACTTCCACTCCATTCATTTGCTAAAGTCTACACCTAAACACATAGGGCAACAACCAAAAAGCAACACCAGCGCAACAATATAAGAACTTAACATATCTTCCCTACTACATTCCCACTGCCCCTCCCACTCATGCTTCACGGACTACAATTTTATATAAAGAAAACTCCCCTAACAAATCAAAATGACTCAATAGGCAATACCCTTCCCCAAATTTTCTAAGCAACTAATCACACAAACCGTTAAAGAAGTCATAATACTGAAACCAGTGAAATTACTATATGTTTTACCGCTTTATCATTAGCTTATTTACATTCACACATTTTCAACAATTGCTGAAAATTTTCATTTTGGCATTACTTTTTAGCCACTAGCTAATGTCGGAATAGGTAGTGGAGAGTTTGTTAGACTCTCTCCTTTTCTCCCTGTATTTGTAACAAACATAAATTCATGCTATATAGCTAGCTGGCCTTGGGAATAATGGGGTGCCTAAATCCCTCATAGTACCAGGTTCAATAGAGTATGTAAATGCTTGGTTCTTCTCCCATAATAGCTAGCTTTTGAGGGTGGGTTGCCTAACAAACAGATAATCATGTTTTTTTTTTTTTTAATTAATCAGAACCTCCCCCTAAAAAACGAATCAAACTCTGTTATCAATCAAAAAGTTTTTAGGGAAACCCATAAAAGAAACATCTTCTCATAACTTAAAAAGACACAATCACCCAAAGGGGATAAATCATATTTTCCCATTAACCAAACCTCTACCCACCCAGAAAAACCACATTTTCTAATCACCCAAAAGAAAATAAAGTCATATTTCCCCAGACCAAACAAAAAAAAAAAACAAAAACGATTTTCCACAACCCAAACCCCAAAAAATATCACTTTTCCTCAAAGCAACCAAGCATAAAACTAAAGAAGGAAAAAAAAAAGTGAGAAGAGATGAACCAAACCTGAGGGTCTCGGCTGCGAACGATTTCGGCGTTGTTGAATTTGTGAGTGAGGCGAATCATGAAGCAGCCAAGGGCCTCATCGCAGTGAAAGCTTCCATTGTGCGTGCCCACGCGCTTGAGAGGCGCGTGAACGGGAGAGCCAGAAGAGAAGGGGAGTGTGTTTGCCATGAGAAGAAGTGGAAGAGTGTGTTTGAGAAGATGGGATTTGACAAATGGTTTTGTAGTGACAGCCCACATGCCAGTTTTTCCCTCACTTTCTTCCAACACTCACTCTTCTTCCATTCTAACACAAAAACCCTGCTTTATGCATTTTGTAGGGTTTAACCAAATTATTTTTTGGCTTCATTTTTTTTTTTACCAAATTTTTATGAAGTTTTCTTTTTCTATTCCAGTCTAACACAATTTACTAATTTAGATACTATAAGTATTTTTATTTATAATTTTGATAAAATCAAAAATTTACTTTTTAGTAATTTATGTAATAAAAAAGTTCTTTAAATATTATAGTGTAATATTGGAATGAAACTTTAATTTTAAGTAGTAAATAATATGTATAATATTGTATTTAAGCTTTTTAATATCATCCTTCACCTAAAATAGATACAGTGAAATGTGATTTGTAACTTTTTTTTTTTTTTTTAATTGTATTTTTTTTTTTTTTTTGAATAATTGGAGAGTAAGAAATTGGTAGGATTTCTCAATTAATTTTTTTCTTAAGTCTCTTTTGTTTAACTTTTTAATTTTTTAATTTTTCAAAATGTGTTATTTTGAATTAAAATTTTAAAATATATTTATTCTTTTTTGTTAATTCAAGTATTTAATTTTTCTTCAATAAATAAAAATATTTTAATATTTCTACTTCATTTAATTATTTAATTTATATTTAATAAGCATAACTATTCTTAATTATTTATTTATTTTATAAATAATATTATTCTAATTTATTTTTGACCAAAGCATTTTCAAAATAATGATTATTTAATTTTTTAAATTATTTTAGTTTTAATTTTAATTATAGATATTTTATAATTTTTTAAATTAATTTAAGTACTTAATTTTTTCAATAACACATATTTTACTATTTATAATTATTTAAATTTTATTCAATAGATATGAATATTTTAGTATTTTTAATAATATAATTTTAAAAAAATATTCTTTTTATAAATATTAATATTTTATTAAACTTTTTAGAAAAACGTTTTTATATATTATTAAGAATGATTATTTTAATTTTAAATAATGATAATTTAAATTAATAACATAAAATTTCATTAATTTAATTATTTTATGTTAGCAATAAAATCTTTAAAAATATAACAATTTTGAATTATAATATACTAAAAGACTGAATGTCTATTTTGGAATATATTAAAATAAATATAAGAATAGAAATTTGATACAATAAAAAATAATATTAAAAGAAATACATATTTGAATATATTTATTGTCCTTCATCAAAAATATAAGTTGTTGGCTTGAAAAAATTTTGCTTGGTTACACTTTCTTTTATAGTATGTAAGGATATGGTTTCTTTATTAGAAAGGTCTACATTCCTATACATAGAACATTTTAGTTGTCCAAGTTCCGCCATATCATTTCATTGCATACTTAGGATGATTTCATATGAATACTTTTTGTTTTTTTATCTTTCTAGAATAGGTAATATTTGTGGTTTCTTGAAGTATAACCAATAAAATTCGTTAGATACTTTTTCAAATAATTCTTTATACACATGTTATAGGGTTGGTAGCTTTTGCAATTTACTATAGTCGGTTGTTCTTTTCTTATATTAAAAAAAAGTGTATTATTTTCAGGTTTATCATACAAATTTTATATTAATTCACTTACAAAGTTTATTTTTCAGATCAAAAGGTCTTATTTAATAAGTTATATAATAAATACATAAGTTATTTTTAGTTTACAGTTTGAACTTCTTAAAATTAAGACCTAGGTTATAATACCATAATATAATATTATACTCTTAAAATTCTATAAAATTAAAAGAGTTCACTTAGAAATATTATTCAAAAGAATATTTGGTGCCTTAAACATACAATTCCTAATTATAATTATTAGAACTAAACCACACTACTTGTTCTAGAAATATTAAATATTATTATTCATGTTGTATTTTTCAAATCATGGATCGATAACGATCAATCGTTACTTATTGTTCCAGAAATATTAAATATTATTATTGCATGTTGTATTTTTCAAATCATGGATCGATAACGATCAATCGTTACTTGATGAAGTTGATCGGAAGTTGACAGAAAGACATGAAACTATAAATTTTGCAATTTTCTGGAGATGATTATAACCTTGATTTTTTTAGAACATAATTAAGTAGTGGAGAAAGTATATCTGTAAAAGGTATTGGATGTTAAAGTTAATTTGAGTGAATTTATAAATAATCAATGCTAAATAATGTCAACCTATTGCCAAGATCAATACAGTTGATTATTCATTTAGGAAAGAATTATTGTTTAACTTATTTAATTAAAGATAATCTTACATAAGCATATTTGCTGTTGCTCTAGTCTTCCTACATATATTGGAACACATACCTTATATTGATGAGTAAAATATATAAATAAATAATAAAATAATATATATGTAATTTTTATAAAGAAGTGAAGTAGCATATAATTTTTTTTCTTAGATGTTCTGAATAAATTTATATTTTCATAATAATTTAAAGATAATTGTATAAATTAATATTAGATATAAAATGATTTTTATTATATATATATATATATATATATATATATATATATATATATATATATATATATATATGAATTTGACTAATCTATTATAGATTTTTGAAAATAACATTAATTATTACATTTATCTCTTGTATTAAAATCTTCTAACTATATTTACTCTATTTGCTTTTAACTTTCCGAAAATTGTGATAATTCACCATAATTAAATGTTAAATCCACCTATACAATTTTGATAAAAATCATTAGGTTTATGATATTAATTGAGTTCAGTCCTTAGGTTTATGATATTAATTGAGTTCAGTCCTCATAGAAAGATTGCATATGTATAAAAATACACTATGTTGGGGGAAAATATGATAATTAATTTATTATTATTATTATAATAATAAACTATAACTTCTATCATAAATTAAATTTTAATTAAAATAAGCACTATAGTTAGACTACTATTAAAATAATAAATATTTTATAATTAATTCAATATTATTTTTTTTAAAAAATGCATCACCCTAAATCTGTTTATCTTTTTAAAAATAACTTATACATAGAATTAATATCCATTAAAAGTCAATATTTTATTATGATAACTTTTTTAACCTCTTCTAAAATTATGTTAAATGAAAGTCACATTGATTCGTGAATTATATAAAATCGTGACCTACATTATTATAGGATTAATAAAATGTTTAGGGTTTAGAATTGTTTTAGGAATTAACATTTAATAAAAATGTCTAAAATATTTTTAAGTCTTAAATATAAGAAAGTTTAGGGATTAACATTTAATAAAAATGTCTAAAATATTTTTGAGTCTCAATTATATGACGCAGTATAGTTTCTTTTCATCTTAGGTCTTAAACATGAACAATATTGTCTCTTATAAAAACATCTAATACTCCAATTTTTCTGCAACTCTATCTTAAATTTAATACAAAATATTCTTTTGCTCCTCTTCTTTTCTTTTCTTCATTCTTTCTTACAATAGTTTACCAGAGTGAGACAAACCATTTTTAACTTTTATCAAAAATCTACTTTTAACTTCTAAGCAAATTTCTTTAATATCCTTAAATACACTCTCGTTTTAAAAATTAATAATGTCAATAGTAATTATGGTATTTTAAAGAATTATATAATATAAATTAGAACTTGTAGATAATGTATAAGATTATTTGTATTGGTTGAGTGATGATATAATGTTTTTTTTTTTTTTTATAAAAAGTTGAAACACCTTTTTATTCTTTTCATTTATAGTAAAAGCTGATAAAAAAGAAGCAACTGCCCATATTCTTTAGATAACTAATAAGAGAAAAACACATTCTCATGAAGTTAAATATTTTTAAACAAATAACGTAACAGAGCATCTCTCCTTAATTTTTTCCTCCCTGCACCTGCACTTGTTCTTCGCAAGTCAAATATATTTGAAAAAATATTAACTTTAGGATTGTATTATCCGGAAGTTAAAATAAATTTTACATCATTTTCGAATTGTGTAATTTAGAAATCAAAATAGATTTAATATAACTTTCGTATCATGCAATCTTTAAGTTAAAATAAATTTTATATGATTTTTGGAGTACAATCTGAAAATTAAAATAAATTTCTAATAACTTTCAAATTGTAGATGTACCGTTTAATCCGAAAGCCAAAACCTATCTTTTGGAGTTTAGAATCTAAAAGTTAAAAAATCAATTTCACATAACTTTTAAATTGTAAAATCCAAAAATTATTTAAAATTGATTTTGATTTTCAGATTTTAAACTTCAAAAATTCAAAATCAAAAATAATTTTTAATAATCTCTAAATTTTATAATTCAAAAGTTTAAATTTTTTACCCGGAAGACATTTTTATTTTTTCACTAAAACTAATTTCGGGATTAGAAAAAATACGGAGGTGTAGATTAATATTATGGAGTTGCAGGAAGAAGCTCTCTTCCCCGTATTAATAGAAAAAGAGTTAAAAGTATCCTTCTTCATTACAACACGTCCCGGTTCTAGAAATTATGCTCTATAACATGTTTAGAAAGTTTATTTTAGAAGGTATGAAAATTTGTTCCAAATAAAAATTATATTCTGTAAATTTTAAAAACTTGTTCTATTAGATTTTCGAAACAGAGAATTTGAAACTCATTTTTATAAAGGGTAAAGTAATCATTTTAGAAACATTATGGGGGTGCAGCTAGAAGTTATGGGGTTGGGGAAGAAAAAAACTCAGCTAGCTCACTTGAGATAAAAAAAATAACAGAGAAAGAGTGCCATGGCTCAGATTGAAGTTGAAACATTAGAGTGTGATCTAATTGGCACACTCAGCAATCTCTGCATCCGAAAAATATGCCTGTCAGAGTACTGGAGAACACCGCTCCTTCTCAGGTTTCAGGTAACACAATAACCACCATTTTTCATATCTTGCTGTAATTTTTTTTTATCTGAATTTACAATTTTTGGGGAAAAAGTTCTTTGTTTTATTATTATTATTTTTGTTGCTGTTCTCGTTGATGAAGATGATGATGATGTTGCTGTCGTCGTGGATGTGATAAGCCCTTAATGTGTTCAGTTATGGTTTGATTGTGTTGTGTTAGGTGCAAATTCGGGAAGGAGTTCAGGCCAAACTTGTAGTCTTCTAGGCGTGGGGCAGGTACTCTCTCTCCTTTGTGAAAAATAATTCTGGTTGATTTGGGATTAGCAACTGGAAATTGGGGCTTTTTGTTACATGGATTATCTAGAGACAGCATGAAAATATGCATTTTTTTAATATACAATTTACTTGTTGGAATAATCATTTGGGTCTTGGGTGCTGATCAAAGGGTAATTGCTTTTGAATGTACCTCTGGTGATGGAATTCATGGGGTAAATCTGGTTGAGCTTGAATTGAATGTCAATGGTAATGGTAGATGTTTGTTTGTGCTCTTGGTGATTCTAGCTATTGGAAGATTGATTTATTTTTCAGCCACGGGTGGGAAAGAAAATTACTTTGACTTCTATTACATGGTAGTGTGAGCTTATTAGGGTAAGGAATCAGACATGAGTGTATAAATGAAAAAGATTATATAATTTTTATTCTCATAGTGATGTTTTCCCCAATTTCTTATGAACTCAAAATATAGAAGATGAAAATGTGTTCTGAGGTATTATACCTCATTAACCTTTTTGCACTTATATCAAGAAATACTTTTTCAATGAATCTCAAACAACTCTATAAAAAGAACATTTGCTGCCCGTGACTGGAACAAAGAAATTAGTTAATAGTTTCATGGTCTGCAACTGCAACTCTGCATTGTCATCCAGCAAAGACTTCTCAGTTTCATGGTCTGTTTCTATGTGTAAACTTTGCTGGTTGTTGCACCCACACTTCATAGTCATAGAGAACACAACTTCAACTTTCCACTCTATTGGATTTCACATCTTTGTCTTTCAGCCTATATATCTTACTATAAGCTCAGACATCAAAGCTATAGCATATACTCAAGGTGTTTGTATTTACAGGCCTTTTCTGGCACCCAGAATGTTTCAAGTGTACAAAAGGATGAAGCATGGAGAGTAAATGTCCGTATACAAGGATGTGACCTTGAGCATGGGTATTTGTGTGGCACCATGGAAGCCCTTAATGTTCCTATGGCCGATACACCAGTAAGCAACTTCTTTATTGCCTCTCTTAAAAGTGAAACAGAAAGGCAACCATTTTTCTCCTTTTAGAAAATAGGCATGTTTTAAATTTTTGGTAGCTTAATTTGAATTATTCGTTGTGTTAAAAGTTAATCACTGTTTTCTTGTGAATTGAGTTTATAGATTTAGGGCAATATTTATCTGTAATTCATTTTCTTTATCAGAGTAACCAATCTGTTTTATTTTTTTTACTCAACAATAGTTCACATAAATGCATAAATGCATAAATGATATTTGTTCAGCTTCCATTTAGTGGAATATAGCGTTTTTCTTGTTAAATAGTAAAGTTGTTTACTGGCAATTAGCCATAATTTTTTTACACAGTACTTATTGGTTATTAGTTTTCTTTATTAGTGATCGTTTTTCACATTTTATATTTCCTGCACTGGCCAACGTGATCCAGCCAGAAATTAGTTTCTATGTTTTATCCCTTATGTGGATATCATATTTTGTTTCATTACAACATGTTTGGTAGGAATTAACTTCGATGCAATTTTAAATCAAGACTTGATGCAAACCCATAAATGGGCCTTGAAACTTTTGATCTTCCGAGTTAGGATTAAGAATCAAGGTCAAACAAATAGTGAAATATTTTTCTCCATATAGGTTTTCTTAGATATACTATATATTTGACCATATGTCTAGTCAAAATGGGAACTCCAACAAAATACACCGATCAAGAAATGAGTTTTGTACCCATTTTAGACAAACACATGTTTTGGCCATTTGATAAAAACAACCCATGGATATGATGTTTAAATCTTGTATAAATGAAACAAAATAACAAGGAACTAAAATAATAAAATGTAAAAGATGGATTGAGATCAAGAAATGAAGAACATGCAATTTGAAATGAGTTTCAAGATAAGCGCAATGGAGAATCACCACTTGAATTTGAAAAAATCAGGATAACATTTAAAAGATATAGACTTGTACTCTAAGAAAGAAACCTCTCCAAAATACACTAGATTTCCATAGAATGTATAATGAGTTGTAGAAAGGTGTAAGCCTGAGATGCCGTGAGTTTAGGTGTAATATGTGGCCTACATGAGAAGCTACTTGTGTTTGATTGCTAAGCTATGCTATGTTTGCAACCAAACACTCTAAAAGAGTTATTCCTATTCATACTCTCTTATCCTAAGATAACTCTGATAATCCTTAGAACCAAACAATATGCTTATTTTACATAAATACTAAAAATTGAAAGTCTCAATTTTAGAAGACAAAGGAAGAATTTCCCATTCTAGTCATGTAACTAGATTTCATGAGCTCATACTAAGATCTCTTGGTGTTCTTTGTATTTTACGTATTTCTTGTGATCCTTCCTTTGTAAGTGTCATGTTCTTCTTGGATTTTTTTTCCTTCTTTTTAACTTTGGCTCTAGCTCTTCTAGTGACTTGTCTTTGAATGACTTCGTCCTCATCCATGACCTCATCAAGAAGACTTTAGCTATATACTTTCCTTTTCTAAAATACTCTTGAAAGGTGTCTATATTATGTAAATCAACCAATTTTTCACTTTTCAGTTTTTTCAGTATATATCCATGTTGTCTTTTCTTAGAGGTATTTTTTAGAAAGAAAGAAAAATCACCATGGCATTCAATTTGTCTTTTTATGATTTGTATCAGGTAGTAACATTTTGGGAAGGGGAGATTGTTGATACCAAGAATTATACTTTCTTCACCGGCAAATGGGAGGCAACGTATGTTATTATGCAATGAACTCTCAAACCAAGCATGGAGCTTAATTTCGACAATGCTAATGATGTCCATGCATTAGTGTGGACATATACTCTATGTTTTGATAAACTTGTGTTTGTTTGTTTTATTTATTTATTTTTTTTTTCTGTTCTATTTTTTTCAGGCCGGAGGATGATATAAGGCACTGGTCTAAATTTCCATCCTTTTCTCCCTTATTGGTAAAAGTTTAGATTTTGGAAAATGTATACGATGTATCACATGCGCTGTTTCTAATGCAGTTTGACTTTCTAGGGCCAAGTGGAGGTTGATGGTGGCAAGTCTTTGGACCTGAGCAACTACCCTTACATTTTCATGGTAGATTGATTTTCACCAACGGAACATGAGAATGTTGAAAAACGTTATTTATCTGAAGTGAGAACCTTACATGTTGCACACTAAATTATTTGTTGCAGAGATGGAAGGAGCAGTACTTTGTGAACGTTGGAACTGACTGTGGATTAACTATAGCCGGATTTTACTACATTTGTTTCTCTTGCAGTGATGGCTCTATCAGTGGATTCTATTATGATCCCAATAGCAGGTGCTCTTCTCTTCTGTTTCCAATTGGGTTATTGTGCTCCCAGTTTTTCAACCTGAACTTAAACAATCTTGTTAGTCTTATTTATCTGCCTATCATATCAATTTCAATTTTTTATCACCTCTCATTTTTTTATTGTATCTTTAGATAGTTTTTGACATGAAACTCACGGACCCTTTGCAGCCCTTACCAGAAGCTTGAGTTGAAATCCACGAATGATGGAAGATCAGGCTTCAGTTTTTCATCATATGAGTTACAATAGAATGTAAGACGTGTATTATGTCAAGATTCATCACCTAATTGTCAGTATTGTATATGCATGGGAACATTTGGAAAATTCTGGGTATATTGTTGTTAGTACCACTGTTGCTAAGCCCCATTTTATGTTCTGATCACACCAGTTACTTCAGGGTTGATCACATGCCTTGATTTTTGGAGTTTCAAGCCATTATACATATATGCATCTTGTACGGTGTGTTTGTTTTATACAAATTGAACTTCCTGAGGCATGTTGAATGTGAATCTTCCTCTCACAATGGATTCACGTTGAACACTTCAGCAGGTTGAATGGGAATGCAAACACACCTTGTAGATAGTAGCTTGTTATGGCTAATATTTTGGACATGATATTGTGATAATGAGTTTAGTGAAGTATGAGTGCATTGCTGCAAATCAGCAACTTGGAACCCGTAACTTGTTTTCCCAGTGAGCTAGATTACTGTAGGTTGAAAAATACTCACAAGGCTCTTTTGAATACTTTATCTTCTACTGGAAATTACAAATTTTGGTTGGTTTCATTCATATTTAATACGTTTCTCTTTCGATTTTATAGTTTTGAATATATTGTAATCGATGATAGAATGTGTTAGCAAGAGTATAGAAAAGGTTTAGGCTGAGTTGGAGTGTAAAAAAATGGTCCAAAAAGAAGGCTCTTCCTTCCTTCACCCATATGATTTCTTCATGCATATTTGTTGAAAAAATCTAAATTATTCGAAGTTAAAAAGTTAAATTTTTAGATTGCATAATTTTAAAACATTATCATTTGTATAATTTAAAATATATTTTCGGATAAGGAAATACATTTTTGGATTTTATAATTCAGAAATATATTTGAGAGAAATGTATCAAGATTGTATACTTTGACATATTTTTGGATTTGTATAATTCAAAACATATTTTTCGATCTAAAAGTATATTTTAGATTTTATAATTTATAATATATTTTTGAATAGTAAAAGTTGAAATATACTTTTAGATCTAAAAATAAATTTTGGGTTTTCAACCTAGAATATGCTCTATTACAGTACAATGTAAGATATACTTTTAATTTTGGAAATACATTTTTGGGGCAAAAGTAATTTTGACCTATGGGCTATTTGGACTTTTCAGGAATCGCAAAAGGAAACCATGGAAGGGTCGAGAGAAAGAGCTGAAAAGGAATTAGAGTAATTGTGTCCAAATTGTAATTCGTGTTATAAGTTCTTAAACTTTGTTATTGGTGAGTCACAAAAGTTGAACTTATTAAAGTAATTAAGAGAATTATTGAATTTAACTAATATGTAAAATCAAATTAACCTGAAAAAGAAAAAATAAAGATGACCAAGTATCATATATATGTGCTCCTAAGAAAAAAGGAAGAAGCTGAACGCTTGTCATTTAAAACACAAATTATTAAAAATTTAATATTCTGTCTATCGCTTTCTTTTTGCTTAGTCAGATATTATTAAAATTGTAAAGAAAAATGTTAATTGATACAAAAAAATCTTCGTAAAACTCCAACTTTCGTATTTTATCAAATATTTTTTTACATTTATTTATTAATTAAAATTAATTTAAAACAAGACCATTTCTACATATTTTCAATTCGTGTTCCTTTCATAAATAAAAGCACTGCTGTTTTCTAAAACAATAAGAAAAATATGTTTACTAATATAAAAGTAAACTAACTTTGCCGGTGGTGTCTTTTAATAGTAAATTAAGAAAAAAGAACATCAAACCTTGGATCTCATCTATGACTTTATGGCAAGGTAAATATTTTTTTTTTCCAAATATAGTCACAAATAAAGAATACAAGTTCAAAAAATATAAAAATCAAACAAATAATTTAAAGGACAGTACCCTATAAGGCATAAATCATAACTAAAACTTTTTTTTAAGTATTAAAGTGAAAGAAACAGTAACTATATATATATATATATATATATATATATATATATATATAAAGAAAACGAAAAAAACCTAACAACTTGCCTTTTATTTTTTCAAACGGTGACGACCAATTGGATGTTGTCTATATATAAGAACGAAAAATTATTTGATATAATTATTCATTTAGTCCTTGTAAAACTTTACTTTTTAAAATTTTTTATATTTATAAATACTTTATTCTAGTGATTACTCATATTTGGTTAGTCTCTTTTAATTTTTATATAATATTATGCCTAATCGTTTTTAGTCTAGACTCAAAGAACTAGAAGAGATTAAAAATATTATATATATAAATTAAAATAAATTAGATTTTAAGAATGAAAAATGAAAGATAAAGTTTGTTTGTTTATTTATAGTGATTAAACGAAATCTAATCCACAAAAGAAAACTGAAGGCTATATAAATGAAGATTTTCACGAAGAACACAACTTAAACAAAGACATTATTATTCACGAAATCACACTACATTTAGCAGTAATTCATTTACTGTATACACTACGCAAGAGAGAGAAATGAACATTTATGCTGACATGCACATGCATAAGGACAACATCATCCTCGTGCAATCAATCACGCACACTATTAGGGTTAGGGTCACAAATTTGCAAGAAACTCACTCTTGCATTTACCCCTTTTCATAAGGGACGTCTCCTTCTTTTTATTTCCCTCTTTAACTTCTCCTTGCATTTTGGTACCATCCCTAACTACCCCATCATCATCATCATCTTCAATCTTCATATAAATAATAAGGTATTCTAGTGTAACTTCTATCCCACCACCATTCATATATAGTAACATTTTCTACCACACAACTTCACTTTCTCTCACCAAGTACCAATTTCTACCCTTTTAGAGGGGCTTCATGTTACACTCCAATGATAATCACAACCACCCTTCTTGTGTTCTTGTGTTTAGTCCACTTTTTCATTAGAAAAGAACATGTGACATGTATTTATAGCATGTTTGGTTTCACTTCATTTTTGTCAAAATCAACTTTCAATTTTTCATTGTGTGTCAGTGTGATTTTGGATTGTCCATTCAAGCACATGCTTAGAGATCTGTGCTGACCAAAAGGGTCACGCACTGTTCTTAGCTTTCAGTTCATGGTTTATGAATGCATGGATAATTTACTGTGTGATGAGGTGTGGCTTTCGAATTCTGAAAATGCCTTTGATGAAGTTGGTGACTTTGTTTCGTTCAAGAGTTATGAAAACAAAGAGTTTGAAAAGGCTTTTGCGCTGTATCTAGAGAAGGAGGCTTCTTCTTTGCCTGAACACGACTATGCAAAGTACTTACACTCCAACAATTTGTTTGTTCCTAGGTGCAGAGTTATTCAATGGCTTGTCAAGGTCAGTATTTTTCCGTTTGGGGTGCTTTTATGAAGATATTTTATATTGGTGTATGAACTTTTTCATAGAAAAAAGAGAAAAAAAAAGAAGAAAACTTGTAGAAAAAACTTATTTTTCTTCTTCTTATTCTTCTATATCAGAAGTGTGTTTATGGAGAAATTAAAGTCACTTTATGTTTGTTCTTACAATGTTTTTTAAACATAAAATATGTGACATTTTTAATCATTTTGTAGTAGGAAATGGAAATGATTTGTGAGACTATTACACCATATACTTTTCTCTTTCCATTTATGTTGAACACAGTGTGAAAGTACATCACTACTCAGCAATTGTCTTGAACTTTTCCTTCATGTGTGTGCAGTGTGGAGGTCACTTCAATCTTTCTTTTGGGACAGTCTTCTTGGCTGTTAATTATCTTGATCGCTTTGTATCCATTTGTCAAAGCAATGTAAGGATTTCTGGTATATTATAATATATATATTTATCACTTTGCAACATTTGTTAGATTTTGAATATTTCTGAGTAGAGTTAATGAGCATTAATTACCAGGATTGGAAATACTGGATGCTTGAATTGATTTCTATTGCTTGCTTATCAATTGCCATAAAGTTCAATGAGAAGTCAGCACTTTCCTTGCATGAAATTCAGGTGATTAATTCTCATTACATCAATCATTTTTGTCATTTCTTAAAATGTTAGAAATTGATAGAAAAAGAAAAAACATTTCAATATACCAAATAGACATGTTTTCACATAGTTATAACTATAAATTCTTTTGTAAGTATCAAAAGTTACAGAAAGTTGTTCATGTAGGAAAAGTGAACTCATATAAGTAGTAATATTATATGAATACTAATAAAGAAAAAGTGTTGTGGCTTTGTCTTGAAGGTGGAGGGCTTGAATTACTCATTCCAATCAAGTGAAATTTTGAATATGGAGCTGATCCTATTGAAGGCATTGGGGTGGCACCTTAACTCTCTGACAAGTTATTCCTTTGTGGAAATGGTAGATATTGATTTCTTGGAATCTCATCTTCATGAGAAGCTTATTTCACCAGCCACTGAACTCCTTCTCCAAGCTACTCTAGGTATGTGTGAAAACCATGAATTTTACAATTCATGTAAAATTTTTAGGATTGAAAGTAAATGGCACCAATTACAACATAATTTAAAGCTTGATTTGATAATTTAAGATCAACAATAACCAACCAACCCAACTATAGTTGAAAAAATTAATTCAAAACTTGAGTCATTGGACTTTGTTATTCACAACAAAGGGATCAACATCTACAAACTTGTAATTAATATTGACTCAACTACTATATTATTATATTATTGTTGTTATCCATTTGTAATTAGGGTTTGTTATAGCTGTATTAGTATGTTTTGTAATAGGATTAAAATACTCTTAAATTGCTTTAATTAATTTTATTTTTCGCCGATAAAAAATAAAATTAAAACTGCATGTGTTGCAGATCAGAAAATGCTGGAATTCAGGCCAAGTATTGTAGGCATATCTGCATTGTGGTGTAGTCTAGAGCAGTTATTTCCACCAACATCAGCTACTTACATTGCTTATATTTTGAGACTCTTGAGCCAAAGTCAGAAGGTAATAATCAACAGTGATTCATTATGCTTTAGTTTGTACTTTTTTTTATAGATATTATATAATTTACACTTTCATATTTTATTTAGGTCTTTATCTTTTTGCAGGATGATATCATCCAGTGTCATGAGTTGATGCAAAGGCAAACTTTAATGTGCTGTGAAAATCACCACCATTGCCCTTTAAGCCCAACAACAGTACTGTTGAACACATCAACTCGCACTTATGATGGCTAAATCAGTGACTTCTTCTTTATTTCTCATTTTCACACAAATCATTATTTGACAGAGAGCCAGAAGAGGAACCTATTCAATTTTATGAAAGATTTTAATGGTCAAATGTACTACCAGTGTAATAAATTAATCATGACATTTATGACTTTTAAGCCATTTTGAATTAATAAATTTATATGTAAACCATTTCTGATTGGATGTGTTTAAAAGTTTATACTATCCATGCACAATTTCTTCTTTTTCTCTTTATACCATAACATGTTTCTAAGTTTATGTTTGATTCAGAAAAAAAAAACCATTTTTCTAGATTTACGCTTGATTCAGAAAAAAAGATATGTTTCTGAGTTTATGCTTGTGCGTTGGACCAAAGATGGCGAGATCAAATGTGTGAAAATGTTCAATGGAAGAAAACAAAAACAATCTTTAATAAGATGAATATAGGTTAAATAAGCTTTTTGAACCTAATATTATTATGATTTTTTTTAAATTTTATTCCACTATTTTGAATGATTTTAATTTTATTCTTTTTTTTCTTAAGTCGGTCCATAAAATCTCTTTCATCACATTTATGATGCTATTGAAATGTCATGAGGTATTTGTTGTTATGTGTTATTTTTGTCAATAGGTCAACTTTGATAGATGATATATCATTCATTATTTATGCTACTACATATCATGATTATAATATCATTACCATCAATTTGATGAAAAAGACCATATTCAATCATTCTAATGAATCATTTAAAAAAAAGGTAAGACCAAATTGAGAAGGTCAAATAATAAGATGAAATTGAAATAGTTGTCATAAAACTGAAATGAAAAAAGCCTACTTAACCATGAATATATTGGAATTGTTTGAATCTATAAGAACTTCTAAAAAATTTAAAATGAAAATTTTCATAAATTAAAATAAGTTATTCACACGTGAACAGTTTTACATAATTTTTATTTCAATTTGTATATAAGTTAATTTTAAGTTATAAAAAAATATTTATTTTATTTTTTAGAAGTTTCTTATAAAGAAACTTGTAGAGATTCATTATATTAATTTAGTTTATGATATTTTATATTTTCACAACAACTTTGTTTACAAAATTCTTTTGTCACAACACTTCAAAATGTGTTACAGAAAATTGAAAGGAATTTTGTAACAAAATGTGACATGGTTACATAATAAGCATAAAAAAAATTATGATAAAAGATATGACTCTGTTATAGATGCATGTTGTCAAAAACTTTATTCTTTAATTACAATATAAATAAAGAAGTAACGTTAAGTGTCATCGCTAATTGTAATGGCAAGATTCATCACAAAATGTCAACCACTAAAGCAAATTAAGAGTTGTTGAAAAAGACCGTTTGTGAGATGAAACACATAGTTTGAAGTGGGAACACACATTACAGATGTTAATGTCGCTAAAAGCAAAACTACACTTTGACTGAACAGTAATGAGATATGAGAGTTAGGACTTGCTTAAGCGAGATGCTAATTTTGTTAAGGCACACACTTTAGTGAATGAGTCACAAATTTGATCATTTGGAACGAACAAATGATGCTTAAGCGACTATGTTAAACAATGTCCCTACCAACCACTATGTAAGCTTCAAGTGACGTTCATGAGCTTGGTTGCTTGGAACAAACAAATATCGCTTATCAAACAATATTTCTTACAACGAGTATATAATGCTTGAAGTGTCGTTCATGGGCTTTATTCCTTAAGCGTGGTATCATATTCGTTTAAGCATTTATTAGTCATTTTGGTAGTTTTTTTCTGTTAAAAATAGGTTTTCTGATCTCGTCATTATACTGATTTTTTCAATTTTGTTTCACTATGTTGAATGTTCTCAGTTTGGTCGCACTACTTTTAAAAATGAGTCAATATAATTTCTTCCATCAAATTCATGGTGATGACATTACTAGAATGCCACATGACATTTTCCTATGCCACATGTCACTTTTGTCAATAAGTCAACTTTGACTAATGACGTGTCATTGTTGTAATGATTATCATTAATTTAAGGGAAGGAAGGAACTATACTGACTTGCTTAAAAAAAAAAAAAAAAAAAAATAAAAAAAATAAAGTTTAAAAAAAAAAAAAAACCAAATTGAGAACATTCAAAATAGTGACACAAAATTGAAAGATCATCATAATATTGTGATAAAAAAAAGCCCTATTTTCACCTTTTCTATTTAAACGTGCAATAAAACATATAATTTAAGAAAGTTTAAATTTTATCTTAGTTAAATAAATAAAAAATACTCAATTTAAAGTAATCACCATAATGGATAAAAAAAAAGAGAATATTACAATAATAAGATATGTTACATGTATTAATTGTTTACATGTTAGTGAAAATATGTCAAAACATAAGGAGAGTTGAATTATGTTTTAAAACCTTTTTGCAAATATTGTCAGATGATACAGTCACACGGTAATTTTTATCTAAATATACAAACGGTCAAGACCTTCAAAAGTTTAGTTTTGAAAATTCTTCTTTTTAAGTTAGTATAGATGTGATAACATGCAATTTCAACAAGATAGGGAAAGAGGAATTTATTCCTTGATTTTTATATTGATTTATGTGATAACACAAACTACTTTCAGTTCTTAATCAACTGATTAAGTTTCACTATGCAAACTGTCGTTACAAGATATAACACGAGTATTCTTTCAAATCGTAGCCATTATTGGCTAACTTGTCTAGTATTGGTTCGAAATATAGTGACTCTTGGCTAACCTGTCGAGTATTATTTTGGAATATAGTGACTCTTGGCTAACTTGTTGAGTATCTCTTTGGAATGTAGGTTCGCCGAGTATTCTTTAAACACTTAACCACTCCTAACTAAAAGCTTGAGTATGTTTTTTGGATTTTAACCACTTTTGGCTAACCGAATGAGTATTCTTTAACATATAACCACTCCTAACTAAAACAAAGAATTGTTTAATATGTGAACTGAAAGAGGATAACATCTTTCAAAAGATACAAGGTTTATGCACTCTTCTAGTTTGCTAATGAACATAATAATGTTTTATCTCACAACTACAAGACGTGAAAGCTTAAGATCTTATACATAATTTTGTATCACAACTTTTATCATTATCCTCGTATATTTTTTCAATGAGATCTTATATACCAAGCTCATGAAATTTGCTTTAAACCATATAAATATTAATTTAATTTAAAACATAGTTTAGAAATATAACACTTTTTAAATTTAGAAAGTTGTTTTATATAAACTTATCACTAGTAGAAAAAAGGGATTTAACGTCTCGTTATTAAGACGGTTAAATGCGAAAACGACATTGTCAAAAATGCGGTGACATCTTTGTAAATAAATCAACATTCATAACGTCGGTTAGACCAAAACCGACGTTGTGATGTGTACACAACGTCGGTTAAACAAACAACCATTATGGATATATCAGTAAAAAATAAAAATTCAAAATTTAAAAATTTTCATTTGGCGGGTAAGCACCACGTCGGCTAGGAGCTACAAATCGACGTGGTGTGTCCAACCACGACGTCAGTTATGGGACTCCAACCAATGTCATGGTCACGCTGAGTAAATTCAGAAAAAAGCTAGGTGAAATTAGGGTTTGCACCACGTCGGTTCTGGACTTCTAACCGATGTGATGGGCCATCATAATTAAAATTGGGGATTTCAGGCCATGCAGAACCGACGTGGTGCTTCCTGTTTTAACCCAACTATAATGTTTTTACTTTTACACTTTGCCTCCCTCTCTCCTTTTCACTCTTGTGCATGCTGCTTTTTCACAGTTCTCTCTCACTCACGTTGTCATTTTCTCTCTCATGCATTCTCTCTTGCATTCTGTCTCGCTTTCTTGCTCATATTCTCACTAATACGTGGTGTTCTCCCTCGCTGCCCCCATCTCTCATTGTCTTTTGCGGTTTCATTCACTCCATTTTTGCATTTTCTGGTTTTGGTAGATTTCGTTTGGGTCGATTTCCGTTCACTGGTTTTGCTCTCACTATCTACAAGAGGTATGTTATCTTATCTTTATATGCTTGAAATGCTTTCTGGATGTTTGTATAATAGATTTAGGGTTTCAAAAATTTTTGGACGAAAAAATTTCAAATGACCATAATTTTTGATAGAAAGCTCGGATTGAGATGCTTTAAAAATGAAAGTTTCTTGAAATTTCGTAACGAAGCTCCTAGGCCATTCTCAAAGGGGATTTCATATTTTTTTTTTCAAAATTACATCGTTTACCCTATTTTTTTAATTTTTTTTTTCATTTTTTTAGATTTTAGCTTACTATTTCATCTATTTATACTTTTCAAAGAGTTCTAGAAATTGTTGTGGTTTTCCTTTGTATGTATTAGAGATTTGTCAAAGTGATTCTGGAAAATTTTGAAATTTATTTTTCTGTTATTTAAAAAAAAAAAAAACAACCCTATTATGTCGGTTGTGGGGCTTCCAACCAACGTAATAGGGTTGATACTATGTCGTTTGGGAGCCACAACCGGCATAGTATCTCTTACAGAGTGTTATTTTGACTAGTATTTAAGTGAAACACCACGTCGGTTTTCTGGTCTTAACCGACGTGATGATGATCTTCACCACGTTGGTTGTTTAACCGATGTCCTTTTCAATGTCTCCTGGGTCAATGTCGGATCTCGAACAGATGATAAAGGCCTCTCAGAATCAACGATAAAAATTATTTTTCTACTAGTATATTTCATTATATAGTTATAGATGGTAAATTTTACACTCATTTATTTTAATGAAGGAAAAAATGAAATATATTAAAAAGTAATTAAATCGAAATAGATTTAGATTGAGACTCCGTTTGCTTCCAGACACGGATTTGCGATGACAGTCCAAATGCAAAGAAAGTTCGCTAATTTAAGAATAAAATAATAATTAAATGTAGAAATCGAGTTAAAACTTTCACTCCTCCCGTATTTTTTCACTTACGTGAAGAGATTTAAGAGAAAAATTGTAAAACAATTAAAATAATATTGTAATTTTATATATTTAATTGTTATTATCAATTTATTTATATTTATATTATTATTATAAAATAAATATGATGAATTATATAATATAATGTGTTAAGAATAATAAAATATAACATTTTAATTTATAATCTTATAATTTCATCAATTAAAAATTAATAATTCATTAATCACATTTAATAAATTAATTATATTTAATTTTAAATTAATTTTAACTATACTTTCATTTATTAAAAGAATTTATCAATTATACATATTATATTATTTACAAATTTTTATAAACTTTTCACTCAAATTTTATTATTATTTTTTAATTCAAATAATCTAACTTTTATCGTACGAAGAGCATGATCCCTAATCCAAATAAAGGATAAATGTTTTTAAGTTATTAGTTTTCGTTTTCATGGAATATTTTATAAGCCCTTTATCGTCTTTTCTCCAAATATTAGACTGAGGTCATTGATTAACCTGCAAAACGTACTTTCTTAAAATTGATTGACGTATAATTATTATTAAAAGATTGATGGATTTTATGCTACTTTTTTTTCCTACTAAATATTATTGTGCTAAAATACTTAATAATGTATTTACAGAAAATAAGGAGTGTAACTACAACTATTTTAGTAAATTTGACCCTAATAAATACTATCATATTTAAGTAATTGCATGCATTAGTGAATAAATAAATAAATTAATTAATAAATGACAACCATTTGTAATGTTGGGAGAAAAAGCTGTGGCCATACATATCTACGCCAGTAAAGTTCCATACAATCAAAACTTTTAAGCAGAACTGATGTACAAATATTTAGTTTCACTAACCATAATAAACCTAATAAATCCAAATAATAAATAAATGAATAAATAAAAACAGATATATAAGAATTAATCACATCTAGCATAATCAACAGTAAACGAACAACAATTCCGCACAAAACAAATTATAATTTCTATATATATAATAAAAACTTCTCCATAATTATTCAAGCTCACTAGTATACAGTGAATATAACTGTAATAACATTGCTGTTTCGAAATATCATATAAAAGAGCACCATAGAGCAATATAATTGAACACAAACACTCATATTATTTCCTCCCCATGAACTTGCTCCAGGTAAGAAAAATGCCCTGGAAAGGATCAAGTGATAGTTTCCATGATACATGGTCAACATCTGAACCTCTTCTGCATATCATAACAGCACAGAAAAGAGATGTTGCTTGGTTGAGGGAGCATATTGGCTTGAAAGTGAACTAAGTTATAAATACAAAGTTATGCTTTTAGTGGCAATTCTTTGTAAGTGTATTTGATCCCTTGATCTCCATTAACCACATGCCCATTCCCTCTCAATATCCTGCATTATATCCATAAAATATTAAAATGGGAAAAAAGTTGGATAATTTAACTATAAGCCTAGATTGGTATTTTGATGGACAAGTCAAAAAGTACTAGGTTTCTTCAACATACTTTTTCACATCATTCGTTACACTTTATTTGCAAAGGTGTTGGGGGAAGTAAGTGTGTTTTAGCTTATTATCCAAAGTTAGAATTGGAGTAAGAAAGAGGTAAGTTCAATAATTGCCAAATAAATTCTTTCAAGTAAAATAAAATGATATACTGATTAGACCAACAGAAAGAAAAAACTAAAAAATTGAATTTTTCCTCATTGAAACTGAAAATGAAAAGTGCTCAGATTTTCATACCATCTGTTTGTCAACAAACCCTCTACTCCCACAGGACCTCGTGCATGAATTCGACTTGTGCTAATTCCAACCTATTCAATAATTAATGGAACCAGAATGAATGAGAAAGTAAAGTCATTGTTACTAATAGCAATGAGTTTTCTAAAAGATCATTACCTCTGCACCAAGTCCAAAGCGTGCTCCATCACAAAATCGTGTACTTGCATTGTGGAAAACAGCAGCACTGTTTGTGCATAAGGCAAAGTTGCATATGTTCCAAAATAAGTATCAGGAAGAAACAAGAGTTATTCATAGTCAAGTTATAATTAAGAGTTGTTCATAAGGAAACATGTGGCATCATGTAGGAAGAAAGTGAGATGAAAGAAAATACTTTTTGTACACAAAAATAGATGGTTGCATAATAATTCTATGAAATTTACAGATTCCACAGACTTTCAGATCTATGGACTGATTCGAGGGGAATGGTAAAGTAATGTTTATGAAATGGAATAATTTGTTGAAGATAAACTAATGCTAAATCATACTTGATTACTCAAATCCTGTGAGCTAGAAGAGTGTAAATATCCATTGAAAAGAGACATTATTAAGACTTTAAGCTAAAGTTTACAATGAGATTAAGTAACGTGGTAGTAATTAACAATGATAACAGTAAAAATTGGGTGACTGTGACTGAGAAACCAAGCCTTTTCTTTCTAAGTGGGGTCAACTTATAAGAGTATCGCCAAACTATAAAAAATTGGGACATGAAAATTAGTATTTAGTTGGCTGAGGGAAAAATATATCAATAGTGTGAAAATAAATATAACAAGTAGATAAAGGCAAAAAACACAAGTAGGTGGTCAAATTTCTAGACATACCTGTCAACTTGACTTAAGAAAATCTCAGCAGCTTCACAATCTTCTGTAACAATGCATTCAGTATGAGCACTGCAAAAACAACAATGAAAGTAAGAAAATTTTAAACACAGTTGTTGTTAATGATAAGAGAATGGGATGAAAATTATTTGGAGGAACTTAACATGCCTTCCATGTTGATGAATGTGGTTAATAGCAGCATATACATCTTCTACAATTTCAACTGTGCAAGCAAGTGCACTATACTCATGATGAAAAGTGTTTGTTTCATCAATGTTTAGTAAGCCACTAGCTCGTGGTCCACCGTACAGTTTAACACCTGCAATCCATTTTTGTCCTTGTTTATACAAGTCTTTTCTGATTGTGAAGAAAAATATGATGCATTTACCTACACCATTTACTGAGAAAAGAAATTTGAGAGGTTTAAACATGACAAAGAAATAGATAGAATTTTTTTATACATATTAGATTGCTAAAGTCCAAAACGATAGCTCATATTAAACAATCCCCTTCCATATTTTCATGAAAATGGATTCAACTTCTTGTTGTGCTTTTGCTGTTAAGAGTTTTATTTCTCTTAACTTAAATAACCCACAATATGTATTACACATGATTTTTCTTTGAAAAACTTGTTTCAAGATAAACATTTTCTCTGTTCTTTTGAACTCACTTCTAGAATTCCCAAGAGTAATATCAATCTCTGCATTCTCATTATTTTTTTCTTCACATTTTACTTCTGATTCATTGTATAAGTATATCATGATATGATCTAGTGATAACATAAAACTAACACAACAAAATCTCTTCTCATCCCATGAAGGTAATTGTTAAAAATTCCAAACAAAACGGAATCTTCAAGTTGAACCAATGTTGTTTGTCATAAACCCATTTGCAATTAAAGTCATACCTTCACGTTGGAGTTCAAGGACAAGCTCATTAAGTGCACCATTATTTGATAGATCCTTGTGTACAAGAAGAGTTTCCTAAGAATACCATAACAGTAATATTTTGATGAGCATAATCTATAAATTCCAATCATACCATACATACCAATTTAGTAAAACCCAAAAGGAGGGGATGTTACATATGAACATGTTTTACTAAGTGGATTGTACATGTTGTGTAAATGTTACCATTGCATTGCAGGCTGCAGGATAATCAGTCTTTGCATCTCTAACAATCTGTTTTGCCATATCAATATTAGCTGATTTGTCGACATATACATGACAAATTCCATCTGCATTACAAAAATAAAAATTTCAACAAAAAATTTATTTAAGAAATAGGAAAATTATATGGAAGAACATTACCAGCATGTCCAAGAACAGGAATTTTTGTTGATTCCTTGATTTGAGAAACGAGTTTATTACTGCCTCTAGGGACCACAAGATCTATCACATCATCAAGCTGAGGTAGAGTATATAATTAGTGGCAAATAATTGAAGAGAAATAATTTTGAGGGATTTTATTAGAAGTGTCCAAACCTTAAGTAGGTATGGAATTTCATCTCTTGAATTCACAAGCCCAATAAGTTTGTCACCCACAGTATTTGGAATCACCGAAGTAATGACCTACAATAAACACAAATATGAAGATAGAAACATGCATAATTAAAATGATGACAAAGAAACAACAATCACTTTTGATGCAGATTAATCTTATAAAACAATTGTCTCAACCAAAATCAATACATAGTATAAACCTTGTGTAAGATTGCATTTGATCGTCGGGCTTCTTTTCCACCTTTAAGCAGCAAACCATTCCCACTTTGAATTGCCAATGCAGCTATCTGTTAATCCATTTAGCCATGCCAGAAAAGATCAACATCCAAAACTAAACTTTCAAACAACATACTTAAAAATGTAGTCAAAAGATTGAATAAACCAATATTACTTGTCATAGTTGATGTTATAGTGAAACAACAATCAACTTGTATTAAATGGATAATCGGTAAGCATGCTCAAATCTTTGTCCTTCAACATAATTTGTTGATGATGGAAGGAAGATAAGAAGGAATAACAATCTTAAAATCACCTGAACAAGGGCATCAGGTCGAGACTCGAATATAATCAGAAGGACTCCCAAAGGACAAGAAATTTTCTCCAGGATGAGTTTATCTGATATCTGAGCAAAGGGACATTGTCACAATAGAACGTAAAGTTTAATAACATATAGCTCATTTTTCATTCAAAGCAATGGTTATAACGTGTTCTTAAATCAAGACTAGTGATCATATATTACATAATCCATTCTATAATTTGTTCCTTTACCAAATGCTAGAAACATGTAAAAAGAGTTGAATATTTCACAAGTATCAAACGTTACTTATAAGTTACTCATTTGCAATACACAATAGCTCATTGGTGACTGCAAAAATTAAAAAAAAATTAGGAGGGTAAAAGAAAAATAATTTTTGACCTCTGTTCTTTTTAAAATTTGACCAATTGGTTCTTCCATAGCTGCCAACACGCGCACAGACTTTGCAAGCTTAGAGATCTGTAAAGTACAAAGATAGAGGTCAGATTAAAACATGTCTAGAAAAAAAAAAAAAAAAAAAAAAAACTTCAATAGAGATGCTTTGGAACATGAGAAATCAGTGTTTGACAATAACAACAAAGAAAATCATGCATGTTATCCTTCTCTATTCTACTACAGTACGGAACCAATTAAACTCTTGCCTTCTCAGGCTTCAGGGTTAAACGTGATATCAAGGAATTTTCATATCCAGCAGCCACAGCATCAGCAACATCAGCTTCATTCTCACGACTTATTAAAATTGCATTTTTCTCCAATGCATCAGCAATTGCCAATAATATTTTACTCCTTTCTTCATATTTGAGGATCTGACACAAAAAAACATAAATATAATTCTAACAGCTACCCTAATTCAATGCACTGTGTTCAGAAGTAATAATTGTAGTAGTAGCAATAAGAGAAGTAATAGTCTGGAGTCTATGTTGACAATATAATAGAAATAGTAGTATTTGATGAACATAAGTTTATATCACCACTTTAGAGCTTATAAGATGAAAATAACAACACCTTTAGCATTTTATGGAAATTGGAATAAAAATCTTTAGAAAAAAATGTTGAAATTTGATCTTTGGAAGATCAATTTAGAAATTACTCAACATGTAACTGTGATTACCTGAAGTCGTCTAGAACTCTCACGTGCTGAAACTGCCATTTCACGTGCACTCACTTCCTTTATATTGCCCCATAAGTGAGCATCTTTATGAAAGACAGTGCCTATTCTTTCCCCTTGAAGAACCCGTATGATGTTGTTTGTAGCGTAGCCACTTCAAGAGAGATTAAAATATAATACAAAGTTATTCAAATGCAAAATCCTAATGTATTCTTGCAATTATGCTTTACCTCCAAATTATTAGTCACAACACAGAATAGAATCCTTTTCATCCTATCTTGATCTATTTTGAAAATAACAGATACTTTAAGTAAACAACAAAGTTAAATGTATAAGAAAATTTAATTTTTTCTTCAATTTTTTCCTAAGCCACCATAAATAGCATGATAGAAACAATCATTTTATTTATTTTAAACTGATGAAGACCGTTAGATATACTTTATACTCTAACATAATGTGTGTGTATATATATATGTGTGTGTGTGTACATATACATATGATATCTATATTTTAGATGTTATATCAAAAGGGGTCAAAGGCACATATCAATTGATGCACTTTCACAACAAAGAAAACGGAAGAATCATTTGCAAGCCATTTCACAAAAGAATCTAATTCAAACCATTGTTTTTGGATGTTAAATTCATGGTTTAAAAATTTAGCATAAGTGGGTGACTCCCCTATGCTCAACAAAAAAAAGGAATCAATCAAAACAGTTTAGGTAATGGTAAAAAAAAAAAAGTGAAACTAAAAATAGTTATCTTTGGTGAAAGCATCTTGCTATATGACTAAAAGCACAAGACAAAAATGTAAGGTACCTAGTTATAATGACAGGGATACCAGCATGAGCTGCACAAACAGCTGCATTAACTTTAGCAGTCATACCCCCTCTGCCCAATCTTGACTTGTCTCCAAAAGTAATTTCCCCTTGATGTTTCTCCTTTACATATGTATGGATCAGCTTTGAGTTTGGGTCACTTGGAGGACCACTGTAAAGGCCCTCAACATCACTCAATAAAACAAGGAGATCAGCTTTAAGTTCTAAGGCTAATAGTCCAGCCAAACTGTCATTGTCCCAGAAAATACCAGAAGAATCCTGCACAGAGTGCTTGCAATTTAAGATAATCACATCAGATTTTACAAATTCATCAATCATGTAGCCAAACCCACCTAGTGGAACATGGCTTGTTTTGCTTTTGTTAATCAAATTAACATATTGGTGCAACAAACTAAGCAATTTTAAAATAAAAAGTAAAGATAACTCAACTGACACAGTGGAAGAAAAATCAGCCTACCTCATATGGTGCTTTCCTAGTACTAACAGCATCATTTTCATTGAAAATGGGGATAACCCTTAAATCTAACAATGAATTGACTGTGTCTGAAAGTTGTTTTCTGAAGCCAGCATCCCTAAAAAATCCATCATTCACAAGAAGTTGGGAAGAAGTCACATCAAGCTGCACAGGGAAAAATCTCATATCAGCATCAATATGGAGAAAACAACAAAATCATTTGCAAGGTAATTAAAGAAAATAAAACACTTATATTGAATTGGAATAATAATGAATAAGCAACTCAATTTTGTGGCAACCTGGCTGAACATGGTATCATAGAGAGCCATGAGACTACTCTGCCCAACAGCAGCACATGCTTTTCCATCAAGCTCACCTTGTGGCTTTTGAAGATCAGAAAAACTGTATCACAAGCAAACAATTTCTTTCAGGTTAATCATTCTCACCTTCAATTAACGGAAAACAAACAAGTTTCATTAACAACTTGGATTCAATCTTAATCACACAAATGGGCCTAAAACTCTTAGTGATAAACATGCTAGCAGGGTATAAAACATTAATGTACTTTGATTATAGGTACAAATTTTTTTCTCTGTTAATATTGCCTAAAAAATTAACAACAATTTCATGTCATTGGAAATAGATTGAAAAAGATATACAATTATCATAAAAGACAAATTATAGGAACCTGCTATTGGCCAATTTGCGATATCTAAGTCTTTGCCTGCCAAGGCCAACAGCACCTGAAGTTACCAGTATGACTTCAAATCCTTGAGAGTTAAGTTCTTTAAGCTGCCACAATTTCATTGGAACCACAAATTTAGGGCACATATACACAAAATACATTGCAATTAAGATATGAATTCCTAAAATTTTGTTTTCTATATACCTGCTCACAAAGAGCTCCAATTCTACCTAATGCTAATCTTCCATCACTTCGAGTAACAACAGCTGTTCCAACCTTCAACAAAGATGATGCAGCAAACAAATTTTAATAACAGAATTAGATATAGAAAAAAAAATGCATTCTTGCATTATGGGGATGATGAAATTTTTAATTTTAACATAATACAAGTAATTTAGAAAAGAAAAATAAACATAAGATATAGTTTTAGTAATATAGGTATTAGCATTCTTGCATTTTCTAGATAAAAATGCAAGTGTCATCTACCTTTTTCTTTAATATTTTTATTAATTTTTTATTTTGTTATTTATCATTTTAAATTTATATCATGCTGATTTGATAATAATCTATTCGATAATAAAGATTATTTATTAATTTTACCTATAAAAATATTTAATAATATTGTTTGAGGGATTTACTGCTTGAAATTTAAAACACTCTAATAATACTATATTTTCTTGATACTGTTATATTTTCTATATTCTCAAGGTTTTAGATTTAAAATACACTCTTCTAAACTTGATAGAAGCAAACTAAATATTGGTACGGGTCAAAAACCACTTTTAAAACAATGACATAATCTTTTTTTAAGATAATTAACATAATTTTTTCTTAAAAAATTGTGACTACTATAAATACTATAATTACAGAAAACAGAGGTTAATTTATATTTCAATCATAATATATATTAAATAGTGTTTTAATATATTATGGATGTAGTTAATATTTCAAAATATATGATTGCAAAAATATTAAATTTTATTTATTATATAGTTATAGATTATTCTCATAAAGGGTAAGAATTAACGTAGTGCAAGATGCTAAACCTACCAAACGTGGATATTTATATATAATAATTAGATAATTATATAATATTACTTTTTGTAGTTACGTCTCTGTTGAGAACACACTTCACATAGATAGATATCGGTGATGCAGCACTGAGTCAAGAGAACGAGTTAGGTGACTCAACGAGTGGGCTCAACGAGTGTTAGTAGATAAATGGTGTCAGAGTTGAGATGATGAGGGTCTGCCACGTGTAAATTAAGATTTGTGGACCCCATAAATCACGATATTTTGAAACGATTAACAAACGGTTGTTGTTCTAAAAAAAAAAAAGACCCTGAAAAAATAACACTAATTAATATTAAAAAAACCAAAACTGATATTTGCTACAAACGAAACCTTTCTAAATATTAGTAAAAAGAAAATAATGTCAATTTAATAATTCTTCTATTTGAGTTAAATTGACGAAACCTAATCCGAGACTACCCAAATTAAAGTGATGCCTAAGAAAGAATATGAAGTGAAAATATATAAAAGTGATCAACATGAAAAAAATATCAATTTCAAGTAATGAATTTATTTATAATTTTAAAAAAATTTCATTTCTTTAAAATTATTTATACCTTTTCACAAAATATTTTAAATTCTTTATTGAAATGAATAATTTTTTTAAAATTATTTATCCAAACATACTATGAAATAACAGTATACGTGAAGCAATATTTTCTAATCAATTTATAATATTTCATTTTAATATCATTTAAATTTATAATTATTTTTTTTATTTTTTAATTTCAAAACTTGATTTTAAAATTATTTATCTCTTTTTTTAAAATTAAGTAATTTATCTTAATAAAACTGCTCCTTTGAATACCACTTATTTACTTTAATTATAACACTATTAACTATTTTATGTTACATTTAACATAATCTTTAAAGAAAAAGTTAAAACTTGACCGAAACCCTAAAAGTATTACTGTTCAACAAATATTTTTATTTTCAAAATATAAAATATATTAGAAATAATGTAAAGACATTTTTTTTTACCATCTTAGAAAATTATTTTTATTAAATATTTTTAATTCACTAGATTAGCTTAATAACATTCATTTAAAGATTAACTTTTCAACTTTCAAAAGAGTTTTCAACAACCAATTATCTTATCTTCCGTTTTTCTTAAACATAGATAACTATGTTCAAAATTTAAAATATTTTTTAAACCAATTTTAAAAAAATTGTTCGTCTAAAGAATGTGAGGTGGAGAGAACCTCTAAACCTAATAATTTTGGGTAGGGTTGCTAATTAGTATTATGAAAAGATTGACAGAAGTCCATCACAAACCTAAGAAGTCTATAAATTTATGAAATGATTTATAATGGCAAAGCCTATTTAAGATAACTTTAAGTAGTTCGTAGATAAGATGCGAATCTCATTTTGGCAACAATTACCTCTTTTTATTCATCTTTTTATTTTTGAATTATTTGATATTTATCAGATTCAGACTTTGCTTTTGTCTTTCAAAATGTTAAATTTAGAACTCATTCATTTGTTTTCTATTAGATTTGGAAGCAAGTAAGCGTGTGAACAAGGGTATTTTTTTTCTTTTATCTTAGTTCTTGTTTGTTTGCAGTAAAAAGAAAAAAATATATATATGGAAAGATAAAAGAAGAGTAAAGACTCAAAGTATATTATGTTACAATTCTATCCATTATGTGTTTGGAAGGTTGCTGTGCTTTATTTAATTTAACAATTAATAAAATTTATATTCATTTTTAATGGGGATAAAATTTATATTTCATCTCTACCTCTCTTGATCAGCAGTATAATCATATTTACCTTCACACAAATATTTATTAAGTAAAAAAACAAAGTAAAAAAACACGATAAAAAGAAAATTCAATAAAAAATACATTTTCTTCTTTTTTAATAGACTATCAAATAAATACAAAATATTTTAATAATTTAAAACAATTACACGAGGGCAAAAACAAACACACACACATATATATATATATATATATATATATAATTATCTTATTCTTAATTTAAAACAATATCGGATATTAGTTATAGTATTATTTGTAAATAGCAAAAAGAGGTCTAAAAAATACTTACATCCAAGAGTTTATTTGCTTTTTTTTTTTTTTTAACTCAAATCAAAACAAAATATTAAAAATAGAGTCCCTACACATCACATGTGCAACTGAAAATTTAATTGAAATTAAAAAGAAACAAGTTCTGAACTGAAATTTCAATTTTGTTATTGAACAAATTAATAATAACAAACTTTATTTCTCAATGATGCCTTGTCTTTAAATTTTTATAAATAATCACATCACTCCATACATATAACAAATGAATTAACATAATATGAACATTTATAGTTGCTGAGTACTTCATTGATTTTTCACCTTTCTAACATCACGGAAAAAATCACTACATCCATTAACTTTATGCCACATCTGCTGCTAAAATTATAGCATTTTGATTGTTGAAGGAAATTGCTGATATTGATGTTTGAAAGAAATATAAAATTATAAAAAAGGTTTTTTATTTTTTTATCTTTATCTTAGTTCATCCCTGGTTTAGCATTGAGAGAAAAAAAAAAACCAGAAATCTAAATTCTGGGATTCCAATAATAACAAATTTGCATACAAAACAGAAAAAAAAAATCAGTTTCGATGTTTCTGCATAAATATAGGAAACAGGAAGCAGTCTGAAAAAAAAAAAAACCTTTTAATTAATTTTTTTCTCTCGTTTTATTATAAAATATATTAGTTATTCTTGGTACACTCAGTTTGAAGAACAAGATCAATGAATGCATGAAAGAAACAGGAACACATGTATGATAGATAACACGATATGATAAAAAAAAATTAACAAATATTAACGAAACTAAAATATTTTTTTTTCTTCAAAACAACATGTAAAGAGAAAATCTTTGAGAAATTCTTATAGATTAACTTGTGGAAAATAATACGTATTTTATATTTCTAAAATCATAATATATGAAGAAAAAGAAACAGTGAAAATGGAAAAACAGTACCTTTACAATGAGACGCTTGACCTTGGAGACAAAAGCTCTGGAAGGATCGATGTTGCCCAAGAACTGAGTTTGGAAGAGCGAGTTGAGGTGAGTTAACGCGGTTCCATTAACGATGGGTATTTCAGAGGGTTTGGTTTTGTGGCCATTTTGCAGAAGTTCCATTTTTTGTGTTATTCTAAGAGTGATATGAGAAAGTGAGAACAAAGAAGAAGCCAGAGATGCGAAGTTCTGTTCAAATGATAAGGGCTTTTAAAGGCATGCACAGGGTTTTCGTGATTTTTTTTTATTTATTTTTTTTTATTTTGAAATATTTTCTGATTTTGGTAACCACCAAAATTTCCGACTAGTACGGCATCTTCATTGACTTCGGAGTTTTGGAGTTGAGTGTATCGGAAGAAGTTAATCTTTTATGATATCATGAACTGACATATAGATGTTTATAACTAGAGATTATTTGGGATATAACTTTTTTTTGGGTTAATTATGAATTTGATACTGGAGATGTTTTTCTTTTATATTCAATTAAAAAAACATTACCGATTAATGAAATAATGAAGCTTTTGCATTGTAAAACTAATTAAGGGTTGTTGTTGTTATTATTATTATAAAGCTACGAAGAAAATGAAAGTGACTTCTATATAAATATTTCTTCATGTGAAGACATTGTAACGCTTTCGGAAGAAAAGAATAGATTAGATGGAAATATAATCATTGAATAGGAACACTTGAGAAATAAAGGGAAAATAATAAAAGTAATGGTGAAAATTAGTGAAAAGAAATTAAGGATTTCTCTTTATTTTATTTTATTTTTCAATATCAAATAATTAATATGTATGGATCATTAATACCATCAGAATTAATATTATTTGTCTCAGTATATTTATATTTTTTTTAAGTGTTTATATTTAATTTAGGTACATAATTTTGTTTAGGTTTCAATTGTTGATGAGTTCTGTTACTTGACAATAGTGTCTGCAAGCATATAGCATATGATGAGAGTAAAAATGTGGAAGACATTCATACTCAATATCAGTTATAAAAGCAACGTCGGTATGATATACCAAAAGTTATTGCGGTAGAGAAGAACACAGATCCACACCAACAATCACACAAGCATAGAAGCCACGAGTTTTATTCATAATAAAATCATCTAATGTAAGAGGAGTACCAATTCCTCTTACAATGAAAAATAGAGCCTTTAGTTGCCACTATTCCACGTGTAGACCATGAATGTGAATCCAACATTGAGCCTTAGTCAATTTCATAGATGCTTATTGGTCTAAGCAAAAATACATAGAAGACCTGAAGATAAATTTCATGAACCCACAACTAACACACAACACATGTCTTCAAGTAAGGAGAACTCAAATCATAAAATTATTTGCCCAAAGACATGACCTTCCATGCAAACAAAGAGTCCCAAATAGTTCCAAATTTCTTACAAAGATCTAAGTGTATGAGATGCTTGTCACCTTTGTTAAGCAAAACCTTGCAATGGAGATAATTCTTACACTCTTCCAACCCCACTAGATAAATCTCCTCCTAAATTTGAATAGAGACAAAGTCTACCTTGATGCATGGTGTAGGGACCTGAGTTAAAGGGATGTTATACACATTATGAAGGGCTTGAACAAAGGTTTTACATTGACTCCAAGTTGGTTGTTCTTTAGAAGGTAAAGAAACATGATCTTGTAAGCACTGTTAGCACTATTGTTGCTATGGTATTTAATGAAGTCAACTTGGACCAAAAATGAAGATCATTTGGAGTTGGTCTAGTCTTAAGATGTGTGAGAGTGTGATCCAGACCATGAGCATGTACCTTTAACCATTGCATTGAGCATTAAAGATCCACTAATACTAAAACAAATAAAATGGATTTAAGTAGGATTTAATCATTTTTCGAAAATCACTTCAGCAAAGTACTTACAACTAATTGTTTTCAAAAATCAATTTGTTAAAAAATGTTGTTGACAAAAAATTAATCGATTGATTTTTGTTTTCAATCGATTGAAACGTGACATTTTTTCTATTTCAAAATTGTTTGCTGTATAAAACAGATTGAACTTTTCCCACTTGATATATAACAAAGATAGAAAATTATTGGGCGATTAATTGTGAAAAACAGAGAGCATATTTGAGGATCTGTTGACTTTGAGTGGGATTATTCAAGAAAGATCAAGATTGTAGATCTTGAAGCTCATCCTTGGTGAAAGCTTATGTGCTCTGGTTCTACATTACAAGGGAAGCTTCTGCATTCATTTTCATCCACTAGTTTGATGTGATTTTGCAGTAGCTGTTTCGATTTTGATAATACATTGTATTTAAGAGTTGTTTTTCTAAAATTGTATAGGGTTTACATTTGTAGGAATGCAGTAGGGTTCTGTACTGTGTGTTTGTATCTTTGTTGGGTGCAGAGGTGTTGTTCTTGCAGGCTGTAAGAGTTGACTGAGGTTATATTGTTTGAACTTGGTGTTCTTAAGTGAATTTATTTGCTTATTGGCAAAGAGACTGGATGTAGCTCTTGAGGAAGAGTGGACTAGTATAATTCTTGGTGTTCTTGCTCTCTCTTGATCCTCTCTTGAATCACGTTTTGAATATGCACATTTCCCTTATTGCCACAAAAAATTCAATTGATTGTTTTTGCATTTTAATTAGTTGATTTTTCTTTACTGCAACTTTGACTTCTCTATTCTGCATTATTCTGTTTTTCTTAAAAAGCCGTATGAAATCTAGTTAATTCTCCTTTGTATCACACTGTATATTTTGAAAACATATTGATTTGATCTTTGTCAAATTTTCATTCTTGAAAAATCAATTGACTATTTTTCAGTTTCAATTAATCGCACTTACCGTTGCTGTAATAACTTGAAAAGTTATGACTGATTGAGTGTGTGTTTTAATTGATTGAATTTTGTCTTTGACATTCTATGGCCATTTCAATTGATTATTTTCAATGATTAATTGATTACATTTTGGAGATTTGTTTTGCTTTTCAAGTCTTTTAATCAACTCTTTTCTTGATTTAATTTATTCATTATGTGTAGTAGTGACGTATAAGTTACTTCGATTGACTATTTATGTTTTTCAATTGATTGAATATGTGATGTACTGAATTGCTAGATAATTCAATTAACTGTTCCTATAATTGAATTGATTGTTTTTGTTATGTGCAGTACTATGAGATATTTTTAGTTGATTATTTTTACATTTTAATTAATTGATTTTGTTCTCTCAATAGTACGAGTGAATTTTAATTGATTGATTTTGTGTTTCAATTAATTGATTTTGTATTGTGCATTCAAATTTCCACTATAAATTGTTTTAATAAAAGACTCACATTCTTTCTATTATTTCTTTTCACTATCTGTGCGAAAATCTTTAAAAGTTCAATTCACCATCCTCTTGAACTCAACCTAAAACTCTTTTCAAGCACCTCCAAGGTATTTAGAAACCTAAAGGAGAAGAACCCATTCAGTCAAAACCCAACCGCAAGGCTTTCCAAGAATGTAGCAATTCTCAATAGTACAAATGCATCAATGTTGGATGCATACCACTAGGAACACGCCACATGTCACAAAGGGCTAGCATGTGTTAATATCCAAAATCTGCAATAGAAATCTTAGTCACAAATCTTCACAAATTTCAAGTGTTAAAACCACTAAATTTAGTTTATGCACCTAAGTGAGAAACACTATTTTATTTTTTGTTTCTCCATGTAAAAAAATCGCCACCAACAAATGTAAAGTAGATTGAGATTATTTGCATATATCTTCTAATCATATAGTCTAATCAACATCAATACATACATTGATTGGTGGATGTTTTTTTGTGTGAATAGTGATCATTTTCTAGCTATTGACTATAAATACTTCAAAATGTGTATTTATAGGTTTTTTGTGTGTGAACAATATCAACTTTGGAATGCATGAGTTAGCATTCGTAAAGAGTAGACTATATTGTAATTCAAATTGCATCTTGTAAAAATCACGTTTATACTTCGTCTACTTCACTTGTCCTTATCTTTTGATCTCCATGTTGCTTGTTATGTGTCTTGCAGTTTTATCTTTGTCTAAGACTTTGTTTGACTTCGTTTGATGTGTTGCACCTTCTTTTATCTTTCAGAACTTATCTTTTTAACTTGATGACAAATGGATTCGTCTGATTATGTTACTTGGTCAATTAGAAGACTACTAAGGTAGTGATATAAGGTCAGATGGCACATATCAAATTTACTTGGATTAGACGATAGTTGTGTTCTAAGTAATTTGATCCTTATAGACAATAATACATTTTTACGTAAAATTCCAAATTGAATTTGTCCATGAACTTTTAATGTCTCAAATTCCCATGATGCTACACTTGGGGTATTGGGAAATATTGTTTGTAATCTATAACTAAATCAAAATACCTATCGAAAGCTTGTCTCTAAGAATAAAATATGATTCATTTGTTTACCTTAAGACTGATAAAGTAAAATTATATGAATTTTTGAGCTTATTTTTGTAATGAAATCAAATCTTTTTAAGTTTAGAACCTGATAAATCTTATGTGTTTTGTAAATAATTTGTTCTTCTATAAATAAGTTGTTACTTGAGTTTTTTCATTAAATTACTCTAAATCTCACTAGTTTTATCTAATAAATTACGCTAAGAAGAGCAAGATTGGAGACCCTAAGAGCACATAAGGGTAAAATTGGAATGTTGAGTTGGGCAAAACACCACTTTTTTGCTTCAGGTGCCACTTTGCAAAAATTGGGCCAAAAGTGCTGAAATTGTAACAAAATATCGTCGTCATGTTAGCGTAGAAAATATATTCTATTTAAAAAACATTTCACATTAGGGTTTAGTATCTTTGATCATTGATAAAAAAATGTCAAACTTGGAGGCAGCTTTGCAGTTTCTGGATTTAATCCACCCTTTTCCATTGTGCTTATTGGTTGTTTAGTGTTCTCATGACTATCACGAGCTAAACCCATTATTGTCGGGGTTAGATGTAATATGGAACTCTCATGCAATCATATTTTGCTTAACTTATGACTTATCATAAATGTTTTTCTTTCAATATATTAGTTTATTAATGTTGTGCTTATGCTTGTTATGTGGACCATAACTCAATCATTGATTCTTAAGAGTATTGGAAAATATCCTTTAAATCTAGAACTGAATTAATTTACCAAATGAAAGCTCATGTCTAGGAATAGAACATGATTCATTTGTTGTCATTAAGATCCTTGTTTTTATGTAAGATTCATTTATATAATTGATCAAGAAATTGACGATTAATGCATTATCCCCAGACTCATCCACTAAGGAATCAAGTTTGAGTAATTTTATGGATTGACATTGATTATTGATAAAAAATAAGAAAATTATTTTTATACATGAGAGTAATATTTGGTAAAATCTATTCTTGGCAATTTCATTATATTCATCTTTTACCCTTGTTTTACGTTCCAAGTATTGATACAAAAACTCTATAAATATTTATTTGTTTTAATTTTTTTACACAACATTTTAATTTTTTTTACCTTAAAAATGTATTATAATTGTATAAATTGTTGGGTGTTGCACAAATATTTTCAGTAGAACAATATATTATTACTTACTACATATGTGACTAGTGCACATGTCATCATTTCAAATTTTTTCTAACAAGTTTTTTTGGTGCCATTGCCTGGCATTTGTGTTTCAATACATACAAAATTTACCTTTATATTTTAGACTTAAATTTTTATTTTTCATTTTATTTATTCTTTTATTTTCTTTTATTTTTGTTTTGTATATATAATTTATTTGAGTTAATTTGTTTTTCTAGTTTTTAGTCTATTTTTATATATACAATACAACATTCTTCTACTCTAGTTGACACTCAAAATCTGGATTTCCTTATGTAAAAGGGATGATTAATCAGAATCAAAGGAGAACTATAGGGGACTCAATCACATATATGAGTCCTAGAAACTTCACTAACATTGTGAGGCCCACCATGAATGAGAAGATTTTTGAGATGAAGCATGCTCTCTTACAATTGATCAATTCTCATCAAATTTGTGGTTTGGATCATGAAGATGCACATACTCATCTATACACCTTTTAAGAGTTGTGTGGCTTAGTTAGATTCATGTGGAGACAAATCTTTAGACCGTTTCTTCCCGCCATCCAAGAATACAGAGGTGAAGGTGGCCATAGCTACTATTGTTCAAGGTGTTGATGAATCATTGAGTGAAGTTTGGAAGAGATTCAAGGTTTGGTTGAGAAAGTGCCCCAACCATGGTTTCGAAGTGGAGATGCAAGTTTATACTTTTTGTACTGGGCTTCAACTACAAAAAGAAAAGATGATTTTGGATGCTTCTTTTGGTGGCTTAGTTTTGTTCAAAACTGCAGAGGAAGCAATCACAATTATTGAGTGCACAACATCTATTGATATGAGAAGTCAGTATGGAAGGGCACATGCACAGAAGAGATGAGTGTTAGAGTGGAATTCTCAAGATGTTATCTTAGCCCAACACAAGGTCTTGTTCTAGCATATTGAAGTTCTCAACCAACAAATGGCCAAGTTACCGCAACATATACGGGCCATGCAAGCTGCATCAATTTCAACTCAACTAGTTTTAAGGTGTGATTTTTGTGGAAGCAATCACTCTAATGATTACTGCCAAATGCCTAGTGGTTCTTAGATTGAAGAACTGAATTATTTTTTGAATAAAAAACGTCAACAATATCTACCATTGTATGAGAGGGTTAATAAGTTGGAATATTCATTTCAATAATTCATGAAATTTTCCCTTCAAGATCAGAAGAATAAAGAAGCATCTATTAAGAATTTGGAGGTTTAGGTTGGTCAATTGGCAAAAGAAATGGCGGATCATCGGGAGGGATCATTCTCTATAGATACCCATGAGCAGTGTAATGCAATTATGAATGAAAGTGAGAGAGAGGTTGGGTTGAGTGATGGAGAGCAAAACATTGTTATGAGAAAGAGTTAGGTCGTGAAGGAAGTATAGAGAAAAAAATGAATGAGGAGACTGTGGTAGGAGAGAAAAAATAAAGAAAAAATATATAAAAGGAAGAAAATAAAAAAGAGAAAAAGAAAGAGGACATTAAAGCCCATTTGTAATAGAACTTCCTTATCTTTTGGTGGTAAATAAGAAGGTGAGTACCTTGCCCAAGCTGAAAAGAGTTTTTAGATTTTTCATTCCACTAAAGGAGGAACCGGAAGAACTTGATGATCATAATTTAAAAATTGTATTCAAAGTGGAGAAAGATAAGAGGCACACTAATTCAGGATATATGGAAGCTGAGCTTAGACTGGGCCTATCAATCATATTTTGATAGAGTTAAATTATATGATGTTTTTAGACTTATTTTCATAATGAAATCAAATCTTTTTAAGCTTGGAACCTTCTAAATCTCATGTTTTTATAAATAATTTGTTCTTTTATAAATAAGTTGTTACTTGATTTTTTCCATCAAATGTTAGTATAAATCTGAATAGTCTTGTCAAATAAATTATCATAAAACATTTAGGTTAAGAAGAGCAAGATTGGAGTCCATAGGAGCGCATAAGGGCAAAATTGGAATGTTGAAGCTGAAAGCTAGGTCGGGTGCCACTCTGCTAAGATTGGGCTAAAAGTGCTGAAATAGCAACAAAATCCAATTGTGCTGGGTGCGAGCGTCGAAAAACAAATTCTATTTAAGAAACCTTTCACATTAAGGTTTGGTATCCTCGACCATAGATAAATAAAAGTCAAACTTGGAGGCAATTTAGGGGTTTTTGGATTTAATCCACCTTCTTCCATTGTGCTTATTGGTTGTTCAGTGTTCTCATGATTATGATGAGCTAAACCTATTATTGTTAGAGTTAGATGTAATTAGATGGAACTCTCATGTAATCATATTTGGGTTTAACTTATGTCATATCATAAATTCTTTTATTTCAATATATCAATTTATTAATTTTATGCTTATGCTTGTTGTGTGAATCCATAACTCGTTCATTGATTCTTAAGAGTATTGAAAAATATCTTTTGAATCTAGAACTGAATTAATTTACCGAATGAAAGCTCATGTATAAGATAAAGCGTGATTCATTTGTTGTTATTAAGATCCTGTGTTTATACAAGATCAATCCATATAATTGATCAAGAAATTGACGGTTAATAGATAATCCCCAGGCTCATCCCATGAGAAATCAGGTTTGAGTAATTTTTTGGATTGACATTGATTATTGATAGAAAAAAAAGAGAAAATTGTTTTTATACATAAGAGTAATGTTTGGTGAAATCTATCCCTAACAATTTCATTCTATTCATCTTTTACCCTTTTTCTATGTTCTAAGTGTTGATATATAAACCTTAAAAATATTTATTTGTTTTAATTTTTTTGGGACAACATTTGAATTATGGGTTATTTCTTGATTCTAAATTTAATATAATCATATAAATTTTTGTGTGTTACTGAAATCCTTTGGAAAGAATGATATATTTATTACTTGCTACATTTGTGATTCGTGCACTTGCCATCATTGTAAGTTTTGTTTATTATTTGATCAAGAAATTAACTATTGATAGGTAAGCTTAAGCTCATTCACGTGAGAGATTAGGGTTGGAGTAGTAAAGTGGGTTGGTATTGATATTAGTTTGAAAAGAAGATAAATTATTTTATGCATGAGAGTGACATTTGGTGAAGTCTAACCCTCGCAATTTCATTTCATATTACTGTTAATCTTTTTCGCATTCCAATTATTTGACAAAAATACCCAAAATCATTTAATTATTTTTATGCAATTTTATTTTACTGCTCATCAATTCAAATAATTGAATTATTATTTAGTTTAATTTAATTATAAATAGTAATTGTTTTCGTGTATTGCAAAGTCCTTTAAAAGAGAATAATATATTTATTACTTGTTACATTTGCGACAGGTGCACTTGCCATTAAACACATTTTGCTAATAATTACTTGTTTATTTTGACAAGGTTTTAAAGCCAATAAAAAAACTTTAAAGGATATATTTGAATAAAGCTTAAAATCACATTAGAGCTGAAAACAATTTTTTTTCCCTTTATGAAATGATTCACTCAAATATCATAACTTTTTTTATGAATAAAATAACTTTTTTAACATTACACCTTTGAAAAGAAAAAACTGATTTAATATTTTATAAGAACATTAGTTTATTCTAGTAATCCTAAAGTGTAGGGAAAGGTCCAATTGTTAAGGATCTTGTGGGTGACGTTAATTGTCCTATGGCATAGGCTAAGTGGGTCAAGTCACAATCGAATCGTGACACTTAGGCTGTTACGCTCTTAAGTAGAAAGAGTTGTGCAATGACTATAGTTTTTGACCTAGCGATAAGCTTGATCCAACAATTGGTATCAAAGCAAAGGCCACGAGTTCGATTCTCCGTAGCGCAATTGCTGAGGGAGAGATTGTTGTGGATGACATTAATTATCCCGTGACAGAGGTCAGGTGGGCCAAGTCACAATTAATTCATGACACTTAGGTTGCTACATTTTTAAGTATAAAGAGTTGCGCCTTGACTAATGACTATAACTTTTGGCCCATTGGTAAGCTCTTCATCCAATAATTGGTATCAGAGCTAAGGTCACGAGTTCGATTCTAGAGGGACGATTGTTCAATAGGAGATTGTTGTAGATTGTACAATTGACTGTCCTTGATCTTTAACACATAAATCCTATGGTTCTTGTACACACTTATCCTTAACAACTGCTTGAATTATCTCACTTAAATTGGATATGGTTAAATCATTAACAAGTGAGGGAACAATATTCTTTTAATGCTAATTAAAAATATATTGTAGAAAAGAAAAGAATGAAGAAAAAAATTTGATGCAAAATGGAAATATAGTGACATTAATAGGTGATGCAAAAATTTCATAAATGTATCTAAATGTAAAAAATTAACTTTTGTGTAGAAAAAATTAAATTAAATAAATGCAAAAAAATAAATTAAGATATTTTGATGCAATGAGTTTCAACCAATTGATATTTCTCATCATTCAATCAAGATCATTCCTAAAAGTTCTCTCAAATAATTAAAACGTTCTTCAAAAGGGAGTTTTGTAAAAATATATGCTAATTGTTCGTTCGTTGAGAAAAGATTGCGGATCAACGATGTCTTTTTAATTTCAATGTGTTTATTCTTGAATGCAAAATTGGATTTGTAGAAAGATTAATAACAACACTATTATCACCAAATTTGGAATGTTAGTCTTATGAGTTCCATTATCAGCAAGTTGATTTCTAATCCAAAGCAACTAGAACAACATTCAACAACTGAAATATACTCAGCTTCTATAGTGGATAAAGCAATCGTTCCTTGCTTCTTACTTATCCATGAGATTAAAATACTTCCCATGAAGTGATATTCTCCACTTGTACTCTCCCTTTCTACCTTGTTTTCTTTATAATTTGTATCACTATATCCCTTGGATCTGCCTAGCGATGTTGTAGAATGCATAGGTATACTCATCGATCTGACTTCATCTAACTTGAATCTCTTAAGTAGTTTTCTAACTATCTAGTTACTTGATTTGAAGTCTAAGAAAAAGTTTAAGCTCTTCTATCATGTTCATTTTAAATTCTTTCACCATTAAGTTTGAAATTTTTTTATAAAGAAATTCATTAATAGAACCAAATATAATTTGAGAAAAATATAAAGGAAACCAAATTAAGCTTGAAACTTTAAATATATTTTTTTAAAACCATTGGATATTAAACATTTATTACAATATTATTTTTAATTAATGTAGAATGTCCATGAGCGAGAAAAATTTTTGAGAAACACGAAACATTGAAAATCAATTTGAAAGGAATATTAAAAACTATTAATGTGCATAAATCGTGGAATATGGAAATCGGTGTCGGAAGAAACTTAGAGCCATACAAATCAGCGTTAAACGCATTTGCAAAATAAAGAAAAATGAAATCTGTATAAAACATTTTTGAAATTTTGAAACGACGAAAAAGAAGTGTAAAAAAAATGTGGAACCAAAATTAGAAACATGTACAAACATAAATTAACAATCATGTTGATTAAAACTACACAGTCCGAATTAACAATCATAAATTATCGTCGCAGAGGGCAGATATGGAAACATCTTCAAAATCAAGTCACCAGTATATTCCATGTAATGTTTTGGAAAATAAATTTTAATAAAACATTAAACATAATGTTAATAATATTAATAATCATATTGTTATTATTAATGATATTAATAATAATAGTAATGATATTAATAATAATAGTAATGATATTAATAATAAAATTAATAAAAGTAAGATTAAATATAATAAAAATAATATTATTAATTACATAATGGTAATAATAATAATAATATTAATTATTATTAGTAATAATATTAGAAATATTTATAATGTTAATAATAATAATTTTAATAAAATTAATTATTAATATTATCTAAAAAAAATTTATAAATAATTACATAAAGATTTAAATTTATATGTAATTATATACAGATTTAAATTCGTTTATAAGATGACTTCTTTCCACGCCTTCCATAATGAATTTCCCAACTGTCAATTTTGAAAAAGTTTGGGTGGAGTGGGTAATGAGTTTGTATTTCAGATTCTAGAATTCGGAAGATTACCATATTACATTATCCAAAACTAGTTTTGTTTTTGAAAATAAAGTTCGGAACTTAGATATTTCGGAAGTGGAAGTTGGCTTCTGAAATAGGCGGTTCTAGAAGTATAAAATGAATTCCAGAATACACCTTTTACATTGTATTTCAGAAGTTAAATTTATATTTTGAAACGAGCAAATCTGAAAGTAAAATTTAATCTTTAGGATTTGACTATTTCGGATATAAATTTAACTTTCAGAATAATCTGTTTCAGAAGCTAAATTTGTATTCCAGAACAATCGAATTTGAAAGGTCAAATTTCACTTTCAAATTGGATTATATCGAAATATAAATTTAGTTTTTGGAATAAGCTGTTTCCGAAGAATAATTTAGATTGAAGTGAAATGTTTCACCTTTGGCCTCACTTAGAATTTACATGTTGTCATTAGTAGCTTGATAAGGTTTGTTGTTTAGTTTGAAAGGTAGATTTTGAATTTGAAGTTTCAACCTGCATGTTTTTGTCGGTGTTAGAAGAATTCGATAACTTTAGTACAAACCGTGCAAGACATGTGTTAGAGGATGAATCTCAACCTCAAATAAAGATTTTGTAACATTTCTAGGGATATACAGGTGATTCCTTATACTAGTTCAAATATTACGAATTAATGAGCTTCTTAAAAAGTCTGCTTTTCTTGCAATTGCTCAACTGACTTGCAGTTTGTTTCTCTCGTTGAGGGATTCTTGGAATGACCTATCAATATTGGGAATAGCGTAAATGGATTTCCACTTGTAATTTCTCTTTCTTTTTGGAATTCATTTATAACTTAAACTTATCTAAATCAGTTTCATATTACTGATTGTTATCACTCTTTTCCTTCATTCCATAGAGTTGGTGATAGAGATTTTTGACACGCTAGGAGAAGAAGAGACTAAACCTACATTTAAGGCGAGTGTTTGCCACCCAATTCCAGTGAAACAACTAGCTTACGTTGTTATTTTATTTTAATTTTATTGCTTTTGACTAGGATATATTACAGACATTTAAAACTTTTAAATTAAAAATATGATAATACATTGAATAGTAGATTGAAATAAGTTTTCCACTCATTTTAATATTTTGATTCTCACTCATTGAATAAGTTTTCCACTGTTTTGGATTGCTCAATCCGAAGCTATTTCCGGATCTGGGAACAACTTTCGTATTGAACAATTCAGAAAAATGTTATGTTTGGTTTCTTTTATGGATTGCTCAATCTGAAAGAGAAACTAAATGAAAAATCGGCCCCCACCCTGTGTCGTACGACACCACTCACCCCCTCCCCTTTATGCTTTCACTACCCCTTCCATTAACAACTGTACAATACCTTCAACGATAGACGACAGTGGACGATGGTGGACATGGTGGATACAGATGACACGACGAAAACTCTTCACGATGGCTCTTTCTTCACGGTGGTGGTGCAATTTGGGAAATTTGAGGTGTGAGATATATGGAGGTGTAAGGTTGGATGAGGGTAAATCAGACGTTACACACTTTAATGAGAGACAATTTGGAATTTTGAAAATGTATTGAGGTACAAGAAGAAGGTATGCAGGTGCAAGAAGAAGCCATCTATATGTAATTACCGACGAATTTTTCTGTAGATAACAGTTCGGTAGGCAGTTCCAAATTTACCTACAGATTAGAATCCATATGTAATTACCTACGAATTTTTCCATAGATAAAATCCGTAGGTAAAATCTGTAGATAAAATTCGTATAAAATAGATTCGTGTGTAAAGTCTGTAAAATATTCTAAATTTACCTACAGATAAAAATTTATATGTAATAATCTGTTAGTAAATCAAGAATTTCTTGTAGTGATTTCTGTTTATTACTCCAAGTATTCTTTGGCAAAAACTTTCTAGTGGTATCAAGTAAAGAAGAAACTTCAATTTCAATCACTTCTATTAGATCAACATTACTGTACTCAAGAAATGGAGTCATCTTAAGTTTCCATAGCTCAAAATTTTCACCTTTAAATAAAGATGGACGATTGATAGATTGTCCTTTAGAGTCCATCGAGTCAGTTAAGATTGTTTCCTCTCATCCTATTAACCCCAGAGGTTAACTCTAATACGAATTGAAGGTGCAATTGGCTTTAGAAGAGGGGTTGAATGGAGCTTACAAAATCGATTCGCAGTGGATAATAAATAAGCGACAATAAAAATTAATTATGAGGCATGCAAGATAACAATAAAATTAAATCTAAGGCGCACAAGATTTATCATGGTTCAATCAAACTTGAGCTACATCTAGTCTCCTTAAGAAACTACTTAACCTAATCTTTTGATTAGAACAAGTATTATCACCTCTCCAGGATACACAAGTATTCTCTTCTCTTTAGGAAACATTAGTATTCTCTATTCTCCAGGAAACACGAGTATTTTCTCATCTCTAGGAAATCCAAGTAAACAAACCTTTCCAGGTTATACCAATCCCAATCTTTCCCTAAGATCAAAACCACTCAAGATTGAAAGAAACACTCTCAAAAGAGAAAACAATGAAAGCTCACAAGGGTTACTTCACAATGTTTTCACACAACCCAAAACTCTATATATTCTCAATAGCAGATTTATAATACACACTCAGATATTTAGTAATTTTTCTATTTCTTCAATGTATTGTATGATGTATTTCTCTTTTTGCTTCTTGTTCTTCAACTTAAAATCATTCCTCTATATCTACCTTTGTAGAAACTAGCCATTGGATGCTTGAAAAGATAACTTCTGAATCTTCCTAACAATTGAACTTGATTGTCTGTTCATTTAATGCTCAAGCTAGAAAGTATTTCTCTTATTTTGATTTTCTGCATTAAACTTGATTAATTCGTATATGAACTAATTTAATACAGTATACAACAATTATATTTGATTGAAATTAATCACAAATATTCTTCAAAATAGGATCATTAAGAATTTGAATCTTGAAAACCTTCTAAAAATTATACTCAAATTGGTTTTGATTTTCGCATTTAATACAACAATGAAATCATCAACATAGAACAACAAAATTATTTACCATTATATGACGTTAAACAAAAATTTTGGACAAGCACAATTTATACTTAGTTATAGTAAATGGAAAACAATGGGGTGGTTTGGCACGTCAAATGTAGATATGTAAACTATTGATTTTAATCTTTACAGATGATGTTTATTTGAATTTCAATAATACAACACATTAGGAAAGCAGCCACATAATCTTAAATAAGCAATTTTTATTTTTTTTGGCAACGTAAACAACATATAAGATTTTAAGGAAACCCTCTGTTTAATTATCCAAAACGTTGCAGAGCATATTAATGAATTCGAATTAGATGAATATATATCAAAGACGTGAGTTATTCAAGGGTTAAAAAAAACTTCCTTTAATTTGTGTGATTCAATTTGACTTTTCAGATAACATATGGTTTGCATCAGAATAATCGTTAGCAAAGATTTTGGTACCAACTTAATGTTAATTAAAAATATCTTTAAATAGGTGCAAATATTAACATTATATAGCATAAATTTATTTCCGAAACAGTTTAAAGAAAACTTTGATTGCATAAAAGATTATTCAACAATTTTAAGAAGCAAAATAAAATTTTTTTTTGAAAACATATTTAAAAACAGTTTTAAAACATTTACTGTTTTCACATTGAAGTATTTTTAACTTTGTTCTTCTTTTAATTTTAAGGAGAATTAATTTAATAAACTAAGTGAATAGAAAAAATTATCTGGGTCTATAGACCGTCTAGATATTTTTTATATTTAATTTATTCTTTTATATATATTATATTTATTTTGATTAACATGTTATTGTATTTTTTCTGTGTTTTTTTCCTTTAATCTCATAATTACTTGGAATATTGAACTGTAGAGAGTTGGAGAATCATAGGGGCTCAATCAAGTATATGGGTCTTAGAGAGATTTATAGCATTGTGAGGTCACTTATGAATGAGAAGATCACTGAGATAAAGTCTGCTCTCCTATAGCTAATAAACTACCAACAGTTTGCAGGCATGGACTATGAGGAGCCACACTCTCTTTTGTACATATTTTATGAGTTGTGTGGTACATTTGGTATGATAGAGACTGACGAGGAAGCATTGTTATTAAGAGTATTTTCATTCTCTTTGATTGGAAAGGCTAAGGCTTGGCTTCAATCACAACCTAACCAAAGCCTTACTAGTTGGAAGGATGTGAAGGCTAGATTTTTGTCAAAATTTTTTCCTCCATCCAAAAATACTAAGGCAAAGGAAGCCATATGTGATAAACCCTTATGTGAAGCTTGAGAGAGATATAAATTTTTATTGAGGAAGTGTCTTAACCATGGGTTAGAATAAAAAATACAAGTGCAAATTTTCTATAATGGCTCCAATCGCACACTAAGATGATTTTGGATGCCTCTTTTGGTGGTTCAGTATTGTTGAAAATTATAGAGGAGGCCATTACAATTATATATGGTTTCCACTGATATGAGAGGCCACATGGGAGGACACTAATCCAGAAAAGGGGAGTATTAGAGTTGAATTCTCAAGATACCCTTCTAGCCTGACATAAACTTTTATTCCAACAGATAGAAGCTTTGAATCAACAGATGGCTAAACTCCCTCAATAGTTACAGGCCATGCAAACTGCATCAATTCTTACTCAACCAGTGCTGAGATGTGACTTCTATAGAGGTAATCGTTCTAATGGTTATTTCCAAATGCTTAGTGATTCCTAAATTGCGGAAGTAAATTACATGGGGATTCAAGGAATGCTACAATTCTCCGACACTCCTTTTCCCAATTTTTTCAATCAAGGGTGGAGACAAAATTATGATGGAACATCAGGAAGTCGATTCCAACACTCACCAACACATGAATGACTCAAAAAACTTAAAGATACTTTATAATAATTCATGTAATTATCAATCCATAATCATAACAATATTACTAGAAGTGGGAAGGAAGTTGGGTTGAGCAAGAAAGAAAATATTAAGAATGATAAGGATAAAATGAATATGGAAGAGAGAGTAAAATTAAGCGTGGAGAGTGGAGTAGAGGAAGAAGAAAATAAAGAAGAAAATAAAAAAGAAAAACATAGAGAAGAAGATGTGAAAGAATTTTTTGTGAAAAATCTCCCTTATCCTCCTCCACAACAAAAGAAGCCCTTTCTCTGGTGCAAAATCATGAAAACACCTCAGATATATGGGAAAAAGCTCTCAGATATTTCAAGCCAGCACAAGAGCCTATGGAGCTTGATGATTACAACTTACCATATCTCTTTAAAGAAAAAAAATCAAGTAACATTCTGATGAGGAAGTGAAGAAGATTAAGCTCAAACCATGCCTACCCATCTTATTTTGCACATCAAAGATGAAAAATATTTTTAAGGGACAAAGAAAAAAATGGAAAAATATATGGGTAGTTAAAAAGATTGAAGATGATGGAATGGTGTAGATAAAGAGTCCATATCATAGGAGGACAAAGACTGTCACTTGGGAGATGCTACATCCCCAAGTTCTCACACCTTGATGTGCTCGTCGGGCTCGGGACGTTAAACAAGTGCTTCTTAGGAGGCAACCCAATGATTCAGTTAGAATAAAGATTGTTTCACCGTTTCAATGGCACTCGACTCAACATGAATGGAGCCCAATGCAGATATTTCAACACTTGTGTGTGGCACAACACAAACTATGCCCAACACCATTTTTCAATTTTTCAAATTTTAGTGTAGACCTGAATTTGAGCCCGACGCAAACAAGTTTAAAATAAAATAAAGAAAAAACAAAATTTTGGACCTAGGGTCCAACCTCATTTGAAGGAGGGGGTGATCCTGTTAAGGAAGTGGATGCTAATGATCTAAAAAATGAAAACCATATTCTATGATGATTAAGATCTGCTGGAGAATAAACCTTTGAAAGATTATGTTTTATTTTGTTATATTAACTTCAACTTTTATTTTATTTTTCAATTTTTTATTTTGATAACAAATTGTGTGACTTGGCTATGTGATTATTACGAGGCAATTGGTTTATGACTTAGAGTAAAATTTTACCTATTTCTGATGAGAAAATTTTGTATGTTGTTACTCTTTGAGATCTTTCAACTAATTATGTGGGTTTTGTTGAGAATGTAGCTTATGGTTGCTCTTGTGTTTGTGATGAAAAATATATATATGATAGATATGATGTGACAACTATTGGGATCAACATATCCAGGTGAGAGTTTGAACTTAAGGGTTTTATTAAATAAGTACTATCATTTTTTACTCATAATTGATTTTACTTGAGTTTCTTTGCTAATATATTCATTTGCATATTTACAAATGATCAAGGCTAGTTTTATCTAATGTTTAACTTGAGCCAAACAGCTAACCATTGTTTTGAAAAGATAAAACATTATACCCTTTTGAGCTTTAATTTTATTTTTTTTTCATTCCTCAGCCCTTTATCATTGTAAGAATTACTTAACTACCTCACATTGAGTAGAGAGAGTAAGGAGATCATGATCCTCAGTTTGATTCAAGTTTTGGGGAAGTTATTTAAGGGAATATAATGTTTAATTTAGAAAAGGTTAGAGATTTGTCATGGTATTTCTTTTCAAAAAAAGAAAGAAAAAAAATCTAAAATAATTATTTTGAGTTAATGTGAGGGAAAAGGTGATATTGGAATGGAATAGTATTCAAGAAAGAATCACTACATTACTGGAAGAACAAAATAAACTCTAAAATTAGGAAAAGAGTATATGACCATCAACAAACATCAAAATGAAAGAAAATAACCAAGGACAGAGGAAAATGGAAGAACGTAAGAAAGAAATCTCACCATATCAAGAATCGTTAGTTCTTCAAATCATCTTTGAAACTAAAAGAAATCATTAACTAACCCTAATTTTTTTTTCAATATTTCTCACTACTCCTTGCTAACTAACAAAAATTTATTCAATAATTGAAAAACAAAGAAATAGAACGAATATAGTATCAAGAAATCCAGACAGTAAGAATATATAACCAAACTAAAACTTCAAATGTAAACAGTACAATGGAAACTAAAATCCGCTACCAGAACAAGCGATAAACGTAAAATAAAGGAATCGAACTTGAATTGATATGATCAAGCACAAAGAGGAAGTAATCTTGGAGTAAGAAGCATTTGAAATTGCAAATGGAAAAGGAATAGTGACAAGGAAAGAAGAAGAAAAATTTGCGACAATAGAAAACCCAATAACCCTTTTCTTTCTTTACCTTTGGAATGTTCTCTGCATTTTACAAAAAGAAAAACAATCCTTAGTGAAGTAAACTGAATAGTGAAAAAAAAAAGTAATTCTCTTGGGATTGCCAATCTATGATTTTATAACCACGCCTGACTAAATGTCCTAAACATTCCTCTACACAGTTAGGATCACATGTCATCAGTTACATGTCAACTGATTTAGTTTAAACAACAATTATCAAAATTCTGGATTCCTCTTGGCTAAAGATGTGGTGGCTGGATGGTTGATGCAATTCTAACTTCATTGCTTGCTTCACTTTGCTTCAGCCTTGGATGTTTGATGTTTTGAACATGGAACAAATTGGATGCAATGAAAGATTGAACAATTATTGATGTTTGGAAGATGAAGTGAATTGAGTGTAAGGTTAGGCAAACACAATTAGAAGGAGGCTAGAGTATAGTCTTGAGAATGAAGACTACTCTAAGGAGAGCTTTAGAATAAGAAGAGGGAATTTGGACAACACTTATATTCTTATTCATCAAAAGCTGAAAATTGAGTTACATAAGGTACTTATTAATAGTGCATGGAAGTCTAAGCATCTCCAATAAGAATTTGACACATGTCAAGCTAGGATTGGAGTGAATCCTCTCCATACATAGGATGTCATGTGGCAAGTGGCATGGAAAGCATGTGGTGCCACCTAAGCTTCCACCTACGCACCACTATGCTCCTAATTGGTGCTACACCATCCCTTGTACATGCCACCTAAGCCCTAGCAAACTCTTTCCTTGTCTCTCTTAGGTTTAGTCTTTTCACCTCCAAATTTCAAGGCAAGCTAGTCTACTTTTTAGCCAAAATACAAGGCTCAAAAATTAAATTCCTATGCTACTTTGGCCCAAAATACACGGTCTAAAATCCTATTGTACTTATCCAAAAACACAAAGCCTAAAAATAAATTATATACTATTCTGTACAATTTCTACAAGTAGAGGTTTTATAATCTTGAAGTTCTAGAATCTCTAGAGTGATCTTTTCTTATTTTGAATTTGGGTCAAAAAGTTTATTTGGAGGCCCAATTAAGCCCAATGAGGCCCAATCTCCTAATAATCCTAATCAAATCTCTAGCTCAATAAGCTCTTTATTCCTATTTGGAGTCTTGGAAATGGGTTTTCATTAATAGTCCTTCATCAATGTGTATTCTCTTGTTCTTCTCTTGTTCCTCTAGATCATTTAGTGATATAGTGTCCTACTTGGTGTACAACGTTTCATTCTGAAAACTAAGGACATTTTGGGAAAGTTTTATTCCATAACTGATGAAGGAATCCTACTTAGTTATTTTGAAACATTAAGGCTTTTAGGGTGTACAAGTCTAAAATGTTTGTTGTTGAAAAAGAAATCCATGTAAGATTTAATGACTACAAACCTCATGAAATTATCGGAGCAGGACAATTCTATTGGTTTTCATTTACAAGAACTATAGGTCAACTTAACAACACCAGATGATCAAGCAAGGCCAACAGACGGTCTGTCCAACACACAAAAGGATCCAACAACACAGATCAGGTCTGGTAGAAATTCAACTTTGCTCAAAGATCATTCCACATAAGCTATCATAGGAGACCCCAACAAGGTTAAGAGTAAAGGACTACACTATTACGATATTTCAAGTAGAACCAAATAACATCAATGGGGCTTTGGAAGTTGAAAGATAGATCAAAGCCATGTAAGAAGAGTTGGAACAATATAAGAATAAAGTTTGGAATTTTGTTAAGCCTTCAAAGGATAAAGCTATCATAGGAGCTAAGTGGGTCTTCAGAAACAATTTATATGAGCAAGGTAAGGTTGTGATGAACATGGCTAGGCTTGTAGCGAAAGGGTACTCACATTAGGAAGGTATAAACTATATTAAAACTTATGTTCTTATAGCTAGCTTAGACACATGTTGTTGTCATTTGTTGCTTTCAATAAAATGAAGTTGTATCAAATGGACATGAAAGCACATTTCTTAATGGATTTGTCGAAGAAGAACTCTATGTGGAAAAATGTCTTAGGTTTGGGAGTACTACTTTTCTAAGACATGTTTTCAAGTTAAACAAGGCTATGTATGGACTCAAACAAACTGCTAGAGCTTGGTATGTGTTTCTCAATGTTTTTCTAAATGAAAATGATTCTTAAATGAGGATAAGTATGCAATAATCTGTTTCACAAATATTATTCAAATTAATTCATTATGGTTCATATTTATGTAGATGACATTATTTTTGGTGCAACTAATGAGCATCTTTGTCAAGAGTTTTCAAGTCTTATGCTTATTAAGTTTATCAGCATGAAGGAAGAACTTAGGTCCTTCGTAGGATTGTAGACCAAGCACGTAGACAGTCCCATGTACATACATCAAACAAAGTATGTTAAAAAGTTGCTTAAAAAGTTCAACCTATAGATTCTAAGGAGTTGAGCACTCTATTTCACAACAACTTCTCTTAGTCTTCTTGAGTGTTTTGGAGTTTCTTCTTTGGATGGTGATGAATAAGGATGCATAGAAGCTAGGTGATTAGAAGCATGTTTCGATGATTTAAAGTGGAAAAGTAGAGAGTCTAGTGAGAGGTAAGGCTAACTCAATAAGGAAGGAGTCTAGGCTAAGTTTAAGAAGAAAACTAACCTAGAAGAAACTCAAGAATAAGTAAGAAGGCAAATTTAGGTAGTAATTCTTTACTCATTCATAGTTTAACTTCCTTTATGTGAAAAACATGTCATTAAACACAATTTATTTGCACCTAGGACTCCATATCAGAATAAAGTTGTAGAAAGGAAAAATAGATCAATAAAGAGCTAGGACTACGCTGAATGAAACCTCTGTCCAAAATACTTTTAGATTGATATAGTAAGTACAACTTATTACGTATTTAACAAGGTATTAATTAGACCAATTCTTAAGAAAACTCCTTATGAGTTGTCTAAGGAAAGAAAACCTAGTATAAGAAATGATAAAGAAAACCTTGGAGTTTAATGTCAAAGCAAACAAAAGTATTTTTCTTAAGATATCCTTTGAATAGTCACTCATAAAATCCATCTTAAAAAGCTCATGGCAATTGAAGAATTTGTACATGTATTATTTTGATTAGTCTAATCATAAATTTGAAGTGCATCTAATAGTGATGGAGGTGAAAAGCTATTAATACTCAATTTTTTCATGTTCGAATAAAAAAGCTCAACTAATAATAAGGTCATTAATTTTAAAAAAAATAACAAATAAAATTAAAATTAAAAAAAAATGGAAATAACAAAATAAATAGAAATGTTAACAGAGATATCATATTAACCACATGTTATGAAAATAAAGAGAACACAGAAATGAACGTAAAAGAACAAAGGATATGAGAGTGAAAATATATCTCTTTTCTTATTCCTTTGATGAAAGAAAATACTTCATATATAGAGTACATGGATTAACACGATTATAACAGAATAGTTACTCTAACAGAATCCTGAATGATTATCACATAATAATTATTTATTATATATACTCTAACAGAATCTCTAATGATTCTCATATAATAATAATTATTTATCATTTATTACCCTCTCTCAAGATGGAGCATAGAGATTAATTAAACCCATATTGGACAGCAGATGTAAGAACAACTTGGGGTATGAGAGGTTTTATACAGATGTTAGCGACCTGTGTTAGTGTTGATAGGGAGCAAACAAAGAACACTATCATGAACCTTTTCTCTAACCACATGGCAATCGATTTCAACGTGTTTGCTATGCTCATGAAATACAGGATTGGCAACTAAATGTAAGGCAAACTTGTTGTCACCAAAAAGAACTACAGTGGCCTAAGGAACAATATGTAAATCATGAAGCAAATAAGACAACCATTGAATTTCACAGGTTACCGATGCCAAAGCACGATATTCAGCCTCAGACGAAGATTGTGAAACTGTGTGTTGCTTCTTGAATCACCAAGAAATTAATGAATCACCAAAAAATGCAAAAGCCGATAACAGAGTAGCGATGAGTTTCAGGGCATGATGTCCAGTCTGAGTCACAAAAACCTTTCAGTTATAAAGGAGAATCACTAGGAAAGAAGAGCCCCCGACCAAGATTAGCTTTGAGATAATGAAGAACCCTGAGTGCTGCTTGGTAATGAGCCATTGTAAGAGTTGATAAAAATTGTGATAGATGATTGACAACAAAACAAATGTCAGACCTAGTGTTGGTCAGGTAGATGAGTTGTCCAATGAGCCATCGATACATGGAAATATCTTCAAGAAGAGGACTCTCTTTGGAATGGAGCTTTATTTGAGGATCCATAGAAGTGTTAGAAGGTTTACATCCCAACAAACCTGCAGCATCTAGAAGCTCTAAAGTATATTTCCTTTGGGTAAGGAAAACGCCCTTCCTTGATCTAGTAACTTCTAATCCAAGAAAAAATTTCAGTTGACCAAGATCCTTAATTTTGAATAATTGATCAAGTTGAGACTTGACCAAAGCAATCTCATAAGCATCATTTCCTGTCAAAATCATATCATCAACATAGACAAGGATGGATGTGAATGCACCAGTAGCAGATTGTTTAGTGCATAAAGAAAAATTAGACTGTGATTGGGTATAACCCAAAGCTATAAGAACTGTAGACAACTTTTCATACCACTGTCTACTAGCTTGTCTAAGACCATAAAGGGATTTTTTCAACTTGCAGACTTGACCAGGTTTTGGAGGAACTAAACCTTTAGGAACCTCTATATAGACTTCCTCATGAAGATCTCCAAGCAAGAAAGCATTGTTGACATCAAGTTGATCAAGGAGCCAATTTTTAGTGGTTGCAATGTCAATAAAAGCCTTACAGTAGTGATTTAGCCACTGGAGAAAAAGTTTATCTGAAATCAATGCCTTCTTGTTGTGTGAATCCCTTGGCTACTAGCCTAGCCTTGAACCTCTCAATTAAACCATCAGCCTTGTGTTTAGTCTTATACACCCATTTGTATCCCACTGTTTGTTTTCCAATTTGAAGGTTACCGAACTCCCAAGTTCCAGTTTGAACTAAAGCATTAATTTCATCATCCCTGGCTTTCCTATAGTTCTCATTTTTCACTACCTGTGCATAAGTTTTACGTTCTACAATGGAAGAGATACTAAATGCAAAATGCTTATGATTGTCAGAAAATTTTGAGTAATTAACAAAACTAGAAATAGGATATTTAACTAAAGAGGAATTTTTGCTCTCTATGCCCACAGCTACGTTGCAATGAAAATCCTTGAGGTAAGTAGGAGGTTCGGTGCATCTAGTGGATTTTCTTATAACAATAGGTACAGGGTTATCATGAGGGTTATCAGGAGCTGTGAAAGTGAGAGAGGAATAATTTTCTTGTGGGACGATATATGGTGTTTGTTGGTTTTGTAGTGGCATGGAGGATGTAAGGAAAGAGTGATCAGTGTCTTGATAATGAGGAAAATGTGGCATGACAAAATTTTCACTATTTGTATGATTGATAATATGCTTAAAAGGAAAACTATTTTCATTGAAAGAAACATTTTTGGATAAAAAAACCTTTCTAATGTGTAAATCATAAAGAAGTGAACCCTTGATCCCTAATCTACGACCTAAATAAACACACCGTCTAGCCCGAGGATCAAGTTTCGTCCTATTATGAGCCAAAGTTGATGCAAAAGCTTCACAACCAAAAACTTTAATGAAAGTTAAATCAGAAGAAGAGCCATACAAAATATCATAAGGAATTTTGTTATGTAAAACCTTGCTAGGCAATCTATTAAGCAGAAAAACAGCATGAGAGGCTGCAAAGTTCCAAAACAATTTAGGCAAGTTACTTTGAAAAATAAGAGTCCTTATAATGTTTAAAATGTGTTGATGTTTTCTCACTACCACTCCATTTTTTTGTGGAGTCTCAACACAAGACATTTGAGGTTTTATGTCTTTGAGAGAGTAAAACTAATGCAAATTAAATTTAGGTCCTTGATCAGTCCTAAATCATTTGACACTAGTAGAAAATTGAGTTTCAACCAAAGTAATGAAAGATTTAATGCAGCCTTGTACTTCTGATTTAGTTTTCAAAAGAAAAATTCAAGTATGCCTAGAAAAATCATCCACAACAGTCAAATATTTATGTCCATCCACAAAAGTAATAGCTAATGGTCCCCAAATGTCCATATGTAACAAATAAAAAATTTTATTGCTTGAAGAAGTGCTTACAGGAAATAGAAGTCTTTTTTGCTTAGCAAGTGGAGATATTTGACAAAAATCATCACATGTTTTGCTAGAAATGTAATCAAACTCTGTTGACAATACAGATAGTTTGTCCTTAGACAAGTGACCTAGTTTAAAATGTCAATCATTCACCTTATTAACAGACACATAATTCATTGAAATTGAATTTGGGGCAAAGTGTTTTCCTATCCTAGTCCCTTAGTATTTTCAAGAACATAAAGTCCGTGGTGTTTCTTAGCAAAACCAATCATCCTCATAGTATGATTGTCCTGAATTTCACAGATTTGATCAGTAAACCTAATGGAATAATCAAATTTTATGGCTAATTGAGATATTGAAATGAGATTGAAGTTAAATCCTGCTATGTATAGAACATTATGCAAAATGAATGTAGTAGAAAATATGATAGTGCCTTTAATGTTTGAGTAAAATGTAGGTAACTTGATAGGAATACCAGGAATAATTTTATATGTAGCAAAATTCTCTAGAGATGAGCTAATATGATCACTGACACCTGAATCTAAGATCCAAAGGACAAATTTTGGTAGTGATTTTAGATTACAGATGATAGTGGATGTATTGGAAATATGATGATGTTCAGTGCCAGGGGTTGCAACTAACTGAGATTGCTAAAGAAGAGCCATGAGAGAGTTATATTGCTCTTTGGTCAAACTAAAGCTAGAAGATTGCTGAGATTCCATTTGATTTGTAAGTGTCTCACTCTCGTTTGCCTTTTTAATTGCAGTGACATTATTAACAAAGAATTTTCTCCTTTTGTAATTTGGTGGAAAACCATGTAAACGATGGCATTCATCAACTGTGTGACCTCTTCTACCACAATGTGTGCATCTCTTACTATTATAATGCTTGTCATCCTTGGTCCATCTCTTGGCTTGAGAATTCTGAAAATTTCTGTTGAAGGAACCATAATATACACTCGAAGAAGCATTCAGAGTTTTATCGGTGGATTATTGAACGACGAAATAGTCATATTTGCTACTAAAAATAATGACACTTCTAAAGCCATTATAGATGATGAATTCTTGGAACAAAATCAGAGTTGGCACAGTTGAGCTTTATCGGTTAGAGAGCTCTGATATCATAACAGATATATCATATTAACCACATGTTATTAAAATAAAGAGAAGAACATAAATAAACGAAAAAGAACAAAGGATATGAGAGTGAAAATATATCTCTTTTTTTTGTTCCTTTGATGAAAGAAAATTCTATATATAAAATACATGGATTAACAGGATCATAACATAATAGTCACTCTAACATAATCTCCTCAATGATTATCACATAATAATTATTTATTATCCATTAATATATTATAACATAATCTCTAATAATTCTCATATAATAATAATAATAATAATAATTTATCATTTATTAAATGCTTTTACTAAGTTTAATTTTAATTTTTATATCTTTTTTCAATTTTTTTTAAATAATATACATACATACATATACATACATATATACATACATACATATACATATATATATATATATATATATATATATATATATATATATATATATATATATATATATATATACATATATATATATATATATATATATATATATATATATATATATATACATACATACATACATATATATATATATATATATATAAATAAATAAAAATGTTTTAGGGCCAGCCATTATGTTTTAAAGGCCCAGCCCATTAGGTCTCACATTCTCACTCTCACACTCCCCACGCCACTCACTCTTCGCTCTTCATGTACGACTATGGAGCTTTAGGGTGTAGCTGGGTTCTTGTTATATTGGTGTGCCTTGAGTGCAGAATACCACCCCTTCGGCATATGTCTTTCTGCGTGAGTTTTCGTTATTGCTGTGCCCACCTTTTCCCTCATGCATCGTTTGTTTGCAGTACACGCAGTGTCCTATGTTTTTCCTGCACCTGCGTTTCTGTGTTGTGAGTAGTTGCTGAACCTATGATTTTCTTTTTCGATGGGTGGCTTGAGTTGTTTTTTTTTTCTTACCTGATTACTGTGCCTGCGTTTGGTTTTAATGTGAGTGCTTTAATGTATAAAAGTGCCTTTTGATTGCAATACGAATACATAGCTTTTTTTTCTGCACCTTGGTTGGGAGTAGTATCTTTGTTGGTGCATGCTTTCTTTTTAACTGTTGTTCCTTTGCATATTGTAATATTTTACTCATTGCGGTTCACTAATGTTTTGAAATGCATGCATGGCCTTATTGTTGTTAACGTATGGAGGGACCAATCCAAGGCCAGAAGAGTTTTGCAAATGTATCAGTGTTGCGTGGCGTTTTATTATTGGTTGTTCCAGGTTTGAGATGTATTGTTTCGTTCTTTTTCTTTTATTTAAACGTGAAGACTTGAGTAGGGGCCATCATACAGGCATTTCCATCTCCTTTTCTCTGGCCATTTACGTGCCAACATTATGCATGTGCAGGCCATCATATTTCTTAAATAATTATATATTCATCTTTCTCCTATAAAAGTTTGGCCACGGATGATTCTCTTAATATAGTTGTTAAGTTTATACAGTATAATATGTTTTTATACTACTTTTATATAATATAGTTGTGAAGTTTTTACACTATTATGTTAAAAAGTTATTTAGATAAAGATAAGTTTCATCTTATATCTCGTACTTAAATTTAAAATATTTTATTAATTTTATATAATATATATATATATATATATGTATAAACAAATATTTATATAATCATATACGTCATCTAATATTTAATATTTAAAAATAAAATAAATAACATTAACAAAGTAATCATTTGAATATATAAATGATCATATATACATCACCATCTCATATTTAATAGAGGTTATTCTCTTATAATCATTATTTAAAGTTATCAAAATGACCTTCTATGTCGGTTTTGGAAAATATTTTATGTCGATTTAGGAACCGACATAAATTAAGGTGACGTAGAAAGTCTTAGACATATAATGTCGGTTATGCAACCGATGTAAAATATACACTATGCTGGTTGAAAAATAGAAATCGACATCATATATTCAACTAAAACAACTTAAGAGGTGGATACAACGTCTGTTAAAAGATGGAACTGACGTAATAGGGGACTATGTCAGTTCCATCTTACAACCGACGTAGTAATTCTTATTTTCAGAAAAAAAATAATTGGTTGATAAATCTCTAATCGATACAAAAAAACACTACAAAAATATTTATAATTTTCTAACAGTAAAGATATGTGAAATAAAAGGCTAAAATCTACAAAAATGGATGAAAAATAACAAATAAATAAATAAAAAATCTTAAACGATGGAATTTTAGAATTTTCGGAGGCCAACCGCCTTTGGCGGTTGACTAGCAAATCCATTACCTCATTTCGAGTAATTTTCATTTTTGAAGCGTCTCAATCCGAGCTCTCTAGCAAAAGTTATGGTCGTTTGAAGTTTTTTCGTCCTAAATTTTTGAAACCCTAAATCTATTATAAACCTATACAATGTAAGAACTCTACCATCAAATATACACTAAATCAAGACGCTGATGATAAATTTGGATCAAAAATAAATTTCTAACTATTTTTAATGAATTTTACAAAATTGCTAACCTCTTGCAAAGAGAAGGTGCAAGGGGTGTCGAACCAAGCATTCCAACCGAGACAACCACCAAGCTTGTGCATACCAAATGAACATGGAAGAAGCCAAAAATGGAGCGAAACGAACCCTAGCAAAACCAGTGAACAACAAAGATGCAAATGAAAACCAGTGAGAAGAGAAAACGACACCATGCTAAATACAAATGAAAACTAGTGAGAGTAAAAGTGGCACAACACGAAGGCTGAGAGAGAAGGCAAGGCAGCGAGGCTGAGGCTGAGGACGAGGTAGTGAGGCTGAGGAGGTTGAGGAGAAGGTGAAGGAGAAGAAAACGTAAGCGTAAGAAAAAATACCTAAGAGTTAATATCCTGCTTGAAATCACTAATTTTAACTTGAGGGACATACTACGTTGGTTGGGAGCTCCCAGCCGACGTAGTATCTAACCAAATTTTACCAATTCTTTTTTAGATTCACTCATGCGCCAAGTGGAGGATATTAGTCGGTTGGAAAGTCCCAACCGACATAATATGGGCTACATATTACGTCGGTTGGCACCTCCCAACCGACGTAGTATCTTCAGCGCGATTATAAAATTTTCAAATTTTGAATTTTTACTTTTCTCAGTCTTTTTTACGTCGGTTATGAGTGGCAACCGGCATAGAATATGATATATTACGTCAGGTTTGAGTTAACCGATGTTATATCTCTTCAAATATTTACAAAAATGCCATTGCGTTTTTGCTTACGTCGATTTCATTTTAACTGACGTATTATCCTGACGTAGAATGTATTTTCTATACTAGTGTATTTCAATGATTTAATTGAACTCTGACACTTAGTTTTGTTTAATTCAGTTGTAATAATGATCTGACGTAACACTTCCATAAATCCTAACACTATTTCATTGAGTAACTTAAAAAAATTTATCCAACTAACCATCTCAAAATAATGACAACCTTACCTACAAATATTATAACTTTAAAATAATAAACATCCAAATACAATTGTTTTCCAATTAGTTATTTTCCATAATCAATAATAAATGATAAGATTTTATCTAAGTTTTTGCTAACATTAAATGCTTTGAGATATTTACTCTTTTAACTTTTTAATGTCTTTTTCACCTTATATTATCTATCTCCTTCATTCGTGTTTTCAAAAAAAATTACATAATCATCTTTGATTTAAATCAATTACACTTAATAACATCTTTACCTTTTCTAAAACAATCCTAATTATTTGAAATTCTGTATAAGTTATCAATTAAATTTGCATCTTCACATATCTTAGTTTGATTGCCTTACAATCTTGTTTTGGAAATAAATTAAAGTTTGGATGAAGACATCTTAGTGATGCTACTTAGATGTTATGCTTTTCTACCATTGTGGTTTTTTTTGTCTTGTAATAGAGTTTTTGTCTGCATATAAATCTACATACATCAATTAGTTACAGTGAACATTTTAATATATTATATGTGTTCAAATCACTTAAAGACCTTAATAGGTCTAGAGGTATGATTCAATATGTTAAAACGTTTGTAATATATTATAATTGTCTTTTGCTTTCAAAAGAATATTACCAGTCTAATTTAATAGGTTGAAAATACAATTTAATTCATTCTTTTAACTAGTAAGTAAAATCAACATATTAAAATTGATAGATTATATTCTATATAACTTTCATCTTCATCTTATTCGATATGAATTTGAAATCTGAGTTTCATTTCTTTTTCAAAATTGAGAGAAAGTTTGCTCTGAGTTAAAGACATTTTCTTAGAGCTTTATTTTGGTGTTTCAAGATCAATCTTCTTGGCTTAAGGAGAAATATGTGAGTTCACCTTAAACTCTTTTCTATTCATAATTGTGATGATTCAAGTGACCTTATTTCAGTTGTATTTTTCATTTCTTATGTAAGGTTGTTGTTCTTGGATAGTGTTTCCAGACTCAGTTCAATAATAGAGTGTTACTGGTGTAGTATGTTTCTCTTGTAGGGTTTACGAGTGGTGCTCTTGGTGTTTTCTTTGCATTGTTTTATTGTTGTAAACATGTTTTTGTTTAGTGGAAGTTGTAGTCGAGCAACTAGATGTAACTCTTATGTAAAAGTGAACCAATATAAAACTATAGTGTATATATTCTTTTCTCTCTTGTTTTTTTCTTTTAATTTTTAATTTGTTCTTTGATTCTTGTCTTGCATTTTAACACGTTGAAAGAAAGACAACCAAATTTTAAAATTGGTCAACACTACAAGTTGTGTTCTTGGTGTTTTCTTTGAATTGCTTTATTGTTGTAAACGATTTTTTCATTTAATGGAAGCTTGACTTCTTTAGTTGAGCAACTACATGTAACTTTCATATAAAAGTGAACCAATATAAAATTTGCTTACATCTTCTTTTCTATCTTGTTATTATTTTTAATTTTTAATTTATTCTTTGATTCTTGTCTTGGATTTTAACACATTAAAAGAAAGACAACTAAATCCTTAAATTGATCAAAACTTTAAAGATTTACTCTAAAATTTTTTGAAAATTCTCAATATTTCAACTCTCCCCACGCCCTGTTGAGCACGATCTTTAATTCTAACAACTTATTCCCAAAATGATTCCAAACATCCTTTATCTCCTAAGGTAATAACAATTCTACTTTCTTATCTTTTAAAGGTAATAATGATTCTACTTTCTTATCTCCATCCAATCAATAAGGCTCAAAATCTCACTAAGGACAAATTTATCACAAAAGATTCAACCCAAAATAGTTATCAAAACCATTTTATTTTTCAATTTAGGAGAATCCAAACATCAGAAATCAAGAAACCAATTCTTTAAGAATTATAAAAATGCCAACCGCTAAAAAAATTCCTAAAAATCTAATAAAAATATGCCAAAAGTATTCTTTTGTCTTTATTTTAACTATTTATTATGCAATCATAAAAATTAAAAATCAAACAAAATGAATAATTCTTATAAAGACATTAAAACAAATCCTATAATTCTGATTCTACTCCCCAACACTTAAACTACACATTGTCCTTAATGTAAAAACAATCAACTCAAAGAATAAGATATACTCCCTCATCAATCTTACGGAAATGAAGGAATTTGTAGGCTAATCTCTTTAATTGTCTCCTCTACAAAATTAGGATTTTCATGAAAAAGCTTGAGACAACGACCATTGACCTTGAAAGTCTTGTTAGAAGACTCACTTTGCAAATCTACAACATTGTAATGATAGACATGAGATAATAAAAAGGTCCAATCCAATGTGAGTTAAGCTTACGATACATGAGTTTAAGTCTGGAATTAAACAATAATATCATTTGACCTATAATAAACTATTTCCTATGAGTAAAATGATCATGAAACTTTTTAGTTTCATCTTTGTAAAATTGTGAGTTTTCATAGGCCTCATTAAATAATAATACCATTTGACCTATAATAAACTATTTCCTATGAGTAAAATGATCATGAAACTTTTTAGTCTTATCTTTGTAAAATTGTGAGTTTTCATAGGCCTCCAAGCAAATTTCATCAAGTTATTGCAACTGAAGCTTTCTTTGCTCTACTGCCTAGTCGTTGTCCATGTTACAAGCTCTAACTACCCAATATGCCTTATGCTTAATCTCTAAAGCTAGGTGACATGTCTTACCAAAGACAACTCTAAATGGAGACATCTCAATAGGTTCTTTAAAAGTGACCCTGTGTTCCCGAAGCTTCCTCAAAACAACCACTCTAATCTTTTTTGTTAAGCTTTACAAGTTTCTCCAAAATCCTCTTTATCTCTCTATTGGAGATTTCATCCTATCCATTAGGTTAGGGATACTATAGTGTGGAAAGTTTATGCACCGCCCATACTTTTTATGAAAGCTTCCATAGACATATGAGTTCCCTAATCAATGACAGTAACTCGAGATACTTCAAATTCACAAAAGATGTTAGACTTAACAAAATTCACAATAACTTGAGCAACATTAGTACTTGCGGCTACAGCTTTCACCCACTCAGAGACATAAACAAGAAATATGTATATAAAACCAAAAGATAAAAAATAAAACAAGGAATGGTCCCATAAAATCTATATCAAAGACTTGATAAAATAACATAGGTTGTTGGGACATTTGATGCCTACTAGAAAGAGTGAGCCAATAAAATCCACATCCTAGTACCTTCTTCCCTCTCTTTGTGCTCCAAGGTGTCCTCCAATAAGTGAAGTGTGACAGAAGTGAAGTACAAATTATTTCTCATGATTTGGAATACCCCTATGAATAACCTAGTCACTGTAAAAATGCCACTGATAAGGGTCATCCCATAAATAGTACTTGGCATCGCTCTTAAGTTTGTCTCACTGAGCTTTAGTTTCCAATGCTGGAAAAACAAAAGCAACAAGATAATTAACAATATCAGCAATCTAAGGGGGTAAGGGCATGAGAATTGGAATCGTGTAAAACTAAAAGTTGTTTACCTGAGAAGTCATTTTGATAGGAAAATCATCCTTCCCCTCTCAATGTGGCTTAGATGGTCTACCACAAGATTATGTGCACAACTCCTATCTTGTATATCTAAATCAAACTCCTAGATCCACCTAATTAATCTAGGTTTGGAGTCAGTCTTTTTCAAAAGGAACTTTAGAGCATCATGATTAGTAAAAACTAGTTTAGATCCCAGGAGATATTATCTAAATTTATCCAATGCAAAAACAATGACCAAAGTTCTTTCTCAGTGGTAGTATAATTAACATCTGTTCCATCTAAACTTAGATACATAGCAAATTACATGATACAATCTACCAACCCTCTATGCCATCGCAACTCCCAAAGCATAGTTTGATTCATCACACGTAAATTTAAATGGCATCATCCAATCAAGTGGTTGAATGATGGGACTGGTGGTGAGAGCTCTCTTGAGGTGGTCAAATGCCTCTGTACACTACTTTCCAAACTCAAAGGTAGTATCTTTCTATAGTAGGTTGGAACGTAGAAGGGCAATTCTTCTAAAGTTTAGAATGTACTTAAAATAGAAATTTGCATGGCCAAGAAAAGGTCGAACCTCCCACACAAAAGAGGATTAAGGAAAATTTGATACAACATCTAATTTAGCAGGATCTACCTCTATTCTTTTCGTAGAAATGATATGACCTAAGATTGTTAATTGTTCTATCATAAAATGACATTTATCATAATTCAAAACAAGCTTAGTCTATATGCATCTGTCAAGCACTCTAGTAAGGTTAGGGGGAACCATAAACATTGAAGTTACCCATGAAAATTTCTATGCAATACTCAAGTAATTCAGCAAAACTTCACATCACACATCTCTGGAACGTACCAAGTGCATTACATAGACCAAAAGGCACCCTCCTATAAAAAAAACTTTGCAAAAGGGTAGGTAAATATGGTTTTAAGGTGGTCTTCAGGTGTAATGCATATTTGAAAATAAACAAAAAAAAAAAATTCTAAGAGTAAGTAATGTAACTTACCAGCTAGACACTCAAGCATGTGATCAATAAAAGGAAGTGGAAAATGATCCTTCCTAGTTTAAGCCTCTTGTAATCAATGAAAACTCTCCAGTTGTTTTGCATCCTAGTGGGAATCAGTGAGTCTCTCTCATTCTTCATAACTATAATCTCAGATTCTTTCACTCTACCTATACTAGGTTCACCAAAGTGTTGTCTGATATAGGATAGATGATATCAGCCTGTAGCAGTTTGGCAACCTCTTTCTTAACCACATCAAGAATCTAGGCATTAAGTCTTATCTGAAGTTTGTAGGGATAATTGGCTCTAGAATTGGAAGGGTTGAATGGAGCCTAGACTCCTTTAGCAACGGATATAGTAGACCATCTAACAAGTCAGCAAATTGTCTAACAACCCAAGAGAAAGCAAACAAGCAAAGCATAACAACTAGTAATAGTAGGGAAAGAACAAAACACAAGAATTTATCCTAGTTCACCCAAACCCTGACTACGCCAAGTCCCCTTAAGCCAACTACTTGATGTTGTTGGTGGTATTAATTGTCTCGTGGCGGAGACTACATCAGTCAATTCACAATCTAATCATGGGGTTTAGGCTGCTACATTTTTAAGTAGAAAAAGTTGTGTCCTAACTAATGACTATAGCTTTTGGCCTAATGGTAAGTGTTGGATCTAACAATTGGTATCAGAGCCAAAGTCACGAGTTTGATTTCGAGCAAGTCAATTGCTAAGGGGTAGATTGTTATGAGTGACATCAATTGTCTCATCACAGAGGTCATGTGGACCAAGTCACAATCGAATCATGGCACTCGGGCTTATACACTTTTAAGTAGAAAGAGTTGCACCCTGACTAATGACTATAGCTTTTGACCTAGTGGTAAATGTTTGACCTAACACTTAAGAGATTCCACTAATCAAGACACCTTGATTATAAAGAGTAACCAACTCTCCAGGTTAAAATAAGTAAACCAACATCTCCATATTATCATTTTCAATCTTCCCCAAAAATAACTCTCAAAGAGAACACAAGTAAAGCCCACATGGGTATAACTTCACTTTGTAAAGAATTTACAATGGTTTGCTCACAACCCCATGATAGATGTTCAATAACTAATAAGACTATAAGACTTTTTGCAACTATTTCTCTCATGTATTGATTGTTGTTGAATATTCATATATTGTTCTTCATACTTGATCTCTTTATATAACCTTTAGATTAGACTGTTGAAGACTTGATCTAGAAGGTCTTAATCTTCTGCATAAACTCTTTTTAAATAGACTCTCAATATGGAAGGTATTGATCTTTGCTTAAAGGCTTTTCCTCAAAAATCTTGTCAACACAAATAATTTCTCAAGCATTACATCTATAATGAGTTACGATTGTAGTTCAAATTCTTTCCAAAAACATTTTCTATGTGACAATTTTCGTATTAGATTTATTTCCTTAGATAGATAATCAAGTCATTTTGAAGATCACTTAGTTTGTTTGATTGATTCTATAAAATATGTGTTTAATTACAACTTGTTTAATTTATTAATAACGAATGAACATATTAAACCAAGCATAACTGCAAGTTAATATAAACTGTAGTGTAGAGAGATATATTGCTTATCACTTGAAAACTACGTAGATTATCTAGTCTACAAAGATCTTATAAATACATCTACATGAAACAAATGCTAATATAATCATAAGCATATCAAAGCATATAAAATGCTTATAGAGTTTGTTATCATCAAAACTTAAACACTTGTAAGGTTTACTTTTAAACCGTCTAGAGGGGTGTAGATCGTCTAAGTCTCAACAAGCATACTCTAAATGATTACTGGAAGCTTCTTCCCATACTTCAAATAAGCATACTTGAGGTGCAAAGGAAGTCACTTTAGTTCCATTAATGGCGGTTGGACGATAAAGGGTAACAATCTAGTGGTGAGAGAAATTTCACCAACTTGTAAATCTACTGGTTTAAAAGCATGTGTATCTACTATAATTGAGCATGTACATTCTCCCTCAATTGACTCTATTGGTGCATCGGTAATATTAAAATCAACAAACAATATAAACTCGTCTATTTCAGCATCAGTAAAGTTAGAAAATTCAAATCTCCTAGAAACTCAACCAAATCATCATTCATAATATCAGTAAGCATGGCAATATGAGAAAAAGAGTGGCCTGCAATAGGATGTTTCATAGCATCTAAGATGTTAAATTGTATTAGACATTTACAAAATTTTGTAGTAATTGTACTTGAATACACATCAATCTTGGTTTGGGTTGTCTTTAAGAGGGTCTACCTAGGATAATGGTAGCTACACCAGCGATTGAATATTCTACACTCATTCAAAATATAGAAATCTTGATGAAATATCAGTCCCTTGACTTGGACCAACACATCTTCTATGATTTTTGTAGGGTAGACGCTGTTTTTGTTGGCCAATTGGATGACAACACCTCTAGTTTTTAAAGGGCCAATATACAAAGAAGCAAAAATAGGTAAAGGCGTAACATTTATAGACGCTCCTAGATCAACATATGAGTTTGGACATATTTGTATTTATTTGGGCCTTCAATCGATCTTTTGGGTCCAAGTTGAACCTTGAAGAGATTACTCTAAAGTTTTTAAGGCATCAAGAATACAAGACCTTGATATGTAAAAATTGTGCAGAGTAGTTTAGGAATTTATCTTGGGCCTTATATTTTGGGCCAATTAGAATAGGATTTTGAGTCTTGTATTTGGGTCATGAGTAAATTAGGTTTAGAATAAAATAGCCTAGTGCATCTGGGGTTATATTTGGGCCTCGTTAAGCCTAATGCAACCTTAGGATGTCCGAAAGAGAGGTTTGAGTGCCAAGCTAGGGTTGAGGATGAAGCTTGAGCACTAATTGGGGTAAATAACCTAGTTTGCATCGCAAAGTAGGGTATGACAAGAAAATTAGCACCCAGAGATCATTTACGACTTGTCCACCTGTCGTTGAAGAGAATTTTGAAGCTTGGTCTACAAGTTATCCTTGTCACATGTCAGCTTGTGAATGGAAAGGATTTTAAAGCTTACTCCACAAGTTACTCCTACCACAGGTCATTGTGTGAGTGGACAGGATTTTTGAAGCTTGTGCCACAACCTTAGATGTCTAAATCACTATAAATAAGTGATTTTGACTTTATAAATTTCAGCTTTGATTAGAGTAATGAAATGTTGTCTAAATTTGGAGTTTCTTGTACTCATCAAAGTTCTTTCTAAATCAGTGTCTTTTCTTGAGAACTTCTAGACTCCTCCTAAAGTCTTGGCCCAACCTCACCTAGGTACTAAACACCTTTCCATCTCCAAACCATGTTCATCTTACACATCAATCATGCTTTCACAAATATAATCCAAGTCCATAGAATAAAATCAAACACGTAAACATTCAAGAAGAAGAACAAGGAGTGGTGCAAGCTTCTTCCATTAGTGAAAGTTCATGGATCCTTGTATTTTTCAAGATTGTAGTCATAGGCCTCTCAATGAGTGCAGAGACATTCATTCCCATGTTGATTCTCTCGTTATCCTTTAGACAAAGAACATGGCATATTTTGGAATTTGTTTTGGCATCAAGCATAGGTATATTGACCTCTACTCTTTTTAAGGTCTCCAAAATTTGCTTATGAGCCTTTTCCAATATCTTATTGTTTTTTACATCTTTATGGTGTAATAGAAAAGCGATAAAAGGTTATTTTATCCTATATATAATCGGTTTCTCCTAACAAACAATTGATCTCTATAGTTGGATGGTTTATCTTTGCTAATAAAACTAGAGCTATTCAAAGGACTGGGAATACTCTCTCTGGGAATGGTAGAGGAATAGATGATTGTTCATTATTTGAAGAATTTGGGTTGTCTCAACTCACTCCTTGATGCACATAGTTATTTGTTGTTGTATTAGACCGACTCCAGTTTCATTAGACTGTTTGGATTGACCTTCTATTGTTGCTTTAGTCTCATTTTTTGCTTATGTTGTCATTTATCACCTATTTGTACACTTGTACTTGATCTCAAAATGATTGCACTAACATTCTGTGGGTTTATAATTGTCTGAGTAGGGAGCTTCATTGAATCCTGAGGCTACAACTAGTTTTACAATTAGCCATCTAAAAAATATATTTTTCCAAGCTCTTAATGGTTGCCTCCATGCTCTGCTAGATATTCATGGTATTTATAGCCATTTGTTGCATTAATTCCTTCAGAGAAGGTTCACTCTTATATGGTATAGTAGTTGGTGGTGGAGGTTAGTATTGTTGTTGTTGTTGTGTTTGTTGGGACTGGTAAGATAATGTGTTAGCGCAACGACATGAGATTGATATGGAACATGATAAGCTTTCTAAAATGGTGAATCTTCTCACACTTATCCTTTGATTCTTGAACTAAAGTTGGCATGTTCTTCTCAATTCCTCTTCTCAATCCATTTCTACATTATTTTCTTATTCTTGCTTTTACATTTAAAACTATTACAATTTGTAATAGGTTTCTTCATGGATTTTGTGATTTGCACTAAATCCCCTTGTGTATTCCATGGTGTTTCCTTTCTCTACACCTCTAGTTGACCAAGATCCTAACAAACACATCATGCGCTATGAAGAGCTAGAAGATCAACCTATTCAAAGGTAGTGTTCATCACATTTCAAGTAAGTGTTCTTCAAGAATGGGTATGAAACCCATTTCTATTTGGATGTGATTCTTGTCTTCTTTCTTGGATTTTCTCTTGGCCAAATCATTGTTGTAATGTTTAGAATATGTTTCATCATTTGTTTCATTAGTTTGTTTCATTAATCAAGTCATTGTATGCATATCTTGCAAAGTTGGCCAAAAAAAAAATTGTGAAAAATGGGTACGATGTTGATGCTTGATTAATTTTAGATATTATGTTCTTCTCTATTCTTTGAGTTATTGCTTTCTTCTCAAAATTTTCTAGACTTGTAAAAGTGTTAAATATCTTTCAAAAGTTTTCTGAAGATTAAACATGTTTTTGGAAGATTTGAGACTTGTAAACATTGAGATTCAAGTCTTGTACTCTCAGTTCTTTTTTATTGTTCTTTTGGATATTGTTTTCAAGAATCATAAACTCAAACAAATTTTTTTTTGGGAATTTCTATTCTGAATTTTCGAGACATATATGTGTTTCAAAAGCCAACAAAAGTTTGGAGAAATCAATAGAAATAATTGGCAAAAGATAGAAGAAAAATCCCTTGAAAAATTGGTAGTTTATGAGTAGTTTGTCCTAAATTCTTGTATTAGTTTTCTATTTAACTTCCATTAGGATTGCACAAATTTTTTCTATCATTTTGTGTGGGTTTGGTCTTCCTTAATGTGTATATTTTAAGTATTTTTCACTAGAACATTTAGCATGACTCATATGGGTAAAGTTTTTGCTTAAAGTTTGTCTTTCCTAATGTCTTTTCCAAGCTTTTCTTTACAATGAGTCAATTTGTCATGTAATTATTTATAATTGATCAGTGTCATTTTTAATCAAATAAAAAAGTGTGAATCTAGACCGTCTAATGTAGTATTTTTGGATTGTCTAGTGCACAACATATATCATTTATTGCATGAAAAGTCAACAAGATTAAAGTATAGATAGGGTTAGTCAACTTAAAGCATCTCCTAATGAATTTAATTATAATCTCAGTTATGTTAAGTCAATGGACGATATGACATATCCCTTAGATGATAGTTTTAATGATAAGAAATACTATAAGACATGTAAAAAGTTCTAACAAGTTAATAAGCATGCAGATAGAAGAAGTAGGACTACTGAACAAAATAATAATCAACATACATGGACCAGACGCTTGTTCTAAGATGGTTCACTGATGGAGATAAAATGAACTAGATGATGTTTGAATGCTATACAAGTCTGACTAGAAGCAATACAAAAGTAATGTCTTGGATGATTAATCAAAATGAAGTAAAGACTATGGTCTTATATAATATGGATGAATTGATAAATAAACTTGTCAATATATAGGCTTATATATCATGTTTCATATTAAGTAATCATCAAAAATAATAAATTATATATGATATGACTCTTAAAACAAAACTATTGTATATTAATCTAAAATTCATTTATGCGTTAACATTTTGATACTATAATGTATCACAATCCCCCCATGTGTCATTTTTTAGTATTTAGCAAATTAAAATTAAATTATATAATATTAAAAGATAATATTTAGATTCATTTTATAAAATCTTTTAAGTTATTTAATAGTCTTCTCATTTAGGCTGTCATCCTAATCTATCATTGTCACCCAATTCACATAGGATTTCGTCCTCAAGATTGTGATGCATGTCAACATCTACATGGCATGGAGTAGCGTAGAATGTGTTAGATTTTTGTTGAATAGGGTATAATTGGAGAAAATTAGAATAAAAGGAGATTAGGAAGGGGTGCAAGAACTAGGATGATAATGGGATGTTGGAACATAATAGGAATTTTGTTACCTATATCCATTTGAATTCAACTTGCCACCAACATGCTAAAAACGGGGTTTGGCTGAGTTAGACCTTGAGTAGCTCTCCCTAGGAGTGGGTTAGTAGAACAATGAGTTAATTTGTCAAAAATTAAAAAGAAAAAATTATTTATTTATTTTATAAAATTAATATAAATAGATAAGTTTAGTTAAAAAATGTGAAATATATTAACAATATACTCGAAATTTCCTTCAAATATTAATTAATATTAAACAAATTTAATCTATAAATAAACTAACAAATATAGTAAACATATATTTTATGTTTTTTAAAGAATAATTAAATTTTAATTACATAAGAATTTTAAACTTACCCTGTCAAGTGGTGAAAACTTACAAAATTATTCAAGAAACTTAATTAAATTATAAACATACTTTATTAATTATGAATAATATTATTTGTCACACTATAAATTTATTTACAATTTTTCATGGCATATGAGCGAACGAAGCAATTTCAAGTTCAATATAACAAAATGAAAGTAGATGCTTCGGAGTGTGGCATTGACAAAAATTGAAAAGAAATTTTTTGGAGTTTATTTGGAATGTAACTTTGTGGTGCTTTGGAATATTTTAATGGTGAATTTATAATCATTCATAATGAGATTCTCTTACTTGGCGTATACAATTATGTTATTATTTTATTTTATTTTTAAATTTTGAGTGTGGAATGTTCAAGCTTGTATCCTTTCTATACATGTTAAGTGACGGAAAGTGAGAATATACTTAAATTTGGTGTTACTAATAATACTAGTGCAGCTTCAATGTTACTAAGAATACTAGTGCAACTTAAATTTAATGTTACTAAGAACGCTAGTGCAACTTTATGTAATGTGGAAAATAAATAATAGATTCACAAAATTTGGATGTTTTCATGGGAAGCATTTGTTAGTAATTATATTAAGTTGATTTGACTTGAAATCATACTCTCTATCCGTTTGTTAACTGAGTTAGTAACATTAAATTTGTTTGTATTTAAAATATTTTCTTCTAAATTTTCCTTTAAATAGTTAATATATAGGGAGAGAATAACATTAATGAAGTTTCAGTTTTTAAAATTAAACACTTCAATTGCCAATCTTCATAGAGAGAGAGAAAGAGGCAATTTGTTGCATTTATTATTTATGGAGTAGAATAATAAAGGCTATTTTTGTAAAAGAAATAATGCAAAAGACAATTAGAACAAAAAAAAAAAAAAG
>Ga0209700_100350_pt1 | contig 83868 bp, 38 predicted proteins | sample SiratroredBW_FD_187528 | JGI IMG/M metagenome (GOLD analysis project Ga0209700, IMG submission 187528) | Root nodule microbial communities of legume samples collected from California, USA - Siratro red BW (SPAdes) (version 2) | ecosystem: Host-associated > Plants > Roots > Nodule | place: USA... | reverse complement strand
TATTTTTAGTTAATAATAACTTAGAATTCAAATTTTATTCCAAAGACACTTTCAGTATTAAATGCATATACCCTTTTCTTGGTGAATAGATGCATATATATATATATATATATATATATATATATATATATTTGTAAAGAATATGTAATAAAAAAAACTTCATAGTAAGCGTATATAATAAATTTAGCTTGAGTAAGTATATAAACAAGTCATTGTTTCTTATAATGAAGAAAAAAAAAGTGCAATGTTAAAGGTAGGATCACTTTAAGAAAGAAATGTTATTAAAACTTTGAACATAAAACTAGTGGCAATGTTAGTTATCCATTTTTAATATACATATTTTAAAACATTCCTTTTAATTTATTTGAAATCATAAAATCGTTTAAAAAAATTTGAAATTTGCTAAAAATGAATACATGAATGATAATTATTAGATAGGTAACATGGCTTACTTGTTATCAGTGAAGTCATTAATTTGAGTAGTGGAAGTGACAAAGGTAAAGATTGCCCAGTACACAAGAACAGGGATCTCTTGCAAAGTTTCTGCCAATGTAGGAACCTCCCTTATGTCATGCCCTTCACCATTGAGCTTCTTCCACTCAGTGATGGTTTGAACCACTTGCATCACCTTCTTCACCACACTGTTGAAGTGAGTGAGGTGCTTTGTGTTTTGTGGAACCATTAGAAGTCCATGCAAATCTGCAAATGAACTTTCAAACTCCTGGCATGGTGCTATAAGAGGAAGAAGGTACAAGAATTTGCCGTATTCTAGGGCAAAAGCTGCTTGAACTATCAGCACTTTTGCATCCCAAGAATAATGTTTGAGCTGCTCCAGAATCAACATCGTTGTGCAATGAACTGGATATTCACCACGAGGTGTGCATATCATCTACAACTCCAACAAGTTTATTTTGGATATACAAAAGCTTTTTCATTTACAAAACTTAATAAATTCTAATTACAGATTCATTAAAAATTGCACCACATAAATTTCATGAGAGTATGAAATCATAGTGAGGTTTAATTGCTTTTACTTTTTAAGTATCATATATAATTTTAGTTTTACTAATCAAATCTCCTAATTATCATACAAGTTATAAATGAATTTGACTTTATCAATAATTGAAATTCCAATTGACTTAATAATTAATATAAAATAGATTCAAATTACATATTTATAGTATTTGATGACCGAAAGATAAAATTAAGTGAAAAGATAATAGTTAAATAGCATACGTCAACTACACACAATACTAATTTATATTATATAAATGAAAATAAATCTCGTTTTACTATCTACTATCAAATTAGTCTTATTTTTAATTAATGTGTTTCTACTTATAAATTGATCATATGAGATTTTCAATCAATATCCATTTTTTTTTATTTCCTTTGAAGAGAGGTTAAATTTATACAAATATAGATATTCTTAAGCAAAGTCAATCACCCACATGGACAATTATTATGTTAGTAACATTAAAATAGTATTTCTGAAACTCAAATTTTCATAAAGAGACATAGAAGGCTCCGTTACATTCATCGTTTTCATGAAAATTTGATTAAATTTCTAGTTGACACAATAAAAAAAATAGCAATCACCAGATATGCAATTCGCTTCAGTTTGGCAGCAAGTTGTTGGGAAGTTATGGTGGTGTCTTCTCTGAACCGATCCATGAGTTGCTCACCCTGTTCACATAATCATATACTTTAAAGGCAACTGCATTTCAAAATATATACAAGACTTTGGAGACAAATTATACGTAGCATAAATCTCACTCTTTGTTTTTCTCTAAAATATATATGATGATCTTTCTAAGGTAAAAAAAAAAAAAATCTTTAATGTGATATTATTTTCTCTATTAATGATTTTTTTTCTACACGCCCAATAATATATTAATGCTTAAAGAGAAATCAAGATATTATTTATTTATATTTTATACTTTTCTACAATTTTTTACAGGTTTAGCACCTATGTTCTTTTTTTTTTATAAAAATAATATTTTATATTTTTCGACTAATACAAAGTGTATTGTAATATTAATTTACTAATATACGCTTGCTTATTATAAAAAATTAACTTAACTTTGAAAGAGTTTTTTTACTATTGTCCATGTTATGCATTCTTTTTAGATAGATATAAATCAATGCATTGTTGCAATGGTTGAGTTAGAGTATTATAAATGAAAAGAAAATAAAAATAGACATATACGAGTTTTTTTTTTTTTTAAAAAAAAAAAAAAAACTTTAAGCACTCTACACGTTAGTTGATAGTAACTCAACCTTATTTCTAACTCGATCAATCTGAGCAGCCCTTAAAATAAAGATGGTTAGTCTGGAAAAAGTCTTACCAAATTATTGCAGGAAGTTAAGCAAAAACTGTAAATAATTGTTCTGAAAATAACCAGACCAATTTTATTCTGGTATTATTTTTTATAGCATTTATATAATACAAGACTATTTTAACCTAGGTTAGGTATTGATAAAATTTTTTTAACCTAGTCTAGGTCATACGACCTATTTTATTCTGGTATTATTTTTATTTTTTAATAAAATGTATATAAACTCAGACAAAAAAAACCTAGTCCAATAGGTCAATATATCTATAACTCATTAAATTCGAGTCAACGGATTAAATTTTTACATAGGAAGGTTTCATAAAAAAGTTTTGTATGTTATTCAAAAGTAGCTTTAGGAAGAATGTTATTGTTACTATGTTTGATAGATGCAACAAAATTACCTTAGCAATCACCTTCTCTGTGATATCCATGGACTGGTTTAGAACATTTGAGGCAACGGTGTGAAGAGATGCCACATCACACTTTTCAAGACAATGAAAATGTGTTCTGTAAACATCCTCCAGGATTTTGTCGTGACTTAACTCAAATGGATTCTGCTTCTGCTTCTGCATCCCTTGTTGCACATTAGTACCATTCGAACCTGACTCAGACATGTGATTCACCTTAGCTTAGACTAATATCCTACAAGTCAATATCAAAGTAAATGTAACTCTTTTATTTCTAATGGCTTATTTATAGGTTTAAAAATGCATAGAGCATGGTTTTATAATGCTTACCCAACCATATCACAGTGAATGATTCGTTTCACCATAGAAGGGACTAGAGGCATTGATGTGATTATCCACACAAGAAAGCATCTTAGCAAATAACTGTCAATTTTTCCTCTGTGATACCTATGTTAAGACAGTTCAAAATGAATTGTGTCTATCTCATGAATTTCTAGTATTGTACCCTAGACTTTTGATTTTCAAGAAAAGAATAGGATGTGAAAACACGTTGAACTTTTAATGTTTAAGACAAGAAAAGAATGGGGATAGGAAAAAGTATTAGGTTCAATCAAACCTACAAGAAAAGAACCATGGTGTAACTACTATTGATACTTGTATTATATTGATAAGAGATACATATGCTCTTGTAAAATAATATTATCTTAAACGTCACATAAATTATGGGGAACGTCATATATTTTCCAAGTTAGAGGATTGAATTTATTAATTTAAAAATAGTTTAAATATGTTTTACACTATTAGAAAAGCATGTACTTCTTGTTGTTGTTTTTTTTTTTTTTTTTTTTGAAAAGTTTTCCAAAGGAAATACTTGTAAATATATTCGTGTAGTAAATTCTTTTGACAAAATTCAAAACACAAAATTTGTGCCAACTTTACTACACCATTATTTATTATTTGATGTTTTCTTATTAATATTTACAAATAAAAAAAAAGCAAGAAAAGTTACAAATTTTATTTTATTTTTACGTGAAAGAAATCAGCAAGTAAATTTTAATAAAGTTTCTTGAAAAATTTGCATATTAAAGAAAATAAGAATGTTGGATGTTTCTAACTACTTTTTTTTTTCTTAAAGTGTAATTTTGCTCTCACTCAATTTTACCCAAACTGATATCCTCTGATCATCTCTTTTCTTCCTTTTATGTATAAGGGTTTCATTTTCAGGAGATATTCTCTCTTTTTCTCTTTCCAATTTGTAAACACTATTCTTCTCTCTTCTTTATTCTTTTTTCACTTTCCATTTCGTACTCCTTATTTGTATTTGATTGTGACATTTTAATCAATTAATTAAAAAAAATAGTAATCATCTATCCTGGTTATTCTTTGATACATGTTATTTCATAGAATCAATCGTCTTATAACTCAAACAATCTTTGCAATCTCGACTTTAATGGAAAATAATGCAAGTTTTTTGTGTATTACTTCTTATCTTTATTTTTTCACTTAGAGGGTTTTGCACCATTTACATTCTTCTAAGCCTTCATTTTCTTCACCCAATACAATATGTAGTCTTTTGTACAAGGTGGTATTTTGACATAATTAAGACCAAGATTGTTAATGACATTTTTGGCCTCATAGAATGACTTAGGAAACTTAGCATGTTCAAATGCGTCCTTGAGCAAGTCTATATATTACTTTGTCACTCATTTTGCACATACACTTTATGCGTACAATTTCAACATGAAGGATAACTTTGAATACCAACCTTCATATAAGGATTAATTATTGTCTTTCAACAACGTATCAAAGTTTATTGTGCCTTCATCTCACCCCATATTGGTTTGCATACCATCATCTTCATCAAAATCATTCACATCATGCCCCACAAACCCAAATGCATGTTCAACGTGTCTTCCATTGGATTTTGAGGTTCTATAAAATCTTCAACGACATGCGCATTTGTAGCAACCATAGACTCAGTTACACTTGGTCCTTCACCATGCACATACCAGGTTTTGTACTTTTTAGGAAAAGGTCTACATGTTAAGTGTTCATGAACTACATCCCTCATTTGCTACTTTTTCAAATCATACTTTTGAACATGGACATTTAATGACAGGACCATTAGCATCTCTGAATGCAAATTCCAAGAAAAAATTCAACCCATTTGCATATTCAATGCTTTATTGGGGTTAGAAATCCCCGATTTATATATTGACATGACTACAAAACAAATACCAAAAGAAAAAAAAGTAATTATCTACAAAGGGGATGATACATGGTTCAAAGAAATGTGTTTTTTTTTAATGCAAAACACTTCATTTCTCTTCAGAGCTAATTACAAAAATAGTTAACCAAAACCTACAATTACCAAACTTATTGTTTCGTAATTTTTATGGATCATACAAAGATACCTAGATAGTTATCTGCATTTCAAATTAAATACATAACAGTGTGCTAAGTTAGTACAAACCAACATCCATATAATAAATAGAAAAGAGATGTTTATATCCAGATAAATAGTATGCTAAGTTAGTACCAACCAACATCCAAATAACAAACAAAAAAGGGATATTTATATCCAGATAAACAGAATGCTAAGTTAGTACCAACCAAAATCCAAATAACAAACAAAAAAGGGATATTTATATCCAGATAAACAAAATGCTAAGTTAGTACCAACCAACATCAAGATAACAAATAGGAAAGTTATATTTATATCCAGATAAAGAGTATGCTAAGTTAATACCTATCAACATTCAGATAACAAACAAAAAAGTTATATTATATCTAGATAACTAGTGATGTGATAATGTTTAAGGGCAACAAATATTAAGCAATTTTAGATTGAATATTTATAACAGACAGAAGCAACTACATGTGCATGCTTTCAGTTTATGACAAAACAAATGACTAAAACATAATGTATATTTCATAAAAGTAACAACCAAAAGATTAATTCTTTTTAATTTCTAATCTATACCTCTATTTTGTAGCGTGTATTAGGTTCATGGATATTTACTCTTGCCTTCCAATCTTTTCAACTAACAAATCAAATCAATTGGGGATAAAAGAACAATTCCTTTCTAATATATTTCAACTTAACATGTCAATTTTGAAGTTTACACTTTCACATACTCAAAATTGACCAAACATTTGTACTGTCGTAATCCATTTGCAACACCATGAAACTAAGACCCAATAGTTGACATTGAGACATTACTAGCAAAAAAATTAGAGCCTAGAACCTCAAAAAAGCACAACCAATTTTACTTTCAACAACATTTACAATAAAAATTACAAATACATATACAAATACAAAAAATCCCGATATTCTAACATAAACACATACAATCAAGACATGCATTTAGAAGTATAAGGATCACTTTACATACCTCAGTTGTCAGATGAAGTGCCACAACTAACTTCTTCAACTTGTCACCATATATATGCAATCAAATGATAGATAACAGTTAGTGTCAATATGAAGTCGAAACAAAGCATATTAGGGTTTGCAAACAAAATGGAAAATGAAAACTAGTAAGCATTAAAACACGAAGCTCTTTGTTATCGTTTTCGGTGAGGGTGACAAATGTTCCAATTGAAGGTCACTGATTTTCAAATACGCTCCAATCGGTTAGGTTTTCAATGAAATGCTCCAATCGACAGTGAATCAAAACCAAAGACAAAAAATTTTATGGTAACGAGATAGGGTTCACCAAAATAGACTTGAAAAGGTAGGGTTTCAAGAGACAAAATTTGCAATGAGTGTATTGGGAATCAATGAGCGTGGAGAAAGGTTGAGAACAAAATAGATTGGGAATGAAAGGGGTTGGGAAATGAAAGTAAGTGTCTAGTGTTTTCAGTGTATGAAGTGCGTATTTAGTGTAGAAGGAGTGTTGGGAACTTAGTGTGTGGAGTGCATTTTCAGTGTGGAGGAAAAAATGTATGTGTGGAGTGTGTTTTCATTTCACGAAAATATGGAGGGAATGAAAAATGCACAATAAAAAAAGTGGTACCCTTTACAAAGTGGTAGTTGTACATGTCGTTTTTTGAATTCAAAACATGACAGTCATTAAGTGTCGATTTATACAATGTAATATGACACTTTTTTAGAACCGCCACCACATACGCAATTTTTTGTAGTGATATGCTTTCAATTTCATATATTTTGAGTGCTTTTGAATTGTTTCCTATCGCAAATTAAGCCTTTATTGTACAAAATAAAAAACAAAGTTGCTTTTTCTATATTGAGCATCTAACGAGAAAGTGGTGAAAGGTAAAGATTTGTTACCCCTAAAATTGCCATTCAAAGCTCTCAACGATTATCTTCAAAGCTATGTATATATCATTAATTTGAATTTAAAGAGAAGAAGAAAATACAGTGATTTACACATTGCAGAGTATAAAAAATCTAAGCGTCTATCGGTTAAACAAGTGTCTACTACTTGTCTGTTACGTTAGAGCATCTATCAGTTTGGGTTATGCTAAATCATTTTGTAATCATTCACAATTGTGAAGTGAACCTTGTGAGTTTTAGTTATGCTATCTTTGAGAGTGTTTCTGTCATTCTTGAGTGGTCTTAATCCCAGGGGGAGATTGAGACTAGTTTAACCTAGAAAGGCTTGTATACTTGTGTAATCTGGAGAAGTTTGTATATTGGTTTAACCTGGAGAGGTTTGTGTACTTATTTTAATCCAGAGAGTGGAACCTCTTGAACAATTTATTTAAGGGAGAACTTCGAGTAAATTAGTATAAAATTGTTATCTCTGTGCTTATCTAATCTTGTATTAGACTATCTTTGTTTGTTCCACTGCCTGTAGCAATTTTGAGTTTAGGTTCCATTCAATGCTCCTTTAGAGCCTATTGTTCCTACAAATATTTAATATATTTATGTGCTTGAACGTGGGTAAAAGATAGATGAAGATGATGAAAGGCTTGTTAACCTTACAACGACTCCAAAATGATTTACAATCACTCTTTTCTTCTCAAGTCTATATAAAGAAGATCTCTATTAAAAAGAAAGGTTAATAATGTAGAGAACACTTAATAAATTTATTCTTAAAAAATCTTAAGCCTTTTATGTGTGAGGAAAAACATTGTTTTTGTTCATAGCTAACTAGATGAGTGTTTCACAATCTTGAATCCGTCTTACGACGTTTATCCCCTTTAATGAGCAAAAACTCATGAGATTTTAAATCACAACCTTTGTGTAAACAAATTGTTTTAGCCAAGAGTGTTTAGGTTGAAAGAATATTTGTGTTTAGATAGGACTGACTGCGTTCCAAACAATACTGGTGCTTAGCTAGAAATAAGTATGTTCAAATAATACTTATAGCTTAGAAAAAAGTGGTTGTGTTTGAATAATACTTATAGTTTACCCATAAATCCAAAGAATACTTGTAGTTTAGCCATAAGTCCAAATAATATTTGTGTCTTGCAGCGATAATATACGTTAGTGAAAACTTGATCGAGTTGATCAAGATTTGGATGTAGTATGCATGTTGTAGACGAATCAGTACAAAAATAACATGTATAATTATCTCTATCTCTTATCTTTTTATATTGCATGTTATTTATCTACAACTAACTTAAAGGGGAAAGTTTTTTGAAAACGTAATTTTAAAATAAGTTTTTGACAATGTGCATGTCTTGTTGAAGTTGCGTATGATAAGCTTTGTTAAACACATCTCTCAAGATAAACAATATTAAACTCCATTTGTTCATGTCTATAGATGAAGATTTGTCAAAAGCTTTAAAAATTCTAAATACAAAATTGAGCCCTACTACATGTTTTCACAAGGAGTAAGAGAAAAAAAAATCTCCAATTCACACCATAAACATGCAAGATTGTCTTATCAGAAAGACAATAGAGAATTAACAAGCAAAGAACAATGAAATAAAGATAATTAAATATATGCTAATAATTGGTAAAAATGTAATGACACAGCATTTCGTCCCTCTGGGAAAAAAAGTCTCTAAGAGAAACATTACTTTATGAACAAACAAAAGAATGATATGAAGTGAGGAAACAAAAGAAGAATGGTAAGTGAGGAAGAGGACAAATAAACAAAGACAAGGAACTAGAGCATTTGATGCATCTCTATGCATGACAAATGATAAACATAACATGAAGAAAAAAGAGTTTTTGCCTCTCAATGCCATGTTGATAGACACAACATGGAGTATTAACCACAAATTGATGAGGTCTAAATAAAACTTGTGAAAACATTCTCAGAGTACATCCATCAATTAATGTTGGTCAAAATATCCTAAGGAAGAAGAACAAAAATGTATTACAATACTACAATAGGAGCAAGAAAAGAGAAACTTTCATTTTTGAGTTCACACTTCAACATGTAAGGGTCTTAACAAAAAGACAACAGACAATTAATGAGCAAAGAATAATGAAATAGATGCTAATCTTTGGAAAGAAATAATGACATAACATTGCATCCATATGGGAAACTAAGTCTTTAAGCTAAAAAAGAAACATAACCTTATAAATGAATGAAAAATATAGCGGGAAGTGAAGAAGAAAGAGGATGAATGAAAGAATAGTGAAAAGTAGAGAATTTATGCATATCTACGCATGACCATGGACATACACAACATGAAAAAGAAACTTCTCTTTGTCTCCCAAAGACAAGTGGACAAACGCAACATAAAGTATTAGTCATGAGTGGTTGGCATCCAAAGAATACTTGCAAAAACATCTTCACATAACATCTATCAATTAATGTTGGTCAAGAAGTCCTAAGGATGGAGAATAATAATGTAATACAATGCTACAATTGGGGCAAGGAACAAAAAAGTTCATTCTTGATTTCACACATTAAACACCCATGAATGTCTAGTGAAAGAGACTAGAAACAACTAATAAGTAAATAACAATGAAATAGATGTTTACCTATGAAAAATAGTAACAATATAGTTTTTCATCCTTTTGGAAAAACAAAGTCTATAAGCTCAAAGAGAAACATTACCTTAATGTGAAGTGATAAAGAAAGATGAGCCTAACCATGTATGACGAGTGATTTATCACAAGAACAGAAGGAGTAAGTTATTTAGTAAAAGTGACATTAGGTGAGAGAGTGGCTGATGTAGTAGTGAGATGTGTCCTAGTCAAAACTTGTTTTGTTGATAAAAGATTTTAGGCGGGAGATTGGTACGATGGAGGAGTAACATTAGACAAAGTTGTTTTATTATAAATATTATATTTTGAATTTTGTGATGATGTTGAAATAGGATATCAATTTTTTTTTTATGGATTAATGGTGAAAGGAGTCTATGTGATACTTGACAATGGACACAAATTTACTTTTGGATCAATTAAGTGTGAAAGCTTATACCTAGAGCACAAAGGTTTAAAAAAAAAAAAAAGAAAAAAACTCACATAAATACAAAGGAACTAAAGCAAAAGCTAGACAAAGGACAAAATGAAAAAAAGACTTACGTGGAAATGGAGAAAAAAATAATCAAGCCATTTGAAGAAATTTTGAAGCTCCAATTTACAAAAGAACTCTATGTAAATTCATTATAGTAACTTTTCTTATTCAAATTTATGTGAAATTATAAATGGTTAGGGTCCTTTAAATTCAAATAGTCTATTATTAGTCAATACTTTTTTTTGTTGGATTAAGCATTTGTTAGTGAACTAAAAATATATAACTAATCAAGATGTAACTTAATGTAACTTTTTTACTTAAAATATTATTAGCCAATACTTTTGTTGGATTAAGCATTTGTTACTTAACTAAAAAGATATAAGTAATCAAAATGTAGGTTAATATAACTTTTTCTATTTAAAAGTATAACAACCTAAATATTATTATTCAATTATAACTTAATCCATTATACCTTTAAAAGTGTAACAATCTAAATACTACTATTCAATTATAACTTAGTAATCCATTATACCTTTAAAAGTGTAACAATCTAGATACTACTATTCAATTATAACTTAGTACATCCGACCTTTATCATGAAATAATTAATATCTTTTACAACAATCTCTCTTTCTTGACTTGTGACTTTAACTGTAATTATCATAAAATAATTAATATCATTTACAACAATCTCTTCTTAACCTTAGCTTTAATACTTTAATTGTTTAAATTAAACGTTTACCAACAAAAAAAAGTTATAAGTGATAGTCTGGACATCACTCTTTTTAATATAACAATCAAATGCTACAATTCAATGAACCCCAAAAAAATTACGTCACCTACCACAATATAAGTGTCATACTATTTTCATATTAAGATTGCACGTCGAACGTTATTATAAAACTCTACTATTTTAATTAAACTGACATCTCAAAGTTTACCAATCATTCGTAATTACATATAAAATAATATATAAAAGAATAAAAAATCAAAAAAAGCATGGAACACCAAATCAAAACTGATGCAAACCAAATACAATAGAACTCCAATCAAACAACTGAAAATACCTAAAATCAGGGAATTTATATCTAATACAAAGAATGTCTGGAATGATACTTGAAGGACGAACAATAAACCAAACAAAATTTTAGTCCAAACAGACCTTAATGTTTTTCTGAACTTTCATGGTAAATGTAGATACCAATATTTGTTATAAATTTGTAAAAGTTCTTGATCAAATGCGAAACATAGATTTGGCATGGGACAAAAGCAAGTTAGTTCCATTAGAATTATTCCGAATGCCTTTGCTCATTTTTACCCTGTACAGGGCACTACTTTACTTTGATAAACCCATTTTCATTCGTTATTAGTTAGTTGCTTAACGGAGAGTATTACTTAACTGCTTTGCATAAAACTAAGCTGCCCTTACGATATGATACATGTACAACAATAAGTTACTACAGACATGTAAAAACCTATAAGTTAGCAAACTTCAAATACAACAGATACACTGCATTTTCTAAGCCTTTTTGCGCTGAGTGGTCATCACGCTTCCGTAAGATATGTCGCCACCCCCGTGAAAAGAAAATTTTATGCTTTACTTCTTATGCTTTTTAGATTGAGGTTCTGACTGTGCATCGTCCTGTCAAAATTTTACATCGAAACCAATATTAATATTTAAATAGAAGGCATTATCCAGTAATGAAACAGATTTCTGGAAAAACCAATGTAAATTGTGCCCCCAAAAAATTAATATATATAACAATATCAGCATACTGACCGAACTGGTTTATTTTGATATAGGAATGCTACCTCTGCCGAACTAGCTTTTCTACAGTCCTATTTAGGGGGTGTCATGTTCTATCGATATGTCCTTAGGTCTACGAACAGTACAAAAATAATAACTTTAAGATTGCCTAGATACTGCTACAGATACTAGCTTCAGTAGCAGGTTTTATTTTGAAAATAATTTAATATCATACAAAATACTAATGATAAGCTAACTGGTGCATCAACTATACAGATCTCAAATCATTGTACTCATTTTCATGTTCTGCTTTTGGAGAAATTTCATGTGTTGCTTTCGTGTGATCAATTAAACTCGTTAACCATTCTCCGGAAATTTAACCGCTATATACCCATGGGAGGCAAACAGAAGAGAAACATGTTAACTTAATCATGAAATAGTTTATCTTCAAGCTTTAGGAACTACTTAACTTTTGAAGCAGTGACAACTTAAGGAGGATAAAAGTGTAACAGTGATGTTAGTGCCCTTCAGGGTGTATATTTGGAGTAAAAAAACATATCATGGCCTCTCTTTTTGTGCTGTTGAGAGTTCCCCGATCAGATAAGCAGAGGGATTACAGCTTTATTTAGATGGTTGATATACTGGGTTTCATTGCTCTAAAACGCTAAATAAATGCTTAAATTAAAAATAGCACACCCGGATGCACCAGTTCTTTACTCTTTCTAATAAATTATCAATATTCTCTTTCTTCTGTCTTTTATAAAAGGATTTCAGATTATGGAGTTTCTCAATTACTCTGGATATGTGCAAATTTTACATTGGACGGGATGGTTGACAGACAACTAATTATTATACATATCAGAACATAGAAGAAAAGAAAAAACACTTCAGATAAATTATAAAAGTTTTATATCATAGGCATCCTACATAGAGATAACAGGAATAGAATACTTACAGCATGAGAAAGCTGCTCACGGATATAGGCCATTGATCGTAGCATAGCACCCAATGTATCCCGGGACACCTGAAACTTTACTTCTGACTCACCAGAGGTTGTCTCAGTATCTTGAAGCTGAAACATTTTCAAGAATTTCATTAAACAACGGAAAAACTGGTCAAAGTAAAGAGACAAAAAATCAAAGGAAACCTTTTCAGTAAGTGGGATTTGACATAGAATATCACACTAAACAGACATGGTATATAATTAATGAGATAGAGCAGTGTAACAGAATTCAAGAGAACTTTTACCAAACAAGGAATCATGAACAGTACAGTTTGTTCAATTTTCTACGATAATACCAACTACCATAGATAAATAATAACTTATAGGGGTTTTCGAGACTGTACTTGAAATAGCAGTTCTTAAATCGCTAATCTCGAGTTTCTAGCTTTTGTATTTATTTCCATTTTATCCTTAAACTATTTATTAAATTTCCCTTCTAATACTTCTCTATACAAGGAATGCTTTTATTATACATATTTTTTGTGTTCTCTTCTTCCACTTATAAGATAACTTTTTTATTACATAACATAATCACAATGACGGATAATAATTCTCTTTTTTCTATTTTAATGTTACATTATTTATTTTAACCAGTATACTATTTACACCATCTATTTTATTATTTTGACATTAAAAATCAGAATATTGATTGTGATATCAATACGACGATAGTTTTTATATTACAATTTTTTAACCACTATATTAATCAATATAATCAAATGGAAGTATGATGATGACATATGATTGGTGACCTTTGAAGTGTCAATTTAGTTAAGATGTCAAAGTTGATAATGATGTCTAGCAAGAGTTTTATAATATATATATATATAATTGAAGTATGATGATGTTTACTTTAAAGTATGATATTTTTACTTTACTTGAAATTTGATTTTAAATCATTTTAAAATATACCCAAGATGAATAAATAGTATATATCTATAACAATTCATGATAGAAATTGGTTTTGATAACTGCTTTTCCATATACAATTCATAAAATATATACGTTTTTTATGTTACTCTTTGTATAATTTTACCCTGTCACTCTTGTCTTCATTAAACAATCGTTTCCTCTCCATATTCTGCAAAAACTGTCTACAATGATTGGTTTTAGTTTATTTTTATTTTGATAATTATATCTTTTCTATTGAGGAAGATCAGTCTCTTATCCCCATAATAACTCTTATCCATTGAGTGATCGCCCTCGACACCATCAAGATCACTAACACCGACTTTCGTCCCTCCTCAACGAGTGAGTCTTGCAGTCAAGATCCCTTCTGCCTTTGCACTCATATGCCAATTTCATTGTCTTAACTGATTTTTATTATAATAAAAAATGCGGATACATACACGCCAGAGTGCGTGTATTTGCATTATTATAATATAAAAAATAACACATAATTAAAACAATTGCCTTGCAAATAAAAAATTATCAAAGTTTAGATTTTCCTGTTATTTTTTTTATATTTATCATCTTCATTACCAAACACTAAATACAATAATCAAGATTAAGAACTTTGAACTATTAGCTAATTTTGTCAAACATATCCAAAATAAATTAAAAGGGCCTGCTTTAATACAAGTGATAGGGCAAAACAAATATTTAAAGGCCTAAACATTGTCAATATTCCCAATGGATCATGTTCCTAATAATTCCAATGCCAGAAGAATGATAATTGGATCCATATTATATGAATGAAGAGACGGGTGCATTGAAAAGGACTGAAACTTGGGAGATTGGAGAGACTAAAAGACAAGGCTATAGGTACATGATGGTGAGCTTGAAAAACAAATTCGAAGTAGAAATTCACTCCTCATATAAAGATGAAGAATCTCAAGAAGTAGAAGTACTTCCTTGGAATATATATTTTTTACACTAAGATAAGCATCTTTATTTCAACGAAACTATATGTTGGATCTCCTTAAAGAAATTGGTAAGCATAGTAAGACTTATAGAATACCCATATTACTAAGGCTGAAAGACTTATGGAGTACACATACTACACAAAAAATCACTGAATTGGGATTGATTGAAAAGCCCAAGGGTGGAGAAGATCCAATATCAAAAACATGTGATAAATTTTATGTATCTATTCCACACCAAGCTCCTTCAATCACTTTATTTCACATGAGGTTCTTTATGAAGTTGCAGAGGAAAAGAACTCAACAGCGACATGACTAAAATTGAAGTTGTTTATGACAACGTCCATTTACAACAAGCTATAGTTGAATAGGAGGTTGTTTGGGCTTAGTATGAAGGAGGGTACGGTACTCAAAACTCTTCATGATGACCTCAATTCAATCTTGCACAAACCCTGGAACATCGTCATCAAGGTAGACGATGAAGACACTACAATGATTTTGCTGGCCTCTCTTGCATTCCCCTTTATTAGGTAAAGCCTAGCCTCTATACAAGGGAGTTTTGCCTCAAAACATCTAAGAGTATTGATGATGCATTGTCTTCATAGTTAGCAGTCTTCAAGAATGACAAGGTCAAAGAAAATCGAAGAAGACAAAGCTGGTCCTAAAAATGTTTGTCGATATTGCAAGTAGTCAGGACACTAGACGAGGGATTGTCAAGTGGGGAACTAAGATCTATTGGTAGCTATAGTTCAAAAGGTGGAGTCATCTAATGATAATCAATTGTTAACAGTCATATCAAGACAATAATTGTTTGATAGGTGCGTGTTGGACTTTAGGTACTCCTTTCACACGAGTCCTCAAAGAGATTGGTTTTTGGCACAATTGGGTGAAGCTTTGAACACGTGTTATACGGTGAATCATTCCCCCTCTATTGCAATATAGTTCAAAACTCCAATTGAAGTGTGCTAGGCCAAGCCAGCAAACTACTCAGCATTGAGGGTTTGGGTGTTTAGCTTACTACTGGGTAGTTGAAGTAAGCTTGAACCTAGATCTAGAAAGGAAGTGTTTGTGGGCTATAGAGCTAAGTGAAGGGCAATTGTTAGTACAGATGTTTTTTATGATGTTCCACAACACAGAGGAAAATTGAGGAGTTGCCAAGAGACACAATTAGAGAATCAAAAAGTTTAGGAACACATGGAGTTCTCTTTGAAGAATTCATCTAATAAACGTGTGGCATCTATAAATGAGGCACTCAAGCACTTGAAGGCAACACAACAATCATCAAACCTATATTCAAAGGTCCCAAAGGCACATTGGCTTGAGAGATATGAGTTTGATGGTTCCCTTGCCTATGCGCTATCTATAGTAAAGGAGGTGGAATCATTTGAACCAACTATGTTTCATGACGTAGTTGTTTATGCTAAGGACGACAAGTGGAATTCTAGCCGTGCATGAAGAGGACTCATTGTAGAAGAATGAAACTTAGAAGTTGGTAAGACCATCAGGAGTCTAGAATAGTGTTGTGCATCTTCAGAACAACATTGGAGTGTCAGATGACAAAGCATCTAGTGGAGCGCCTACATCTGCATCTGATGGTAAGGTATTTAGAAGCACCTCCTCTACGTCTGATAGTAGAGTTGGTGGTAATGCATCTACGTTGAGAAGAAAATCTAATGGTAATACATTTGTTGGAGCATCTACATCAAAATGTGTTTGATTCAAGACTCATCTAATAGTCAGAGCATGCAACCAGATCGAAGGTATTGACACAATGAGATTTTTTTCTCCACTAATCAAGCACATGTCAATCATAGTCATTGCACTTATAGCAAGTCAAGACATGGAGCTTGAACAACTAGAGTTAAAATGACCTTTTTCGTGGCCATCTAAAGGATGGGATTCTAATTCACCAACCACAAGGTTTTGAGGTGGAGGGTAAGGAGGATTCTTTGTGTAAACTAAAGAGGCCATTCTATGGACTAAAACAATATCCTAGACAATTGCATTTCCACTAGTTCATCATCTCTTATCCTTGTGTCTATCATAAGGTGGAGAATGGTGAGTTCATCTACCATTGTTGTATTGATTGCGTCTCGAGACTGAGATCAAAAGATTGAAGTCATTACTTAGTATTGAATTTGAAATGAAGGATATGGGTGTAGCGAAGGTGAATTTGGGAAGGAGATTAAGAAGGATTGAGGGCAAAAGAAGTTTTTTCTGCGGTAATAGAAGTATATCCAAAAGTTGTTTCTTAGAGAAAACATGAAACTACAATTAAAGGATGTAATATTTTATTATTTTCATGATGCATAAATAGAAAGGGAGCACTTTCAGTAGCTACCCTCCAAAGCAAAATAGACCAAATAACCAAAATAGAATTCCAAAAAAAGGGAAGCTGGAAATAACAAACTAAAGGGGAATATTTTCCTTGTGTAAAAAAAAAAAGATATAGAGAGAAAAATGAATATCTTTCACATTCCTTATTTTAATATATCCTAAAATTCCCCCTCAAACTCAAAGTGTAATTGTGTGAGAAATATCCATCACATTGAGTTTGTCTTTAAGGAAAGCAAATCTGATTGGAGAAAGAGGCTTTGTCAACACGTCCACCCATTTATCAAATGTTGGAATATGATAGATCTAAAGTTTCTTGGAGAGAACTGTGTCACAAACAAAGACATCAACATCCATGTGTTTAGTTCGGACTGTGAGCAATGGGCACTACACATTGATTGTCATGAAGTAAGAGTAGAATACGGAACATAGAGTTCTTGCAATACAGCTTGGTACATGTTAGTCTAGTTTTGGTTGTGCAATACTCCTGTATTCAACCTCCATGCTAGACCTAGCTATAATTTGTTGTTTGTGGGAAGACCAAGAGATTAAATTAGGATTTAGAAATATCGCAAGGCCAAAGATGGATCTGCAATCATCAATGTCAAGGCCCACCCAATCAACATCACAGTGTGTATTGAGAAAAAGGGGTCTTCCTATAAGAACAGATTTCATGAGAAGACCATGAGAAATAGTTCCTTTACTGTATCACAGAATTCTCTTGACGATGATTATTAAAATTGCAAGTCAACTCGTAAACTTATTCGAGTTTACGTTCCCACACCCTCAAACCTAGTTAACTCGCACATAAAATTATTTTTTAGTAGGCTTGTGTAAACTAGAGCTTACTCAGTTAAACTCGTGTAAAATTGCGAGTTTAGAGGCGATTAAGTGAGCTTAGTTAGACAATAGGAAAAAGCCAAAAAACAACACTTGATTTGTTTGTTTCTAGGTCACGATTTATGCAAAACGCACCTAGAGAACAATGTCATGGTTCATTGGTTCTCTCTTGCATATTTCTATATGTTTTGGGCATTGATGTTGCATTCTTCTATCACACTAATAGATTTCTCTTGGTGTCTTCTCAGATTCGTTCCACTTCAATTTGTGTTTTATTCTCCTCGACACTTTGTTGTCTCCCGTTTCCTTTCTCTCATCCAATCTTAGATATAGGGTCAGCGACAAAAGCTAAAATGTAGAGGCTTGAATCATATTAGGTTTTTAGCTTTTATATTTTCATTCCTCTCTTGCTATGTTTGACTATTGAGCCTCCACTTAAGTTCAAGAACTTCTCTTTTTTATGTAAAGCATAATATATCATATGATCAACTAGAGTAGTGATAAAAGACTGATAGTACTAGAAATATATAAAAAAATATATTTAAAAATATATAAAATATGATAAACTAATAACAATATTATTATAGTAAAAAAGTATAAAAAGTTTTATAACATCATAAAATATTAAATTATTGTGTTATTTATAGGTATTTCAATATTTTTTTATATGAAGTAAACTCTTACAATCTAAAACTATGGAGTTTGACAACTTTACTCTTGAGAATATGGTATTAGATAGTTGGTTTTGGAAGAATGTAAGAACTTGCTTCAAAGTTGTTGTCTCTAATGTTGATAAAAATATATACGAGAAGATGGTTTGTGCAAACAGAAGATCATATTTAACTTTAATAATATTAAGAAAAGGTACAATTTTAAAACCTTCCCTCACTTAAAATTTAATTATTTATTTGTGTAATTATTTCTAATGTAGCATCATTGGTGTTTTCACAGTTACGAACCTGTTTGGAGAATAATTTGAGAGGTGCGATGATATGCTTCATAGGTCTTTGCATGTGGCAATATATTACCTTAACCCCTACTTGCACTATGAGCATGATTTCAAAAATGATGATCTGGAGGTAAAAAGGGTTGTATATATGCATGAGAAGATTGGTTAAGGATGTTACAAAAAGGAAAAAAAAATTCAACTTGTTGACTTTCATTGTGCTAGAGGACTTTTTTTTTATGGAGAATGCAAAAGATTTTAGGACAATTATGCTTCCTAGAGAATGATGGGAGATGTTTGAGGATGGAAATCTAGAGTTGAAGAGATTTGCTATTCGAATTCAGAGCTAGCCTTGCAATTGTTTTAGGTGTGAATAATTGGAGCTTATTTGAAATGGTAATTCAAGTTTATCAAGATATTTTTGGTTTTTAATTTTCTTTATTTAGCTTTTATAGCTTTTAAAAATTCATATTTATTTATAGGTCCATGCAAAAACAAGAAATTGTTTGCATAAGAAAAAGATGAATAACTTGATTTGTGACATGAATAACTTGAAGCTCAAATAAATAAATTAGAAAAATTGTTGTTCTCTCATTTGGTGATATTGAACTTGATGATGAATGGATAACTAAAGAAGGAGAGAATGTTGGCTTTTAGTCAATTCAAGGTTAAGGTGATGGTGGAAATGTTGATATAGCTAGACCAGGTTCAACTAATCCAACTCTAGAAGCATTTGATCTTGATATAGTTTTTTATGCCCATGTTGATGATGCACACTTACAATCTAAGAAAGTGGCTGATGGTGATGAAAATGATGATGATGATGATGATCTTGAAGATGAAGTCATTAGAGGATTGGAGTCAGAAACTTGAAGATATTTTTTCACTTCTAGTAATTTAATTGTTATTGCCTTAAGAAATTATGTTTTGTAATTCTATGAACTTATTTATTAGACGTAGTTTGAATTTATATAATAGTCATGTGTTAAACTTAGTTATTTTAGAACTATGGAACTATTGTTTACTATTTTGATTAATTACAATGTTAAAAACTTTTGATTAATTATGGTGTTGAATTTATTTTTTCATATGATGTAAACTTTTACGAGTTTACGAGTGATCTCTGTGAAGCTCCCACAAGTCTAGGTAGACTCTCGAGTCTGATAGCCATGATTGCTCCACTTAATTGACACTTCCTCAATTTATGGCTTTGAAGTCAGAATTTCATTTCCCACTTGACCATTAGATGTTGAGGAATGGAACACTATTTTTTCTAATTGTATTTTCTTTATAATTTAAGAAAATTATTTATTGTATATTAGTGTCAAAACAAAAAGAAAATTATGCCATATCAATCTATAAGCACATATAAAAGAAGAAAAAGTGAGAAAGTTATAAAATTTATAAACACTTATAAGACAAGAAACCGAGAAAATTATATTAGTCACTTCTCTAACTAAGCAACAAAAACACTCTCATAACAATCCTTTTAATAATCTATACCATTCCCTTATACCACCAAAGCCTCCTTAAATACAGTTAACAAGCTTTGTTCAGTTATCAAAACTCGAAATTTAAAGCATTAAATTATCTTCTAGAATAACAAAATCAAATAGCAATTAGCAGCAACTACTCAAATTCTAACCTTATAAATCACAAATCAATAGTTTACATCTTTCTTTGTAGTAACTTGTCATGAAGACTATTGTTGAGAAAAATTATCATAGAATTATAAGGATGCATTATCTTTGCTTTTCTAGTACTAGAAGTCTAGACCAATAGTCCAGCGTAACTCAGTGAATATGAGAAGAATAAGCTTAGAAAATAAAATGAAGATACCTTGAGATTTATTACTGCAACCTTATTAGCTGGTGTTGAGAGCTGTTCGCTGATGTAAGCCATAGACTTCAACATTGGCTCCAAAGTAACTCTAGAAAGATGAAACTTAACTTCAGATTCTGTGGACGGAACCCTGCTATAATCTTGCAACTGCAATATGATGCTTGAAATATCAGTGGATTACATTTCCACACTAATTACTGCAAAATTGAGAAAAGTAATGTACTTCACAAAATGGACACTACATAAGATATGATACCCATGCTGATCAAGGATTGACAGCCAAACCAAATTTGGGCTTAAACTAAACAAAGTACAATACAAGGTCTTTTCTTGTTTGCGGTTAATGAGAATACCTTAAGATTGATAACAGCTACTTTATTCCCTGGAGTAGAGTTCTTGCTCTCCATTACCCATGTCATTGATTTCAGGCATGGAAGAACTACCTACAAGAAAGAAGCCAAGGACCGCAACAGTGTAATGGATTTCTGTTCTGTTAACCATAGAAATAAAAACAGAGTTATATTTTCAGTTACCATGTTTTCAGATGGACCATCATCACGATAAAGAGAGACTGGGGCCATCCGTGGCAAGTTTAGATCAGCAACTGATTGAACAGGACCACCAACATCATTAAGATTAAACCTCCTCGTTATCTCATCATGCCGTGGCCATAAAAGAGGAGTTGTATCTGAATTTGGAGTGGGAGTTTTCCTGTCATCATATGCAGTCCCACTGGCCTGATTGTTAGGAGGAGAAACTTTGGCAACACTTCTTTTCACATTAGCAACCTTCTTTCCACCTTCTCTAATGCCACTTATTGCAGCATTATATGTTTCCACAGTTACTGCCCCTTCCTCGGCGTATCTGATGGCTTCCTTACATAGATTGCTATATCTTTCTGTCAAAGACTCCTGTGCATGTGATTCACCAGTATGTTCATCCAATCCGGAACTGTTTTTTGCATTTCTTGTCCAACGTTTCAAGATGTAATGGGGTGGTAATGTAAGTACATTTGTCACAGTGAAAACTGTTAAAATATGTCTGCAAAGAATGCCTGAATACTCAAACATTTTGCAACTACAATTAGCTTTCAACTCAGAATGGTTTAATGAGACTGAGTATGCCTTTTGGTCATCCTCAAATTTTGCAACTCTAAATGTGCTATTTGGCCCATCTCCTTCAATTCTATTTGCAGTATAAACAAAAGTTTCAACAAGCTCATCTTGAAACTTTGAAAATATTTTTCTTGTATAAAGATTTGCAACCTGTTTCTCCATTGGTGAAGGTGTCTTTAAAACTGGTGTTGTGCAAACTGTCTCAAAATCTGCTTCTATTTCCTTCTCAATCCAGCTCTCTAAAGCTTGTTCGTATTGCCTAACAAACAATGGCAATGTCGTCTGTTGGTTGACATAACCATCAAAAAAAGAACCATCAAATCCTTGAGTAGGAGACAAGGCCGCAAAAAATGAATCACGGAAGAATGCTGGAACCCATTGAGTACGAGCATTATACAATGACTGAAGCCAATCATTTCTTCTGAGATCATATTTATCAAGGATACCATTCCAAAATGATTCAAACTCATCAATGGTTTCTGTCAAGTTAATACAATTATAAAGTTCAACCTGAAAATTTGGATGCGCAAGACATACATGGGCCAACTTTTCTTGGCCTTCTCTCAAGATATGCCACTTGCTAATACAGTGGCGGGCTTGTGGGAGAACTTGAGAAACTGCAGTCTGCAAGGCTCTATCTTGATCAGTAGTTATAGAGACGGGCTGACAATCATTCATTGCTGTCAGAAATGTCTTCAACAGCCACATAAAAGATGCCTCCGAATCATCCAAAAGGAGCGCACAACCAAACAAAACCATTTGACCATGATGATTTACCCCAGTAAAAGGAGCAAATGGCACTCTATATTGATTTGCTTTGCGTGTTGTGTCAAGATGAACTGTGTCACCATAATAACTGTATGCTGTTCTTGATCTTGCATCTGCCCAAAAGACATTAGATATTCGATTGTCTTCATCAAGTTGTATAGCATAGAAGAAACCAGGATTCTCAGCCTGCATCTTCTTAAAGTACTCCAGCAGATTATGAGCATCCCTCCCCAATGTCCGGCTTTGCAAAGAAGGCCTAACAGTATAATTCATCAATGAGGAATTTTTAACTGGGTGACTTCGTTCAGCAGGAGTGGTATGAATATTCTTCATCCCTCGAGTATTCTGATTCGAAACACGATTCCCATCCATAGATACATACATAACACCACTGGGAACAAGACCCACCCCTTGATAAGTTTCAGGCATTGTCCTTCCAACACTAGAAAAATGCTTACTTGGCTGATTATTGTATGCCTTACTGGAACTCAACAGGGAATGACTATGCTCCTTCACTAATTTTGTTACCACCCATTTATTTTGACCCTTTAGCTCGATCCTAATCATTGCATTGCAACTTTCATTTAGTCCTTTTTTTGAGCCTTCCCTACCACATACAAACTCCCTATAACTTTCCCCATCAACTTTAGAGTGACCATATGGGCCAACTTTAGAGCTAAAACCCATGTGTCTGGCATATTCATTATAAAATGTCTTAGCAACATCTACAGTGTCAAATTCCATACCCACGTATGGCTCAGAAATCCCATCCTCAGCATGAGTTCCATAGTTTTCAGCATTATTAACATCACTGTCACTTGGCTCTGCATCCCCATTATCTGCCTTTGTCTGATGACCACTTCCTTCCGCATTTATCACTTGAACATCCATTTCAAACAATTAATACCACTATCTTACTGTGTGCCTATTTCATGGGTAAAAATCCTGACCATGGACTGAATGCTTTAACCCTATCAAATAGAAAGTAGGTGCCAACTAAGTTGCATGTGTCCTAAGCAAATAAAACTTTTTAAGAGAATACAGTTTCAGAAAATTAAAAAGTGATCACCTAAGACTGCACAAAAGTTCAGTATGCAAACACCATAACGACTTTCTGTGAACATATATTAAAAGCATTGTATATTCTCAATAACAAAATGGAGCTAAGAAAAAAAAAAATGAACTACTCAGATACCCAAAGGTAAATTTGTACAACCCAAACAACTTTGCGCAAATTGATATGGAAATTTGGAAACCCTAACTTACAGCAAAGACTATAAATTATTAGGAGCGGAAGAGAAATGGATTCTCAAATCTCCCAATCTCGGGGTCGATGAAGAATAACAGAAACGCTGATTGGTGGAAACCTTCTTCCGTTACGAGCAGTGGCGGAAACGCATGTGAATAGTGAGGTTGGAGAGCGAAATGACGTCGTTTGGACGGTGGGAAGGGTTTCTCCGCCACCGGGAATTGCAGAGGAGGAGAGGGGGAGAGAGAAAGGGAGAGGGAGGAGAGAGAGTGAGTGCGTGTCACACGGATTCGATGAGACATAAGTACACACGCGTGATGTGAGCCGTTGGATTGTAATCGTACGGTTATGTTTGGTTCAGACCGAACTGCTTTCACTTTTATCAAGTGGGATCTGAGCTCAACTTGTGCTGTATGCGGTTGGATTTGCCAAGTGCATTATCTATGTCAGTGGGCTACTTAACACGCTTTGCATAATCACGCTTCTTCCTTTTTTTTTTTTTTTTTTTTTTTTTTTTTTTACTTTTTTTCTAAAATAAATTTATGTTAAGCTTCAAATTGTAAGAATAATTTAATAAATATACTAATTTAACTATATAAAAAAATAATCATAAGTAAAATATAATTTCCTCTCACTTCAAGTTATTTTCAAACATTAGTATAACAAAATTTGTATCATAGTTAAAATATAGTTGAAGTATGACTCTTTCCTATTTTGTTAAGGTTTTATTTAATTTCATTTCTTGGTTTTTAAGAGGGAGACGGAGAAAGTATACCAGGATTTGTAAAGAAATTGAATTCAAAGTTTTTCATATATTCTATGAGAAAATCATTGTGGTGACAAATTGACTTCGCTAGGTGTTAATAATAAGTTAGATTTTAAATCATATGATATTTTATATTTTGTTATTAAATTAGACTTTTTTCATAATAGGTTTCAATTCTCTTTGTTTCGTTTTGTTTAACTTGGTGAGAAAGTGTTTGTCATATTTTCTTGCCATGGGTTTGGCCTTATCCCCCATTTTATATTTTTTTTTAATAATATGTTTCATATCATGACATATAATGGTTGAGTTTTGAAATGTCATGTCAAAGTTCATAATAATGTCTAACATAAATTTATAGAAAAAGAAAAAAAAACTTCTTTTAACAAACCTTTCTATTGCCACTTATGAGTTTAATATATATTAAATTTGTATTAAATATTAATATAATAATATTAAATTATATGACCTAGGAAATTACCAAACATTAGTTTTCTTGTGCAATGAACACTGAAAACCACAAAGATTGTCAATGAATAATTATTATTACTTGTTAGTAACTCCTATAATTTGAAATAAAATTAGTAACAAGAAAGATGTGTATTAATTTATAAAATGTTTCTTTATTATGCAAGTAAGGTGTTAAGTACACATATGTGCCTCCATTTTTAACTCCATTTTTAAACGTCTTTATTAAATATGTTTACATTTCACTAACTTTATTCCAAAGGTTTGAATGGCAACAAGGTCAAGGAATCCATATATGTAAGTATTCTTCCTCTTAATACACAAAGGATGTAAATAACTTGAGCATTGGAAAAAAATAATATTAGAATAACGTCCTGAATATATTAAAACTTGTTAAAAGTTAATAAAAGTTTACTTATATCAACCAAAGTTGTATTACTGATATATCGATGAGAATATTGAAAACATTCATTTGGCATAGAAAAAAAGGAATGATTTTGGTCCTGCCTACTACTTCAAGAGGCATATATAACTAAATAGGTTACATCCTGATAGTCGTGTCATTGCACCAAAGTCGTTGATGAGTACGTGAATGTGGTTATGAATGATTGACAACTTCCTTTTCTTTTTTAAGAATCATTCTATTTATATAGAAAAAAAAGTAGACAACACTAACATATATCAGTTTTTTAGAGCATAATTGCATTAACCCTATGATTTGACTAAATGCTTAATCCAATAAAGCATGAAACATGAAGAAATCACGTTTGACAAATGATGTATGAGAATAGTAGATCATGCAACGTGCAAGTACTTTGTTTGACAAACAATAAAATACTATACAAATTTTCCACTCCATTTAGTAAGGTTGATGATGATCAAACAATAAGTGTAAACAAATTTTAAGCAAACATTAACATAAGAAATAGTCTCAAGGCTTAATTTTGTGTTGTAGAGAATGTCTTCGTCATCTGCCATGATTTGCACCAAAGTCAAATCTACATTAAAGAGTTCTTGGGATATGAGCTAAAGCTACATTGTTCACCTCGTAACACAAGCTTATGTTGACTCTCACCAACTATTTGCTTAGTATGGTGTTCCTTTTTACCATAATTTGGTGTAAAAGGCTATGCTACCTAGGTAGATAAGTATTACTAGCTATCAAGGATGTCGTGTGAAGAATAAAATAGAAATTATTGTTTCCTTAAGCACATTCAATTCTTCTTAATGATCAAGCTCATCAGATGATAAAAGAAAAAAAATAAAGACATTCAAATGAGTTCAAAGCTACTCAAATACCAGAAAAGGGATCACAACGCTTATATTCTTCAAGCCCCTATATAAATACACGTTTCAAAGAGAAGAACAAGAGTGACGCTACTATTTGCAAGTGCCAAATTGCTGTCAAATTTTCTGTGTTCAAAAGCTTTAGAAGACCATTGTTTATGTTCATCAGCGAACTAGGAAAGAGTGTTTATCCTTGTAATCATCAAAAGACGTAATCCCTCCCTATTGAGCAAAACTAGTGATTCTTTTATCACAAAGAATCCCTCTTTATTGAGCAAGTAAGTTGTTTTTAATTTTCTGTTTAGATAGTGGGTAGGGATTCTTTGCATTAATAATTAGTTTAATTGTTGATATTGGTTGTGTAAGAAATATATTCAGTTGGTATCGCATTGTGATAAATCATAAATCTGTTTTGAGCAAGTTTGATCATTTAAACTAGAAATTTGTTTGAAAATATGTTTACACCACCGACACATGTTGTTTGCACTCAATGTGTTTTCAAAATCTGTACTTGAGCTTGGCATACATTGTCTATGCCCGGTGTGCTTTCATATTGTGTTCTTTGAGCCCATCGCAACCACTATGTGCCTTATTCAACTCATTAGTTTCCAGTTCTAGAATTGTTACAATGTTTCTGCAATCCTTACATTGAATTTTATGATTATCCGTGTCTTTGGAATTTGGTGAACCAAGTAGATGACATCCAAAAAATAGAAACAAGTGGAAGGAAAATCTTCAAGGAGTCATAAAAGAAAAGGACAACTCTAATAAGAGAAATAGGAATTAAAGTTTTTTTTTTATTCTTATTAGTAAGGTAAGGATAAAATAATGAATATAATTACTTATAATAGGGATGTTACAGTCCTAGGTCTTTCGTGGTTAGTTTTTTGTGTTTCTCTTTTTGAGATACCACTAGAGGATGCACACGCAAAATTACTTATATATCAATATAAGAAAAAGTTATTAAGAGACCAATTTTCAGCTACCAAATAAAATGGCTGCTAATTGTGACTAAAATAATCACCAAACTCGATTTGGGTTGCTGAATAAGTACAAAATAATAGTAATGATGAGACTTAATACTAATTAAGTCAAGATAATTGGTATCTAACATTATCTATCAAGGTTTTAGTCACTTATATCATTAGATTTTAAATTAGTCTCAAACTTAATTAGATATCAATTTAGAATCTAATGGTATAATTGACTAAAACCTTGGTAGCTAATGTTATCTTGACTTAATTGGTCACTAAATTCAATCATTACTTTTATTTTGTAGTTATTTAGCAATCAAAACCTAATTTGGTGATTATTTTGGTCACAATTAGGAATCATTTTATTCGGTAGCTAAATATTGGTCCCTAAATAGCTTTTTTTCTTGTAGTGTGCTATATTATGTTATTCTTGTATCCTTTTCCAATTTTATCATAAAATTTCTTTGAACTTCTTACCAAGAGATCTAAAGACTTCCTGTGAATATTAGATTGAGATATAGTCTTCCTTAAAGTAGAATTTTCTGTCTTTAGATTTTCTACTCTTTGATTATCTGATTTAATTTGTCTTTTGCCTAATTTCTCATTTTTGAAAAGTAATTCTTTCTTAACCTTATTTAATTTTGTGTTTTTAGTTTCTAGACTCTGTTTCAGATCTCTTATTTTATTTTGTGTTTTTTAATTTCTAGACTTTGTTTCAGATTTCTGTTTTCTGCATATGGTTTAATATTGATATGAGAAATTTCTATATTTTGCACAATGTTCCAATTTTGTATTAGCATCTTTAAATTTCCTTTTTAATGTCTTATAATCAGATGTGATATGTGTATTATATAACATAATTTTATAATATACTTCTCTAAGAGAGTATTTGTTATATTTTTTAACTAGTCTTATAATATTTGTTTTCATCAAAACTTATAAACTCTCATTTCATGAGATTGTTTAATGGGTATTACATCATCTAGTTAATTTTAGATTGTCTGGTGTCTTAACATAGTCTTAAATATCCAATATAAAATATAATACTAAATTAAAAAAATATTTTAAAGATATTGAAAGACTTAGATTTTAAAATATTCTTAAATTATTGACTTTTATTAAGGTGGGACCACTATATGAGACAACACCCATTTTCAAATATTAAATATAATTTGAGATTCATAACAAAGATAGAAACCCATGCCATTTACGAGAGTTGCTTCCTGTACGATATAAATTGTTTCCTGCACTTAATAAATTGTTAATATATCAATAATATCCTTATTGTTTTTATTTTAAAAATTATTTATTAAATAATTTTCTCTCTCACATGCTTCTGAGTCACAAATAAGTGCATCAAAGTAAAAACTGTTAATTTTTCTCTTTTTTGATAAATATTAACAAACTTTCTTGGTAAATAATAAAAAAATGTGTTCAAACTTGAATTTTAAAATTAATCATATTAAGTTGTTAATATCTTAACAGAATCTAATATTATTTTTATTATTGTTAAGAAAAATAAAAACATATCTTTTAAATCGTAACATATATATGACAGAGATGTTTCTGTGTGTGTGAGAAGAAGAATGTTTTTTAAAATTACTCATATTAAGTTGTAAATATCTTAACAAAATCTAACATTATTTTTATTATTGTTAAGAAAAATAAAAATATATCATATCTTTTAAAACGTAACATACATATGATAGAGATGTTTTTGTGTGTGAGAAGAATTTTTTTATTATTTATTAAAAAAGTTTATTAATATTTATCAAAAAAGAGAAAAATTAACAGCTTTTTCTTTAATTGCACTTATATGTGACTCAGGGGCACAGGCACGTGGGAGAAAGAAAAAATTATTTAATAAATAAATTTTAAAATAAAAACAAAGATATTGTTGACATATTAAGAATTTATTAAGTGTAAGAAACAATTTTGTATCATGCAGAAAACAATTGTCTTAATTTAATTAATGAGTCTAACATTACTTTAACATAATTAAACCAATTAAATAATATATTGAAAAGAATAATCACTAACACTCTTTCTTTTATGTTAATAAATATATTTTTTACATTATTTCTATATAAGATTATTTCACACATAAATTCCAATAAATATTTTAAAAATATTTAATTAATCAACTATAAATTATATTACATTTTTACAAATAAAATTTCCCAAATCTTTAATTTGTTGCATTTTGCTTAAAGCGTATCCTATTTCTGTCGACATTAGCACACTATTTTTCATTTCAAAAAACCATCATTAAGTCCTTTATTATTATCTTCTCAACAAGTCACTGTCACAACCACCCACTATAAAATTCCCACAAACAAAACTTTACACCGTCACAATCAAGTCTCTTGTATTTTCACCAACCAAACTCTCGAGGTCTCATTCAAAACACTTTATTTTTTCTTAAGCCAATTCACACATCTTTATACTTGTATCATCACCATGAGCAATAATCCAACACAAATCTCTAACTTAGACTCTGTTTCCTCTATGGACCACCATACCGACTCCTCCTCCAAGCGTAGTCCACCACCACCACTAGCTACCTCCACCATTCAACATGACACAACCCTATCTTCAGTTAAACCACGTGGTCGACCTCTAGGTTCCAAAAACAAGTCAAGGTCCATTCATCTCCCAGTGCCCCTACCAATCGAGCCCTTAGTAAAGGTCCTGACTGTCAACGTGGATCTAAATAGGGACATCATGGAGTGCATCCTTGACATTTCTCACCAAGGCCATGTCAGCCTCTCTGTCCTTAGTGCCGTTGGCACCATCAATAACGTAACCCTTCGCAACACAACCCATGGTGCCCCAAACCTTGTTTTCCATGGACCATTTAATTTACTTTCCCTTACTGGCTCTTACTTATACAACAACCACTACACCCTTCACCTTGGAGCCACCCCTCCTCGTCCCTTGTCCTTTGGAATCAACTTCTCCACCACTAAAGGTGAAATCTTCACTGGTGTTATTGGTGGAAAAGTCATTGCTGGTGAGGGCGTCATCTTGACAGTTTCCATCTATAAAAATCCTGATATTATAAAATACACTCCTAAAGGTGAAGAAGGGGATGACAACAACAACAACAATAACAACAACCCTGGTGATCTTATATAAGGTGACAACAAATTAGGTTCAATATAATTAGTTGATGGTTGATGAATATTTGAAGTGAGGATAAGGACACAAAGACACAAGAAATGAAACAGAAAGACATCCGAATATGTAGTTTTTACTTTTTTCTATTGTTGTTTTGTTTTGTTTTATTTAGCTCTAGTTATTATAATGTGTTGTTGGAGTGAAATAAGAGGTGGAGAGCTTCTCCACATCGTTTTATTTACTTTTTTAAGTAAAAAGTTATGTATCTAAAAGCATGCTTGTTGCAACTTATCTAATAAATGAATTTCCTTTGTCTAAACCATAGTGTGTGTTTCCTTTTTCCTATCAATGAATGGTGATAAATGAAAGAGAAAGAAGTAAAGTTGCATGTTATTTTATTTATATTTTCAACCCCTATTTCTTTTAGAATATAAAGTATTATGCATGTAATTGAATCATTTAACTTTAATTCATCTTCATGAGTTTTTTAATTGATGCCTTATTTTTTTTTCAGATTATTTTCATTGTCTACACCTAATTTCGCCAAGGAAGAATAAAATCTTCTAAAACAAGTGAATATAATTTTACTTGTTTAAATTTTTCGTTTATGTTTTTGTTACATTATCATTTTCCTTTTATTTTAGAAATTAAAATCTATATAGTTTCATTTTTTTAAGAAGAGAAAGATTTTGGCCCAATTTGTTAACAAATAAAAAAAGAGAAACGGAATAAAAGTTGTAGGGGGTGCAACGCGTTTTCTTCTAGACCCCTCTTTCCATTACTCGCACCCCCTCTCTCTTATTTGGGCCACCAGGCTATTCTCTTTCTCGCACCTCTCTTTTTTCCTCTTCATGAACCGCTCCCACTCTTTAGGCCAACTCACCGTTAGTCCTTCTCACACCCCTCTTTTTTCTCTTCCCACACCCTTTTTGTCCTTTGGGTCAGTTTCCTTTCCACACCTGTATTTTTCTCTTCATGCACCTCCTATCTTTCATTTGGGCCATTAGGCCAATCTCTTTCTCACACTCCTACTTTCTCTTCACGCACTCTTTCTCTCATTTGGGCCAATGGGCCACGATTGCTTTTGATACTCCCTACACTCCTCATGTACTCCCTGTCCCTACACCTGGACCAGTGATTCAAACTTCCATGTGGACCCCTTCACTTTCTATACATACCCCCAAAATCCCATTGATCTCCCTCCCAAATCAAACCTTTTGAAAAGTAGTTTAGGTTGAATTCAAGAGGCGGTGAATTGAACTTTCCAAAATTTTTGCAAAAGATGGAAAGTAATAAAGTGTAGAATGAAAGTTCTTTACTAAAACAATGAAAAGTTTGATTTTGAAGTGCATAGTAAAAATCAATTAATTGAAAAACAAAAACAATCAATTGAAATTCGCCCACAGTAACGCAATCAGAAAAAACCAATTTGTTAAAGTGCGGAAGCAATCAATTAAATGAAGTGGACAATACAACCCTGCCCAGAAATAATCAATTGAATAATATAAACAGTCATCTAAAAAACACTCAAAGTACAAAACAAGAGAGATTCAATTAATTGAATTCAGAAAACAATTAATTGAACAGAAACTCAACTAATTTCAAAGAATTATTTCAAATAGTGAAATTATCCAAATTGGAAATGTGATTTTTCAAGATTCTTCAAAAACCAGAAAATAATTAGTTGAAAGCAAAAATCAATAAATTGAAATTTATTAAAGAAGGTTAAGTTTCAAAATATCAATTAATTGAACAGAAGAAGCAAATTTTTGAAAATTGAAAACTGGAAATTTTAACAGAAATCAATCAATTGCACAGACACAACAATCAGTTGCAGAGAACAGACAATAACAGCAGTGGTACAAAATAATGAATTGAAACTCGAAATCAATTAATTGATTTTACAGAATTGAAAAATGTTAGAAATGAAACTTTCACTACATATCACAAATAAAGTTTAAAGCCAATAGTTAATCACAAATCAACAAATACAGTTTCCAGAAACATAGTATTATGAAGAACATATCAGTAATGTGCAATCCAGAGAAATCAAATAGTTGAAACCAGAAATCAATTAATTGAAAATTTGACAAATTTCACAATATGCAGCAGAGATGAATCGTGAATCAAGAAAGAGATAAAGAGAGCTCAAGAATACCAATATTTATACTAGTTCACCCTTCCTCAAAGGTTACGTCTGGTCTCTTTGCCTACAAGGAAAGAAATTCACTAAAAAGATCACAAAGATCAATCCAATTCAATACAATACAATACAATTGCACCTTGCAGTACACAACCTCTACACCCCCACAAAAGCTACAAAACCCTACTCAAAATCCAAATTACACACCATATGCAATTTGAAATACAATCACACAATTACAAACCACAAACCGTATGCAATTTGTAACCAAACCACTCAAAATACAAGAGTAATCAAAACAGAAATGCTTCTGCACAAAAACAGAGTATAAAATTGATATAAAACCAGTGCAAAAGACTTAGCTCTGGTGCAAAACCAAGGATGCACAAAAACCACTCAAAGTGAAGCTCCAAGATTCAAGTTCTTGAGGTTTTCTTGTTGTAAGTCAATGTAGAAAATGTTCCACAATTTGGGCATGTTTTTCTTTCTTAGAATTTCACAATTGATCACTCAGAATGTCTTGTTGTTTTCAGAAAAACGCACACTGCCCTTAAGTAGGTAGAAACAATCGATTGATTTTATTACTCATGGAAATTATTACACTAGGGTAGAAACATCATCTTATTGCTTGTTAGCCAAACAATTAAACTCCGTCTTTTGTCTTCAGAGGAATTAAAAAAAAGGAAAACTGAAAAAAAGTTCGTTAGATTGAAAACCTGCAAGGACAATCTAAGCAAAAGATAGAATACAGAAAAAAAGAAAAAAAATGCCACGAGTTGGAAGTCATTAAATTTTGTTTCATTGTTAATCTCCTTGAAAATTAAGCAATCATGATTCGAAATGATATATGGCTATGTTTCTTCATCCTAAACAATTTTACACATCCTTTGTTTCCTCTTTGAGACAAAAATAAATATCTCATTCAAAATACCCTTAACAAGGATCATCGACATGTTGAGAATCAGTCCAAGGTTCCATTAGGAGGAGTATGTTTGAAACTCCTAAATTCGTCAAAGAAAAGTGTGTCGAAAGCACCTGAATCTGTGAAAAATGGGGCTATGCTGAAGGCCCTAAGTACATCAAAGAAGGAAAGTTCCTAAGATCTTAACGAAAGATATTCATCAAAGAAGAAGTATATCAAGAGCTTCTCATTGGTATATGGAAAAAAAAAAGAAGGAAAAAGGAAAAAATGAAAAAAAAGAAAAGAAAAAATGAAAAAAGAAAGAAAGAAAAATGAAGAAGGGAAGAATGACGACAATCAATCATTGAAGACCTTGATTGTTTCCGACCTTTTATTGATGATTCTTGTTTCAAAAAATTTTAGCCCACAAATATTTTTTGAGCCTTTATACACTTTTCTTCATCACCTTTTTAACCTCTGGTCATGTTACAAGTCCAATAAAGTCCATATTGATTGATGAATGATTGTGATAGTTTTCATAAAGCTTAATTTTGTAACAAGAGGATGTGACTAATAATACGTGTCAGAAATATAAAAAAAAGAAAATTGAATATCAAAATGCCTTGTTAGAAATGAGTCACCAACTGACCAATCCATTGAGAATAAGACATTATAGAAGAAGTAATGATAGGGCAATCCAAATTCACTCGTACCCTTGCTATCCTATTTTTACCTCACCGAAATAACCCATCCTCCTTGCAGACCTTATCAACCTCCCCATACACAAACTGGGACAACTTGTGTGAGTTCTCTTTATAAAGCATATTTCCCTGTCACGAACAATTTTTTACACTGACCCTACTCTCATTTAAACGTAATTGCTCATGCCCCAATATGCTAAAGCCCACTTACCAAAGCTGAGGCAATCCCATCCAAGGATGTGCATTCCTAATATCTTTCAAATGCCTCAAATTCTCACTTAAACCTATATGTTCATACCCCGATAAGCTGAAGCTCACCCAAATAGCCCAACAGACCAAAACTAGGGCAATCCTATCCAAAGATGCACGTTTCTAGTACCTTGCAAAAACCTCCAAGCCTTATTTATACACCTGCCATTTACCAACGGGCTCAAGAATGCATCAAAGCAATGATTCTAAATGCGAAGTTGATAGTTACCCCACGTGGACATTAGCTTTAGCTTTGTAAGGTCCTTTATTTTTGAAAAAAAGAAGAACACAACGTCTAATGAATTCAATGATTACAAGGAACATCTGATTCTACAATTTGACCCACACATGTAATTAGGATTTTCTTTAGGAGCCAGTGAGGGATTTGGGAGAGCCGAAGAGATGTCGGGTTGGTTTTTATTTTATTGCATTTATCCAATCTATTTTTATTTTATTATATTTATTCTATTTAAAATTCTTTTTTTATTTTATTATATCGAACTTTTTTAGAATTCTATTTTTATTTTATTATATCTAATATTTTTAAAATTATGTTTTTTTATTATATTTAATCTGTTTAAAATTCTATTTTTATTTTATTAAATTTAATTATTTCATTAAAATCTCCAAATTCATTTAAGAGAACAACTGAGTAATCTTTGGAAAGAATGTCCTAGGTTAGCTATACTACAAATTTAGCTTCCTAATTGAAATTGGGGTGTGTTTGGCAGCACGTATCTGCTTTGCACCAAAAGCTGAAATTCTTGGTGGACGACAAGCTGATAATAGTTTCTAGAGAAGAGGATTTACTAGTAAGTGGACCGTTGTCTACTAGATACATTGAGGTTGTTGAGGAAGCCTTAGAAACTTCTTTCCAAGCCTTGGTGATTGTAGGCACTACATACGTTAAGTGCTTCAAGTTAAAACCTTACTTGTCAAGTACATCCTTGATGATGGCGAGAACTATGTTGAAAGAGGGTATAAGTATGGGGATCGGCTAGGCAGAGATGGTAAAGGATTTGTACTCTCGCTGGAATTGGATGAAAATAAGGGAAGATATGGCTTGGGGTACAAGGCTAGCAAGGTAGACAAGAAAATAATAGTTGTGGAAAGGAGAGAAAGGAGCCTGGCCAGGCTAGAGGGTCACGAGCCAAGGATAGGAAGAAACATCCTATGCCACATAAAACAGAGCTTCCACAACGCAAGATGGATAAATGTTTGTCAAATGGCTACAATTAAAAGAAGCTCGAAGATGAAAGTCTGAGTTTTGTGCACCCCTATCCTCTTGATGTGCAACTTAACAACTAGAAATCTGTAGACTTGTCCATGGTGTTTGTGTGTAGTGAAATGTAATACTTTTAACGAGTCCTTTAGTTTGGCTTAACACTTTGCGATTTGCCACTTGTATAGTTTGCTTTGTTTTGAAAAACTCAGTGGTGACATGAATGCATATTTTTTGCCATAAATTTGTGTTTTCATCCTATGCTTCACCTTTCCTTTTTCTTGCCTATTTATTTTCATAAACTTGAATAATGCAGATTTGTTAACGAATATTTCAAAAATAATAATGCAAATATTTCATGTCCTAATTTTATGCTCCCTGTCGATAATGTGGAAGATGATTACGAAGAAGCTATGAACCCCCTCCTAAACTGATGAGATTAGTAGAACAAGAAGCAAAAGAAACAAAATCCCATGAAGAAGATGTTGAAACAATCAATCTTGGGGAAGAAGGTGAAGAATAAGAAGTCAAAATAGGCACCAGTATGACAAAAGAAACACGGAGACAGTTACATACTCTATTGAGAGAGTTCAGGGATGTTTTTGCTTGGTCCTACTAGGATATGCCCAGATTAGACCTCGACATAGTGTAACATAAATTACCACTCAAACCAGAATGCCCTCTGATCAAGCAAATGTTAAGAAGAATGAAACTAGAGGTGTCTTTGAAAATAAAAGAGGAAGTGCATAAGCAGTTCAATGTTGGATTTTTTGGCAGTAGCAAAATACCCTTAAAGGTGGCGAACATGGTTCCAGTACAAAAAGGATGATTTTTTGCTACTGCATATTGATACTTTGGTAGATCAACTATTTCTTCGCTATTCTCATTCATGGATTGATTCTCGAGTACAATCAGATCAAGATGGCATCCGAAGAAGTTGAAAAAATCACCTTCATCACATTTTGGGGAACCTTTTGTTAAAAGGCGATGTCTTTCGGGCTTAAAAATGTCGAGGCAACGTATCAACAAGCAATGGTGGCTCTTTTTCACGACATGATGAACAAAGAAATCGATGTTTATGTCGACAATATGATAGTCAAATTTATATTTGAAGAACACTTTTGTCAACCTAACAAAGCTATTTGGAAGGTTGATGAAATTCAAACTCAGGCTAAATCCAGCTAAATGCACCTTCAGCATGAGGTTTGAAAAGCTATTGGGCTTCATTGTCAGTGAGAAAGGATAGAGGTAGGCCCAGACAAGGTGTGTGTAATACTAGAAATGCCATATCGATGCATGGAAAAAGAAGTTCAGGGTTTTCTGAGACGGCTAAATTATATCGCTAGATTTATCTCCCAATTAAGTGCCACTTGAAAGACAATATTCATACTACTGCGTAAAAACAGGTCATTGAGTGGAACGAACACTTGTTGGAGTTGTTGTGTTGGAGTTGTTGCAAATAACCTTGAATTGGAGATTTAATGAAGAAATCCTTGAAGCTTTGGAAGAATTGATGGAATATTGCTTTGGTACCTTGGTTGGGGTAAAATAGAGTGTCTTATGTATAGTTTGCATTTGTTTCATTTCATTCCATCATTTGCATATAAAGGACTCCGATTTACTCAAGTGAAAAAGCATTTTCGAAAGCCTATTTTGTGAGAAGAGTTGTTGCAAAACAAAAATAATCAACTGTTTCTAAAAAAAAGTTAACTATTTTTGTGCTGGAATAAAAACAACTGATTGTTTTTAAAAAAAACAATTGATTATTTTTACTTGTTAGTGTAGCTTTCACTATATAAACATGCGGGCAACATGTTTTTGAGCTTGAAACTACATTGTGTTGAGCTGGAAAAAGATTTCACATTCACTTGAGCGTTTTTTGGAGAGAATACCTTCAAGATTTAAGAGGCTGATTAATATTGGATCAAAATATCCTTGATTCTCATTCTTGAGAGGAATTTTGCTTGCATTTGATTAGGAGATTCTTCCAGCAACTAGTTCTCATCAAGACAAGTGATTCTTTCTGTATTGAGATCGGTTTTAGGCTTTTGTGTTGTAATCTTGAGTGTTATAATTCGAAAATCATATGTTCTTTGGTAGAATTATACTTGAATAGGGTGTTTGAGTATAGTTTGTGGTGAAATTTATTGTAATTTTGTTTGTGTGCTGTAAGTTTGCATAATACACCGCAATAGGGTTCGACATTTAGCAATAGGGTGTTGCATCTTATGTAGTAGGGTTCCGCATAATGGTTGAATCAATCTTGTAGGGTTCAAGATTGAGTCCTTGTTGTGTATTTGATTGTAAACTTAATGTTTTGAGTGAAATCTTTGCATAGTTTTGCAAAGGACTAGATGTAGCTCTTGAGGAATAGTGAACCAGTATAAAAATACTTGTGTGATCTTCTATGCCTTGCTCCATATTCATTTGCGATCATCTCTGCATCATTCACATTTTTCTAGTATAAACAGCTTGTTAAATTTTCAAAATAGTTGACTGTTATTCTGGACAACACCTAAAACTCAATGCTGACAGCAAAATCAGTTAACTGAAATTGGTTTGTAATCAATTGTTTTTCTGTGAAGCTTGTATAATTGATCTTGTATATGTTTCTTGATTAATAAATCAATTTTACCAATTGGAATCAATCATTTTCGTTCAAAATTAGTAGACAAATTCACTAGTTTTATAAAGCTTTGACAAAACTTTTTTCTGCAAGTGAATATATAAAGTCTTACTTACATTGTTGTTGTTTTTGAACTACTTTGTTTTTCATCTTTTGTCATTTGTTTTTACAATCTGTTTTGAAAAAGTTTGGAAGCATAAATTTTGCACATACTTGAAAATTGGTTCTGCTTTGACAACACTATTGCACAAACTAGTTTCACATCTTTGCTTTAAAATCTTCCAGCTTACCATTTTCTAAATTTAGCTGGTTGATTTCAGGACAGGATTATTGGTTATATCATCAATATGCAATATTTGAAAATATGTTCGTCAATAAAATATTATTATCGATAATTTAGCTAAATTTATCAACGGACTTATCCTAAATTCGTCGGTAATTATTGACGAACTCAGAAATCCGTCAGTAAATTTATATACAATCAATTTACCGACGGATTTTGGATATTTTCGATGGATTTGTCTCGTTAGTAATTTTTATTTTTTTTGTAGTATACAATATTATAGTCACGATGAATATAATTTATTCAAGCAAGGAATTGATATCTAATTATGTAGCAAAACAGTTTAAAGATTTTCAGAACAAGTCAAATGAGAGTTAAGTACAAAATATATCAAACTATTCAAAGTAGCTAGGCTATGTATGCACACGCATAAATCTTCCGGAAAACCAGAGTGGAAATAAGCAAAGCAACAAAATCAAAATTTTAGATTTTCAAGACTTTTTATGAAACAGTTGTATCAAACATAGATTCACAGATATTCAGAAAAGCTTGAAATAGCACATAGCGGTTTGAAATTATAGAAAACAAATTTTCTAAGATACAATTACATAAGCACAAACACATTATAGCAAAATTAAAACAGTGCAGAGTCAAATGCAAGAGAAGATTGAGAGAAGATCACATAAGGCAATTATATTCGTTCACCCTTTCTCAAGGGCTACATCTAGTCTTTCTTGTAACCCTAGCAAGAAAATTTCCACTAACAACACTCAATTGTACACAATTACAATCAAAAACAATTCTTGCACCCTGCAAGATTACAAAACACCACTGAATTTCAGAACTAACACCCTACAACACCAAAAATTCAAATTATAACAATGTTAAACCCTATAGCATCACCAAAACCCAATTGAATCAAACAATTACAATCATACAAACCAAGAACACAATACTTGAATCAAACAGACTCTAGAATTGAGTTGTAGAAAACCCCTGATTTTCAGTGAAGGTGAATATGCGCAAGGGCTTGAAGAACTCCAATAGCACAGTACAATTTCAAGATTTTTGTTCTTCAAGAAAACTTCTTTTAATCTTCGAAAAATCACACAATCTTTTTCTCTCATAATTATTGACACACTTGTCCACAATTCTCTTCTCTGTATGTTTTTCGTCGTTCGCCAATCGCTCAAAAAGTCCCAGGTATTTAAAACCCAAAATACCCAAACTGTTTTAAGAAAAATAGTTAACTCAGTTATATGCAAATCGTGAACAAATCGACTTCATGGAAATGGAATCAGTTTATTTTTTGCTGAAAACTGAATTTTCAAAATGATCTTCCTCAAATGCTTTTGCTTAGTTTTGTTACTTATTTTCAAGAAAGTTTTAATTGTGCCAAGTAGTTTCTTTTGAGCTTTGCATAGGTTTACCTTCAACTTCAACCACATTCACTCACACCCATTAAGACAAGGCCTAAGTCTTCTTCTTTAGCTTCCATACTTTACTTTGTCTTTGTCCAATTGCTTGACTTCATCAAATGTTGAATCGTTTGAGATTCTTAATAGTATTGTTCTTGAATTATTTTGAAAGGTACTTTCCAATTTGATTTACTGGTTTTTCATTAAAATATTTCATGGTTTAAAAGTTTTTAATTGGTTAAAATCTGATTTTAGCTAACTATTTTTCTGTTGCAAATGCTAGAATTTTTCTAATGCTAAAGTATAAATTTTAATAAATTGATTTACAAATTTAACTTGTTATTTCTCTATTTGTACTTTGCTAGAAAAATTCAATCAGTTGTTTTGACATTTTTAGCCAACTATTTTTACTGCTTGCACAAACTTATTCCATTTTAGCTTTCTGTTTTGTCAATTTAATTGATTGATTTGTGCATATATTGTTTGGTGATTAGTTATCTATAATAATACTCATTCTTTCCAACTTGTTTTAAAAAAGAATTAATAATTTAATTCGCCTCCTTCTTGAACTTCGGCCAACATATTTTTCAACAAGACTGTCAGGTAACTTTTAATAGACTAAAGCAATATTTACAAGAGCCTCCAATACTGCATCCGCTAGTTCTTGGGAGACCTCTCATTTTGTACTTGACAGTATTAGATGAATTGGTGGACCCATTTCATCCTGGTAGTGATTGATTATTTTACCTAGTAGGTAGAAGTTACCTCCTATGCCAATGTTGAAAAGGATTTTAAGCTAAGTTTAAGAGGGGGCTTGAATTGAACTTCCAAAGATTTTTGCAAAATATGGAAAGAATAATGGAAAGAATGAAAGTCCTTCATTAAAATAATCAATCATGTGAATTTTGAAAGTACAACACAAACTATTAATTGAAACACACTCGCAGAACATCACAACAAGAAATCAGTTAATTGAATAATAGAAACAATCAATTGAAAGTCGAAATCAATTAATTGAATTTAGAAAGATATGATAAAACATCACAGAATCAAACGCAAATTAAGAGATAGTCATGAGAGAGCAAGAATACCAAGAATTATACTGGTTCACTCTTCCTCTAGAGCTACATCCAGTCTCTTTTCCAACAGGCAAAGAAATTCACTCAAGAACCCAACGTTCAATCAATATTCAACACAATACACTTGCACTCTGCAAGAAACCCTTTTCAACTTGTAGAAAAAACACCTATGAACTCTACAAATAATACAAAAACCAATGAAAAACCCTACTACACTCCTATAAATGTAAACCCAATACAATTTGTAGACTAATCAATCACAAATACATGAAAATATAAAACCCAAATTCAATTTTCCACAACAACAGTCTAATGACAAAAAACTAGTGTAGAAAAACTTGTCTCTAATGAACCAAAATTAGAGTAGAACGTTTTTCACCAATAGAGAGTTTCAACTTGATTTTTCAAAGACCTACTAACTTCTCTTGAATGAACATTATTTTTCGTGCCTTAAGCTCTCTCAAAAATGTAGTATATCAGTTACGTGTTTTGAGAAAACAACCACATTGTTTTATAAAGCAACTAGTTTTAAAACTGACTAAACTTACTCAATTCAATCAATTGAAATCCAAAATCAATCGATTGATTTTTTTTCTCAAAACATATTTTTCATTAAATTGATTTTTTGAAAAAATTGAATGCATTACCTTGAAAAAGAGATTTTTGAAAATGATTAAGCCTTTGTTGAAACAGGTTTAACTATTTTAGTTATTGTAGGTTTTTAAGCTCATTCCAATGGTTTAAAAAGAGCTTGCTCATGGTTAATAGACCATACTCTCACACAAATCTTAAGACCGAATGAACGAATGACCATCAGCCAAGTCCTCATAGTCGTATCTTAGAATGGCCACATCTTTAAATTACCGCATAACCAAAAGCCAAGACATATAGTCATATCTCCATATGGTTGTATCTTCAAATGACCGCATGACCGAAAGCCAATACCATATGACCGCATCTCCGTATGGTCGTATCTTTGTATGGTCGTATCTTAGTACGGCTGTACTTTGTATGGTCGTATCTTAGTATGGCTGTACTTTGTATGGTTGTATCCGTGTATGGTTGCATCTCCATATGGTCGTGTCTCCATATGGTCGTATCTCTAAAAGTCTCAGTCCAGAATGGTCGTATCTTCAAAAACTTTAGTCTGAATAGCCATATGCCAGAATGTCGAATTGGTCGCATTTGCATTGTCCAAAACTCAGAAAGCCTTAATTAATATCAACTTCAAATGATCTTCATTCTTAGTCCAAGTTGACTTCATCAAATCACATGGTAGCTTTAGTGCTAACATTCTCCACCAATTTGATGAAGACAAGCCAATGTGTGTTGATTTGCATCAGAATAACCTGCATGAGCTACACCAGTAGATTTTCATTCTAATTGAAACCAGAAAAAAACTTATTGAAAATTTGTTATTATAGCACATTCAAAAATAAATAAATTGATTGAACCAGAAAATCAACTGATTGATTTTCTGCAGTTCACAAACCATAAACTGTCAAAACTCCCTGTAGTTGGATACTCCTTCAAATTGAAAACCAGTGTTAAACACAAAACAAAAAACCATTTTCCATTAATATAGAAATCAGAAATACATGAGAGCATCATTACATGATAACACCAATCATTCTAGAGCCTAAACCAAACCAAACTAGATCCAAACTGAATTAAACTGAACTGAAATACACCAGCAAAAAACATAGCAACAACAGACAGCAGAAACAATAGTAGGCATAGCAGCAACCTAGCAACCTACAATAAAAAATACAAACAACAATAGCAAACACACACACTACTTCTCCCCCATTGACTTCATCAAATGGGTTTGAAGGTACCTATGACCGACTACATGAAAATGCATGCATGATTCTATTTTGTTCAGCCAAAGTATATGTCTCCTAACTGCTCTTGAATCATTTTAATTTGTCCATCTAGGTATTGGAACTTGGTTGCAAAAAACTCGTGATGGCTCCTCTAATCTTGACTGATTGTGTTGAGCCTATCAAAGACTATATGCTCAAACCTCGAAAAAGGTTCACCTCTGTACACTAGAGGTGCATACGGAATCAAAGCAAATTCTCCAACATCTGTAGCAGCAACAGTAGCACTCGGTCTAGCCTGATCTTCTTGTTGTCCTACTCCTTCTCCTTCATCTTAGTCTGCTTTACAAATCCAGTGATCATCATTCACTTTCTTGAGTCTAATTTTGTGAAAAGTGGCAACAGAAACTTCATTATAGGGCTTGACAACTTCAACCAACTCACCTTCCAAGTCTACTTCAAAATACTCAATAAACTTGGAAACTAAAACCACATATGGAATGCGGTAGTTGACCAACTTTCTTATCTTTATCATGTGTTCCTTGATCACGTTAACCCATTTGATCTTGTTAACCCATTTGATCTTGTCCCTGTGCAATATGCAGTACATCAAGATCATGTCATCCTCGATTAGAAAGCATGATTGTAGCCTCTCGAAGTGAGTTTTCAGAATATAATGAAAGCAAGGATTCTGGGGTTCATGTAAAGGCCTCTAATTGGGTAGCCTCTCACGTTAGCATTTGGATTCCTCAAACACGATCTGAAAAATTGTGCCATGATGAAACCTTTAGGAGATGCAGTGTTGCCTTTAAACCAGAAACAATAGTTTACACATCATTTGTGATAACGATGTCCACTCCTTTCACATAGGAACACATTATGTTATCCACAAAAGACAGGTTGGTGAAGAAGACTCTCACTAGATCAGGATACAAGTTGCCTGTCAAATTCAAGAACTTATCCAACTTCTGATGCTTCAACATCCTCTTGACATTGTTCAAGTTCTCCTTTCCATCGTCAAAAACTTTGGGCTATTAATGAATTTTTTGCTGACATCATGAAGGTAGATTTTGATCGGCTTTTGGTTGCCCGAAAACCACCTCTCTAGGTGTCCATTTTCACTGCTTTCTTCCACAAGAACTCTCTTTCCAACATGATTGAAGAGATAGTAAAGAGGTTGAAGGTAGGAGGAGTACTTAGGCTAAGCAGAGTTGAATGTATGAAGTTATGCAGTGCAAAAATGTGAAGCAGAATGCGTGCTATATGTAGAGTTACGTGCAAAGTAATGCAACACATAATAAAGCAAAAGATTGTGTAAAGAATGACAAATCAATTTGTTGTTTTTTCGATAGTTGGGATTTTGTAGATTTTCAATTAGTTGAAACAGACAAAACTTAGCTTCATGATTCCCTAACAACAACTTTTTGACTCTTTGACTTTCAATCAATCGAAGACATGTGGCACTTTGTACAATTCTTCACTTGCACATGCCAAGACCATGCCTCAAGTCATTCAATTTCCATTCTTTGACTATAACTATGCTTGCACAGACCTTTCATACCAGTGTCCAAGCTTACACAATAAAAATATATGCATCATAAGTAATTACAGTTTTGTTTTAAGTAATTAAAATTAATGCAACAACATATCAATCAATTGAATCACTGTTTCAATTGATTGAGCCAATTTGCAAAAATTAAAACCTTGTCAGAATTGCTTAATTTGTCTCATATAACACTGCTCAAGTCAATTATGCCAAGTTCGATTCTCAGAAAATTAAATCTCTCCTTGTTCAGTGGCTTAGTGAATAAATCAACTAATTGCTTTTCAGAAACAACAAATTGAATTTCACAGTCACCATTGTTAACATATCTCTGATAAAATGGTGGTGAATTTCACAGTCACCATTATTGAACAGGATTATTTGCTAGATTGATTACACTTGTATTATCACAAAATAAAGGAATTCTAGAGAGATTCAAGCCAAAGTCACTTAGTTGTTGCTTAAGCCAAAGACTTTGTGCATAACAACTTCTAGCATCTATATATAATGCCTCTGTTGTTGACAATGCTACACAAGTTTGCTTCTTGTTGTGTCATAAAATCAGACTTGATCCAAGCAAGTGACAAGTTCTGCTAGTGCTTTTTCCTATCCAATTTACAACCTACAAAATCAGAATCTTAATAGCCAACTAAACACAATGATACCTCACTTGGATACCATAATGCATTTTTAATAGTCCCCTTAAGATATTTCAAAATTCGTTTGGTTGCCATGAAGTGTGATTCTTTGGGATTAGTGTGATATCTAGCACACAGGCACTTGCTGAACATTATATTTAGCTTGCTTGCTGTCAGATAAGGGAGTGAGCCAATTAATCCTCTGTATTTGGTCTGCTTTATATTGACTCCTTTATCATCTGCATCAAGATAACATTCAATAGCAATTGGTGTTACAATTCTCCATCTCAAACTTCTTTAGAAACTCCCTGCATTATTTTGCTTGACTTAGAAAAGTCTTGTGCTTGAATTGCTTGATCTGCAGTCACAAGAAGTAGTTCAACTCTCCCATCATAGACATCTCAATCTCTCCTTACATAACTGCTACAAATTGCTCAAAATGATTCTCATTAGTGGATCCAAAGATTATATCATCAACATAAACTTGAACAAGTATAATGTCATTACATGCTTTCTTAATGAACAAAGTCTTATCTATTTTTCCTCTCTCATAGCTTTGAGAAAGCAAGAAATTGCTTAACCTCTAATACCACTGTCGAGGTGTTTGCTTTAACACGTACAAACCCTTATTGAGTCTGTAAACATGTTCTAGATACTTGTGATCTTCAAATCCTAGAGGTTGACTCACATACCTCTTCATTGATGTATCCATTTAGAAAAGCACTATTGACATCCATTTGAAAAAGCTTGAATTCATTCATGTAAGCATAAGCTAACAGTAGTCTAGCTGCCTCCAATCTGGTCACTGGTGCATAAGTCTCCCCAAAGTCAATCCTTTCTTCTTGATTGTAGCCTTTAGCAACTAAGCTTGCTTTGTTTCTCACTATGACTCCTTGCTCATCCAGTTTGTTCTTAAAAATCCAATTGGTTCCAATCACATTCATCTTCTTTGATCTCTGAACAAGAGTCTAGACTTCATTCCTTGCAAACTGGTTCAACTCCTCATGCATTGCATTTATCCAATTGTTTTCCTTCAATGCTTTAGCCACAGTTTTGGGTTCCATTGTGATACAAAGGTCATGTGTTCATAATAGAGGTTCAATGATCTCCTGGTTGAATCTCCTCTCTACACTTGACCGATTACATTATCCAAGGATAGATTTCTAAGAACTCTTCACTCCTTAGGCAAACCAACTTTCTCTACAGTAGCTCCAAATTCAATCGATTGAATGATAGGATCAATTGATTGATTTTCCTACAGTTGTGTAACTTTCTCTGGTTCATTTAACAGTTCTGCATCGAGCCTCTGTCTAGTTGGATCATCATCATCTGCACCTATCTTAACCCTATCCTACATATTCTGGATAGTTTCATCAAATGTAATGTGCACAGATTTCTCAACTAGCATGATTCTCTTATTATATGCTCTATATGCATGACGATGTAATGACTAGCCAAGGATGATTCTCTCGTCAACTTTTGAGTCAAACTTATGATGCATAAAAATTAACAATTTAAATTGATTTTCATAATTATGTTTTATACACTCTTTGACTATTTTATCCTTATAAACATTACCATTTTTATTTTGAGAACAATGTTCATTTTTTTTTCAAACTATTTTTATACTCATTATTTATTTTCTTTCTATAATTTAAAATTATAATTAAGGGTTAAAATGGAATTCATAATATATGACAAAAGTATGATGTGTTTAGACCTCTAGTTAATGATTCATGTTTCCATTGCTGTGTAATAAAAGTGTAAGGCATAATTTTAAACAATTTTACATTAAAAAATTATATTTTTATCTTTCTAAATATAATAATTGATTATATTAAATTTATAATCGATTATATAATAATTATATCAAATAATAATCAATATCATTCTAAAATTGGATTTCACAAGTTTTGCAACTAATCAACTATTTTATATAATAATTAATTATGTTAAGCAATATGAACAAATTATGCATAAATGAAAGAATGAGGTTGAAGTATAAAATGTGTATCAAAATTAAAATCCCATCATATATTTTTATAAATTTTATAAATTATATATAAAATATAATTAAGAGTAAAATAAAGATATGAATACATCAAAATGATAATATGTTTAATAAAATTACTTTATTAAATATTATTCTAATTAAAGTACTTAAATCTTCTCCTCATCACTTTAAGAGAGGATTCAGTAAAAAAAAAGTTAATATATGTGGTTTATTATCTAATAGGTGAAGTATGCTTAACAAAATATTTTGGTTATATCTTAATGGGTATATATACATTGAATATATAATAATATCTTATCATTATGAAAACAATATAATTCCATGCGCATTAAATATTTAAAATAAAGTATTTGATTTATTACTATGTGTCATTAAGACCTTACATAAAATAAATAAACCTTACATAAAATAAATATATATACTAGAGGGCATTAAATATAAAAATATTAAATACAGAAAAAAATATTTAATGTCATATTGTATTATATTGTTATAACTTATAAATACAGCATAAACTATAATATACATTAAATATGTAATAAATATATATAATGGGAATTGAATACGAAAATATATTAAATACAAAATGTACAGTTTTTTTTAATATATTAAAATTCAATGCGCATTAAATATTTAAAATAAAGTATTTAATATAAGGAACGTTTTAAAAGAAAATGTTGACATTTCTTATAAAATGTTTTATAACTTTTACATGCAATTTTAGTTTTTTTTTTCTTGTTTATTCCTATTCTTAATATTAATAAATAGAACAAAACTTTTAAAAGTAGATAAAAATAAAATTTAATATAGTATATTAGTAAAAATTTCAAAAATTCAATTTAATTAATTTTGTTACTGAAACTAATGAAAATACTATGTCGAATTTTATATTATGTTTTATTTTAGTTCATTATTTAAAAATAATTATTTATTATATAATATATATTATGGTTAAGTGATGTCATAATAAAAAATTTAATTATATATAGCTAAATATAGAATATGAGTATTATTCTTTTTGTAACTCTAGATGGAAGTTTCTAGCTATTAGTTTTTTTGTTATTTTTTCTTTATTATGTTTTTTTTATTATAGTTCTTCAATTTTGTATTATAACTTTAAAATATTATTAAAAATAAAATAATAACACAAATTATGTATATTAAATAAAGAAATCTTATTATATATTGTTACAAATTTTTATATTGATGTAGTTCACTGTATGGTAAACTTAAAATATTGCTAAAAGTAAAACAAAAACTAATTTATATAATTTTTTATATATTACTATGATGCATAATTTTATTGGTATAAATTAATACAGGATTGATATAAATACACATATATTGCTTTTTCCTGTTAATTTCGTACCAAAAGTTGAAATGTTAATGGAAATTAAATATGAAGTATAAAATTCAAAACATAATGTACGCAAATCTAGGAGTGATAACTTTTGATCGATTAAAAAATTAAAAAATCGTGTTAAAACTGTAATTGTATTTAGTTTCTCCAATGATGTTGTATTTTGATCAGAATTTTCATATATTTTAATATTAATTAAATTCAAAATCAAGATTATGTAGTGATGTTTTTTAACTGAATTCTCTTTTTTTTCTCATTTAACAGGTCTTAATGATTTTTAGATAAATAAAATAAATTAAAAATAATAAATATAATTAATGAATTATTTTAAAAATACATTCCTAAACTGTTTCATATTTTTATTAAGATTATATTTATGTTATTAATCTTTAGTTATTCGGCAGCACTTTCAGTTTTAACCATTATTTTTATACAAAGAATGATGAAAAGGGATTAAAATTAAATTCAAAAAATAGTATGGACCCAACATTATTTTCTGATCGTAATAAACAATATTACATTATAATTGTGACCACTGATTAACTAATTCTACACAATTTAATTAGTTTTTTTATACAGTCAGTAACAAAATATATATCAAACTCACTGCACCTCCTTAAATCTAAATACTATAACAAAGTCATAAATAAAAATTCTATGTAATATTATAATAGCTAAGAATTCTATTTCAATATCACACAATATCACATGCTTATAATTTGAACTCAAAATTGTCAATTAAATTAACATAATCACATCAAGTTTTGTAAAAAAATGAAATTTAACCCGATTTTCTTCTAATTAAACAAATAAAAAATATACTAGAACTATTATTTCTCTTTTGATATCAAATAAACATCACTATCCACCTTTTTCTAAATTAAAAAATGATAATTTTATACTCCTATTTTTATTTTATACTTCTATTTGATATCAGTTTTGATTAATAAAATATTTTATATTAACAAAATAATAATATATATTAATGTTAAATGATTTGAAAAAGAAATAATAACATCAAAATATCACAAATCCTTTGAGTTATAATTTTTTCTCCTAAAATTAGTTACATTTTTTCTCCTAAATAGTATTTTTTCAATAAGTCACCGACTCTTCCAAACTATAAATTCATCCATAGACCTTTCATTTTCTCCATCTCAGTCTCTCTCACTCAAAAACATTTCCTCCACCTTCTCTCTCTATCCATATCTTTCTCCTTTTTTAACTCAATGGCAATCAACTTCATGCTAGACTTCCCCCCTCAAAACTACTCAGATTCTGCATTCTTCAGGGAGCATCCGATCAACCGTGCACCGCCGCCACAACCACCCAGCACCACCACGAGGATTCTCATCGTGAAAGTGGCTTCAGGATGTGACATCATTGAGTCCATTCTTGACATTGCTCGGCGCCACCAAACCAGCCTTGCCATCCAAAGCGCCTTCGGTTCCATTGCCTCTGTGACTCTCTCTGAAACCGATGATGTTTCTGCTGTTATCGCCTATGGCCCATTCAACATACTCTCTCTCAGTGGCTCCTACTTTTATGACAACCCATCTACCCTTTCCTCCGAAGCCACCACCCTTCCACCTTCCTACTCCTTCGGAATCCACCTCTCCACCTCTCATGGTCGTGTCTTCGGTGGTAACATTGGTGGTCCTGTCATTGCGTATAAGGAAGTCACCTTGATCATCTTCGCCTTCCAGAAACCTAAACTTTACAAATTCATTTCTGAGAACGATGAGGATTGTGGTGAGGACTCTGTTGGTTCTAATAAGAAGATGAAGATCGGAACTGGGAAATCCATGGCTGATGAAAGTGACAACGTTGGACTCAACACAAACAAATGAATGAATGAAATTGATGAAGATCTCTTTGAATGTGTTGTGTTTTCTTTTTTTGTTTGTTCTAGTTTATTTGGCTTATGAGTCTTAGGTGGAGTTTGTTGGGAAAATGTTATAGATTATGTTTTGTTTTTCTCTTTTTTGTGTTGTGAAAAGTTGGATCAACATGGTTGTATCAGTTGGTTTTTTTAAGTGGATGTCTTCCATTAATCAATGACTTTCAGGTCAATTTAGTTTTGTTCGTATGATTTTTGAATTAATTTACGCTTTATTTATTTGTGAGCGTTACGTTTTTTTTCTTTAAGGTGTCTTTGCTTATCCTGTGAAAAGGTGTTTGTGATTTATTTGCTCATGCACCTTTACTCTGTATATCTTGGATGTTTTCCTGTGAGAAGGTGTTTGTGTTTCATCTTTATATGTAAGCGTATCACTCTATCACTACAGTAATAATAAAATATTATAATTTAAAATAGATACAATTTTATAGTTTTGTTTTTGAAAACATAAGAATAATATACAAAAATTTGTGATGGTTATTTTTGAAAAAAAATATTTAATTATTTTGAAATAAAAAGAAGTTATTTTACTTATTTTATTAAATTAAATAATAATTTTTAATTAAATTAAAAAATAATACAAAAAAAGTTATCAAATATTGTATTCCTTTACATCGTACACATTATATATACTAATTGATTTTTATAATTGCTTTGATTAATTTTTTTACGTTTTCATTATAATATTTAAGATTATTAATCTATAATAAATTGTAACACCAGTTACTTTTTCTGTCTCTTTCTCTACTTCAAAAATCTATATAAATATATTTACTATTTAAAAATAATAAATATATTAATGAATTATTTTAAAAATATATTCCTAAACGGTTTCATATTTTTCTTAAGATTATATTTATGTTATTAATTCCTAAACGGTTTCATATTTTTTTTAAAATTATATTTATGTTATTAATCTCTGACTAGACATCGGCACTTACAGTTTTAACCATAGTTTTATACAAAGTGTGATGAAAAAGTATTAAAACTAGATTAAAATATAATATGGACCCAACATTATTTTCTGATTGTAATAAAAAGTATTGCATTATAATTGTGACCACTGATCACCTAATTTTACACAATTTAATTAGTTTATTTATACGCTCAGTAAAAAGTATATATATCAAACTCACTGCACTTCCTTAAATCTAAATACTGTACCAAAGTCATACATAAAAATTATATTTAATATTATATTAGCTATAATAATAAAAATTCTATTTCAACATCAAACAATATCACATCCTTATAATTTGAAGTCAAAATTGTCAATTAAGTTAAACCAATTAATCTATGTTTTTTTAAAAGATGGATTTAACCCGACTTTCTTCTAATTAAACAAATAAAAAAATAATACACTAGAACTAGTATTATTTTTTGATATTAAATTATCTGAAAAGTATTTAAAAAAACATTTTATTAAAATTTCAAAAATCTTCAACTATTCCTCAACTTATAAATAAAATTACCCATCCATCAAAAACATTTTGTTGCATTAATAAACATCACTATTATGTTTTCTTTTCTTACTTAACCTTGCTCAAAATTCTTTAGATTTTTGTCTCATAAATACTTTCCATATTTCCAACCTATAATTCATCCATATAAACCTTTCATTTAAAAATAGTTAAAATTAAGATTTTGATGGTAAAATTGTAGGATGTATATATTATCTGCAGTATTGGAACTTCACAAACAAGATAAGATCGTGTAAAGATGATTGAATATAAAATAAAATAAAATCGTAATAAACGTGTTATATTCCTCCATACACGGACTCTTTTCGTTTTTTGGGTGGATGTACTCAATGTCAACCTAATTTTAATTAAAATTAATATCATTAAAAAAATTATCATGAACTTAATTTTAATTAAAATTAATGCCATTAAAAAGATTATCGTCAGCTTAATTTTAATTAAAATTAATGCCATTAAAAAATTATCTTGTTATGGGTGCTATCAAGTTGTAACGTCACTCTATTCAAATTAATACAATCAAAATTCAAAACAAATCCAAACCCAATTAACAATTAATAATTTTGTGATACCATTCAACTTCTTGATTGGATATGAGATTCAATTCCAAATAAAATAAAATCACCACCCAATTAAAATAAATGCAATTAAAATTTAAAACAAATTTCAAACCTAATTAATTCTTTTGCTCCACTTGTCATATTCTTGATTGAATTGTACAAATTTTAACTACAATTAAAATGAAAAAAAATTACTTTTAATACATATCTCTTTTATTTCTTTTATAATATCTCTCAAATACTTTCTTTTATTTCTTTTACTTATTCTCTTTGTAGATAAAAAAAGTTGTTAATGTGTTATATATATATATATATAATCTATAATTCCTGTCACAATTTACTATTTTGTAAACTCGCCACTATCATGACAGAGGTACGGATAAACCAACCAAATACAATCTTACATTACACAATTTACTATTGTGTAAACTCGCCACTATCAACTATCATGATAGAGGTACAGATAAACCAACCAAATACAACCTTACATTACAGAGAACAAATGAGTCATATGAATACAATTCGCACATGTACAAATAAGTTGTCCCTAGGCTCAGTCTCTACTAACATCATTTACAATAAAGGTCACACGTATCACACTTGCAAACACACCCACACGTATCAATCTGTTCAAAGACCATGCTTTGAGTTGTGCTAATGTAAAGATCTCCCCATCATCCACCACCCTCCTATTAAACACTATTTTATTCCTATGCATCCAAATTTCTCACACTATAGCCACCCACATATCCCTCCAAATTGAATTTATTTTCTTACTAAGACCTGAAAGATAAAAGCACTGGAAATGGTTTATGATAGTTAGGGGCCTAACAGATTAAATACCTAATCACCTATCACAATTGTCTCACACTTTTTCTAACCATTTATCACAATTGTCTGACACCTTTTGTTCAACAACACAATTGATAAGAACATGTTGAGCAATTTCCTCAGCCTTCTTACGCAATGGGCATAAGTTGCTTAGGACTACAACCACTACAAGAAAAAGGTTGTTTAGAGACCAATTTTTAGTTACCAAATAAAATGGTTACTAATTGTGACTAAAATAGTCACCAAATTAGATTTTGGTTGCTAAATAACTACAAAATATAAGTAATGGTTAAATTTAGTGACCAATTAAGTCAAATAATTGGTATCTAACATTAGCTACCAAGGTTTTAGTGACCTATACCATTAGATTCTAAATTAGTCTCTAACTTAATTAGATACCAATTTAGAATCTAATGACATAAGTCACTAAAACTTTGGTATCTAATGCTAGATACCAATTATTTGACTTAATTGGTCACTAAATTCAATCATTACTTCTATTTTGTAGTTATTTAGCAACTAAAATCTAATTTGGTGACTATTTTGGTCACAATTAGCAACCATTTCATTTGGTAGCTAAAAATTGGTCTCTAAACAACCTTTTTCTTGTAGCGAACCCCTCTCTTTTCCAAATTAAGCCTAATTGGTAGCTTTTCTAAATAGACCTCTATACACACAGTTGAGCTAAACCTGCAAATTTAAGACTTTATAATTCCCTACACCACTTTTTACTTGAGGAGCTAACATTTTTGTTCAAGACCCTATAGCCAGACCCCACTATTTATTCTTTTAGACCACCGTCCCATATCCTCCTATTCGGAGTACTTTTATTTCACCTAATAGCATTCAAAAAAGTAATAAGCTTCCCGTGTTGTTCCTCTTCCCCACAAACTACTCAGATTCTAAATTTTTCAGGGAACATCAGATGAATCTATTCCCATGCACTGCCGCCACCACCACCCAACACCTTTCTTTTTCGTTGGGATTTACCTTTCCACATCTTATTTTCTTATCTTTGGTGGTAATATTGGTGGTCGTGTCATTGCATATAAGGAAGTCAACTTGATCATCTTCACTTTGGAGAACCCTGAAATTTGTAAATACATTTCTGAGGATGAGAATAACTATGAACATTGTGGCAACGATCCTATTAATTTTAATAACAAGATTAATAAATGAAATTATACTATAGAACCGCTAACCCATCAAATATATAATTGCTTACTAATATATGTTGACCAAAGGTTCTCAGCCATGGCCATGTCATCTCAATGTCGACTGACTACTAACCAATTGAAACTGGGGGCATATTGGTCAAAGCCCCTACTCCTTCTTAGCCACATAAGCATTGACAAGACAGACACATGGCGACCATCAACTCAGACACCTCCAGTGAAGTACAAAATAACGCCTATGGCAGTTTGGGCCTTCAGCCCAAGCCAATCAAGGCCCATCTAGATCCCTAAAAATAGAGAAGTGAATCCAAGATGCATGGTACTCTAATCCTATTCACCTTGCATTACGAGGACTTTTATTGACTTGAGCGCCAGAGTGCATGCAAGACTTTTATTTTACTTATTTTATTAAATTAAATAATTAATCTTTAATTAAATTATAAAATAATACCAAAAAAAGTTATCAAATATTGTATTCCTTTACATATTTGTACACATTTTATGTTTATATATATATATATACTAATAATTAATAATATGAATTGATATAATTGCTTCGATTAATTTTGTTTACCGTTTTCATTATAATATTTAAGATTATTAATTTATAATAAATTGTAACACCGGTTACTTTTCTATCTATTTCCCCACTTCAAAAATATTTCTCTTCTCTCTCTATATATAGGATTAGTCTCTAACTTCTCTTCCTTTAACACATATTATAATAGTTGGACTGAACCAATCAATTTTTAGTAAAGTGAGTGTTTATTTATTCTAAAGATTTTTTATTTTTTTCTTTTCTTTTTGAATTTGTCATAAATTTTGATGGGGTTAGTCAATAAAAGTTATTCTCTGAACTTAGTTATGCTTACACTACTTTTGTTTTATATTTGGATACTTTGTTCCATGTTTCTAGATTTTGAGTGATTCTATTGCTTGAGTTGGAGCTTTTTTTTTATTGTAAAATAAGGAAAGTTATTTATGTTTTCTATCATGTCTTAGGATATATTATATAGATGTGAAACCAACTTGGTCATCTTGATTTCTTTGCAGGGATTATGTTTTGTTTAGATATAATTTGAGTGTTTGAAATTGAGAGAAAATGTTATTTGAGTTTTTGATTGATAGAGGATTGTTTTACAATGCTTTAAATTTGCTACTTTTGTTAAGATGTTGACATAATATTAAATTATGTATATTAAAGTATAAAGTTTTTTAAACTGGGTGTTGAATATGAGTAAAGTTAGTTTTCTATAGTCTTTCATATATTAGTTTATGAGTTTGATGTGAACGAAAATTATATATTGAGTTTGACTGATCAAGGTTGAACTCAAATGAGAAAAGGATCATATTTGAACAAATCATGGTTGTTTTTGAATTTGTTTGAAAGTTGTATTTATTAAGCTGGTTTTAGGTAAAAAGGTTGGAAAAAAAATTTGATTATGTTGCATAAAGTTAATTTTTGAGATATTTTTGTTGAGGGAAGGATTTTCATTCAATCAAAAATAGAGCAAAAGTTCAACATTTGCTTTTAGCCTTATTTTTTCTCAAGTGAAGAATTTTTCTCTCGAGCAACAATAAATCTGGAACTCAATATTTGCTCTTGGCCTTATTTTCTTTCAAACAAAGAATTTTTTATTCAAACAAAAAACTCAATCTTTACTCTCAGCCTTATTTTTGCTCAAATGAATAAATTTTTGCTCAAGATATTCACTTTTCCTTTTTGTCTCTTTAACAAATTGAATATGAATATTAAATATAAAAGTAAATAAAATATTAATTTGTATATTTAATTAATTTATGATTTTGTTTAAGTGAATTATGTTATATGAAAGTGGTTGTTAAAAACGATAAGAAATCTGGGATGATATGTGAACCATTGTCTAAGTTGTGTATTAAGTAAAAATACCTATGTCATAACAAAATTCCCTTTAATTGAATGATAGTCGAAATCACATAGACTAAACTAAGCTATTTGTTCAAAAGCTGAGAGGGAAGTTCTTATTGACCATGATATGTCTACATGGGTACCAGTGATTTGCAAGTACATTATAGAAAACAATCAATTTCAACTAAAAAATAATTGATTTAAATTTTTCATAGTAGTGCATTCAAGAAAATTTCAGTCAGTTGAATTTCAAATTAATCAATTTGAATAACACAAAGAAATTTTGATAATGATTTTCAACTAATTACACACATCAATCAATCAGACCAATATGCAAACCAGTGACAATAATTTTCTCAAATTTATACTGAAACAAAAACAATCAACTGAAATTAGTTTTTGTAAAATACAATTTATATAGTTCAAGAACAAAAAAAAATCAGATAGATCTAATTAACAGTTTAATGAATACAAAACTGGCAATACCCATAATTAATGCATAGTATTGAGCAGTTGAATATTAGAATATAAATCGATTTATTTCAAGAACAATTTATTTATATTTTTACACAAAACACAAATTTAAATTTATACAGAATATCAATACGCGAATCAAGATTAGAGAGATAGTTCAAACACACAAGATTTATATTGGTTCACCTTCCTCAATAGCTACATTTAGTCTTTCTTTCTTAAAAATAAGCAAGAAAAATTCCACTAATCACACTCAATTGTACAACTTAGACTATCAAGACTAATCACACTGATCACACTCAATTGAAGTTTTGAAATTTCAATTCACTCCCCTCTTGAACTTGGCCTAAACTTGTTTTACAACTATACTGGAGGGGACACCATGCAATCTAACTATCTCGCTAATATAAATCTTATCCAACTTCTTCATAGATATTCTCAAATTAATAGATAAAACGTGTGCAGTCTTTGTCACCTTCTCTACAATGACCTATATAGAATCATGCCTCCTCAAAGTACGGGGTAAGTGGGTCACAAAATCCATAGAGATACTATCTCACTTCCACACTGGGATGTCTAATTGAGTTAGCATGTCTCTAGGTTGCTGATGTTCAACCTTGGATTTTTGACAAGTAAGACAAGCAGCAACAAACTTGGCTACATCATTTTTCATACTAGGCCACCAATAAGACTTCTTGAGATCTTGATACATCTTGGTCATACCTGGATGTAAACTTGTTTTACAACTACATCGTGAGATCTTGTTTTTGTGACCTTCAGATAAAACTATTTGTTTTAACCCATGGTCTTCTGGTATACATTTTTCCTTTAAAACCTCAAAATATCATTTGTTCCCAAAGAGAAATCTTTAGATTTATTTGTGCCCAAAAGACTAAAGATGTTCTTCAATTTCAAATCCTCCAATTGCTTCTCCCTCACCCTCGTCAAAAACTCATTAGTTATAACAAGTGCATTAAAACTAATGAAATTTGAAGATATAGAAACCTCCAAATTTAAATTCCTGAAATCCTCAATTACTTCACGCTCTTCTATCATAAGTGATGACATTTGTATTCTCTTACGGATCAAAGCGTCAACAACAACATTTGCTTTCCCAGGATGATACATAAGTTGGAAATCATAGTCTTTTTGAGAACTCGATCTATCTCCTCTACCGTATGTTAAGCTCTTTCTGATCAAATAAATATCTCAAGCTTTTATGATCACTGAATACTTTAAAACTAGCTCTATAAAGATAACGCCTCTAGACTTTTAAGGTAAAAACAACTGTTGCTAGTTCCAAGTCGTGAGTTGGGTAATTCCTTTCATGCACCTTCAGTTGTTGAGAAGCATAAGCAACAAACTTCTTATTCTGCATCAACACACAACCCAATCCTTGATAGGAAGTATCACAGAAAACATCGAAAGCTGATTTATATCAAGGATTGTCAAAACAAGGGCATTAGTTAACATCTTCAACTTCAAACTCCTCTCACATTGCTCCATCCATGTAAAAGAGTGATCATTTCTGGTCAGTTGAGTCAAAGGAGAAACTATCTTAGAAAAGCCTTCTGTAAACCTCCTGTGATATCCTGCTAGTCCCACAAAACTTCTAATTTTTGTAACAGTTTTAGGACATTCCCATTGAGTACAACCTCCACTTTAGAAGGATCTACTGAGATTCCTTGAGCACAGATAACATGTCCTAAAAAATGTATTTCAGACATCCAGAATTCACATTTTGAAAGTTTGGCATACAATTGCTTTTCTTTCAAAATGTTCAAAATAGTTTTGAGATGCTCTGTATGTTCTTCTATTGAATGAGAATAGATAAGGATATCATCTATGAATACCACCATAAACTTATCAAGAAAATGCCTGAAGATTTGATTCATATAATCCATGAATACAACTGAAGCATTGGTCACTCCAAAAGACATAACCAAGAATTCATAATGGCCATATCTTGATTTGAAAGTTTTCTTTTGAACATCTTCAGCCTTAACTAAGATCTGATGATACCTTGAGCGCAAGTTTGTCTTTAAAAAGATAACTACCCCATGTAGTTGGTCCAATAGGTCATCTATTCTTAGAAGAGGATACTTATTCTTGATGATAAGCTTGTTCAATTGTCTATAATTTATGCATAGACGAGATGAACCATCTTTCTTCTTTACTAACATTATTGGAGCTCCCATGGTGAAACAATAGGTCGAATGAATTGATTCTCCAATAAATCTTCAAGTTGCTTCTTCAACTCAGCTAATTTGGCTGGTGCCATTCGGTATCAAGTAATTATGACAGGTCCTACCCTAGGTATTTGGTCTATTGCAAACTCTATTTCTCTTTTAGGTGGAAGTCCTGGAATCTCATTAGGGAACACATCCATAAACTCCTGAACTACGACCATATTTTCTTACTCTTAACATCATCCACAGAACAAGCAAAAAGTATGAAACATTTTTCACCCTCATGTACCTCTCTTTCAATTTGTTGAGCTGAGACAACCTGCATACTTCCTAGCTACATGGCTAGCAAATGTGGTCCTAGTAAAAAAGAATAACGGTCAGTGGAGAATGTGTACCGACTACATAGATCTCAACAAAGCATGTCCAAAGGACGCATGCCTGTCCCTAACATAGATCGTCTGGTTGATGGAACATCCGACAACATTTACCTAAGCTTTTTGGATGCCTTCTCAGGATATAATTGAATTCCAATGTACCATTCGGACGTTTAGAATACCGTTTTCATCACTGAGACAATAAATTACTATTACCAATTCATGTTGTTAGGCCTGAAGAATGTTGGGGCCACTTACCAGCGATTGATGGATAGAATTTTTCGTGACCAAATTGGGAGGAACGTGGAAGTATATCTTGACGACATGATCATCAAGTCGGACACTATCGACAAGCATTTAGAAGACCTACCAGAGACTTTCGTAAGCTAAGACGATACAATATGCGATGGAACCTGTCCAAATGTGTTTTCGAGGTCGGAGGAGAAAATTTTTGGGTTTTATTCTCACCAATCACGGGATCCGGATAAGTGCACAACGATATTAACCATGATAAGTCCTCAATATCTGAAAGAAGTCCAACGGCTGGTGGGACGACTGATCGCACTCCCACGTTTTTTGCCAGTGTTAGCAAAAAAATCAGACCGATCTTGAAGCTTCTAAGGAAGGTCGATAGGTTCAAATGGGACGCCAAGTGCGAGAAAGCATTTACCAATATCAAAGTCGTTGTGTCCTCTGCCATGGTGATATAGAAACCAAAACTGGGATGCACACTCTTGCTCTATTTATCTATCTCAAATGAAGCGATCAGCGTAGTTGTGATCCAGTAGGACAGCTAGGAACCGGTCTACTTTACTAACTAGGCATTAAAAGGAGCCGAAACGTGATATCAGACGATCAAAAAGGTTGCGCTTGCACTGTTGTAAGCAGCAAGAAGGTTGCACCCTTATTTCCAGAGTCATTCCGTAATCGTGAAGATCAATTGCCCTATCAGGAGAGTTTTACGGAAGCCTGATCTGGCCAGCTTAATGATTGCATGGTCCATGGAATTGTCGGAGTACAAATTGCGATTCAAACTAAGAGGACCCATTAAGGCCCAATGTTTGGCCGACTTCATTTGCGAGCTATAACAAGTACCCTTGAAAATGACCTTTGGACCATCTTTGTTGATGTGCCTCCGGTGTCAAAGGTTGCGAAGCAAAGATCATCCTAGAGGGACCGCAAGGAGTGAAGGTCAAGAATCGCTTAGATTCAATTTCCAAACACCAAACAACCAGGCCAAGTATGAAGCTCTGATAGTTGGCCTCACCCTAGCCAACAACTTGGGAGTAACCCGACTCCGCTGCTTAAGCGATTCCCAATTGACCGTGGAACAGGTGAACGGACAGTTCCAAGTAAAGGACCCCTTGCTTTTAAAATACTACCATAAAGTAACTGACATGCAATCGACGTTCAAGGAAGTAAAATTAGAACACATCCCTAGAGAGAACAAGTTGCGAGTTGATAAGCTATCTAAGTTGGCAACGGGAAAAACTAAAGGACGCAATGATATGGTGATTTAAGTATCTTTACCCACTCCGAGCGTCTCGTTTATGAAATGCTTTCATACGGTGTCCCATGGTTAGAAGTGGATAGAAGCAGAGCCGCTAGCTAAGATTTCAGCCAAACAAGTCCAAAACTTCATCTGGAAGAGCATTGTATGCAGGTTTGGCATTTCGCATACCATAATTACCAATAACAATCGGCAGTTCACCGACCGCAAGGTCAAAGAATTCCTCAAGGAATAGGGAATCCGCCATGCCACCAGCTTCGTGGAACACCCCCAGACCAATAGCCAAGCGGAGGCCGCCAACAAGGTTGTCCATTCTCAGCTTAAGAGAAGGTTGGGAGTGGTTAAGGGGAAGTGGATGGAGGATTACTATAGGCATTATGGGCATATAGCTGCACACCACACACTACAACTAGCGAGACCTCGTACAATCTTACATACGGAACTGACACCATGTTGCCATTCGAAGTAGGCGAGCCGAATTTGAGACGATAGTTTCAGGATTGGAAACTCAATGAAGAATGTCTCAAGATGGAACTAGATCTACTCGATGAGTTGAGAAACAAGGCCAAAATCAAAGAAGCTGAGTGCAAGCAAAGGTTATCCAAACAGTATAACGCCAAAGTCAAACCAAGGACTTTCCACGAAAACGATTAGGTATGGAGAAAGAGAGGAGAAGCATGTAGAGACCGGATGAACAAAAAATTTACTGCCAACTGGGAAGGACCCTTTCGAATCTGATAAGCCTTGCATAACGGTGCCTTCTGCTTAGAACACTTAGACAGTGAAGCTATTTCGATAACATGGAATGCGACACACCTGAAGTTTTACTTTATTTAATTTCTTAAATGTATTCGGTGCATCTTTCCTATCGAAGGTGTTTTCTTCCCTAAGGAGGATTTTAACTATGGAGGTTTTAACGAGGCCAAAACACGATTAATGAAATTTGGTTAAGGAAAATTTTGCATCCGTGTGAATCCCTGTTGTTCATTATTATTACCGACTATTGACTTAGGCAGGATGCTTGCATGAGAACATGAATCCCTCCCAACAATGACCAAAGCATTTAGTGTACCCATTCAACAGAGATGCAATTAAACGGTGTTACAAAAACACCCGTTGGCAAAGACAAATAAGCACGAACGTCATTATTACGATATCCATGCAACATAAAAATAAGCCTCGAAATGCCGGTACGTCACAGGTTACGCTAAAAATCAAGTGAATACAACTGCATGAAAAAATAAACATTATAATCCAAGCAACTAATGAGCAAAGCAAATAACCGCATACACCACGAGCAAAGTAAAACGAAAGGGATAATCACAGTCAAAATAACGTTAAAAGCGTCAAAATCTACACGGTTCCATGTTCACAAAATATTAAAGGCGTATAATATCGTCGAGATACAAAAAAAAAGTAGACCACAACGACAATCATCAAGGCCCCTATACAAAAAAAGGGGAAAAGTCACTCTCTGAGTACATCATTGTCAGTCCAATGTGATGTTGACGACGTCGATGTGAGGAGTCTTCTCTACCCTTTTGCCGCCCACAACTTTATCATCTGCATTATCCAAAATGTCCTCAATCGCCATCAACTCGCCCTTATAAACAACCTTCCAAGCATCAAACTTCCCTTTGTCGAGCGGGATCTGGAAAAAATACGCGACCTGGTCAAGAGCTTTCAAAAAGCCAAGATCATGTTGTTGGATAACATAATCTTGACATTCACTGAGTTCTTTCTCAAGTTCAACACATCTTCTATTCGCTGAGTGCAGGTCAACCGATATCTCGATAACTTTATGCTCCATAGCACTCGGTAGCCTTGTCAGATTGTTCCAAGAGCATAAAGTTCTTGGACGCTAAGCTTTTGTTGTGACTGGTTAGGGTCACGTTGGCATTTAAGGCACTATAGATTCACTAACTTAACTATTGACACTTCCACGTCTTCGGAGCTCTTCTTCATTAGTTCGACACCCATGCTCCGGTTGACAAGAAGGGCACGGGAACATAGTTCCAAGAAAGCGTTATTCAACTCCTCAGGGATGACAAAGTGTAGGGCTCCTTCTTGGAGTCGCTCAATCAAGCATGACTTGATTCGATATCATGATGTGGTTGTTCAAAAAATTCATCGCTGTCGAGCAATCCACTGAATTCATTGACAAAAGAAGTCACTTGGGAGAACGACAAGACGAGGAATGGTCGGAATTCCGCTTCGAGGACTTATGTTTCTTGGATTTTTTGTGGCTAGAAGTTGATCCCAATAGTGGTCGCTGGTTAGAAGGGATCACAATGGTAACGGGTTGTACTATCTCTGGTTACATAGGAGTGGCAACAATTTTACCCTTGTCTGTGACAACCTTCCCCTTGTCAGTCGTGTCAGCCTGTCATTTCTTCAACATGTCTTTGAAGACCTTGTTGTTCCCGAGCGGTTCCATGTTGACAATAACCTCTGGGAAAAGCAATCAAATGTTAATAAATCAAAAAGGGAGGTAAACCTACAAAATCGGAAAACATACCAAGAATATCAACATCCCAAGTTCACGACGATAATGTGCCGAGGATTCTTCGAGTGGACATCCGACGAGGAAGCTGGTCAAGAATTGCCAAGCCCTCCAAATCATTGTTCATCATCTCCAACCCGGCCAGACCCCATACCAAGTAGGCTCCCTAGTCCAATATAAAGGGAATTTCGGACTACCATTTGCGAAAACGTACAACCAACCTTCACCCTCAAATAGAACTTTAAAGAAACCCTCTTTGAACTCTTTGTAAGACGACATGTAAGGATCGAACAAGCGGTTCTTAGACTGACTCACCAAAGATAGTCTCCCTACCTTTTTCCCTGGACGAGTAAAATTATGTCGAAGAAAAAGTGCAAGAGTGGCTTCCAACCCTAAGGCCAAACATAGTAACTGGAAAGACCGCAGATAGGCCTAACTACTTGGATAGAGTTGCAGCATTCAAAGCCTCAAGCATCGCCATGGTAAACTCGTCTAACGAAAGAAAAACACATTCATGGCGTATTACTCATGAGTACATAAAGAAAAAATCTAAGTTTGGTGACCCACGACCGTGGTGTACCCGGTCGGTAGAGGAGCAACGACGAAGGGAAAACGCATGATTTGGTACTGATATTTCTAAGATATCTACAATGTCTACAAGTCGCCTCAGAGAAGATGATGTCCTAAACAGGGAAACCAACTTCTGACTTCAGGATTAAGCCAATCGTCGTTGGGAGGGGCGACTTCGCCAACAACCTCACCGTCATTATTTTCTATAAACAATGATTCTTCGACTTTATTGTGGTTTTCTACACTAGCAGACACCATATTCCACCTAGAAGACAACTCAGAATTTACAGAACCACCAATGGCACTGACCTCTTGTTCTAGTAAGATGACCTACTTGGTTAGAGAGATCGATCCACCTGAAGACCCCATAGTCGAGAAAGTATCAGAAGGAAAGCATGACATTTTTGTTTACCTCGAAAGAAGAAGGGAACGAGCTAGAAACGAGATATGAACAGACTGGCAACTACGATAGCTGATAATGACACCTAAAATGGCCCACGCCCTCATCTATTTATAAGCAAGTGGAGGAGAGTCGTGGCCTCACCTCAACCATTGGATGCAACCAAAATCAACGATCCAAGGCCACGACCTTTCATGTCAGCACGGGAAATGAGGTGCATTCTCAAAACTTTGTTTTCCCTCCTAAAGAGTGACACATTGCTTTCCCCAGCCATATGTCCTCAACCGACATGCACCCCACCATTACATCTAAACAAAGATCTCGACACAAACGACCGGTAAGTCCACTTCGTCTCCCTCATGTTTCCTAGTGGACTTGGGGGGCATAATGTACTACCTCATACCTAACCGACATAGAAATCCCATGTCAACCGAGACGGTCGACTAGCTTCATCTCATCTGTTAACAACCAAAAGCGACTTCAAGCCTTTTGCTACACATTTGGTCCCACGACCAATTAATATTCCAACGACTCATAAGCCATTATTGAATAAGTAAAGCTTACAACTGTTTAATCGTGATTAAGGCAACAAAACTGGATTGGCAATTGGGCTTTAGGCCCACGAAGGAGAGGCCTAGGTGAGACTCTATAAATATCGCTACATGCCAAAGGCAAAAGGTAAGATTCCTCTAATTCAAAACCTCATTTACATCTCGGACCGTTTACTAACTTGACTGTCGGAGTGCCTACAGGAGCCCCTCCCAGGATTGTGGAGATACAACCGAGAAGGAGCAATCAATTCGAAGTATAAAGAGACCATTGAAATCCTACGACCGACCGAAAACTACAAAGATCTCGAGTGGTTATATAGAGTATCTTGACCCTGTAATGACAGTATGTAACAATACTCATGATATTGAAAAGTTCCATTTCGAAATACTGTTGCTCAGTTCTTGATCTTAAGAATGAGAGTCAGCATTTCGATTAATTTAAACATCTACACTCCATTTGATTCATAGCACGGACCAAGAAAATGTAATGATTTCACGAATTTTAATGAATAAAGTATTAATTAAAATTGAGAATCGATGAAAAAGTTTCATGACAAACTTTCTTCGCAATATAGCAACGATTTGAAAAGAAAGAACAATTTCTATTAAATCTTTTATATAATTAATTTATTAATATATATTTATATTATAATAAAATAAATATAATTAAATATAATAATAATAATTATTATTATTATTATTAAAATATACATTTATAAAATAATAATAGAAATAAAATACTAATAATATTAATATTAAAAACTAAAAATAATAATAAAATCATAAATAATAATTATAATAATAAAATTATAAAATATTATTATTATTAATAATTTTATTTTATTTTAAAATAATTAACAATCTTTTAATTAAAAAAATAATAATTCATTAATCACACTCATCATACTAATTATAATTAATTTTAATTACAATTTCATTTACTACAAAATTATTTTATCAATCACACACATCATCTCATTCATAAACTTTTATAAATTTTTCACTTAAATCTTACTATCTTTCCCTTAATCCAAACAACTAAACTTTACACACATTCCCATCTCAAATCATCTCAAATCCACTCCTTTAAATTTACAATAAAGCCTTAACTAGATTTTAAAAGAATATTATTTTAAAAAATTATTTCGTATAACTTTCCAGGCATGTTAGCATTATGCTATTACCTTATGTCAACCCAACTTTAGGTGTCAATGGTAGCATACTAGTTCTCGCAGTTATCAGCTTTTACCCATGGTGTAATCAACTTGAGAGTTTTACTTACATAATGACGAATTCTTCCTCCACCCCATACCCTCTTCCTGTACCTCCATAGTGAATATGAAGTTACGTATATACCCTTACTTTAAAATTAGAAAAGTCAGTATTGTTCTCTATCCCTTCACCTCCATAACTCTCATTCGTCATCCACCACTGTCGCCGGCACCGTCCAAATCTTAAATTAAAGCTTCAAATAAGTCCTAGATAAGCAATTATTGATGTTTATTAGCAATTTGTGAGTGATATTGTTGATTATAATAGTTAATTTGTTGATTGGGTGACTGTCGAAGGCGAACAGTGACTTTGGCCGATTGGGGAGTTTGACAATCGGATGACACCCCATCCGGTTTACTTTTTTTTTTAAATGTAAAAAGGATGGAGTTGCATTCGGTTGACAACCAGATGACACCCCGTCCGGTTTACATTTTTTTCAAAATGCAAAAAGGATGGGGTTGCATCCGGTTATCATTTGCAAAATAAAATGACAATTGGATGGCACCCCATCCGGTTTATATGTTTTTTCAAAATGTAAACCGGATGGAGTGTGATCCGACTGTCATTTTGTTTTGCAAATGACAACGGGATGACAACTCAAGGTCATTTTGGTCATTTCAATATGGATACTTTAAAAATTAAATTTTTTTATGGAGGTACAGGAAGAGAGTATGGAGGTGGAGGGAGAATTTGTCTTCCATCATGTGGACCACTTATTTGATGATTAGAACCTCTTGTCAGGGCTTTTTCTTCCTTCACCCTTATAATATCTAATTGCTCCCTCATAATTCTTAAAATCATATTTTACTTTGTTAAAGTGACTTTCGGCTTACTTAGAAAAATCTTTTGGAACAAACTTTTTCATAATTTCAAAGATGATTTCCTGGACATAACTTTTAAAACAAAATCTTCAGAATAAAATTTTCAAAATAGGATTTTGGTCCAAAATCCATCAAATACATTTTGGAATGAGATTTCTCGAGCAGAATTTTCTGAAATATAAGAAATCGATTGCAGAGTAAGCTTTGAATAAAATTTTCAGAACATAAATCATAACTTACAAAACAAGATTTTTGGAACAACTCTCTGTTCTTTTTTCTCTGCAAGAGTGTGCACGCAACAGAGAATGGAGGTATAGGCTACAACGGAAGTGGGAACAATAGCAGCAGCATAGAGAGATATTTTAATATTTTTTTCTTAATATGGGGGTATAGGAAGCAAAAGCCCGTCAACTTTCCCTCCCAAATGATAGTAAAACTGCCTCCAAATTCTGATAAATTTCCTTGAAAGAAAACTTTTGAAGGGTCAATCAATTATTCGGTTTTTTAAAATATCGAAGTCACATAAGTTCTAGAAAATAAGAAAAATTGAAATTGGTTTTGGAATTTTCAGTCATTTATGCAACATTTTAAACCCAAGTTATTTTTGTTCTGTAAATATATGTCGATATTATTAGTGTGTAATTCCCCCTGCATTATAAAATAATAGTTATTAGTTATTACTAAATCTTTTCACTTTTCCTTTCCAAGATCAGCTGATAGTGAATGCAACAACCACAGGAAAAGCTTCAAGAAGAAGTGTGACAAACTCACAAAGGTAGAATGAATAACCCAGGATGGTCCTAGATCCTTGGATAACCAGTGTAGTACCTTAAGTTATCACAAAAATTCCAAGAAAATTAACACCTTACCATAGAAACAGAATTAGATAAGCCAAATAGAACTATATAATATAATTCTCCTATATTGGTAAGTCTTATTAGAAAGCATTTTTGGGAAGTGACTTAAGTATTACACTCAATGGTATCACCATTGTGGATGGAGGTCCAGAAAAAAAAAATAAAAAAAAGCATAAAGAAGAAGAATGAATGGGTATGTCATCTACTTATGATATCGACTTAAATGAATGGAACGAGAATAATGATTGATTAAAATAAAATATTAAAATTTAAATTCAAATACGAATTAAATAGAAAGAATAAATGGTGAGATACATATTATGTGAGAGGTGAATAAGTCATGATAAATGATTTATATAAAATAAATAAATAGAAATTATTCTAGTAAAAAGCCTTTAGTGGTTTAATCAAATCTGACTGTACAAAAAATATGTAAATTGGATGTGTGTGTGACCTATTATAATACCCCAATCCTCCATTATAGAATATAAATTGTGTGAGAATTGAATTTATAATCCTTTTATTTTGCGAGTATCAACAGGTTAGAATAATTGTTATAATTCATTTTTTTTAATTTTAAATACACAATAAACGAAAAAAAAAAAACCCGATAAGATTCTTAGTTTGAAAATAATGAAAAAAAATAGGTCGAAATAACATTAACATTTAAATGTATGTCAACATATTTTGCTTATTTAGACGAAGATTTTCTTGGTTATCAAAATTATTTTACAATTATCTTTGGATTTGTCATAGGAAAATAACATAAAAGAGAAAATATTAACGAAAAAATCAATATGTTATGTCATATTTGTAAGTAGGTTCAATACTTGGTAAGATCAATAAGACTAACTTGTAGATTTGTTTAACTCGATAAAAATATTTAATAAATATTTTAAAATATCTTATTTTAAGAGTTTTTAATTTAAAAACTATCAACTATCTTAGCTAGTTTCTAATTTGTAGCTGATATTTTATTTAAATTTTTTATTTTTTTTATATTTTAATATTTTAATATTTTTATTTTTTATTTGTTATTATCTATTTCAATTATATAGAGACAATTATTGTATTATTTTTAAGCATTTGTTGAGTTTTTTTTTTTTTTTTAAAAGCTTAAATTAAAAAGAAGAGTTAACATTAGAAATTGAAGTAACGAAGGTTTTATTTCATTATATCAAATTATGCGAAAGTTACACATAAGAAAATTATAAAAGTAAATGCAATATAAGAAATAAAAAAAATTAAATTTTTGAAAAATATATAAAAAATAAATTTAAGTAATACTCATTATATCAGCTCATTTAAATAAAACGACTTCTTGAGACAAAAAAACACGTATATAACTTTTAAAAAGTAAATAGATTTACCACAAATTTCAATATGAATTTAATTATCTTAAAAAATATAAAATTATAATTACTAATATATTAAGAAAAACAAAAATTTCATTTATGTAATAAAATTTACTTAGTTATATATTTTATTTTATTTTACATTTATTAACTAGTTCATAAACTAATTTATAAACGTTCATAATCTCATAAATTAGTTTATCAGTTGCGTGTATAAATGTTAATTTAATTTTAATTTATTTTCAAAACTTTTTCCCTTTCTAATGGAAAATACTATTTTCATTTTCCGATGGAAAATATATGAAAATATATAATAAAATATATGATTAATTACAATATTATGATAATTTAAGTTAATTAATGAACAAAATAATTGAAACGACAATAATAATAGATCAAAATAAATTATAACCTATCACATACTATGCGAAAGATTAATAAATTAAAATAAATGTCTAACATACACCGTATATAACCTCAACTTTCTAAATAATATAGCTACCAAGTTTTCCTTATTTTAAGCGGGAATAGAAAAATAAAGTGAATAAAAAATGTTCTGTCTAAACTTTTATATATATATATATACTTTATTGAATGATTAATTAAGTTATTTTTCTAAAATATTGCCTAATAGCTTGTATATTGGAGCTCTTAAAAAGTATCTAGTCTTATAATAATTATGAATAGAAATATATTTATTGGGAATGAATTAAATATTAGGGTTTAACGTGTATTATGTGTTAAATAGAGGGTTGATGAAATAGGTCAAAGATACTGTTTGTGGGTTGGGAGAAAGGTTGTCTAAATAGTGACTATAATTAGACGGTGAAGCAATGTTTGGTATTTTGGTGGCCTAACAATCATAACTTACATAGTACCTTTTGTCTGATTATAAAGTTTTTTTCTTTAGTAGATTTCAAATCTTAATAAAATAAAAAATCACCGATTACAAGTTTTTGAAATTTTATTATACATGGTACGTTATTTCCTAAATTTTATTTGTTGTTGCAATGAAATGATATTCAGTTCTATTGATCATATTTTGCCTAGAACACCTTTCATAGATTTGATGTGATAGTTGGGATCAAAATATTTCCTAATATAATTAATAATACATAATTTGTTTTTATTTAGCATGAACGAACCAGTTGCTGGCGCAAAATTTAAGGGTGCAATTTTGTAGGAGTAATTTATAAGGTAGCGGAAAATTTATAAACTAGGTGGTAAATTAAAATGGTGTAAAAAGTAGATATAGTTATTTAATTTTATATATGTGTGTGTATAACTTATATATATAACAATAATCTATCAGCTTAAAACTTAAGATAATAATTTTTAAATTATATATTATAAAAATAAGAACCAATAGTTTGAGTGGGTAATTTGGTATTATGTCGGTATTTAGAAGAAATCTTATGTTGGATATGCTTGACTGTAAGTTTCTAGTATGCTATTTCTTAGAGTTGGAGTGGAACTGATTATGATATTTGGATATAAGTCGAATACTTTGTCCAAAATTTGTGTATCTGTGGAAGAAGTGGGTTATTTAGGAACCTATAAATGTGCAGATATGTGGGATGTGATCACGAATTGCACCGTAGTCATACCGACATGGGATGATCCTAGGAGATCTGGGTGCAGGGTTTAGACCATATGATCTTGATGCCTTACTCTCCAAGGCCCTGTTGAAAAAAAAATGGAAGGAAGTTGTTCCCGGTAAAAGAAAAATGTTAATGGTCTTTTGGTTAGATTATTAGTTTCTTTTATTGTGTTTCTTCTTAAATTAATCTTGCGTATATCATGGCGTATAATTATTATTATTATTATTATTATTATTATTATTATTATTATTATTATTATTATTATGTCTTTTTATTATTACTATATTAAAGTGATTTAAATGTTTTAATAATATTATTAGAATTTATTTATTAAATAAACTTAAATGTTATATCATATCTTACTAGATATTTTAGTAAAACCCTAAACCCTAAACCCTAAATTCATACCTAATTCAAGTTAATTTGACTCTGAAACAATGTATTCGGTCTAATGGATGATCATTCTAATTTTGAGACAAATTATAGTATTTTAAATCTAAGTCAAGTGTAAAAAGAACGAAAATGTTTAAAAAGAATCTTTGATGTCAAGGGTGATCACTCAATGTCCAAGAGAGCATACTTATGCGAATTTTAATATTGTTGTTCACATCATGAGTTAAGCACGATAACTCTTATATATGCTTATCAAAATGTCAATATAGACATGTAGAATATTGTCAAAGTTAAGTTACTACTACAATATTTATGTTTGTTTGGGATTTTGTCGAAACTTGACCATGTTGCGAAAGTATACATGTCATATTTTAACACCGATTGTATCACTTTCAATGTTATAGTATTGTCATAATTGAGATTATATGAGACCATATTGTTTTAGTTGCCACTAATGCGTTATTGTTTTGGTGGTACGTAATCACAAAAATTGTAGTTTGGCCATTGCCATAACGATATGTTTTAGGTCACTCTCAAAGGACCAATTACTATAACCATCATTTATTTTATCGCAATTGTAGCACTTTGGCCACTTTGTTTTTGTATTTGGACTACTTTTATGACATTTTCGTATTTTGGCCATTGTATTTTTTATGATCACCAACTCTTAGGTCGGTGACCTTTGGACGAGTTAGGATTATATATTTTGTAGTCTTCTGGATGGAGATCTCTAAAGTGACCAGAGCTCAAATTAGAGATGGAGTGATCAGGGCTCAAATCAAAGACGGAGTTACCTCCTGCCTTTATAAAGTGTAAATTGCATTTATGATAACATTTGTTTTTATAATGTTTTTGGGTTTATTTTCATAATAGAATCAATTCTTTCTAAGCTGAAAACCTGCTAAATCTCATGTTTTTATCTTTTTTACAAATAATTTGTTTCTTGTTATAAATAATTGATTACTTGAGTTTATAATCAAATTTAACTCGAAGTTTCATTAATCTTGTCTGATAATTGAACAAGAGGCAACTAGATCAACAAAAGCATGACTAGAGCCTATAAAGGAGACAAAAGATAAAAAAATATAAAAATTGACACAGACCAATTGTGCCTAATGCCACTAGAGCTGGGCAGGGCACCAATCAAACCCAAGAGCAAAGGACTAGAAATACATCCGGCGCCAGTTGGGCCAAGAATTGTAACAAAAACCAATTGAACCCAACACCAGTGAAGTTGGGCAGGCACGTACAGTGTAAATCAGAATTTACATAAAAGATCTTTCACACACTATTAGAAAATTGCTTAATAGTGACCGAAATTACTGATTGAAAAATTTGGTTACTATTAGCGACCGAATCAGTAACTGAAAAAGTTCGGTCACTACAGTGACGGAATCAGTGACCAAAAACTTCGGTCACAAATTCGGTCACTTATTTTAGTCACTGATTTGGTCACTGATTTCAGTCACTAATTCGATTACATATTTGAACACTAATTTTGATTAAAGATTCGGTTACAAAATCGGCTACCTATTCAGTCACAAATAATAATAGTAGTAGTAGTAATAGAAATAATAATAATAATAATAATAATAATAATAATAGTAATAATAATAATAATAACAATAATAATAACAATATTACTACTACCACTAATAATAATAATAATAATAACAATAATAATAATAATAATAATAACAATACTAATACTACCACTAATAATAATAATAAAAAAATAATAATAATAATAACAATAATAGTAATAATAAAAATAAGAATAATAATTATAATAATATCAATAATAATAACTATAATAATAATAATAATTATAAATATAATAATAACAATAATATTATTATTATTAATAATAAAAAATAAAATTAATAATAGTAATAATAATAATAATAATTACAATAATATCAATAATAGTAATAATAGTGATTATAACAAGAATAATAATAATTATAACAATAATAATAATTATAATAATATTAATAATAAAATAAATACTAATAATAATAAGAATAAGAATAATGAATATAATAATAATGATAATAATAATATTAATAATAATAATAATAATAATAATATTTAATAATTATAATTATAATAATAAGTATAGTAATAATCGTAACATGACAGAAAAGAAGCTTTGGTCTGATGGTTATAGGCTCATTTTAAAAATCGATCACTGAATCAGTTACAAATTCGGTCACTATACATCAACTACTACCAAAATAGCGACTGATGTGTTTGATCACTAAATTGGTCACTATTTTAATCAATGGCCGATTTTTGGGTCACTATTAACATTTTAAAAATCTCATTAAATTCGCTAATTTGAAAACTCGGTCACAGATTCAGTCACAAAATCGGTTATAGATTCGATCACTATACATCAGAGACCAGCAAAATAACGACTGACGCGTTTGGTCACTAAATCGGTCACTATTTTAATCATTGACCGATTTTTGGGTCACTATTAACAATTTTTCTAGTAGTGATAATAGGGTTAAGCACTTCTAATGTTGGAGATTCTCTGGACTCTTCATTCCACCTAGGAGTCAGAAAAAATGTAGCCCTGGGATAACAGTTAGGATTTGGAGGTTTCCTTTTTCCCCTGTTTGTATATTCATCTTCCTCTATTGTTCATTCTTCTCATCTTGTTGGGATAAGATGTAACCATTTGAATTCTCATGTAATTCTTCTAGTTTTCATATTTATATCTTTCCTTTCAATATTGTAGTATTTTAATTATGATGTTATTGCATATCGTTTCATTCACGGCTTGATCTTTGATTTTTGGGGTATTGGAAAATATCTTTAGTAATAAGGAATTAAATTAAAATACTAGTTCAAAGTTTGTGTCTAGAAATAAAGCATGATTAATTTGTTGTCTTAAGACCATTGGGGAGATTGCAAGTTTTATTTATATAATTAATCAAGGATTTGACAATTAATTGATAAGCTTAAGCTCATTCACCTACGGAATTAGGATTTAGGTACTATTGTGAGTTGACATTTATTATTTTTTGGAAAGAAAGTGAATGTTTTTATGCATGAGAGTAAGGTTGGATGAAATTAATCCTAACGATTGAATTCCATACTCTCTCTATTCTTTTTCCACATTTCAAGTGCTCATAAAAATACCAAAAATAATTTAATTGTTTTAATTTTATTTTCCATATAAAAATCTAAACTTTTGAATTATTTGTAGTCTAATTTTGTTATAATTGTATTTATTGTTGTGTATTACACAAGTATCTTGGAAGAGAACAATATATTTCCTACTTACTTAATTTGCGACTGGTGCACTTGCAATCATAGCAAAAAATAGCTAACAATTTGAGACACAACCAAGACTTGCTTGATGATACTTATAAGGCTTTTTTTGGAAGGGTGTCTTGATAACCCTTTCTGTTTAGTTTTTGTAGACTTAACATTAGAGAAGATAAACTTCTCCTTCCTATTATCTTTGAGGCAAGTACATATCCTTGGCGAAGTGCCACTTTTGTGTTTTGTTATTAAGCGCATATTGCGACTGGCATTGAGCCAACAATGACATTAACTTGATGCTAGCCCTCACAGGATGTAACTTTGTAGTTGTAGTAAGGTTGTTGTTAGGCTAATACAATCTTAAGTTTCTTATTGAGAAACTCATCTCCGATTAATATTTATAAGGTAACCACTAGGGTGTTTGTGATGTTCTTTAACCGTTAATACGACGTTTTCATATTTTGGCTACCACTGTGGTTCTTCAATTTTTGGTTGCCACTACGAATCTTAATATTTATCTTGGCTCACTACAGCTCTTTGAATTTGGTTGCCACTATTACTCTAATATTTATCATTGCCACCACTACGACTCTAATTTTATCCTGACCGTCATTACGACTCTTTGAATTTTGGTTGCTATTACGACTCTAATATTTATCGTGGCTGCCACTATAGTTCTTCGGATTTAGCTACCAGTATAACTCTAATATTTTATCCTGGCCAACACTAAGACTCGTTGGATTTTGGTTGCCACTACAACTCTAATATTTATCCTAACTGTCACTACGACTCTTCAAATTTTTGCTGCCACTATGACTCTAATATTTGTCCTGGCCACCACTACGACTCTTTGAATTTTGGTCACTACAACTCTAACTTTTATCTTGACTGCCACTACATCTCTAATAGTTATCCTGAGTGCTACTATGCTCTTTGGATTTTGACCACCACTATGGCTCTAATAAATAACTAGGTTGTTACTCCTATGCTTTAGATTTGGTCAGTACTGTGGTGTTGTTAAATATTCGGGTTGGTACTCCAATGATAATGAATAACCCAGTTGTCACTATGACACTTTGGATTTTGGCTGTCAATATAACGCTATTTCTTTAGTCATCACTGTGAGTTCATCACATAATTGTGATTTTATCTTCATGTTCTGAAAAATGATCAACAACATCGAAACTTTTATTGAATTGGTAGGGGGATACCTTCATCAGTCTTGGCATCAAACTTGCTCAAATTTTCCTATCCATTATTTAAAACATTACACTTGTAGCCAAAAACTTTAAAATGATAAATATTTGATTTCTTTCTTTGGAAAAGCCCATAGGCAGACAATTCTTACTGCATCTACCCAAAAGTATTTAGGAAGAGTAGTTTCATTAAGTAAAGTTCTTGGCAATTCTTCTAAAGACTTATTTTCCTTTCTACTGCTCCAGTTCCTTGTGGAGTTCTAGGAGTTGAAAAATAGTTTTTTATTCCAAGTTTTTCACAAACTTTTCAAATCTCTCAGTTTGAAATTTTCTCCCATGGTTAGTTTTGATAACAACAATATTGCAATTTTTCTCATTTTGCAAAACTCTAGCAAGTCCTTTGAAGGTTATAAGTACATCACACTTGGTTACAATGAAGAAAGTCTATGTATATATAGAATAATCATATACAATGACCAAGCCATAATAGTTGCCACCTAAGCTCATGGTTCAATAAGGTCCAAATAGATCTATATGGAGCAACTCTAGGGATCTTGAAAAATATTTGTGTTAGAGGAGTTGGTGGTTATTGTAGCTTTAGGTTATATCCTGAGAGGTTTTTGAATGTTGTTGTTTGGCACAAATCTTCTTGGGACAGATGTAGAAGACATTCTTTATTTCTTCAAACTCAAGCTGTAGAATATTTTTCATATGTGTGAGCTTGAAGTCTTAGTGTGTACTTATCGTCTGAATGATCTTCAATTAACTTATCAGATGAAGTGGAACTTGGCACAGTGCTCTACGGTATGTAAGATGAAGCATATGCATATGTGATCCGATCACCATTAATCAGTGTCATTTTCAATCAAATAAAAGAGTATGAGTGTAAATCATCTAATGCAATGCTTTGGATTGCCTGGTGCTCAACATAAACTATCTATTTCATGAAAAGTCAACAAAATTAGAGTATAGATAGGATTAATTAACCCCAAGTTGTCTTTACAAGTTTAGTATAATCGAGTTAAAAAAACGTATCCAGACAATTTGAATGAGTAGGAACAGTTAATTAAAAAGGGAGGTTCTTTGTTATTGAAGATATAAAATTAAAAAAAATGAGACTAAAGCAAATTAAAAAGCAGATTGATTCTCAAGTTCATTCTCATTCAATCCTTCATCAGTTGACATATATATCATTCATCCAATTTCCAAATAGAAGCGAATTATTCAAACAAGTGTAAATCAATTTGTGAATTAATCAAACAAGTGTAAATTAATTCATTAAGGTTGTCACCCATGTCCAATGGTATATGTGTAAGAATTTTAGTTTTTGACCTCTTGAATTAATCAAGCAGGATATTGTTCATACTAAAATAAACTAAACAAGAATTTCAATTAAACAACAAAATTAAATTATCAACAAGCATTCAAAAACAATTCTTAAGTAGAAATCATAATTCAAAACCACCAGATCGTCTAGCGTAGTCTATAAGTCTATAAATCTGAGAATAAAACAAAATTACATAGAATCTCAGAATTCAATGTAAAATCATAAGAGAATCAACCTAAAAGGTTTAAACTGTCATGTAGATGAAAAAAAATACAAAGAAAAAAATAAAAGACTAAGAAATACAATGAGTTTTTTTTAAGATTTTGTGGATTTTATTCTTCAATTCTTGTTCTTAGATTTGTAGAGGATTTAAAAAAATATAATAAAAAAGTTTCTAAAAAAATAATTTTCAATGAATTAAAGAAGGGATTGGTATAACCTATTTACATGATTTAATTTTTATCCGTTTAAAATTATACCTTTAAAGAAAATTTCAAATTTTACATTTGCTAAATTCATTTGATTTTTTTTAGATTTTACAAAATAAAAGGATATTTCTTAAATTATCTTTACTCATAATTTTAAATGTAAAAATACATTAAAATAAAGTTATTAAGTAAGGTTAAATTAATTGTAAATAATTTATGTCTAAGCGTACTAAATATGATTTTTTCTTTTTTTTTTATATTTGATTCTAGAGAGTAAAGTATACACGAATTGTTACATGATAACAAATTAAGAACCTGAACATAATCTTTTGTAATAATTTGGTCATATCCTTGGATATTTGGATTCTTGATGGATACGTTTAACCTTCTTTGATTTGAGGTATCCTCTAACAGGTTCATGTAATGTCAGTATTCTTATCCGGTATTTATTATATATTTTTTATTCTTCTAAATGTCCATGCAAATAATATACAAAACCGAATCTTGAAAAGGAAAAATGAAACATAATTTGATGTCCAGTGTGTTACGTCTTAGACAAATCTTGAAGATTCCTTCATATCTTCTTTCTTTATACAAACTAACAACACTGCCCATAGAAAATCGATATTAAATCTTTCAATCACGTGAGTTCAATTTTACTAATATATAATGATTTATTGTTTCACATCTGGATACTAAAAAATATTGATTGATTTAACAAAGGCACAAATGTTAGGTAAACAAATGAGAGATATCAATGCTTTAGAATTTAAATTGAAATTGTATGCAATACATGAATTTGATAATAGTATATATAAAAATAAAATTGATTTTTTTAAATTAAATATATCTATAATTTTCTAATTACCATGTTCTTATTAACTTTCCTTAACATTTGAAGTCTTTTAATCGATTACAAAAATTTCTTTGTATGTTTCAACTTTTAATATGAATTTTACTTGAATTAGTTATCAAATCTCCTTGATAATCTAAAGATTTATTTAGAAATATTTCTTTTTAATTACTGTTTTTCTCAAATTTAATATATATAATAAGAGTAACTTTTACTTGTTATATCATTTAATATTTTTCGATTCAATCATATATTTTTCAAAATTGATCTTTATACAAAAAGTTCCTTTTATTTATATTATATATAAAAAAATTTATATTAATATAAAATTATTTGACACTTCATATATATATATATATATATATATATATATATATATATATATATATATATATATAATGGTTACCTTTTCTAAAATATATTATAATTAAAATTTAACATAATAATATAAAATTATAATTTAGCGATTAAACTGATACAAATTCATTCTTTATATTAAATTATTGATAATATAGTATTTTACAAAATTTATTCTAATATAATTTGATTTATTTTTAATATATAATAATAATAATTATTATTATTACTATTATTATTATTATATATTCTTTCCACAAATATTGTGAAAGATATAGCTATATTAATTCTATTAGTTTAAAGTGAGTACAAATTATCCTTATTTTTCATTTTACAAAAGCATTGGTATATTTGGTATTCATTGTATTTGATGAGAAAATATTATCTCCTTGCTATTTAAACTTAATTGAAAATAGGTATTTCAATATTTTATATTGACACGATCGAAATTGACAAAAATACAAATGTATAGAATCTCATGCATTCTCCCAGTCCCTATAACAAGCAAGAGATCTTACTATTATTTGACAAAAGGGAAGTGGTTCCAGATCCTGACTAAGTGGAGGCAAGTTATTTTAAAAATAAATTATTATTATTATTAATGTAAGGAATAAAGTGAAACTAAGACGCAATAAAATATTTACTTCAATACAGCGTAAGATATTCACAAGTTTTGAAAATCAAATCCAACGTAAGAAATAAGTTAGCAATAAAAGAAAAATTGACAGAATGAAAAATTGGAAGAAATGGATTCAAGTACAGGAAAACACACATGTATTTTTTATATATTTTTTTATAACGAGAGAGTGCTAAGAATAAATTTTAATATTTAGTAGAGATAGTTTAAAAAGAATAAAGATTGAAGTTTTAATATATGTTTAATATATAAATTAGGATATCAACCTTTTAGTTTTCATTTTATAAACTCGTCTCTCTATTTTTTTTTTCTCGCACATTCTTTTTATCTTTTTTCTAAATTTCTCATTTCTCATTTCATTTTTCATTTTTTCTTTTATAAAAAATGTCATATAGAAGACGCTAACAGGTATTAAGACGATTTATTCGATCATATTTTGTTTTAAAGTAAGTTTTTAAATTTTATTTTACCTTATATCAAAATTTTCTTTCTATGTGGTTTGGGATATAGGTATTACATGTGTGATATGAACCAATTACATTAATCACTACGAATTTAGGTTAGTAATAATGTGTTATGTTTGTAAATTAATATCATTATTTACCATTGCCACGTTAGAATATTACTACGTTAGAATATTACTACAGTACTCTTATTCTTATTCATAGAATGAGACAAAACAAAACTTTGAAATTTAACTAAATTATAACTACAAAACTAAATTGGAACCATAAGTAATGATAATTGCATCAGAAAACATAAACACAAGCAAGAGAAGAAAGAAGATTTTGCTCTAAACTTCGAAAGTAAGGGAAAAGAGACATAGGTATATATTTCTATCTATTTTACGTTTTCAGTGAGGTGTCCCTAGAAAACCTTGAATTATTTCATGAATCTTTATGAGTTTTTCTTGGTAAAATTACATTATTTTATTGTATCAAAATACTGCTTTAATTATTGATCTTTACATAGACCATGAATTGAGATTTATGGTTTTTACTGCACTGCTTGTGTTGAATTTTATTATAATTTCTTTTGTGGATGAGTATAATGATCATGTTGTACTTTGGATTGATTGTTGTTGGAAAATTGATTTCTTGAGAATTAAATGAGTAGGACATATTATATTGGTAGCCAAAGGATGGTGTTTTGATTATTCATTTATCCTAACTATTCACTGTAATTGTTATTCCCTGTTCTATTCTTGATGTGAATTTTCAATATGATTTTGATGATTTATATTAATTTGCTAAAATGTTTTCAAATGATTGTTTCAAATCATCTGATGAATTTTTTCAATTACTTTTTTTCATGCAATATTACCTTAACTTATATATCTCACTTTCCTACTTCTTCCTTTGTTAACTATGAATCATAACTAAATAAATGAATGGATGCTCCTAACTTTCCTTACTCGTTCATTGCTAAGATATCAACTAATTTCTCTTGAAATGGATGATGAAGTACCAATGTGGTGGAACATTTGGCTCTGTCTTTAGGGGAATTGCTCACTGTACTTTGACTTTCACACAAAGCTATGATATTCCATTAGTATTAGTAACCTTTTTCTTGCATCTGATAACATACACTAATCATTTGGTCAATCTTTTCTCACCTTATATATGATGTGAAATAACTGTTAAAAAGTCTATTGTGTATTTATTACAAGAGAGAAACATGTATAATATTAAGTATGAATGTAATAAGTACTTTTTTACGTATGATAAGACAAATGTGAAAAAGATATGTAAATACCTATGAACCTGAATGAATGTATAACAAATCCAAGAATTATACTAATGTATGAAGGCAAGGTAAACTACTATCTTATATCCCATTTGTCATATTTTTTGTCAATAGACGATATTCTACCATGTTCAAAGTAGTTTATCAGACAAAGATAATATTAGTCTTTGGGATCATTATTGTAATTTGAAATTTATAAACTATATTCTATTTGAATCATCCGATATGAAACTTCGTATTTATTGGTATTACTTCTTTTAGACTAACGAAAATTCTTTCGAGTATAAAAGTAATACTCATCACACAAATTGTGACTATCATCTAACCTTAATTTCATTAAGGAGATATATATATATATATATATATATATATATATATATATATATATATATATATATATATATATATATATTACAATATTATGCTCACTGTCATTGGTCGTAAATTAAAAAGTGTAAATTTTATTTTGAACTATGTAACTTACATAATAGTTATCACAAAAGAACCAACTTGATATTACAATGAATGAATTTGATGCTTCTATAATATAAATAATGATTTAACTTGAGAAATTGTTCTGGTCGAGCATTAATAAGTTAAACAATTACATGATTGGTTCTAAACTAATAGATCATATAATTTAATGATTGTATATCATTAAGAGTTTTATTCAAAGTATAATTGGAAAATCTTTTGCATAGACGATCTCTTCATGTATATAACTTAATGATTACATGTTTTGATTTTTTTTTTTCATTAGAGCAAGCTTTCACAATTACTCAATCCTTTCTAGTTAAATTCATGTTTAGTGACAAACTTCATTGAGTTTTAATCCTCCCTCTTAAGAACCCAAAAGTAACATTTTAACCATTTAAAATTCAAAATTCTTAATGAAAATTTGTCTGTGCAATTTTAACTAACATCAATATCGCTCGAGTGTTGGACTGAAAACTCAACTGACATGACTTATGACTCAAGTGTTGATTTTGAAAGCTTAAGCGGGACGTAAATATGGTGCACATTTTAATGTGAGACAAATAACTTGGGTGCTCAAGCGCTACTTGGACTCTTAAGCAACCTAAGATGGTATAGTAGATCTCTAGAACTTGTTGGATGGTAATCAACATGTCGTGGTCACTCAAGCAATAGATACTCGAGCAACAAGGTCATCATTGGAGCGAGGGGGACCCAAAGAGGATATTACTCTTCAAGTGCACTTCACTTAAGTGGCGTGAGTAGTAATCAAGCGAAATGGTTGACTATTTGTATATGTTGAAGATGTCGTTCAAATTAGAAGAGCTCACTCAAGCGACAAAGTGTTAGGAGTGTAATGATGCTATGTTATATTTGAAGCTTTTATCTATGAGATATATGCTTTATTGTTTATATGTTTTTTAAGAGTCTGATCAATTATATATGCTTCCAAGAGTATATGATTAATGTTGATATGCATGACGTATGCCACTTTTCGTTGACCCTTCATGAGTGGTGGATCTTAGTTGGATCACTTATATGCATATATATATATATATATATATATATATATATATATGTGTGTGTGTGTGTGTGTGTGTGTGTGTATGTATTGGTATATGTATATATAAGGTTTGATCTTAGGTCTTGAATGAATGATTCATTATCGTGTCTTAAGTGACAGTGATAAACATGAAACTCACATTAATAAAAATATATTTCATTATTGTTTAATCACATAAACAAGACTTCAAATAGTGAAAAAGTGGAAAAAACTTATATCTTACCTAATAACAAGTATACAATTAACTTGATATAAGATATTTTGTTTCATCCTAATTTCGAAAAGATATACCAACTAAGACTTGGTAAGTTTATGATATAATGATCAAAATATACATATTTATATTAATAGAATGACAATATTTATATAATATTACACTATATTATATATTAGTTTATCATGTGTTTATTTCATTGATCATATTTAGTTGGAAAGCAAATATTATTACAAGTATAAATGGAAGCGAGTATGGTCCTTTATAATGTAGAGTATTTGTTCAAATTTTTATGTGTTATATATTTTATTATTCTTTAGTGTAATTATATTATTATACATAGTACAAGTTTACGAGATGTTACAACATCTTTTTATAATATTAATATTTAAAGTTCTTTGAGTTATTTAAATCTATTTCTAGTCCATATAGTTCCTAAAGGTTCTATTTTAGTCTTTACAAAATTTTAATTAAAAATCTGATTTTTTTTAATTTTTTTTAAATTAGCAATTTTAGTCCATCATTAATGTACAAACTAATTTTTAACAAAAAAATGTTAATATATACTAAAATAACATATATGAAAGTTTGACGTTAAATATTATTATTAATATATTATATGAATGAGTAATTGGGACTATAATCACTTATAAATAAACAGAACTTTTTTGTTAATTATTACATAATATATTAATAATAGACCAAAAAAATTGTTTAATTTTGAAAAATTGGGTGATTAAATATACAATTTTAAAGATGAAAATTCAAAATATACAACTAAACTTAAATTTAATCTTAACTTCTTCCGTTAATTTTATAAAATATTAAATATTTATAAAAATATATACTGCTACTTATGAAATAATTATTATGTTGGTCAAAATTGCATTTCCCATTAAATAATGCAGAAAACTGGAAAAATTGACCCCATAATTAACCAATAAGTTGTCAATTTAATACCAAATTAAATTTCAAAGTCAAACAACCATTTAATACTGTCATAAACTTTTCTTAGTTCTAGCACAGTAATTAACTGTAGTCAAAAGAAATTCAAATTAATATATATTCGGTTAGCTCCATTTTAATATATATATATATATATATATATATATATATATATATATATATATATATTATTCTTTTTTT